>Ga0307512_10007921_pt1 | contig 10438 bp, 14 predicted proteins | sample 14_EM_MG_FD_200267 | JGI IMG/M metagenome (GOLD analysis project Ga0307512, IMG submission 200267) | Populus trichocarpa ectomycorrhiza microbial communities from riparian zone in the Pacific Northwest, United States - 14_EM | ecosystem: Host-associated > Plants > Roots > Unclassified | place... | reverse complement strand
CTCGTTTTGCACAAGGTACACAGCAAAAAAGTCTACTGCAGGCTTTTTAACCTGCGGACTGGCAAGACTGCGGGACTTGGGCGGGTGATAACTCCGAGATATTAAGCCCGAAATACGGACACACACCTATATGGATGCACCCCATAGCATCAACAGGATGACATTTACTAGAATAACTAGGGTCACTAGGATCACTAGGACTAGGTATCGTAGTTTTGATATAGTCAACAACTGCAACTGTTTGTCGGATGGACTGTGGGATGCTGGGGACCACTGCCGGTGTAGAACCATGACATTGAACCTGAACTTGCAAAGTATGCACACTCACAAACAAGACATGACAGCAGTAGTTGCTGCAATATTCCACCTCTGAAGACATCTCTAGAACACCCTGTCCATGAGAGTGTTCAAACCTCTGTTCGAAGACTTCTTATCTTATCATAGACATTTACCATATATAAACAGGCGCCCATTTACATACTTAGTTAGTCCACGCCCAGAGGTCAATTCGAAAATCGACCCCCGAATTGGCCAACCTGGACCCAACGTACCCAACCTTCCCCGGCGTTATCATAGGGCCTGAGGCTTCTTTGTCATGTGGTACATGCACGATGAACGTGGTCTTTATGACTCTATAAAGACAACCAAAAGGCCCTCTAAATGCAATCACCACCCCATCTAGAGCTCCCCTCCCAGTCCAAAAAATATCAATGGCTTTCAATGCAACCCCGTCTTTCATTGGTTCTTTCACTAGTCCTCTTGATCGTGCTGGCCCACACCTCCATTGGCTCTCATTCGCAGCAGTCTCCCAACTTCTGACTCCCCGAGTGGGTTTCATTTTGAGCCTTGTCATCATCCTAGCAGCAAAATATGCAACGAGTCCATGGCGCAAAGTTCCACCTGGCCCAAGGGGTCTCCCAATTCTCGGAAATGTCCTTCAACTCAAGGATAAGTGGTGGATGTTCGAGAAAGATTGCAAACGAAACTTTCGTATGTCCAATTCTAGTTTTACTGACTCTTATGAGACGGCAAGTTTACCAGGGAGATCTCAGAGGATATTATGTATTTGAATGTCATGGGTCAGCCCATGATCGTTATTAATAGTCTCAACGCTGCCTCCGAACTTTTCGATCGACGCGCAAACATTTATTCCGATCGTCCTCGCCTCATTGTTGCCCATGAAATCCTCTGTGGTGGCTTGGTCTCTGCCCTCGTGCCATACGGAGATCTGTTGGTGTTCACACTTTCCTCTGAAGTTTCAGGACTTACATTTTATTCCTAGTTGGCGTCGCATGCGCCGCGCGCAGCATGAAGTGCTCACAAAGGCCGCAATTCGTGATTATCATCCAACCTCTTCCAAAGAGGCCACCATCCTCGCCTCTTCAATTCTCAAGAATCCGATAGCCTTGAACCAGCATTTCAAGCGCTCCTCTGCTTCTGCCACCAGGTCTATCTTGTACAATTATCCCACCCTTGAGGACGAACATGATCAGACAGTTACGGAAATCAATACATTCCTCGACCGTATGTCAGCAGCTGTCGCCCCCGGAACACATCTTGTTGAGTTTCTTCCTTGGATGATCCACATACCGGAAAGGTACGCTTATATGCCATATATTGTGTATTTGAAATGCCTATCGAAGGAGGACCCTAGATTTGCAAGATGGAAACGTGAAGGATTTGAACACTTCCGGCAACATACAGCAATGTTCAATAGGTGTCTGAATACCGTTTGTGATGACACCGTAAGCCAATAAGCCACGCTTTCCCAACAAATATCTCTCAAAAGCTTGTACTCCAGGCGAAAGGATCCGAAAGACCGAGCGTGGGTGCATCGCTGATCAAGAATTCCGATCGGAGTGGGCTCTCCCGTGATGAGATCGCCTGGGTCCTTGGCACATTGTAGTGCGTTCTTTCTCCGTCATTGCTAACACGAATTCTGAACTGCTTTTGCAGCACGGCAGGCTCAGAGACAACTGCTACCACGTTACTCTGGTGGGTGCTGGCGATGATGGCACATCCAGAAATACAGACGCGAGCACAAGATGAGCTCGATGCTATCGTCGGTCGATTCCGCCCCCCAACATTTGCAGATGCTCCGAATCTGCCTTATATACAGGCAATGGTCAAAGAATCTCTCCGCTGGCGCACCGCGCTGCCATTGGGTATACCGCACAGCACGACAGAGGACGATTGGTATGAAGGGATGTTCATTCCCAAGGGGACCATTTGCTTCACAAACCTGTGGCAATGCAACCTCGACCCGGGATCCTATGGTGACGATGCGGCAGACTTCAATCCTGGGAGATTCCTGGATGAGCAATGCAGTTTGATCCCAGGCCCAGCGGAGACGCGCGATGACGGGCACAGTGGTTACGGGTTTGGGAAGCGGGCCTGCGTCGGTAAACACGTGGCCAATGAGTCGCTGTTCATCAGTATGGCCACGGTTCTCTGGGCTGTGAGGCTCGAATGCCCGCGCGATGAAAATGGGCAGGAGGTCCCACTCGATAAAACGCCCGTCGATATTGGAATGGTGTTGTATGCCAATATCTCTATCTTATCCTGTTTGGATATGGCTTTGAATTTCTTACTGATGTGTTCTAGCCGGCCCGCGCCTTACAGGTGTAACGCTATCCCTCGGTTCCCTGATGCACCATCGTTACTTGCGGAGCAAGTGGAGTTGATGAAAGCGTGAGGTAGTGCGCTTGCTTTCTGCACGAGGTACAGCTCAGAAGTCAAACTGCGGGTTCCAATGTATCAGATAGGATACTATGCTTTTATCTTTTGTCCAGGTGTAATAGTGATGTTCGTAGTACTGCCTGTGCCCTCGCTCGAAACCTTCTGCTTGTGTAATGTATCGCGAAAATGTCGTGGATCGCTCCAGCCGGTTATTTCCAACATTTTACCACGCTAGGGTGATTTCATGAGATGACGAAAAGTCGAGTTATCAAGTGCATGAGGGTATTGTTCATGTTCAAGTTTAACCCGTGGACGATACATCACGGAGAAGTCGAACGTTGAAAGTTGGCTCTCATCCCAACCGCTTGCTATTAATATTATGTCCATTTGCCATGATTGTATCTTCCTGAACTTATATGACCGGTCACTTCTTCCTCACCCTTATGTCCACAACAAGAATTGCAGTCATGCACTCGATCCCGAAGGTCTTCGAGATCACACCTCTAGGCGGACAACGTCACTCACGCATTCATATTTAAGCATATTCTACGAAGGAATTTGGTCGTGAGCGCATGCAGAGGGGACTCAATTCAACAGTGGTCAGGGTCGATGATACCGCATCCTGTTCAAACGATGGCTACGAGGATAAACCATTCCTGGACACCTTCCATTCCATCGCCAACACAGGCCCGGGACAGCAAAAGCGAACTCATCCCAGGGGAATATAGCATGTGCCCATACTTTGATTCCTGGGTTGGGTTCCGTTTGACACAATTCATGGTAGCTTCAAACAGTAGCCACTGGCCGACTGAGAAACGGAGATCCATGAGTGTCTCGCACTTGTTCTCGACAAACATAGGGTACCGTCACCTTTGAGCGTAGTGATATACGGCAAGAAGCTGGGAGGTAAAGGACACCCTCCAGGGACTGCGACTACTCATCGAGCTCCCCTCTCGATTTCGTCAAAAGTCTTCCGTCTCTACGATGGTGTCTCCAACGTCCGAGTCAATGTCGTCTAGCTCAGCGTCAAGATCCATACCCCCGTCTTCATCTTCATCACCTTCGCCGTCACCGTTGCCATCGTCATCGCCTTCACCCTCGTCTGTCGGGCAACTCTGGACGCAACGAGCGCGCAGATTCGTCCACCTCTGAACCATCCTCCGCCTAGACTCGTTAAGGCGCAGCGAAGACGGTGGGTGAAAGATGAAGACCTCGTGGCGCCGATTTGGAGCCGCTGCTGCATGACACGCTGCCGCCAGAGGCCGTGGAACCCCCCGACCATCCGCTTGGGCAGACCCAAGCCCCTACCGACGTAGGAGAGCTGTTGGAGTCGCTCCGGGGCGAGGAATCACAGCGCGCAACGGGCCACAGAGACCTGACGTTGGCATGCGCAGCAGAGGCCAAGACGCTCATCAGAGGCGCATGGCCGTCCTCCTGACCTTCCTGACCCGCAGACGAGAAGCTCCATCGCTTAGGAGCAAGTTGTCGTCGTTCCGAAGGCCTGTGTCCACACCCATAAGATGCGGAGGCCTATCCTTGACGAGGGTGCTCGTATGTGCCCTGATCCATGGCCCAGCACGGGCATTGTCACCACCGATCCGGACATCTGTTCATGGTCAGCACTACAGCTCGAGGGGGAGCAAAATTTATCCTCACCAAGCGTGGGCAGCGAGCTGCATGCTGCCCCATCAGCCCCTCAAATGATTTTCATTTTCACACTTATCCCTCATCCTACCGCTGCCTGACACCCTCGCGCGAGAATCCGGAGCGTGGAGAAGGTGCCACCTCCAAATGGCGCGCCACCGAAGATCGTTGCCCCGAACACTGGAAGCCGCCAGACTTGCATATTGAAGTCCTGGAGCCATCAGGGGGAGCGTGAGCATCGGGCGACTCACCTTTCCTCCCTGGAGATTGTGGCAGCCCCGGAGACCTCGACAGTCATGGGCCTGCATGTACGGTTGCGGACGTGGACGTGGACGTGGAGGAAGTCGAACCCTCGGGCGTCAATGCCCACGAACGAGGGGAAGCGCTGCCGGTCGTGGACGCTGCACCAGCCTTGGACGAGAGCACTTCCGGCGTCAAACCCGCTGGCGAGGCTGAGAAAGCCGTCGCCGCTAAGTCCAAGGCGTTGGTGCCCCAGGCACAAGGCGTGGCCAGCCACGAAGTCGAGAGGCTGCCGCAGAAGGGCGGGCGCAAACCTGAGGCGCTGCCACCAGAGAGCGAGTGCGAACTTAATGCGTCGTTGCGAGGAATCCCGGACAATGGTAAACGCAGGAGTGGGCGCGAGGCGCTGCCACAGAGTAAGTGCAACCCGCCGCCGCAAAGGGTCCCGAATGTGGGTGCCCTGACCACCTGGCATCCCGGAGGAAAACTGCTGAAGGAGAGAATCCTCGAGTCGAAAGGGCCTATTGAGGCCAAGAAGAACAACGTGACGGACATCGATGCCAGCAACAAAACAAGCAACACCTGGCCGCCTCAAAACAAGTCAGTCAAGCGGCACCATCAACAGAGTCAACGACGCACCTGGCACCCCTTTTCCCATCGTCATATCCCGCCGTCGAGGAGCCTATTCGTTTTTGTTTCGGGGCCCACCGAGACGGCGCGGCGTCGTTCTGGGCGATGCAGAGGCAGAGACGTTGCAATTGCAAGCTCGGCATCACAACGTGGGCCATTTGGTGGCCGTCACATGACTCACACCCAAGTCACGCGCAGTCACCGTGTCATGCTACAGAAGTTCAACGTTCAACGCGCGGCCACATCCACTGAATAAACCCTTTGCGCGCCCCCGTTTTTGCGAAGGAAAATTTTCTGCAGTTCCCAGACAAATGAGGGGGAGTGTAGCAAATGGCGCGCGCAAGCGGATCGATAAGATATGCACTACATCCTTTACCCAAGCGGGCTGGCGCCCAAGCCTTTACCTTACTAGAACCCCAGAACTTTATTGTTAGTTCATATACCGTACGTAGCTTCTTTTGGCACCTCATTTCCCATGTCTGACCTGCACATGCATTATGTGAAACAGATAATTGATAAGCTTGCGCGCGCTCGGGTTGTTGTCTGTGGGACGACAACGTATGTACTCACCGCACAAATCACTGGCACCGCAGCATGCGATAGATGCACAAGAACTGAGGGAGACCAGACTAACTACTGTGTCTTTATCAATGAAGTAAAAGCGGTGCCCATCGCATGAAATCCGATTGTCCAATGGAGCATATGTAACTAAGGCCGCGTCATAGGTTGCATTGGCATAGAGCGTAGGTATGCCATGAGTGTATCTGCATGAGACAATCGAGTCCTTATCTAACCGAGCTTCACGACGCTCGGGCTCATTCAACATTCCGAGGCCCGACGCATGCCCGTAACTCACCTTTTAGGTTATCGTTTTCTACACTTAGCTGGCCCAAGCTGGCCGTAAGCCAGCTCAGTGGAGACTGCGGAGTCGGCTAAAATGGGCGGCTGAACCGTCCAAAAAATATCAATGGCTTTCAATGCAACCCCGTCTTTCATTCAAGTTGGTTCTCCCACTAGTCCTCTTGATCGTGCTGGCCCATACCTCCATGGGCTCTCGTTCGCAGCAGTCTCCCAACTTCTGACTCCTCGAGTGGGCTTCATTTTGAGCCTTGTCATCATCCTACTAGCTGGCAAAATATGCAACGAGTCCATGGCGCAAAGTTCCACCTGGCCCAAGGGGTCTTCCAATTCTCGGAAATGCCCTTCAACTCAAGGATAAGCAATGGATGTTCGAGAAAGATTGTGAACGAAAATTTCGTATGTCCAATTCTAGTTTCGCTCACTCTTGTGACACGACAAGCTTACCAGGGATATCTCAGAGGATATTATGTATTTGAATGCCCTGGGTCAGCCCATTATCGTTATTAATAGCTTCAAGGCTGCCTCCGAACTTCTCGATCGACGCGCAAGCATTTATTCCGATCACCCTCGTCAAATTGTTGCCCATGAAATCCTCTGTGGTGGTTTGGCTTCTGCCTTCATGCCATACGGAGATCTGTTGGTGTTCACACTTTCCTCTGAAGTTTCAGGGCTTACAATGACTTTCTTAGTTGGCGTCGCATGCGCCGCGCGCAGCATGAAGTGCTCACAAAGGCCGCAGTTCTTGATTATCACCCAACTTTTTCCAAAGAGGCCACCATCCTCGCCTCTTCAATTCTCAAGAATCCGACAGCCTTGGACCAGCCTTTCAAACGCTCCTCTACTCCTGCTATCATGTCTATCTTATATGATCATCCCACCCTTGGGGACGAACGCGATGAGACAGTTACGGAAATCAACGCGTTCATCGAACGTTCGTCGGCAGCTGCTGCTCCCGGAGCACATCTTGTTTCGTTCCTTCCTTGGATGATCTACATACCGGAAAGGTACGCTTATATCACATGTATTGTGTATTTGAAATGCCTATCGAAGGAGAACTTAGATTTGCAAGATGGAAACGTGAAGGATTTGAACACTTCCGCCAACATACAACACTGTTCAATAGGTGTCTGAATACCGTCTGTGATGATATTGTAAGCCAATAAGCTGCGCTTTCCCAACAAATATTTATGAAAAGCTGGTACTCCAGGCTAAAGGTTCCGAAAGACCGAGCGTGGGTGCATCTCTGATGAAGAACTCCGATCGAAGTGGGCTCTCCCGTGATGAGATCGCCTGGGTCCTTGGCACATTGTAGTGCGTTCTTTCGCTGTCATTGCTAACACGAATTCTGAACTGCTTTTGTAGCACCGCAGGTGCAGAGACAACTGCTACCACGTTACTCTGGTGGGTGCTGGCGATGATGGCACATCCAGAAATACAGACGCGAGCACAAGATGAGCTCGATCTTGTCGTCGGTCGATTCCGCCCCCCAACATTTGCAGATGCTCCGAATCTGTCTTATATACAGGCAATGGTCAAGGAATCTCACCGTTGGCGTCCCGCGCTGCCATTGGGTATACCGCACAGCACGACAGAGGATGATTGGTATGAAGGGATGTTCATTCCCAAGGGGACGGTTTGCATGGCAAACCTGTGGCAATGCAACCACGACACGGCACTCTGTGGTGACGATGCGGCCAACTTCAATCCTGGGAGATTCTTGGATGAGCATGGCAGGTTGATCCCAGGCCCAGTGGAGACTCGCGACGATGGACACAGTACGTTCGGATTTGGGCGGAGGGCCTGCGTGGGTAAACACGTGGGCAATGAGTCGCTGTTCATCAGTATGGCCACGGTTCTCTGGGCTGTGAGGCTTGAATGCCCGCGTGATGAAATTGGGAAGGAGGTCCCGCTCGATAAAACGCCCGTCGATACTGGGATGGTGTTGTATGCCAATATCTCCATCTTATCCTGTTTGGACCCGGCTTTGAATTTGGACTGATGTATTCTAGCCGGCCTGTGCCATACAGGTGTAACGCTATCCCTCGGTTCCCTGATGCACCATCGTTACTCGCGGAACAAATGGAGTTGATGAAGGTGTGAGGTATTACGCATTTTTTTCTGCGCGAGATGCACAGCTGAGGAGTCGAACCAGGTTCCAATGAATCACAAAGGTTGACGTAAATGGGATTTTATCTTTTGTACAGGTGTATGAGGAGTTTGCGGCATGCATGGGCCCTTGTTCGGAGTCTTTTGCCTGTGTAATGAAATTTTTGACGAGATTGACTGGGGTGCAAAAATGTTGTGCCAGCTGAGGATCGCTCCAACTGGTCACAGCCCGACATTTTTCCCATCTAGAATATTTTTGAACTCCATATAGATTCCATGTGGCACAGCAAAAAGGTGATAAGAATATTTCTGGGGTAAACGCGCGCGTCGCCTCGTTACATAGAGGAGATAGTGCCGCGGCATGCACTTCAGCGGAAATCTTAAACCCACGGAGCCGGATAAGCGTCACCCGTTTCTCTTAATCCCGCCGCTCTTCAAGGAGGTCCTTGCCTACGCGTTCGTCCTCCACGACGACGTTGTATAGCTTGCCGCCAGTCGCGATCTTGAGCGCCGTGCTGTTCCCGTGGTCCTCGGGCTTGAGCGCGACGAGCGACAAGACCATGTCCTCGACCTTCCGCGTGTCGAATCCGGGCGGTTCTGTGTAGTTGAAATCAAGCTGGAAAAGCCGCGAATGCACCGCATCCCGCCCCTATGTTGTCAATTAGTTGTTGAACAAAAAACTACGTGTGAAGGAGACGGTGAAGACGCACCCGTGTACAGCGCGTTGCATCTTCCTTTGCTCTGCGCAACGCCTCCTCACACGCCTACCTCTTTTCTGGGCTCCATCTCGTCCCGTCCGCTTTCTTCCGCTGACTCTCGGCCTCGGCCTGCATCTTCTTGACGTCACGCTCGCCTTGACTGACCTCCCGTTCCACCGCCTTCCACCGCTTCTCGAGCTCCCCAATCTCACGCCTACTCATGTCGAGCTTCACGCGAGCCAGCTCTTCCTCGGCAGCCGCCTCGGCCAGTCGTGCGCAGGCATCCGCAATCTGGCCCATGTATCCACCGCCATCGGAAGACTGCGCGGAGAACCGGTGAGACTTGTGAGGAGTGTCTGAATGTCTTCGGCAGTGGCGAGTGCCGTCTGCGTCGCGGCCATGACAGCATCTACTTGCACCTTTTTCGCCGCTAGTGAAGCCTCGAACTGGGCGATATGTGAGCCAACGTGAAAAAAAACGACGAGAAGAGAAGTCGCGCGCACCTCTGAGTCCACGCCCAGACGCCTCCCGCACAGCCTCTTCGTCCTTGATGGAGCCCTCTTTAATCCCAGCTTGGGTACGTAGCCTGATCACAACCGTCTCAAGTTCCTCGGCTCCCTTTTTTCTGTACATCAACCCGATTCTTCTCCGCGACACCAGCCTCGCGCGTCGCTCGTTCCTTCTCACGACGCGCCTGGTCAACTTTCTGGGCTTCTTTGCGTGCGACCTTGGCGCGGCGGTCCATCCATTGGTAAGTTACGCGCGTAGGACGAGTGCTCGTCGCTCGATTTCGGCCCCAGCCTTTTGGTATTGCATGAAGGCGCGACGCTCGGCGCGGAGGGTGCCCAGGATTGGGGTTATTTCCTCGGCGAGCAGCGACATAATACCGTCTCATCGTCTTGTTGGCCCTGTCGTTGCGTTTTTGAACATGCGTGTCCCAGCGACTTGGTCAACCATACCGAGAATTTATTTCGGACGCATGTTGAGTACCGAGTAGGGTAGATGCGAACTTTTGTGATACGACCTTGCATGATCAGGAAATTTGGGTTTTGATGTTGAGTTGGACACTCTGAAATATAGTCTGGATGATCTTCGGTTGTGGTTTGTAACCGTTTAAAAGGTATTTGGAAATATTGGGGAGAGCGATTTGATGGTTATCAAATGTAAGATGAGAGTGTTCAGGACCCTGAACACGCTTACACGCAAGACACGCACCTGTCTCGTCACCGTTATCCGAGCGTAGTTCTCCAGGCGGGCTGTTTTCCCTATCTGAATTGTCGAAGACGATGGTGACATCCCTTTGTGATGCCGGCTTGTCCACATTTTTATATGAGGTCCTGTTCCATGTTCCCGTAGTAGCGCACTCCCACAGCCCCCCTCCGCGCTCGCCAAACGTTTAGTCAAACTCATTACGCAACGATAGCCCCAGTGCTATGCGGTTAGAATACAGTACCAAAGCGTTACACTATGAACACAACAGCTACTGAATCTCAGTAGGCAAAACACCTGAAATTCAGGGTTTTATCACTTGAAACTAAGGTGTTTCCACACCATTCAGTACTTTGATCATGTTCTACTCT
>Ga0307512_10007920_pt1 | contig 10439 bp, 10 predicted proteins | sample 14_EM_MG_FD_200267 | JGI IMG/M metagenome (GOLD analysis project Ga0307512, IMG submission 200267) | Populus trichocarpa ectomycorrhiza microbial communities from riparian zone in the Pacific Northwest, United States - 14_EM | ecosystem: Host-associated > Plants > Roots > Unclassified | place... | reverse complement strand
AATTTTTTTTTTCTTTTTAATTAATTTTTTTCATTTAGTTTAGTTTGTTAATGTTAAATTTCTTTTTATTTAATTATCAGACTTTCATGACACGTATCCCGGGCTTGACGGGTTAACCTGGTTTGACGGTTTAACCCAGTTCACCCGTCAATTTTTTTTTCTATTTAGTTATCAAACTTTCATTATGTGAATCCCAGATTTGACTGGTTAACCTGGAATAAAAGGTTAACCCAGTTAATTCAGATTTTTTTTTCTTTTTCTTCATTAGTTTTTTTTCTTCCTGTTGATATTTTTTCTTTGTTTTTTTTCTTTTTTATTAATCTATTTAATTATCATACTTTTATGACACGACCTTACAACTAGACCCACATCCAAGGCTATTAAGTCTGGTGTTGCAATCAAACTTACTTAAACTTAGATCATGCAAGTTTAATGTTATTATTAATATTATAAATATTATTTTTGGATCAGGCGTTCCAGTCAAACCAAACCAAGACTCTTGGATATAGTATTACAAAAAGAGCTAATATTTTTAAATTTTAGGTTTTTATTTTATTTTATTTATATATAAAAAAATTAACCCGCGGTATCGCGCGGATAATGTAACTAGTAGAGAGTAATAATATGTGGAACTGGCATAACCCAGGAAAGGGATTCCATCACTACTTTGCAATCAAAACAAATCTTAAAGAGAATTTACCACTGACCTATAACCACTAACTCAGGATCAACATTCTATGATAATTATCAAAAAGAAAGGAGCAAAAAGTTAGAAATATCCTATGAACTTAGTTATGTGCTCTAGTTCCAAAGGACTTGACAAAAAATTAGCTCAGTTGGTCTTCTTCTCTTCCTCTTTTGCAGGAGTTACTTCACCAGACGATGCCTGATCATCCTCACCACCAAAACCAAATTCATTTACACGAGTTTTGTCCACTGGATAAGCCCACCTCTGATATAGGTATATCAGAAATATAAGATCTGCAAGATATAAGAAAATGACGTGAGAGAAGTGCATGACTGAATCATACTCACAAAGCACATTACATACAGGACAATTTAAGCAACGGGATTCAACGTTTTTCACAGCAAACCAAATTAAACTACCATAATTAAATAGTCTTATTCAAACATTTAGCCCCAAGTATTTGAATTGACTATCCATGCAGCAGGAGTTGGCTTCCAAGTTTCACCAATGCTAATGGCTTGTGCACTTCTACCCTCTTCTCAATACTGGGAGAATTTCATTGTCTGAATCGTAGTGTAACATTGGCAACAGCAAAGGTGCAAAGCTGCTTTGTGAACAACGAGGTTTTTATTGTCTTCAGGCTTCAGGTTGAAGCTCAGGACAGAAGAGATGGAGTGGGCTAAGGATATATCAGGGTAATCGACATGGAAAGGGATGATAGTGATACATTCTAATGCCATCCAGTGTAAATGCTAACTGACTTTGGTACCATGACTGTGGAAAGAGAAATAGTAGAATGCTGATTATATCTCACCATCTCGGAAGACAGATAGCCGATGCAATGTTGGCATTTTGATGACAAATGCAAAAAGATCATCAATAATGGTGTTAAGGAACTTGTATGTCATCTGCCTCCATGGGAGATGTGCCACAGACTTCAGCTTATAATTTATAAACAACTGAGGGCACATCATGATAAAACCTGCAATAATGAAGTAATTATTAATACAAAATGATGTATGAAGTTGGGATAAACTCATTACCATGACAAACTGAATTTTATTTGAGTGACTAAACCTAGACGTCTACAAGAAAACATGCTGATGACAAATCTAGAGATCGTGACCTTAACAATACGAGAAAAGAACTTAATGATTAGTAGTTCTTATTGCATCGCTTGCATGTAAGAACAAAAATGACCACAACAGCAATATCTATAAAAAAGTACAACAAAAATATGCTAGATTCAAATCTACAACCATACTGGCTTTACAAGTCAAATAATTTTGGAATTTTTATTAGTCAAAATACAATTTGAAAACAGAATTCTCAACTACACAAGGCTACTAATATTGTAATATTTTCAAGTCAAGATCCTAATATTACTATGCTGTATGCAGGCTGGAAAAACATTTTACAAATTCCTGTTCTGTAACACAATTTCAATTTGTTGAGAAGGGTTTAAGCAAAAAAAATAGAGGACAGTGCATGGATGGATGAAAACAGTAGCTTACCAAACATGTACACACAGCTGGTGAGTGAAGAAAGAATCCAGGAATACCAGCTCTTGTGGCGCTCATACATTAGTGAGTAAACAGAAGAGCATGCAACAAGGAAGAAGAGCACATAGGACAAATACTTCATTGCAATGTCATCATATTCCTTTGTCTTATTCCCTGCATATGATTCGCGATCTCGGAACCTTAACATAGGGATTTTTCCACTTCTATCAATCTGGAGACAAATGAGAACAATTGTGAAATTTGCTTCATTGAAAACTCAGAAACTAAAATTACCGACATTTATACAAGCTGCAGAATGGATGTCAAATCAGCAACTGTAACATGCAGAATTTAAAAATGAGAAGATGAGAAAACGAATTTTGCCCATTATGTGCTACAACGGCATGTGAGCAGCTAAAGATAGAAGCAAGAATGTGCACACTAATGAAAATGTTGTGAAGGAAGATTGAATATAGGTGTTGTAACAAGAGATGTAACAAATGCAAAACAAATAAGCCACTTTTTTTTTCATGTGAAAAACTATTTACATTAGTAAAACCATAGCAACTGCATCAATCTTTGCGCTGCATGGAGTCACAGACACCCACACAGACAGTATAACAAATCAGTATATATAATCGGGATCAATACCTCTATGTGCATAGCTTTCCCTATTTTCCAAAACTCAATGCAGCAACCAATCCCAGAACTTCCAAGTATCATCCATGAAGTGTCATTGTCAAGCAGATAGAGAAAGACAATGAGCTGAGATATAAAGCTCACAACAACAGACTTTGCAGACAGTCCTTCCATAGACTTATTTTTGTTCCAAAATTGGATATCTGAAGAGGAAAAAAATTTAACAAGAACTTCATATACATCTCATAAAAGGCATCAGCGGACAGAGCAAATCCAGAGTTAAATAGAACTTTATTATTGTAGTGGGACGTAATTCACCATTCTTGAATGCCAGGAAGTCAAACACTGAATGAAGCATTGAAACGACCATTGTGATCACCAGGAGGTAAGGATTTCCTTCCAAGAACACCCTCTACAAAAATTATCAATTAATCAATACATGGAAAACTGAGGAAACACACGATTTTTCTAACTTTCACATTGGCTTTAAAAAGTAGCAAGCACACAAACAAACAGAAGTTAACTTGCAAACCTAGGATCTAGCTTCATGAAGCTATAATTATACGATGTTCCACTCAATCAAATTTATTCTGACACATTCAGTCACTTATAATTATTTACCTTTTTTTGTCAGAGTCTAGTCACATCATTAATTTGACCATCATATATCAATTAACCAGGCAACAAACTTCAATTATTTGGCAACTCGACTCTAAAAAGCAAGTTTCCAAAGAAGCATATGATTCTCACTATGAAACTTCAATTAGAAAAACAAGCTCTTAGGAAAAGGCTTTGCTTCCCACATAAAGAAAGGATGGTGAAGTCTATGATGCCTTATAACATGTAATTTATGCATGGTAATCAATGGCTTAAATATCCAAGTCAACTAATTAGAAACTAACTAAACCAACTTGAACATAACAATGGAGTTATATCAAATTTCAGCAACTCCATGTTGTCTCTAATCTAAGACAATTTTGGAATGGAAATGATAAGTGAGAATATATGTAACTAAGTGGATTTCAAGTTAAAAGTAGAAATATTTTATCATATTCCAACAAAATCTAGACTCTCCAGTCACCCAACTTCATATTGTGATCTGAATACAATTAAGTGGTACCTTCAGTTCATCAGCCTCGCCTTCAAGCATGCTTCCATAACTACGATGAACCTGGAATGACTGATCAATCTGCAGGAATAGCTGCCATTTTGTCGTGCTTATAGGACCCACCTCCAAATTAAGTGTCAATTCTGTCACAGTATCATTAATTGCGATAAATTTATCTCGAAGCAGCCAGAACTCGTTGAAGAATAGGGTGGGGAAGTAATTCCCTGAAGTAGGCTCAACATTCAAGTCTGCATATCTGAAGTCAAGAACTCAAAGCCAAAGTGACAACATGATAGTTTTTATTTTGACACGAATGCTGTAGCAAGCTTAGCAGCCACATCAAAAGCATGCCATAATTTTGTTTTGAACATAACCCTTTGCTACTTTTATATATTTATTGCCATCAACTGTACAATATATGTGCACAAGATATAGTGTAATTGTACAGTGAGTCATTTATGTTTGCACATATGCATTGAGATATAATTAGTTGTATCATAATCAAACTAAACACTTGCCACTACAACAGCAAAGTAGCTTTCCATTAACATAAGATAATTATCACTTTTTTTTTATTCTCATGCTGGTAAATTTCTCTACAGCTTCCACTGAGAAACAATAAAATTTTGTAAGTACAGAATTGATAAAGGAAGGGGCTCAACTTTGCCAGCTAAATTGTTTGAACCATTTCAAAATGACACCCAACAAAGTTCTTTCAAGATTTTCAGGGAAGGGAAACGAAACACCACATAAATAAATTTATACTTGAAGAAATACCAGAATTTAAGGATACAAGGAGCAATATTTGGAGGTACAGCATTATGGGGGTATCTGCAGAGAAAAGATAAAGGCCAAACAATTAGCTTAATTACCCACAAAGCAGTGCATAATCATGATTAGAAATAGAAAAGAGAGTGGGTATAAGCTATACAGGCATTGATAAAATTTAAATATATGAAAAAAAAGAAGCAAAAGAAAATCCCCATCTGCAATTTGCCAAGCCTCTTTCATGTTTTTCCAATCTTATTTAGTTTCCAAACAATTTATTTGAATACTTATAAAGCCATGAAATAAATAATTAGATGATCCATAAGTTCCTATTTTCAACTTAATTTTTTTTTTCTAGTAGAAACAAAATCTTACAGAACCTTGAAATTGAGAAGAAACATACTTTGTGAAATCATCAACTAGATTAATGGTAACATTAGGTTTCCAATATGAAATCCATTCTACAGGGCCATCATCTTTAGAATCGGCTTGACTATCATCAACCACCTGAAGCAATCAACGTGAATCTGTGTAAGGACTATGTAAATGCATGACATTACATAGAAAAAAAAATCATAAAAGAATAAAAGGCAAATGGTAGAAAACAACAAAATTCTGAATGCTAAGAGAACAAAATTCTGAGAACTATTCAGGATAGAAATGGGCACGGAGAACAATGGTGCCCCCAAATCTCGGACAAGACTTGGTTTCTCAGAGGATTTAGCAGGCTTTATTATTAAAGCAATTATCATAAACATATCAACCATAAACACATATAAGAAAAATACTGAGTTTTCTTTTTGATAAAGGTCATCTGTGTAAAATTCATCTTAAAGTAATTTGACAAATGATCAACAGCCAAGAAGAGACCTGAGATGCTGCTTCAACCTCCTCGGAGTCTTTGGAATTCCCCCACAGGCTCTTCCTTTTATCTGATTTTGACTTGGGCAAGTATGTGACAACAGCTGCAATCAATGAAAAGGAAGAGCTACTTTAACATTGAATTTGTATCAATCAATATGTTATCAAATGAAGAAAGAAAAGATGAACATGGTGTGCATGGAAGGAATCATACGATGTGTTCTTCCAAAGGCAGCAAGAGGCTGGTACTCAGGATCACTGGGATCTGGTGGATATCCAGATTGTGCAAAGAAAATGTGGGCATAAAGAGTGCCATTGTGCTTCAATGCCTGAGAGAGAATACGCCTTCATGTTTATGGGTAGTTTATGTGGGGAAAACAAATATAAGCATCATGATTCGTCTTCAGAATATAATCCTATAAGCTGTGCTTGAAAATATGATAAATGAAGTTAGATTCAGTGCTTGCAACACGAAGTACCTCAGATGGATGGTATTTCAAAGAAAGAGACCTTGTACTCTCTGGTCCCCAAACAGCATAAGGTATATTAGTTTCATGCCAAATAAGCGCGCCTTCATTAGAGAAGTCATTAAACCTTTCATGCTCGGAGAGATAGAACCACATATCCTGAAAGCAGATGAAATTCAATTAGAATAGAACCGCTACATAACAAAATAAATCACAAGCAAAAGGAGCATGCCAGCGTCATGAACATATATATGACAGGGAAAAGGTAGTTGAATAGAGTTACTAAATACAAAATTTTTCCACATGTAAATTTCTATTACATTTTATTTTTTTCTTAATCTTGTGAAACTTATATTCTAAATCCTTTGCTGCAAACATCCATGTCTTTTCTGATGTCTGTAGGAAGATTAAAGTCGGCCTACTTGGTTTGAACTTGCAAAAATTATAACGTTTAGATGACTGTATTACATACTTCAAATGTGCATAGGTTCATGCTTTCCAGCAACATAGCATATGGAATCAAACACTGTTTTCCTTTTTTGATATTTGTAATCAGTATTATGCTTAAAGCATTTGGAAGGTAACTCTGCTAGCAAACACTCCTACCTCCCACTTCACAGCTTATAGCAGTTAGAATAGATTGCAAACTTTTAAAAGAATACAAGGAAAAAAAGCATAAGGTTCCCATGTCGAAAATTCAGACCCCGCTAAAAACAGTTAAAAGGAAAACCAAATGTGGTTAACTGAACCAGGCTAAAAAATCAGTCTTTCGTTATATCAAAAGACAACATGATAAAAACTAGAACTTAAAAATATTCAAGACCTTTTTTTCATACAGCACTGGAAAGAGAGGACTGCCTCAAGGCGCGACAACTCAACTAAAAGAGTGATGGCCTGTACTGTGTCAGGACCAGTCATAAGGCTCAAAATCTACTGTGCTTTCTGACTCCCAAGACCATGAAGTAGACTTTCAATCCAACTACCTCTTCAAACCTGCTCGGCATAACCTAATCTTGTCTGATCCCAGATTCAATTCCTTCAAAATAGCAAGAAGGTCAGCAGGTGAGGTGATTCAGGAAGCATTCTCACTGCTTGATGGGTTCTAGCTGATACAACCCTCTCTCTCCTAAAAGATCATCAAAAAGAGTAAGTAGGTTCCTCCCTGCTATGCCACTATACAGGCATAGTCACTCTAGTTCAATTGAACGATGAGTAGCTGCTCCTGCTTGCCATTACAAAGTTTCACTCCTAACCTTTTAAATGGGGTCACTCAGAGACTTCCCTCCCCCTCTTTTTTTTCATTCAACCGGCGGGGGACAAACCCTCTCTCGTTCATTCTCACCTAGTTCTACATAATCCCTATACCCCTGATTCAGCAGTATCTATTCACCATATCAATTCATCTTGTACGACAAGATGGAACTTTGCAAATAAAAACGTGAAAATTCAAGCACACGGAAATATGCGCTGCATTAGTCACAGCCACGCAAACGCACTACGAAGCAACTGCTCACAAATGCTTCTAAATCCTATTTCATAGCTTACAAGGGCAGTGATATCCAGGTAAAGGAAAATTCCACATTACAGAAGGTCGAAAAATACTGGGTAAAGAAGCATAAAATTCCAAAATTGTGAACCTGCTCACAAATTTTGCAACAGAACAATCTTTACATGACATAGATGCTCAAAAACCAAAATTAGCATGTTGAAAACAACTCCCTTACGTGGAAATATCTGATTTTTTATTAATCTCAGCAATTTTAACACCAACAATAAAATGCACCAATCCAGGATCAACCCAGGAAGAAAGATCAAAACTTTTTCAAAATGAAGACAAAAGTCAGAGGAAAAAAGAGAGCCCAGATCAGAACAAAAAACACTAGAACATGAAAAATACATACCAAAGACTCTCCTTTTTGGAAGAGATTGGAGATTAGGATGGAAGGGTCAGTGGGGGCTTTTTTGGGAGAGATGAATTTAGAGATGAAATACCAAAAAACAGCCATCCTTATTATCCCTGTTATTGTTTGCCCCATCCCTCCTTGTTGTTGTTGCTGTCCTTGTCTCTGTTGCCCTACTTCACCACCACCAGTTCCTCCTCCTCCTCCTCCTGGTCCTGTAGGTGGCGGCATCTTCTCCTTCCTCTCTTACAGCGGTGGTTGCAGATTGGCTTCTCTCTTAAAGCTAGAGAGAGTGAAAAGCGAGAGATGAGTTGATGGATTCGAAGGTAGGAAAGTAAAGGAAGAATCTTTTTTTATTTTTATATAAAGTACCAAATAGGAATACGAGGAGTTGTGTCGTGCACTATTGCAGAGCAAAGAGAGTGTGTTTTTATTTTTGGGACTCACTTTAAACCGGTGTTATTAAACTCGGTTGTTAACCCGATTATCCATTAACTTAGCCCTAACTTAATAATTTGGTTTAAACTTTAAATCTCTTGTTGCCTTCCTGCACTATATTCTAATAGAAATTAGGATTTCATTCAATAAAGATCACGAATTTAAGTAAGTTGTTACGTCATTGTATTCTTAAGAAAATAATAAGTTTGTCCCTCTAGTGATAAAGAGAGAGACTATTTCATGATGGTTGTGGAAAAAACTCATTGAGTCGCCAATTTAGATCTCAATTGAAAAGGTAATAGATCCATGAATTAGTTCATGATCGAAGATTTAACTTATGATTGACTAGAAGGACCAAGTTATCAGTTCTTTTAACTCAGATATAATTTATTCCAATCCATTCAATGAAAATGTTCACATGTCATCGAAGTGATTCGCATAATCAAAGATGTCCTGATGATAATCTTCATGAAAGGGATCGAAGGAATTATCATAATCAAGACACCACCATCAAACATGTCCAGCATATTTTCCAAAATAATCAAATGATGCATCCATATCCGCTGCATTGGATCTTCGACGAGGTGGTGACCTCCTTGGTGGCGGCTTGTGATGCTTCCATGTGTACGGGCCTGGCATGACAGTGTGCTACAGCACAACACAACCTGCTATTCATTATAAGGAGTGTAAAGATGAAGCTCTCCGAGATGAAAGTAAATGAACGTAAAAGGAGCCATGTTCCAAGGGAAACAGGCAGAGGTAATACTTACAAAAGCAATCATTACCATCGAAGTTCTTAAATCTTTTTTCTTTTTTTCAAATTGTCGAAAAAATGCCACAGTATTCACCTATGGCACCAAGTATGGAGAGATCAATCCTAAACGAGGGATATACAAAATCAGACTTGGGATGGCAGTGAGACGTTTTACGACATTTTGGGCAAGCTCTCAATGTCATCCCAGAGGCTGGGGAATGCCAATTCCTGAACAGGATAAGCAGAATGGATGATCCACATGCGGGCAGGACTGCAAACTTTCTTTCAGCAGCCGTGGGCTTTGAAAGTACACCATCCATACATATTGGGCAAGCTCTCAATTAATGTCATCCCAGAGGTTGGGGAACCATTACGCCAATTCCTGATACAGGATATGCACAATGGATTCGGGATGGCGTTAAGGTATATTTATGCCCATAACCTGCCCTTCATGACAATATCATTTTACAGTTAATAGTGTAACCACTCGCCGTTAGGAACTATTATTTTACATAATTCCCTCCAAAACAGAATGTATAATATCAATTATCCCCATTGAGGCAGGACTGCAATCCTTCTTTCAGGTGCTGTGGGCTTTGAAAGCACACCATCCATGCATACACTGCCATCAATTTCTTCACTACGTTTCAATGCCACAAGAAACTTTTGTTTCGTTTCTTCTCACATGATTTCAAATGCTCCCCTCTTTCATCTTCCCTGAAGGAATGATCAAAAGTGTTAATTGTACGATTTCATCTCCCCTCTTTCACCCGATTTCAAAACAATGTGATGCTGGAGTTTTTTGAGAAAAAAAGTTTTTCCTTTTTTTTTTTCAGTTTAGGATTTTTATTTTCTAGTTTTTCTAGTTTTTTATATATAAAAATTTGTAAGTGGAGACATGGATTTGCTTGGTCTTTAATGTAAGAAACCCGTAGAATTTTGAGGTTTTGACGTATTATAACCCATGAGTTTGCCTTATAACAAACCCAGTTACCATTCGCTTTGCATCCCGACTGCCTCCCAATGTTTTCCACTAGTGGGACATAAATCACCATGAAGACTCCATTGGGGCAATTGCCAGCACCAAGAAACGAACAGAGCGAACAGTCTTCTTGTTTTCCATCCTACTCAACCTCCGTCAAGAAATGTACTTGCAGGGTTTCCTATAAAAATCCAACAGAAATCCACAAAAGAATCAAAGGGAGTTGAAGGATATTCACCATACGCACTATGAATTCCTTTTCACGTCAATTCAACTGATGAAAACATCAAAAGTGAATCACAGCTAGCAGCAAAATATATTCCATGATGCT
>Ga0307512_10007919_pt1 | contig 10439 bp, 6 predicted proteins | sample 14_EM_MG_FD_200267 | JGI IMG/M metagenome (GOLD analysis project Ga0307512, IMG submission 200267) | Populus trichocarpa ectomycorrhiza microbial communities from riparian zone in the Pacific Northwest, United States - 14_EM | ecosystem: Host-associated > Plants > Roots > Unclassified | place... | reverse complement strand
TTTGCAGCATATGCGATGAGACAGGTGTCGATCATACCTCGAAACAGATTGAAAGGTGGTATTCGATATCCAGAGGTCTACATCCCCGCCACGGCGGAATCTCTTCAGGATCTCGTTTATGGGTGCTGTGCTGACGGAGATATGGATCTTTACTCCGGTTTTCGAAGTATGGACGAAGGCACGAAGGGTATTTACCATGGTGTATTTCGGTAGAGACAACGAGCATTGAGGCCTGGACGGATAACACATTAACCCCAGGTTAGGAAAAAGTGGAGTGAGCATAGATCGTTCGGTCCAGACATATGCTGCCTTGAGACCGTCCCACGTCCGCTCCAGACGATACTTAGCCAAGATACTGAAGAAATCGAACGCGCTAAATAGGTCATCCGGGTATACCGCGGTGTCGCAAAAATAGGATACAACGAGGCTCAAATACAGCGAGTGGGTTTCTGGCACAAAGTTCAGAGCGTTCAAGTGGGGGGCTCGACATGAAATCCGCGATCAAGTTCGCCGCACCAAGTGGGTCACATGATCACGGAGACGGAGGAGCGGGACACAGCCACTGGGGAGTTGCCGGTGCCGATGGGTGTCGCGTCCTCGGCGGTGTAAGATGGCGTATCAAAAGGCATGCGGACGTTCCTCACTTTAAACTTGCAACCACCACCTCAACCGAGTCGCACCTCTCTCGCTTTTTGCTCTGTCGATTAACACTGGTCGGTGAACTCGAAGGGCGATGCAGACAGCATCACACGGGGCACGGGCCATTCGAGGCCATGTTCCCCAACTGAACGCGCTGTCTGGCACCAAGATCGGAGCCTCGAGGTCCATTCACACATCTTCGGCCCTCAGGTTTTCATCTTTGCCACAGGCGGCTCATCACACTCCAGCATCGTTTACACAACGACTATTCTCCCAAACAAAGACCACTGTCGGTCGATACTTTGCCTTACTCACCGCACCCGCTCGAGTTGGAGCGACTTCGATTCCAGCCTCTTTCCCCAATGTCGCACATCTCGCGAGATCCAACATTCCTCCCATTCAGCAAACGTTCTCAATGCAAGCAAGTCAGGCGATTGGTCGTCCATTTGGCGCTTATCGTCTTCCGAGGGCGCCAGGCTTCACCCCTCGTTCCATCTCCCAAGTCGGATTAGGAACCGCGCGAAACTTCCACTCTTCTCGACTCCTCTTCCAAAATCTCGTTGAAAATGCTCCGATTGCCCTTCGCGCGTTCACTGAAGCAGATTTGGAACTGGAGACCAAAGGAAAGCAGCCAGCTAAGATGGTGAAGCGAAAGGAGACCTCCGAGATGAAGAAGACGAGACAGATGGCTAAGCCTATCGAGAAGAAGCTTCAGCCGGTCTCGGAGACCCAAGTAGAGTTCGACCACTATTTTGCCGCCCCACCTGCAACAGTTATCACCAATCTCCTCGTCCCTCTTGTCCCCACCCCTTCATCGAGGCAACCCCTCCCTTCCACCCCGTCTCCCTCCCTTATCCCCCTCTCGATCCTGTTGGATGTTCACGCATCGCACGAGATTCACTCACTTCGTGTATCGAGCCTCTTTTCTCGGTTGGATGCCGCCAGGGTGTGGGTCGACCCGAGAGTTTCCTGTTCAGTGTACGGAGATCCAAGTGGGCTCGCATCGATCATGAAGATCGAGTTTGGGGGATGGACAAAGGCACAGGTACGGGCGGTTCTAGGAGACGCAGGAAAGGGCTGGTGCCTGATGGAGGAGATTGGTGTGGAGGATTTACCTGATTCAGCGCCACTATCTCCTGCCCTATCCGGCATCTCAACGCCCATTTCCGGGTACTCTACACCCCCATACAATTTCGATGAGGCGGATTCACTCGCCGGTGACCCTTCTCCTTCCGAAGAGTTCGACGTCGATCCATCCGACTCGTTGGTAATCCCATCCCTGGAGCTATCTAATCACGAGGCGTGGGCGGATTCACCACGGATGCCGGAACATATCACTATCTCCGGGTCATCCAGCGATTCGGAGCTTGATGTGGACTGTGATCGATTTATTGATCACTGGGATTCGACAGGGCTCGGGTGGATGGTGATGTCCTCGAGGGTCAACGTAGTTAATGACCAACCGAGAGAAATTATGTTCTGAGTCAGGTAGCTGTGCGGGGTCGGTAGATCGCATTCGTTTGTCACTTGTCCTTCAGTATGGCTGTACTTGCAAATCCAATAAGCACTTACCTTTTGTTGACCTTCCTCCACCGGCACACGGATTATCCGATATGATAAGCCGGGTGAAGCTAACCGCGATCAATATGGTGGGGCGGCTATGGCAAAAGCCGAGGTGAAGACGAATCAGCAGCTGCCTCGTTTTCCACCGCTTGCTGTGTCGGTTCGGCCTCGAGGTTTGATGAGGTGACTTCTGACGGTCTCTGCGCATTCGTCTTTATGTCTTTGGTGAAGTCAGGGTAATGCTTTGGGTCGCCAACAAGGACTCCAGCGATGGAACGCGAACAAAGGACAAACAATGGGCATCCTATTATCTCCAGATCACAATGGGAGGATGGAAACTTTTAGGCCCGACGGATGCGGCAACGTTGGGTCCCGGTTCATCTCAAATAGGGCGGCGGTACACAGGCGGGGCTCCCACGAGCTTTCCACCAGGCTCCTCTCCCCCTCGCACTTCGCACACCCGACGTCAAGGAACTGGTGTGGCAGTTCCTGTGTCTGGGTCCGCTGTGAGGTAACCCGGCGTACCTATAAACAAGAGATTTTCTCTCTTTTTCTAGGTTAAGCCCCCTTCCTCCTCTGCAGCAGTGAAGTGTGTGCCCGAGTGCGCCGTGTGGTTCCGCTCCAACCGATCTGGCCATTCGCGATTTCCGTGACTCCTCATATCCTTTGTTCGGTTCACCCTTTTGTCGCTTCTCTCATCTGGTTTTTATTCTCCGGGCTTTCGTTCGTCGTCCACCCGTCCTGCTCGTCCCTCCCCCTGCACCCTCAGTAGCTTTCGTCGCCTGTGCAGCGCTTGGACCACGACATGATGAACTACCGACCCCATCCTTTCCTCATCGCCCTTTTTGGTACGTAATCCGCCTAAAGTGTCGTTGACGAATCCATCCTGACGACTCCATCCCGCCTCCAGCTTCTGTTCTTCTCTTTAATGCTTTTTCCATCTGTCTTTATGGGATACTTGTAGGCAAAAACAGTGTATCAGGTGCGTCTCCTATGGGTTGCTGGTTGAGAATCGCAGCCATCTGACTCCATCTTGTCGCGACAGCGTACGAAGTCGTTCATCTGATCATGTCTTCCATTTCAATCTCCACCATCATCATTCTGTATGTTCTTTTGTCCCCGTTGGTTCCCCACAAGCCGCTCACGTTAATTATCTTTCAGCGGTATATATTTGCAATATACAAGGCACCGAACGAAAATATTCAAGATTCCATACATCGTTTCATTCGCCACGATCTGTCTTGTAAGTTTAGGTATGTCCCTTCGAACCCTCAAACCCTTCGAATATTCACTCACCAGGACCAATAGTTGGGTCTGTCAGTGTATCTATAAAGGCCAGCCAGAACGCTCTTTGTTCCGTTTTTTCTTCTTTTCCTTCAAATCAAGACTGCAAGTGGGGTGGTATCTCTATTATCCTCCCTTGGGTAACGGCTATCTTCGGTGGGTGTTCATTATTCGTATCCCGGTATCCTGGAAAACTCATGTTCGGTTCGATAGGCGCCGGCGGATTAGTTTGTATAGTTGCTGAGAAACAGATCGGGCCGGTGGAGATACTTCGGAAGGAGGCTCGGGAGGATTTGGAGCGCCTCCAACTTGAATGGCTCAAGGGATGTTACGAGGAGAATCTGAAGCGCGCATCGCATTCAATCGACTCGGAACGCGAGGAGCCCGAAGCTGGACCTAGCGATGATGGATTCGACCCATACGTCCTGGCCAACGTCGCTTATCCTGAGAGCATCCATGCTCCGAGGCAGACCATCCCCGTGGACCTATGGCGCTATGATCCTGGTCCGATACTTCCCAGGCGACACGGTGTTGTATACGACACCATTGACGAAGAACAGGATTTCTACGCCGAGGATCAATATGAGGAGCCGAGGTTGGATGTTCGATATCACGATGCACATTTGGACAGGATGTCGATGTCACAGCCGGACACTGACGAGTTGAACGATATTTTGGACATCCGTTCGCTCGTGTATTTCCCATCCGCTCATCCTACGATGGAAGACGTTCATTCCGCGACGGCCAATCTGAGCGATTTGAACTCGCATTTACTGGGACGATTAACGCCGAGCGACGTGGGGACTCCGGAACCGACTGTGGAAGAGACAAGTTGTTGGGAGGATGATGTTGCGGAAGAGGGGGGAGACTTTGTCGTGAAGAAGAAGAAGAAGCTTCGACCACGACGGGTGGACTCTGGATCCGTGCGACCGCAGAAGAAGTTTGTCGTACGGTTTGAAGATCCACCTTCGACACGAGAGCCATTGACGGTCATTGTAACACCACCGACGCCTCTCCCAGACGGGGGATTTTTCTGATGTCTTGACGAACAATTGGGGAGAATCTCCCATCTTTTGACGAACCTTATCCCATCGTTTGGATAACTCACATCGTGTACTTTGTCTCAATATATATTGTACTTTTATGAACTTGCGGCCAGGGGAAGTGTCGTCATTGTTGGATTGGCCATCTAGGGTACGACTGCGGGAAGATGGACATGGTTTATGATATCGTATTAATACAAAGATATCTCCGGCGACTTGTAGACATCCCCATGGAGCATTAACGTTAGCCACGTACAACCTATATTATTTAAATCATTTTCACGTACCGGTCCCCGAGTCTCGAACGCCAGCCAGTCCCCTGTTCCCATCGGTAGCAGACCCATCGAGTTACATTTGTACAGCCCCAACGCGAGCGTCAACATATTGGCGAGGATATACACAATCTTTTGAATGAAAAGAGTGCTAAACGATTTGGAGGAAGAGGACGACGGGGCAAAGGGCGCGAATGCTGTGTAAACACCGAGTAAGTGGATTCCGAGGACGTGTTTTACCGGTCGGATGGGGAAGAACACGTACCGGTGTTGATTGCAGCTACGTTCTTGAACGGGTTGAACATTAGCATGAACACGATCCCCATGCTGAAGATTTGAACACCGCCTCCGGACATGTACAGCATGAAAGCTTGCATCGGAAGGGATTTGGCGGGTGAGATGGCGAGGTCCCATGCTCTTTTCTGCTTCAGAGAATCGTATGAGTCCGCTCGCTTTGAGGTGTCGACGGCTTGCGAGGGTTTATTCGTCTATTGGGGTGGTGAGGATCGCGGTATACGTGGTGTGATGTGAGGTGCGCATGCTCACGGGTGATGAAGCGAAGCCGGGCGGAGGTGGTAGGGATTTCCATCTGGCGTTTTGTGCGTGAGTCTCTCGTTTGTGGTCCCGTGCGAAGAAGTCAGGTATACTTTGAGTAGTCTACCTTCGTCACCGACATCTTCGGAAGTGTTGCGGTCGTGGGAAATGATTAATGACGGGTGACCTATACTTAGCGCTTTTTCCCCATACCTACTAGGAGCCTGCTCTTATCGGTGCCCTTCATCTTTTGAGTTACCCATTCCCCGCTAACCAAACATCATTGCGCTTCGCTAGATGCCCTCCTTGATCCACTTATCCTTCCTCTTGTCTGCTGGCCAGGCTATCGGGGTTCTGCGAGTGTTTCCTGGTAGCTATTCTGAACAAGACCGGAATACGTCAGCATTGACACAAGCACCAATGTCGCTAAGGACCGTCCCTCGAGGGTTTAAGACCCCCCTTCCGCTCGACGATGATATTTTCGACCCAACCCATGTGGTAAGCAACCCCTCACGAGACTCTCGTTGGTGTACATCTGTTCGCAATTCGCTCGGTTCGGAATGGTCTCCTTGACTGGACCTCGGTCAAGCGAGGTTGCACGTGCCCTTTCGAGATACGGAGGCGTGGCCGACCGCCTCGCAGGGATTACACTGGGCACTTCGACCGTCCTCACGCCGAATATCTCAATCCCACTTCCAGACCTTCTGAGGAGCAACGTCATGCCCCTGACCGGCCACTTCGATCGAAACATAGACTTCCTGTACTACAGATAAGTCGGGGTAGGAACTCCCGCACAGAGTCTGACCGTGCAAGTTGGCACTGGATTAGCGGACCTTTAGGTCCCGGCTAATTATCCCAAGTGTGCTGGGGCGTAGTTCAAGCCCGGACAGACCCGGACGTACCAGAGTGGGGAAGGAACCCCCGAAGAGTATTATGTTCGTCCCCTCGATCTCTCAGCACGGGTTGGGGTTCTCATAGAGCTATAGGGTCGTGGACACGTCTCAGGAACTGTAGCCAGCGATATTGTCTCCATTTTGGGCCTTTCCATCAAAGACCGGGTCTTTGGAGACTACCGAGAAACGGAAGAGCTCTCTCAGAATCCAAATAACGGGCTCTTCGGACTCGCCTTCAAGGATATTGCGCAGATGGGCCGGCCCGTGTTGTTTGAAACCAGGTTCAACTTAGAAGAATAGGATCCCTCCCTGTTCTCCGTTCATCTGACAAGGAGGCAGAAGGATGGGTGAGCTGTGTTTCGGGTGTAGGGACGAAACGAAAACAATCAGGGAAACGGTCTGAGATCCGCTTCTTTCCAGAGTACGCGCAACCTCCATGAAAGGGCTTGATTTTTACCTTCCTAACATCTTTCGAAGTCCTAAAAAAACTGTTTTCATGAACGGCATATCGGTGGATGAGTCTAGAACCACCGACAAATCCCTGATAGCTGTGAGTTTATTCCCATTGTGCTAGTCGTCCGAAACTTACGGATTTTCATTCGCAGGCGATCGATACAGGAACGTCTCCTACATCGTCTCAGACTCTGTAGCAGACGACTTCCACGCCCAGGTGCGCAATTCTTCATCGATCCAGAATGCTAACGGTTTCGACTCGGCGCTGACACCTTGACGGATTCTCGTGGCTGCCCATGCACCTCGAAGGTCCTTGAAGTTCAATGATCATCGGTTCAAACTAGATCTCGGGGATTTTAATCTCGGACGGGCTATGGTTCACCATGAATCCCGTGCTCCAGCCCCTAGTCCTCGCAATTTGTCGAGGCACACAGGGATTGTGTTTGAGGAGTCATGGCGTTAAGAGATCTTGGGGACAATCTGGCAAGCATCGGAGCAGACTTCTTCAAACCCTCGCGTCCTCGTCATCCCCTTTAATACTGACCTCTTTCAACTGCACAAGGTCCAAGCCCGCGATGCCTTCGGCAACTACTTTTTCTTTTGCCTGTGCTGTCGATTCCCGACTTTCTTCGTGCTGACATCCTCGATCGCGCTCCTCGCTTTCGTGTTCTCCTTCCAAGTATGGCCGCAGGCAGTCCTGGTTATCTCCTTCCTAGCAGGGATGCTGGTCACTCTGCAACACCCCTTGTTCGGCGCGCATCGGATCGTGCTTGGTAAGAGAATCGGTGCTATTTCGTCAGGCTATTCTCACGGAATAATGGGGTGGAATACGCTGGCCGAAGGAGAAAGATGATTGATCAAAACTGACTATTGATATCAACAAACACAAGGTCGTTGGAGATAAGGGAAAGGAAAATGAGAAACAAGCATAATGAGCTCCTGCTCGAAAATGTACTAGCCATAACCACACACGATAGTAACGTTATTCTTCATATGCACTGAGTATACCTCGGCGGTCCGGTTCTTTGAAGGATACCTTCCTCACAACACCATCATCCCCGACCATGACCAGCGATGAACCAGCCCAAAAATGATCACCATTTCCCCTCCGCAAATTTCCCGGTGAGATCCAACAGATCTTTCTGAACTGTGCGTCGAGGACCCATTCGCAGTTCGCATCGAGAGTGTATGGTGGAGTTGCCCGGGGTTCTGACCAGAACACCAGCTCTCCCTTGATTATCGTGTAGGGGTAACGATCTGACGGTGATGCGGTTATATCGTAAGGAATTTGGACTCCGCGCCGCTTCGGACCGTCCGCGACCCTGAGATAGAACCTGGCTTCCGAGTCGAAGACGATATCATAAACCTCTCCATTCTCCAAACCGTTATCTCCCCTATCCAGCAATGCGAGCGTGCCTCTGGATTTCGTGTCGCGTATCCATATCTTCCCCCCGAATGTTGAGTTGAAGACTACGACCATCTTGGTGCGCGCCGGTGACAATTCGCACAATAGCCTAACCTCATCATCCGTTCTAACCCATTTAGCAACCATGTCTCTCGGAAGGTCGAGTCCTGAAACCAACTCGGAACAAAATGACACAGGAGCGGACAGTGTTTGATCCGGGAATAACGATTTGAACGGCAGGGAAACATCGTCGGGATGGTGTTTTTGCATAGTCTCTAATTCGAGTAGAGCGAGGCTGCTGTTTTGTTGGAGGGCACAGAGGATGTGCCTTTTTCCCAAGGGGTAGACGCAAGACACGCGTGCGTAATTGTTAACCTCGTGGCTCGCCAGAACGTCAACGGAGAAAATCTGGATAGAGTCTTTGGTCTGCACCACAAGGTTTCTGTTTAACGACACAGCCACGGATGTAGCCGCATCCAGGAGTGGAAGATTGTTGGTCCAATGGTAGGATTCGGTACTGAACGACAGTACCCCACTTGGTGGGGCTATGCACGCAATCTCCCGGCCCACAATCGTTGGACGTGTCAGCTTCCTTGGATGCGTTGGTGACTGCTTTCCGCAGTGCAATTTCCGACGCACTAGCCGCCCACGATTTACGGTCGGCCGCCTCTTCCCAAGCGGTTCTGGATGCAGACTCGAAATGGCCCCGAGAGAGTACAGTTCCTGCCAGTTTCCCTCTGAGTCCGGCTGCGAGGTTCCCACCACAAATTCATCCTTATCCCGGAAATGAACCATTCCCCACACGGGATTAGGAATGGAGAGGCCGTCCAGGATTTCACTACTTGTAATGCTACGGATATAGAGGGAATTCCGAGTTGCAACTGCGAATTTTTGAGGGGACAACCAGCAAATGGTTACAACCGGTTGACCGTTCCCACGACCTTCACCCTCCTTTTTGGTGCAAATATTCCAGAATGTAACAGAGCCATCAGATGAGCCACTTGCAATGTGATCCCCTGAAGTGGAAAGTGCAACATCATTGACTTCAGGTTGTGTGGTGAAGGTATGGATGAGTCCACCTGTCTGCACATCCCACATGGTTATAGAGGAAGCATGGGCAAAAAACAGGGTGGCCCCATCTGGGGAGGCTTGTATCTTTGTGACTGTTTCTGAAGCAGATAGGGATTGCTGAAATACACCTGTGACTGCATCATAGATGTTGACAATTTCTCCACATCCAGCAATGATCCACTGCCCAGAAGCTGTGATACATGTGAGCTGCCTTGGTCTAATATCAATTGTCCTTAGGAGTAAGCCCCAGGTGCTGGGAGCTCCTATGGAGATAGTTACAAGAGAGAGCTGATCATATGTAACACTCTGAAGGTAGGATTGTCAGAGGTGTGATGAGGTTGGTGAGAGAGGCAAGGCAGTGTGATAGATTTGTTGTGCACACTGTTGGATGGGGTGGAAGAAGTGCATTGACAATCGGAGGCAGTCTGTTGCAAGATTATGTAGGGTAGTAATCTTGTCATTCAAGGTTGTATGCCCTGAGACTGGGGAGGGGGGTTTAGGGAGAGGGGAGAGACTGATCTTTTTGTAGTGCATTAGTAAACAAGCTCCTTTACATTGGGGAGTAGATAAGGATCACTCACTTTATCTAACCAATCTAGTAGGCTATTCATGGAATGAATCACTTCTCCTAGCTGATTCCCAAGGCTCATCACCTCAATCCATGGAGGGGCATTTTCAAGTGTCTTTGTGATCAAATCAACAATCTGCTCAGCAAAGTCTTCAGATGTTGGACAGAGCCTGAGGTGTCCAGCCCAATAGGTACATGCATATTGAACAGCACCACCTATCTCATTTTCCAATAGCTGTGGGAGGTCCTGTATGTCTTGATTCATTGTAAAGGGTGGTAGGGAGCAAGGATTCCTCTTTAACTCCTTCACTAGCTCTAAGCAGCTAAGGGCTATTTCTCCATGATGGGCCTCTGGGTCGATATAGAACCTGGTATCAGTGCATCGTTTCTCATCTTGTAGAAAATCTGGAAATGACTTGTGAAAAATCCGGATTTTCTCAGATTCATCAGCAGGTACAAGGATCACTGAGTGGAGATGTCGTAGAGTAACTGATATGGAGGACATTGAGGTACCAAGAATTGTTGAAAGCTCCCTTTGAGACAATGGGTTGAATGCCAGTACAATTGCTCCCAAAACATGTCTTATGTCTACAAACTCCTCTGGGTCATGGATATCTGAGAATGCATACTGCAAGATCTGGGAGTACAGTGTCAGGGCCACTCTCACCCTAAGCTCGCTAGTGACTGAGGGGCGTACCACGCTCTCAAATAGAG
>Ga0307512_10007918_pt1 | contig 10440 bp, 9 predicted proteins | sample 14_EM_MG_FD_200267 | JGI IMG/M metagenome (GOLD analysis project Ga0307512, IMG submission 200267) | Populus trichocarpa ectomycorrhiza microbial communities from riparian zone in the Pacific Northwest, United States - 14_EM | ecosystem: Host-associated > Plants > Roots > Unclassified | place... | reverse complement strand
CGCAAAAACGAGGTTTTTCGGCTGGCGCTTGCTGAAATTTGAAGATATCGAAAATCGGAGACGGCCAAAAGATGCGCCGTGCAAAGCTACATATTTCACGTACCAAACACTAAACTCTCTAATTAATATTTGTTGCCTTAAAGTGATGGTTCGCTTAAAAAATCGTCGATTTTTGATGGGGTAAGGCCATTGCCACGCAGACCTATATTACCCGCCGGGTCCAAAACTGGAACTGTTGCTAACACTAGGTGTGCCTATGGAGAATCTTGATAGAGTCCCCAGAAAATTTCAAATGCTGCAAGTGACTTCTGAACCAGGGAGTAGTCATATGAGGCTAGGTTTGTGGAAACTGCAGCCACACATACGCATTCCTTCCCTCCCGCCCGCCCCGATGACCAATTGGTCACCAATGCAGCAATCAACGCATGATGAATCTGTAAGCTTTAACCGCTGCATATTGCGTCCCAAGCTAATTAGTATATACAAATTGGATTCCCACGAAGACATGGTAACGGCTCCTGCGTCGCCGGAGCAATGAATAGGCAAATTGGCATTTGTGACGATGTATCAATTTGAAAAGCAACACTTATACCTATTTTGCTACATGTCAACTTTTACTTCATTTCAGTGACCAAATTGTGAGACATGATGATTCGTCAATGCATGTGCAAGGGTCGGAAAGGCCATGCCAATGTTCTTGACTGCAAATCTCATCAATTGACGACCCATGAGCGTGATATCGTTCTGGCCGTTGCGGTTAAATTTGACAATTAAATCCAAAATACAAACGACACTCACTAACACAATATAAGTCAGTGATGTCATACAAGTCATAGATGCAGCGGTCAAAGCGCAATGCAATGCGGAATGAATGACAACTGTCATGCTGTATACGATCATGCATCTAACTGCATACGATCATGCATCTAACTGCATAACTCTCCGCACACACCTGCTGTAAATGGTCGAGATGTTGAACATTGCTTATGGTAGGTGATGGAAATCGCAGAGAATGACCTGGATGAGAAATGGTGAGGATATGGGGCTAAATATATCAAAACCTAGTGTACAGATGTATATGCAGTTCATTGCCAGCCGAAAGCGCTGGAACGTCAGTGGCCAACGTCATTTATCACTCAGATAACGTTTCTAGTGGTGGATCAGAAATTGAGAGGCTTGGAAGCTTCTGGATTGAAATGTCTATACATAGAAACGATTTATTGGCAGCCTACAACGACTATATGCATTTTTACATACAATTGTTGAGCGTCCACTGACTGTTAGTATGTCATTAAGTTGAGCGTGAACGGAGCGGCAATTTTCTTTAGTTTTACATCTATGGCGAACACACGGCTAAATAGTCGCATCCTTCCAAAGTGATTGTATTCGCGGGTTTCATAGGTAAAAAGCATACAGACTCGCTCGTTGACCCATCCTGGAAATGAGCGTCACTACCGCGTCAAAGATTTTTGGTCTTGTCAATCTGATGATCAAAAAAAGACATGGTCGCTGTGACACATAATGAAAGTATTGGCCACCTTTAAGGCCGAAATTGCTAGCGTTGACATCGCTACTATCGTATAAACATGAGCGTCAACGGAGCGTCAACGATTTCTGTGCTTGCATCCTGGATACTCAAATAGCTGTGTGATGATATCAAGCTATAATCGAAATGTTGGCTGCCTGTATGGGGAATAATGCCAGTGACAATATCGCTACCACCTCCTAATAATGAGCGTCAATGGAGTGTCAACAATTTTTGGTGCTCCATCATGGACAGTCAAAACGCTGTGCACTGGCTTTAACCCATATATAATGTATTGGCTGCCTTTATGAGCCAAAATGCTAGTGATGATATCGCTACCACCTCCTACAAATGAGTGTCAACGGAGCGTCAAAGATTTTTGGTCTTGTATCTGGGCCGATCTAACGGCCACAAAACGGTGTTAACACATTATCAACTCACCGGCTGCCTTTATGCGAAAAAATGCTAGTGACGATATCACTACCACCTCCTAAAGATGAGCGTCAACGGAGCATCAACAATTTCTGGTCTTGCATCATGGACACTTAATGCACTGTGCATCGCCTTTGGCCCATAATCAATGCAGCTGGTGCCTTCACGGGCAAAAATACTACCAACGATATGGCGTCCGCCTCCTACAATTGAGCGCCCACCCAGTGTCAACAGTTATTGTGGGGGCTCAGTACGCTACACCGCAATGAACCGCATCATATTGTTACTGAAATCAGTCTTACGCGGTCAGTCTTTGCAATATGCCCTTGTATTCAACTTCACAAATATGCATCCAGTGTCTCACAGATCTGATTTTTTTGCTTGTAGCTGTAGAGTCAATATTTAGGAACCCACAGTTTGCTGTACTGTATCGTTACCTTCAGCAGTCTTTCAAGTTGGATTACCCAGCGTTCTAATTCATACCGCCATGTCGGATTCAAAATCGTTGAACACCTCATTGCTCGAGGCTTCAGCAAAATGAATTTTAGTCACTGGAAGCCTCCAGGAGTGCCTGTGAGGATGTGGAGTGCAAACTTAGATGCGTCAATTTTAGGAGTCTCAGACCCCAGGAGGGCATTCCTGCTGGCCTTCAGAGTAACTGCGATCCCTGATGACTGGTACAAAAGTACCATGGGAGTGATTGTGAGAGGTTTGGGAACACCTCGGAGCACCGGAGAGAACTTTGGGTGCACCTGGGAGCATCTGGGAGCGCCAGCAACTAGCCTTGGGGTGCCATCAAGGAGCCTGGGAGCGCCTGGGAGCGCCGGCGAGATGCCAGGGAGCGCCGGCGACAAGTCAGGGAGCGCCGGTGACAAGACTGGGAGCGCTGACGACAAGTCTAGGATCGATGGGGACCAGTCTGGGAGCACCTCGACTCACAGTAGAGCAGTCTGGGTAAAACATCTTCTTTGGGAACGCTGCTGGTGCGCCTGGAAATCATACCTACTACTTACCATTCAACGATTATTAACACTCATGTATTCAGTTTGTATTCTCATCTATGTATCTATATAGCTACCCATCTACACACGGTATATCTGGACTGGCTGCAGGCGGTGCTTGAGAGCAATTCGAGGTGCGCCGGACAATGACGATCGACTGAACTCTAAGATACACTACGAGGCCGTGATTGAACGAGTTTGGAGATGCACTTGGAGGTGGTCATCGAGCCTATTTGGAGATTTACTTAAAGGCCATGATGGAGTGAATTTAGAGATGCACGCCAAGATTGTGATCGAGCGAATTTGGAGATACACCTGGAGGCTGTGATCGTGAAAGTTTGGAGGCTGTAATCGTGCGAGTTTCAAGATACACATTGAGGCTGTGATCGAGCGAGTTTGGAGATGCACTTGGAGGCCGTGATCGTGCAAACTTGGAAGCCGTAAACAAGCGGGTTTGGCCGAGTACTTAGAGGCGGTCAATGGATGGCGTGCAGGGTGCTGAGACTCTATTCATCAGTTAGTTAACTCGCAACCGTGAGAATGTGACACGGTGAATGTAGCTTTGAGCTCTCATGCAGAGCTGGTTGATCACGGTCAATTGTGTAGGGAGGCACACCGGAAGCTGAACCTACATTCAGGGGTCAACTTGTAATCAGCAGAATGAAGGGAAGACAAACAATCTTCGGTGGATACTGTACTCGGTGTATGCTGTAATCGGTGTCAACTCATGATCATGACATGGAGAGATACAGAAGGATGACTTAACATTCTGTTCTGCAATGATGGTAGAGTTGTGGACGAGGAAGAGAGAGATAGTGGATGAAGATGAGACCAATGTGGAGTTTACAAGCAGATATGGGAAATCAGGGGTACGACTTGCCTGATTGGGTTGGGAAGACCTTGGATCGGTGTTATTACACGCCGGATCGGGACTCATTCCTGCTGTATTGGGGATGGTGAATTAACTCACAAACGAACTTCTCCTACGTCCCATTTTCTCATGATGATTTCCCCCGTCTCCATTCATCTCTCTGTTTCTCTGCCTCAACTCTACCATAACCTAAGAACACAAAGTTAAGTCATCAGTCTCTATCTCTCAATGCCATGATTAAGAGTCAACACCGAGTACGGCATACACTGCGTACTGCATCATCCCAGTATCGACTGTCTCCCGCTCCCAGCCAGTCTCTCATCTCTTGGCAGACCATCTTGTACTCAATTCTCTACATTCCCACAATTGCGAGTTAACCAATGAATAGAGTTTCAGATTCCGTCGGGCCTCCCTCCCGAACTATCGCCTCCAGATTGACCGCCTCCTAGTGCTCCTCCAATCACCCAAGATCATGGCCTCCAAGTGCATCTGAAAACTCGCCCAATCACGGCCTCCAAGTGCATCTACAAACTCGCACAATCACGGCCTCCAAGTGCATCTCCAAACTTGCACAATCACGGCCTCCAGGAGATTCTCCAAACTCCCTCGATCGCTGCCTCCAAGTGTATCTCCAAACCCCCACAAGTTCAGCCTCCAAACTTGCTCGATCACGGCCTTCGAGTTTGCACCATCATGGCCACCACGTGTATCTCCACACTCGCTTGATCACGATCTCGGGGTACATCTCTAAGTTCCCTCGATCACGGCCTCCATGTGCATCTCCAAACTCGCACGATCGCTGCCTCCAAGTGTATCTATCAACTCGCAAGACTACGGCCTCCAAACTTGCTCGATCACAGCCTTCAAGTTCGCACCATCATCACATCCAAGTGTCTCTGCAAACTCGCTCGATCACAATCTCGGAGAGCATCTCCAAGTTCACTCAGTCACAGCCTCCAAGTGCATCTCCAAACTCGCTCGATCACAGCCTCCAAGTGTATCTCTAAACTCGCACCAGCACGGCCACCAAGTGCATCTCCAAACTCGCTCGATCACAGCCTGCAAGAACATCTTTATGGAGGGACGGTGGGTGTATGGACATACAGGGGTAACGGAGGTGGATCGAGTGACAGGGAGTATATTCGGCAGACCCTGGAGTAGATTGACATCTCATTTCCATCACATCTTATCTTACAATGAAAATACACTGTCTTCATTTCCCAACTTTTAGTCTCACCCCGCTCCGTCCGAGATGACGTGGATCCACGCAATTGGGTGCATCCGCAACGCCGGGTAGTATCATATCGCCTCACCTGAGTTCTATCCTCCTCGACCAAGAACCGCTCTTTCTCATGATTTCCGTTTGGATGTCACAGGAGGTGTGGCGGAGTGTTGATGGTGGGCTTTCTGCCTTCTAGCTCCATCGTTTCACAACAACATCCGCGAAGTGGTGTATCTCTAAGTTCGCTCAATGGGTGTGTCCAGGTGCTCCTCCGATTATGCTCGACAACCATCTGCGGCCAGATTGGCCATATGTATATATATTCAGAGACTTCAATAATGCATGCCATATTATGATGTAGTGAATTATGTGACTGCAACAAAGACAAATATGATAAGACAAAATGCCATGACGTTGTGTAAGAACCACTGCTGTGAGAATACAGCCCCAAGTCTCCCGCAGTGCTGTGCTACGGTCTCGGCTGCTCTCGAAGTCTCCCGCAGAGCTGCGCAGCAGTCTGAGCTGCTCTTGATGTCTCCTGCAGATCTGCACCGGGGTCTCAGGAGCTCCGAACTTGGACTATTCTAGAAGTCAAATCTCGTAGCATCCTGACTGCGCCTCCATAACTGGAGGTGCTTTCAGAAGCACCTGAGAATGCTCTTGCAGAGTCTGAGAGCACATTGGGTAGCACCAGGGCTGTCTGGGAGCATGTAGAAGTACTTGGAAGCTCTGGTGAGGTTGCCCGGAGTGTCTGGGAGGCTTGCGTGTTGCTTCCGGACCGATTTACATTTGGCTGATGGGTTATGATCTCTTCCAAAAACGAACATGTCATTATTACTGATTTAAGCGACCTTACCTTCCAACTCATCTTCGATGCTTGGTGGGCTTCAACAAATGTAGACTCGAAAGCGGCCTGTGGCTTGGAATAATTGCAGACATGCACTTTCGAGGCAATTCTATATACACTGCGGAATTGAGGAGACAGGCAGTCATCGCCTCATATGTATCGTTTGTCATTAAGTTCTTCGCCATCCATCAGAACATGGGACCCCCTCAATGGGGAAACCCTTGCTGGCAAATACTCACATCGCAAAGTTAATCGAATTAACAGAGTCACAGGTTACTGAATGGACTAGTTCGACAGTCGTTGAAACTGCTTAGGCCATCCTGAACAGGCAAGGAAGTCAAGGAATCACAATAGTAAGTTTGCAGAGGAAGATCATGTTGGACATCCAGGTTGATCCATATTGACCGAAATGACAGACAAAACGTTCCAAACTGGCAGGTAAGGACTTTGAAACTTCCGAATTTCAACAAGACGAATGGAATGGCAACCTCATGTTAGGATTTGTTCCGGCTCATATTCCATAGAACGCTATATCAAATCTAGAGCTGCAAGGTAATACAAGGCATTACGCGATGACCAAGTGCTGCCGTCGGCCACAACCAATAGCAACATCTGCCGGAGGGAATATGCACTGACCATGGATGCAATGATGATGCAATTGCAGTCACGAAATAAAGTTAGTTTTGCTTTGGACGGATAGACATCGGCAAACAAACCAGCCATTACATCGGTCATTGCTTCCGGTTTGGATTGAAACTGGGTATTACTTCAAGTTCAACTTGCTTTCGATGAGGTTGATCGGCTTTTCTTTTCCCACTTAGAAACCTAATCAAGGATGATAGGTCAAGAGCCAACATACTGGAACGAGGCTAGCCGTGCATTTGAAGGGCGTGCTTGATCGGTTTAAGCTTACCTCCGGCTGTTTGCTTGGTATTATGACTGATCATACTTCCCCTTGAAATTACTCGATGACACGCAAGCTGCAATCAACACTCGAGGCCTCTGCAATCCAGTGGCCTGCTTTGAGGAACCACGTACCATGCATGGCGCATGTCATACTGCTGGCTATAGGTGCATTCATGAGCAGTCTTGGTGAAAAAGGCCGCACCAAGTCTTGGGAAGCGCATGAGCGTGACCAGCAATTTGGGGAGAATGAAAGCACAGACAATGGGCAGAGTCAAAGACTTCGAATAGAAGGCAACGCTAGAATCAATAAGGTGTCGGCCATGAAACCAGGTTTAGCAAGGATAATGGAGACAGTGCCTATTTCATGATATTTTGAATGTCCTGAGATTGACATTCATTTAGCAAAGAATGCTTGCTGTATTCATTACGCTGACACCTGGTCATCGACACAAGTTCATTGACTGTCCAAAAGGCAAAGTTCGGATCGCAGTACTACGGATTATGGATGTGAGGACATGGTAGAACTCAACACAGGAGCTGCTCAAGCGAGCCTACTGATTACAGGAATTCACACATGAGTGGCTGCAAAATCCAAAATGCACTGATTACCGGCCACTTTTCACAACTCAAGTTGAGTGGACCATCATGAAGTATGTCATGGAAGTATTGAGGCCATTTCGATATTGGACCCTGTGGATGTCAAAGAGGCATACAGTCACATTGCATCACGTTGCCACGGTGTACAATGACATGTTCGATCATATGGAAGACGTGATGCGAGCTTTGGCCATGAAGAAGACCCTATGGAAGGAAGACTTGTTCTTCGCTATCACGTTAGCTCGACCAAAGCTGTCCAAATTCTACGCTGGAATGACTCCATCGACAGGCTTTCTTCTCTTTTCTGCACATATCCTCGATTCTGTTCGGAAGTTGCGATTGTTTAGAGAGTGGGACAAGGGCATTGATATTTATCCTGAGGATGAGACATCCTATACTACCCACTACCAAGAGGCCTTTCCAAAGAATGTTGAGAATGAATACTGTGCCAAACATCGACCTGTGCTGGTCAATAAGCACGAAAGCTGACCGAGCAGCAATCTCATCCCATCTGCAACAGCTTCAGGATCCTGTCAATCATCCTTTGATCATATGATTTGTCTAGCAATGATGAAGAATACTTAACGCCTAACAATGAGGTTGAGAAAACACCCAGACGAAACGATGGCACAGCACGTCGATTGACCGCAGCCAGGCTCTATTTGAATTCTCCGCCTTAAGCACCAAAGAACTGGGGGCAAATTAATCCAAATCTCAATGATTACCACCCTGACCCAATCGAGATTAGCTGTACATTGTGGTTACTGGACATATCCAACTGGTGGCATCAACAGGAGGAAATGCACTTTAAGTTCGCTGGTCTTCCCAATGTTGTGCCCGACATATTCTCTATCATTCCACATGGTGTTGGAGTGGAGGCCAGTGTTTCCCTTGGCTGAGATGTGATTGGCTGGAGGGAGTCAAAAACCACAGGCAAGACCCTTCGCGAAATAGTCGTTGTAAGGCAGTTTGCTCAGGCCAATAACAGGATTTTGGCAGGCGCTGTCCCACAATGGGATGCAACGAACACAGATAACAACTCGGAATTGAAGAAAGAGGCGGAAGAAAGGAAATTTCACAGAATGGCCAAGGTTCATGACATTTTGGAGATGTGGCAGGGCAGCCAATACCTACGTGGTACCCAGAATGAATCTTGCGCTCAGAACAACCAGATGACTGCTGTGGGACACATTTCGGATACGGAAGTGATCGTTAGAGCATCGTGGCCATTCTTTCAACATGATGATGCGGCTGCATTTAAATTGCCAGGAAGATCTCCTTTGCCACCATTTTTGTCTGCAAAGGACTTCCCAGAAGGCCGAACTCAAATATTGAATGTCCAACGAATCTGAAGGATCAACCGTCATCCAGTAGAACGTGATGAGGACAGCACACCTGAATGCATTTCGGACACTGAATATTGGCTTAAATGGAATGGGGACTTAGATAATCCAAATGACAGCGAAGACAATTGCATGGCAGATGTTGAATCTAATATAAAGCATTACAAGAGCATCGAGGATCCGGAATGCCCAGAACAGTGGGATGTGAGCACTGCCCCAAATGTTCCCGGATTAACTCGGCCTACAAGGAAGTCATGGAGTCATGCTGAAAAGGTGTTGATGACGGTCAATGCAATTGAAACGAGGAGGGATAAGGGAGTGAAGACAAGGTAGGACAGAATGCGTCAATGTTTCACCAGCTACTTTATGTATATTGAACGAGAGTTTTAGTTGGAGATATATCATGGGCGAATGGTGAGCAGTAGCTTGTGCATACCAGTTGATAAACAGATGTATACCAGGCGCAATGAACCTTTTGACCAGATACATAAATTTTAGTTGTGTGAGAGCGAACAGTGCAAGAATGTTACTGAGCTCGGCTTTGCCACAGGGCCAAATCTCAATCTGTGAGAAAGACTACCAAGAAGTTCAAATCATGATGAAAACAATTATCGATGGCAGCAGATGTTGGATGGACGATGCATCAAAATGAGCGTCAACGGAGCGTCAACAATTTGTGGTTTTGTAAGTATGGTAATTACACAGTGATTTGGTCACTGTTATGCAAAACGTATGTATTGGCAGCTTATATTGGTAAATGAGACAGCAACACGGTCACCGTCCCATTCTGAGAATGAGCGTCACCAGAGCGCCAATGATTTGTGGTTTTGTAAGTACAGTAATTACACAGTGATTTAGTCGCTGTTATGCATAACCAATGTATAGGCAGGTTTTATAGACAAACGAGACAGTAACACAGTCACCGCCCCATACTGAGAATGAGCATCAACGGAGCATCAATGATTTTTAGCTTCGCATCTTGTATAATTTATGTTCTGATTGGTTGCAGTCATCAATTTATCAGATATTGGCTGCCTGTACTGGAAAAAACTACAGCGAGATGCTCACTACCGCATCCTAAGAATGAGCGTCATTGGACCGTCAACAATTTTTAGCTTCGCATTTTGGGTTATTTATGTTCCAATTGGTTGCAGGCATCCATTTATCGATTATTGGCAGCCTTTACTGGCAAAAACAACAGCGACATGCTCGCTGCTGTATCCTGAAAATGAGCGTCAACAGAGCTTCAACAGTTTTCATTGTTGCTTATTTGTTAATCCAGGCATTGCGCTGATCTTCGTGTTCATAACGGAATTATTGACTGCCATGATAGGCAACAATACAATGTATGAAAGGTAAAATACCAATTCCAAATTGATCAATATTGCAAGCTGCAAAGCATCCAAAAACATATCCTTGGTTGTCGAAAACGCGATTCTGATACAATAGTATTCATATACTCTACAAGCAAGAGCCTTAATTGAATCTATGGATGGACCCGCTGGGCGACCCGCTGACAACCTGCCCAATTCAGACGGGTTGGGAGTTTACAATTGAACCATACCCGAGTTGACAGTTCGGGATTAGTGACAACCAGGACTGCCAATATGGCTACGGTTAGGGTTGGACAGGGACCCAGACCGCAAGTGACGGTCCGGAACCGTTGCTCTCACTACACAGAGAGTGCCTACCTATG
>Ga0307512_10007917_pt1 | contig 10441 bp, 14 predicted proteins | sample 14_EM_MG_FD_200267 | JGI IMG/M metagenome (GOLD analysis project Ga0307512, IMG submission 200267) | Populus trichocarpa ectomycorrhiza microbial communities from riparian zone in the Pacific Northwest, United States - 14_EM | ecosystem: Host-associated > Plants > Roots > Unclassified | place... | reverse complement strand
ATGGCGGGGCAACTGACGCGAACAAGGTCCGACCGATACTGCTATGGAGGCAACGGGTACGGTGAGTGTTGATACTTTTTCGAAGAATGAAGGCGGATAGCGGAAGCGGGCGGGCTTCGGCGGGATGGAGTAGGCGGGGAGAGTGGGAGTGTTGTTTGTATGGATCTGGGTAGTGGTAGTAGTAGTGGTGGTGGTGATGGTTGACAGTTGGGGTTGGGTTGTTGTGAGCTAACAATGCAGACAAGACTGGGGGGACGGGTTGGTCTGTTGGTGAGGGGCTCGTTGCTGTTGCAGAGATGGGTATGAACGAGCGAGAGAACATGCTTCAGTCTTCCGACGCATCCGGGCCATAGAAAAGCCTATGATCTCACGAAACGGCTACCCTCGCTCTCTCGCTCTCTTTCCATCTCTATCTTCAACTACAGATATCTCGATTACTGTACAATGACACGTGCTGACCGCAAGCACTTCCTCGTCCACTACCACCCGCTTTTCCGTGTGTGGCTACAAACAGAGTACAGTATGTAGCAATTGGATTATTTGCTTGCTCTCGGTATTGCCAATCCACTAGGACCCACAGGCCCCCCAATCCGATATCATTTTCAGTTCGACTCCTCGGAATTTGATGCGGGGTAAAGTAGGCATGTAGCGGGACTGGTTGAGGGAAGAGGGCGGGCGAGAGGTCAGAAATACAGGTGGTTCCTGTCTGTAACTGAACTTAGTTATTTAGCTCTAGCATAAGGAGAAGAAAACTTTAGTGCTCCATTGTCGTCCCTCACTGTATAGTTCAAAGGGGGGGGTAAAAAAAACGTTGTTTCCCGCCGGAGAGATATTGGATATTGCTATCGTATGTATCAGTCATGAAAAACCCGTATTTTGACTGTGTTGATACTGTAGATACTATGTCGCTACCATTTTGTCCAAGATATGATAGCACTACCACAATTTCTTACCCCCTTATACGAGCATACGTGGTGTACGACTATTATTTAGCAAACAGAAGCAAAGGACGTGATGAGGGGCGGCTTGGCTTGGAAAGACTGCTTCCCCGGCGGCGCTGCTTGCTGTGTGACACAGAGCACCAAACTCTGGCTAACCATCCAGAACCGCAACTCGCCCATCCTACCCCTCTATCAGCCCCTCCATCTCGGTCACATCGTCACATCGTCACCGGTTGTCACCCGTCCGTAATTAGCAACCATGCCGACCATCTCCGTCGACAAGTACGCCCTGTTTGACGCCTTGGGGAATAAATATACCACCAAGGAGTTCGACGAACTGTGCTTCGAATTCGGTATGGACCTGGTTGCTTGTGCTCCCCTCTTTTCGCGTGGATCGCTGACTCAGTCATGATTCGCACAGGCATCGAACTCGATGAAGACGTACGATTACTCTACCCCCGCCAACCGAGAGACCGAATGGCCTGTCTAGCTGGTCTCCGTGGATCCTTCGAATTAACAATTTCTGTAGACCGAGCATGATAAAGAGCGGCCAAAGGACGAGGCTCCTCAGCTCAAGATCGAGATTCCTGCCAACAGGTACCATGCGATCAACTGGCCGACGCTGCGTAGCACAGTCTGCTGACTTTGTTGGACAGATATGATATGCTTTGCTTCGAAGGTATCGCTCTGATGCTCAACATCTTCTTGGGCAGAGCATCGGTGCCCAATTACAGGGTCGTGGCGCCGCCGGACGGCGAGATCCACCAGATCACTGTGGCCGAGGAAGTAATCGCCTCTGTCACCTCAGGAGAAGTGGCGTACTCGAAATGCTGACTGACCTATCTTCTAGACCACAAAGATCCGCCCATACATTTCGGCGGCCGTACTGCGCAGTGTCAAGTTCACGCAGGAGCGCTATGACTCTTTCATCGGCCTTCAAGACAAACTGCACCAGAATCTTTGCCGGCAAAGAACCCTCGTATCGATGGGTACTCACGATCTGGATACTGTTAAGGGCCCATTCACCTACGAAGCTCTAGCTCCGGAAGATATTGTGTTTGTTCCGTTGAACCAGACTAAGACCATGAATGCTCGGGAGCTCATGGCTTTCTACGAGGCAGGCTTTCTAACTTTTCTGGAATATGTTCACGCGCCCTGACTTACCGTGTGCTACGTTTAGAATGACAAACACATCGGACGATACCTGCATATCACCCGCGACTCCCCAGTCTACCCGGTAGTCTTCGACGCGGAGCGGAACGTGTGCTCGTTACCGCCGCTCATCAACAGCGACCGCTCCAAGATTACCCTGGATACCCGGAATGTTCTGATTGAGGTCACGGCTACGGACAGAACCAAGGCGGAAATTGTGTCCAACATGCTCGTGGCCATGTTCTCTCAGTACTGCGATGAGGAATTCACCGTCGAGCCCGTCAAGATCGTCTCGCCTCATAACAACGAGACCAGGGAGGTTCCCAACGTCACTCCTCGCGCAACAACGGCCGAGATCTCCTATATCAACGCCTGCTGCGGACTTGACCTCTCAGCGGAGGACATCTGCAAGTTGCTCACAAGGATGTGTTACTCAGCGAAGCCTTCTGCGGACAACAAGGACATCCTCGACATCGATGTGCCTGTTACCAGAGCGGACGTTTTGCACCAGTGCGATATTATGGAGGATGTCGCCATCTCGTACGGTTACGACAATCTCACGAGAACGTTCCCCAAGGGCACCGGGGGCACCATTGCCGCACCTCTACCGCTGAACAAGCTCGCCGACATCGTCCGCCTCGAGTCGGCTCTGTGTGGGTGGTCTGAGGTCATGCCCCTGACCCTGTGCTCGCACGACGAGAACTTTGCCTGGCTCAACCGAAAGGACGACGGTACCACTGCCGTGCGATTGGCCAACCCCAAGACTGCCGAGTACCAGATCGTGCGCACCAGCCTGCTTTCTGGAGTCCTTAAGACCATCAGGGAAAACAGGAAGCACAGCTTGCCCATTAAGGTCTTCGAAGCTAGCGATGTTGCCTTCAAGGATCTGAGCCTCGAGAGGAAAAGTAGGAACGAACGCCACTTTGCTGCTGCGTACTGCGGGAAGACGAGTGGTTTTGAGATTGTCCATGGTCTGTTGGATCGTCTGATGGCTATGCTGAGCACGGGGATCTCGGAGACTGGGGCCGTTGAACAGAAGTTGGGGTACTGGATTGAGGCTGCCGACGGTATGTCTTATCCGTCAATTAGACAAAGGACCTAGCTAAAAAGAAGCTTTAGATCCCACCTACTTCCCTGGACGAGGAGCGTCTGTTTTCCTCCGACACCTAGCTGTGGACGGCTCGGGCGCAAAGACTCAGAAGATCGGCTCCTTTGGAATGTATGTTCACCCCGTATCACTCGACATTACTGTGCATCTTTAACCTTTCTTTTTATTCCAGACTACATCCTTCAGTTTTGGAGAAGTTTGAGATTCCATACCCTGTTTCTGCAGTGGAGTTGAATTTGGAGGCTTTCCTGTAGACGGTGACAGAAGACTTATGGCGTTTAGAAGGGGTTTGGGAAATCAAAAAGCGCTTACTGGATATATTGAACCAGTTCGCATCGAGATCATAGCATCAACGTGCCGGAGAAATAGAAGTGACCCTCTATATCTCTACGTTTTGCATCACTCCATCCCGAAAAGCCACAGCCGGTAACCAACATCTGCTCTGCGTATACCCTATTCCTCCTACTTGGTATGCCCATGTCCATTCACACTCATCTTCTGTCGCTTCTTGGAATTCTCGCTGCGGCGCTTCACCTCCGCTTCCGCGCTGATGCCGCTGAACACCAAGCCGACACCGAGCATCTGCATCATCGACAGACTGTGGCCGAATGCTACCACCGAAAATACCATCGACAGCATCTTCCTTGTGACATTGACCGTTACCAGTACCAGCGATCCGAATTTCGCCAACGTGTGGACTGATCCTTCCATTAGCTAAATTTTTGCACACATCGTTTTGGAAGGAGTGGTTCGTACAGATGAAAACCTGTCCGACGGCACCACAGAATGCGAAACCCAAAATATCCAGCCCCACCTTGGGATGCTCAGCCACGAACGCCATCGCACCCGCCAATTCGGTGCTCCAAGGATTCAACAGCAGATACAATGCCGTAAGTACACTGGAGATGGTATTCAACGCCGCCATCATCTGCGGCCCACTGACCGTTCCCTTCGGCGCGCGCATGAAAATGTCGTCTTGGATCGTGTTTGTTAAACCGTCGAAGAGAAGATTCATTCCCAACAGCGACAGACCCCAGACGACATTCTTCTCGACGTCTGTAGAGCTCGGGGTCTTAGATTTCTTGGGAGTGGACGGGTACAGAGTGAATACGGCGACTCCAGCGGACACGGCAAAGACGACGAGGTATTTGTACAAGGGATACTTTCGTCGGAAGAGCGTGACATGCAGGAACATCACTGGCAGCAGTTTGCAGGACTTCGCGAGGATGTAGGTTATGTAGTCGATGTGCGCCAGCGCCCTGTAGCCGAACGGTGAGGCGAGCGTCTGCGTGAGTGAGACGAGGAGTAGACGTGCGGTGATAGCGACACCAGGGAAGACCCGCTTCGGCGATGATGACGACGAGGAGACCCAGAAGTAAAGATAGCCGCTCAGCGAGGCGAAGAGGGATTGCACGGTGTTCAGGACCAGCGAGTGGCGGAAGATCTTGCGGTCGGGACCGTAGGCGGTCGTGGTGATCCGCTCTTGGAGGAGCGCCCATACCAGGCTGATGGGAGTGTTAACTGGTGGGGAGTGAGAAGGAGGGAGGAGAGGCTCACAAGCTGGCGTAGATCCCGCCTACGCAGATTATGAGCTGGAAGATGGAGCTGCCGTGGTCGGGCGCCGACTCTGCGCGATGCGTGAGCGACACTGCCGCTTCGGTGATCGGGTCATGATCTGATGGGGATTGCTTGCGACGTGCCATGGTTTGGCCGGGTAGGTGCGACTGTGTAAAGGAGTGTAACTGGTTGGGGATTGGAAAGAGAGCGTATGTGCGGAATCGGAGCGATGTTGGAGTAGCTATATTTAAGTGACTGTGGCCATTTGTGACGAGATACTCTTCTCTTTCTCAGGTCAGCTCAACGGCTCGAAGGTCGAGTACCTGGCTAGCAACCGTGTCCTGACAGCGCGCATAGGCCACACCAAGCCTTTCCCGCTTGCTGGATGGAATGAAACTGTCAATCCGATTCTAGCCGTGCAGTATGCATTGACTCAGTCCCCTAAACTCGGAATTTTATGTAGAAGGGGCAAGAGGGACAGAGAAAGTTTTTCTATCTATTCGATGAGAGCAAAGGAGAAAGGGCATCTCCTGTCCGATCCTCATCTCATCCATCTCAACAACACGTAACTACCCCCCTACCTACCGAACTGCTAGATATCCTCGTCAGAATTCCTACCTACCGAACATCGATCCCCCGCGTCAAGTAAGTTCTTAGGGCAGCAGAATCAGCTTCAGCTATGTCACAGGACATCTTGAGTGAATTCGACTCATTCTACCAACCACCCCGTGCACCAGCACCATCACAGCCTTCACCGGCACCGCCGCCGCAACACCATGTTGGTCGCCGACGCGGAGCCACCGCAACAACCTTCGACGATCTGTTGGGGATAATGGACACTGGGCTGATATCCAACCCACGTCCACCCCAACACCGTCCTATAAGCACATTGCACCAGGAACGTCAACGTCGGCCTGTGAGTCTCCACGGCACGAGGACTTTCGGGCGGCCAGCTGCTCCGGTGGATCCTTACTCCTCGGGACTGTTCGATATTGGGCCGCAGAGGGGAACAGCAACGAGTGATCTGTACGCCAACGATGGTTTCGATGATTTCGGAAGTTTTGAGACAGCACGGAGTGGATTAAGGAGACAGCCGGCTGTGATGGGGATGGGCGGCTTTGAGACTGCAGTCTCAATGAGACCTTCAGCGACGATGGGGGTGAGGGTGTTTGATTCCCCGCTTCCTCCTGGGCCATCGGCGGTGAGGGGGCATTCGCATTCACAGAGCTTGTTTGGGCTTTTCGGGCCAAATACAACTACACATCCGCAGACGCCAGCGGTGTCAATACAACAGCAATCTTGGCCGGAGAAACCAGGCCATAGTCTGCTGGACCTAAAGCTGTCTTCTGGGGGGGCAGATGCGGATGATGATTTTGGAGATTTTGTCACCTCACCGACTACTACGCCCGAGCCACAAATGGCGTCCATGTACCACCCACCACCGCGATCACAGGGTGACCACCCTCCGCCACTGTTTGCTCCTCAACGACCGGCACGAGCCTCCGCGCCACCAGCACCATCGCAATTCCGCTCTCCTCCCTCCGCAGCGCGTGGCGTGTCGCTTCACCACTTCAACACACTGCCCAAACCTCTCCCCCCGCCACCACCAGAACAATTTCCGCCGGTCGCTACACTATTGCAAGCGCTCTCCCCACTGTTTCTGCTCCCACAGGAAAAGCTCTTGGACGAACTGAGAGGCCTTCCGTTCCCCTTACGGCAACGAGTACTCTCGCATCCGAAAACAAGGCGGTTTCTAGAGGGTGTGTGCGAGTTTGGCCGAGTAGCCGGACGCATCATCGCCGGCCGCAAGCGGCGCGCCAGGCTGGCGGGCGGCGGTGGTGCCGGTGGGGTGAAACTTGGAATCGGGGGGTTGGAAGCACAGAAGGAAGTGAGAGAAGTGAAGGAAACTTGTAGGATTTGGAAGGAAGGGACCGGGCGGCTAAAGGCGGCAATAGCGGGAGCGGTGCCGGAGATTGATGAAGAGTGGAAAGGTGTGTGGAAGGGTGGGCAAACTTGTAAGCTATGTAAATTGGGTAAGGGAGAGATAGTGCCTGCACTTAAGGAGCAGAGGGAGAAGGCTGGGTGGTGGGACGAGCACTGGGGAGGCCATGGTAGTTGCCGTGGATTTTGGGAGAGGCATGAGGGCCAGGTCAGGAAGAGAGGGTATTGAGTGGGTGAGCGAGAAAGTGAGTGAGTGGGCGAACTTTGCATATACGTCGTGATGACCTACAGCAATTGGGATCGAAGTATCTGATGGGACCCCTGCCGAGTGTGATATCATAGATACCCGATGAACACCGCCAAGACTCTAAAGATGAAGAAGCTTTTAGCCCGCTCCACAAGCGTCTCGCGAACACCAACGATCTCACTCAACTCCGTATGCGACCAACACTTTTTAAAATGTCCTCACTCCAAGATCTTTTAAATCCTATGTCATCTGGACCGTCAACCCCTATTCACTGTGATCCACCGTCTCCTCCACACCCACAGTCACAACCGACATGTGACGGCGAAGCAACGGAAGACGAGCGGACAGAGGAAGAGGAACAGGGAATGTCAATCCACAATGATGGCGCGACGGAAGACTCAGAGACGGAATCTGACCGCCCACCCATTGGCGAGTCGGCGTACTCAGATCGTAGTTCGGAAGTGGATGGAATCGTGGAAACAGATACGTCTACCACCGATTGCGAGGCGCAAAGAATGCGTGCTTCGCCACCAGCACCACCACCACTACCGCCACCGCCCCCACCTGCAAAGACAAACATCACCATGGCGGAGCCAAAGAAGAAGAAACCGCCTGCCCCGAAAAAAAAGGGGCAAGCACAGAGCAAAAAGCGACATGCCCACGACGACGACGATGATACCGAGGGTCCGGAGGACGTGTCCATGGTAGACGCGGCCTCTCCAAAGAAGAAATCGAAGAAGACGCATACTTCGGCGGCGAGGAAGAAGATCCATTCGAAAGATGGTATGACGAACAACATTGGCTTGCCGAAGTACGATAAAGAGGGTAAGGAGCTCTATTGTATCTGCCGCAAACCAGACACGGGAAAGTGGATGATCTGCTGCGATGGCTGTGAGGACTGGTATCACGGGGAGTGTGTGAAGGTCAAGGAGGAGGATGGAAATCTAATTGACAAGTACTACTGTTCGGTGTCCCCTTGCGAGCTCCACTGCGGTCGGCTGCTGATATTCTTCCAGGCCAACACTGTCAAACGCCGTCCCAACAGACAACCTGGAAGCGTATGTGCCGTCTTCCACACTGCCGCAAACCAGCCGCGATTGATCAGAATCCCCCTTCGAAGTACTGCTCCACCCAATGTGGCGTCGAATACATGAACAAATACGTGATCCCTCGATCGACTCTCTCACGTCCCCAAGTCGCGGCCCTCGCCGGCGTCGTGAGCACGGCCCAGGAGTTCAAGCGTCTGGGTGATCACATTCCGGCACCAACGCCCGGCCAAATCGCTACCACTCCGGAGGAAGCCATGCGGCTATCTCAGATCCTCCTGGAACGTCACGCGCTGACCAAGCAAAAGAAGCGGATTGAACAACGTGCCCGGTACGTCCAATTGGCCATCCAGCGCCGTGCCCGCGTCCTCGACGAGCTGCAAAGTGATCCGGAGGCGGGTAAGGTGACGACCATCTGTGGCTACGACACCCGTCTTGCCCTCGACGACTTCGAGTGGGATCAGTGGTGCGAGAGCAATGAGGGCGTGCAGATCTTCGAGACCAACCGGATCCCTGGCAAAGACGGCGTTTGCGTTAAGAAGAATTGTCGTACTCATAAAGGGTGGTCCGCCTTGTTTGTGGAAGAGCAAACCTATCGCGAGGGGGAGCGTATGGGACGATTTGTGGCGCTGCGGCAGGAGGAACGAAAGATCCGCGAGCGTCAGAAGCGCCGCATGTTAATGGATGGGGGAGAGGGACAGGTCGAGATCGATGGCTGAGCGTGGTTGGCTAATTGAGTGTGTTTTCTTTAGTGTTGGGTCGCTTTAGCGTAATACGGAGTTCTGCTAGATAGATAGATGATACCGATACCTGTGTATCTTTCGCGATCCATAATGCGTATGATAGACCATATATGAGTGTCTACAGCTCATCTACTACCACAGTTGGTGCAGGTGAATATCGTCTCCCTCTAGTCCTACGCCGCCACCGCGTCCGGCCAGGTATACCTCCCATCGGCCGACGTCACCATGTCCAACATCATCTTCCAGAACGCATCGACATCCACCTTCTTCGGCACCAGAACAGTGGTATATGGATCCTTGCCGCCTGCCCCCAATCCCTCCCCGATCACCGCCGGCTCCTCCCTCGTCTTGACTGTCCTCCCCATTTCCTCGCCATGACAAACCACCTCGACCCGCACCTCCTCCATCTCCCACGCAACCTCGTCGGTTGGCAACACCGCGGCCACCGCAAGCGGATCGTGGAGCGGTGGGCCCGCCGTGATGTTGAAAACCCTCGCATAAGTAGCGCAGAAGTATGTGAGTAGCTCGTACAGCATCCTCCTGAGCTCATTCTTGCCCTCCCCTTTCTCCCCTCCCTTGAGCAACCTCTCCAGCACCTCTTCCGTCGCCAAGACAGTATGTGTGGTATCCAGCGGAACAAGTGTGATCCTGCCAGACAAGGTTCTGTTGGAGAAGATACTCTGAGCCGCCTCCGGGTCGCAGTAGATGTTGAACTCAGCGTGGGGGGTGATGTTACCGCGAGAATCATCGCGGTCCCCGAATGCGCCGCCCATTATCGAGAGTGCGCGTAGATGGCCCGCCACCTCAGGGAACGTGGCGAGGAGCAGGGCGACGTTCGTCAGCGTCCCCGTAGCGACGAGCACGCAGGTGTTGGCCTCCGTCGCCATGATCGCAGTGTGCATGGCGGTTATAGCATTGGCCGATTGCGCGGTAGCCGTCGGGATGGGCAGCAGGGCTGTCCCGTCGATCCCGCTGCTGCCGTGGATGTCCGGGGCGTGTACCGCAGGTCGCATGAACGGTTTGCGACAGCCGGAGTACACCGGGATCGAGGCGCGGCCGATCGAGGTCAGGATGCTGAGGACGTTGTAGGTCACCCGTGAGAGGGAGGCATTGCCGTGGACCGTTGAGATCTGGGCGGTCAGTGGAAGGAGGGCGGAAAGAGGAGGGGAGAATGTACCCCCAACAGGTCCAGATTAGGATGCTCGGCAGCGAGGATGATCGCGAATGCATCCTGTCCGTGTCAGCTGGAGTTTCGGCGGCGTTGGTAATGGGAGGGAGCGTTACATCGTGACCTAGAAGTAGAATTAGCTATCCGTACATAGCTTGAGCTAAGCTGCGTTGTGGTGGGGGGCGAACCTGGGTCGCAATCGATCCAAATGGGAGTCTTCTTGATAGTCATTGTAGAGATGATGTCTGCAAACAGGGAGGTGGAAACTCGAGCGCTTTATATCCTCAGTGATAGCCCTGTATTTGTCTCGCTGTACATGCGTACGTGGATGCCGGTAAACACCGATTCAGCTGGGTGCGTGGTTCTGTCTAGGATGTCGACGAAGATAACGTTATAACTGGGGGGTTGGAAACCGTCGATGCCGCAGGAGGCATCATGACCTATGGTCGGCAGTGGTTGATACTCAATTGCATTCAATGCGATCGATCCTATGATATGAAATCCCGCCGCTCATAGCACTTGAGACATTATCAGATCA
>Ga0307512_10007914_pt1 | contig 10442 bp, 6 predicted proteins | sample 14_EM_MG_FD_200267 | JGI IMG/M metagenome (GOLD analysis project Ga0307512, IMG submission 200267) | Populus trichocarpa ectomycorrhiza microbial communities from riparian zone in the Pacific Northwest, United States - 14_EM | ecosystem: Host-associated > Plants > Roots > Unclassified | place... | reverse complement strand
CGGAGGATGTCCCTCCGCGGAGAGACCGGTCCATTCACGGAGTCCCACCCTCCGTGACTGGACTGGTTCTTTCGCGGAGTGTACCCCTGCACCCCACCTCCGTGAATGGACCAGTCCATTCACGGAGTGTACACTCGGTGAATGCTCTACACGCATATATGCCCACGCATGTATGCGTACTCAGCTGGCCATATCCAGCTGAATTAATCAACGCAACTAATGGCATTCAGCCCAGCGCAACTACGTGCATTCAGCCCAGAGCAACTATGCACCGTCAGCCCTGCGAAATGATGGAGTTCAATGCACAAACAATGGTGTTTCTACAGCGCTATCTAGTGCTTTCAATCTTAAACGGAAGACAACACCACCTGGACCCAGTCACAATCAACAGCGACTTCGAGCAAATACACAGGGAGGGACAACAGCGCAGACATACTCCACTTCTGTTGATGATGTCAACAAGAGCGTAGAGGAAAACGACGAAAGTGATTTGACAGAACTGGATATTGAGCAAGGAGAGGGTCTCGAGGAGTACAAGGATGTGGACAAGGAGGAGGAGGAGGAGGAGGAAGAGGACGATGTAGAGGAAGAGGCCAACGAGGAAACAGAGCTGGTTTCAAGTCAGGATATGGAGCACAGTGTAATTGTAGTTGAACCGCGACGTTGAGTGTAATTAGCACTTGTATGTATGCTCCGCGAATGAACCAGTCCAGTCACGGAGGTGGGGTGCAGGGGTACACTCCGTGAATAGACTGGTCTCTCCGCGGAGGGACATCCTCCGTGACTGGACTAGAACATTCTTCACTTTAGACGAGGTTTCAAGTGTATATGCCTTCCAGGTACATTTGTAATGCGTTCAGATTCCGACGATGTCCAAGCAAGGGTCCCAACCGTCCGGTCCAAATACAGTTTGTTGGGGCCCCGGAGAAGCATCCGGTCCAGGGTTGGTGCTGAGATGCCTGATCTGTCCTGGGCTGGATGGGCTGCTAATGATTCTACCAGTCCAGCAATGGATCAGTCCAGACCGGAACCGTCTAGTCCTGTCCAGGTCCAGTGCAAGAAATTTTTGGACTGGGATCGGGCCGATCCCAGATGCTGCCAGACTGGACTGGGCTCGGTCCGGACCGATCCCTCACGGTGCCCAGGGTTAGGGTATATTTTCCCAGTTCTTAGTCTTTTAATGGGGAAAATATATCTCGATGGAGCCGAATATACAGACAGAAGTGGTATAATTTCGATCAGAGTGGGTATTCGGGGGTGAGCGGTGATAAAAAGTGAGGATGAGTCATGTTTTCGGTAGTATTTGGCTAAAATGCAATGTCAAAATTATATGCGTAAATGGATCGGTCCAGACCAATCCCGTCCAGTCCAAGACTGCCAGTCTGTGGATCGGTCCAGTCCGACCTTCCCATTAGACCGGGCTGGACTGCGCCCTACCGCGGACCGGGATCGTCTGGACTGGTGGAATCATTGTCTCTGCTTTAGACTCTTGACCATCCCGGCTAACGTAGGCGCACGTGCACCGTAGGTATCTACGGCAGTGGCGACTACCGTACTAACAGTTATCTAGCGCGCGCGTGACCAAACTATATCACTACTACACATCCGGGACTATCCGGATGCTGAAAGCCAGAAACTGCGTGGCTTTACTTTTGGGAGATACTATTGGCCCTGCGACGGGTGAATTATAGCAGTGGTGGTTCTAACAAGACTGGAATACTGCAGGGTTGTCAACTGTCCTTCTCGTCCGAGCTAAGCATGCCCGATCCCAGACTATGCTCTTCCGGGCTGATAACTCCCGACCGTATTTACCCTCGGGTATTGAATTTGAGGACTACACCCTTACAAGGCTTCACAGGCTGAACATGTACTGGAGTCTAGGAATACGAAGTGCTTATACCCAGCCAACTCTGTGAAGCGGATCAACAGCGTGGGAATGCGGATCAACGATGGGAGAGCATAATCGTCGAATCTCCGATCATACCTCATCTTTTTGGTGTGAGAACTCGGCAAGTTCGGGCAATACTATGTAGCCTGCTGTCCGGCAGGAAGCATACATAGCCAGTGCCGGTAACATCCGCCCATGCCATATAGATCCCTCGATCGGGCCCCGGGGATATCTGAGACTACCAAGGAGAAGGTGAAGGCATGTATCCGATAAATCCCGATTCCCGCTTCTTCTATTTTCTCGTGTCCAGACTAAGTTAGATGTGTTGCGCGCCTGGTGAGCCGCAGTTTCGGGCGGCTATGTCGCACACATCCGCTCTGGGAAGCGAGGCACGAGCTACCATGCAACTAGGCACGAGACAACTTCTTCTAAAAAGTCAATTTCTAATACGGCTGATCTTGGATTAATCTCAGAATTCAGTGCTTCCCAAATTACAAGACAATCCACAATCTACTCTCGATTTTTTTTCTATATAGTATACCATCTTTTTCTCCCTCAACCAAACGGCTTATTTTTTTTTAATTCAAGCTCTCTCTATTGTGTAGTTGTGAAATTATGAATTTTCATTTTGATGGTATGCTCGGTTGCGGCTCTTTCCGTGGCGACCAGGGTTCGTATGATTTGTTTCTTGTCTGTGTTCGCCAATTCGTTGGGCGTTGCGGAATCGCATCGGTGGAGCCGAAGATACTGCCATGAGGTAACACTAAACTGCGCAGCCGGACGTAACCGAAAGTGATGTAAATGATCATTGGTTTCTCGCGAATGTTGACTCTTTCCATTTATTTCAAGAGCACATTCATAATAAGCCCCGGTTCTATGTTCATGGACATGGAGCTGTGTTGTTCACGGTCCGTGCTTGTCGGTGTTCATAATCCTGCCGGTAACCGCTCTCGGTTAGGTGGCTGTGGTCGAAAATGTACCATGCGACTTGATGAGCCCTGTCTGGTGACGCAGAGTTTAGTATGACGCTGTGATTGGCTGTATAACAGTTGCGTGTCGAGTACCGCGCCCGCATGGCGCTTATCTATATTTCATGATTCAATCACAGCGCACATGCAATGTCATCGATATCTAGGCAGCAAACATTAGCCGAATGACAGCACGCAGATTTGTGGCTGCGGATTGCAGCAGGGCGCAGCTTGTTTTCCACATACATTTGAGAACACCGCTATTCGCTGTTGTACATGACCCAAGATAAAGAGGCGGTTCTGTCGTGGCGAGTGAATACCCTCGAAACAACCTACACTATCATATTTCGCCAACCGAGGAACAGCTAGCAGACGCATCTTATCGCACCAAAGAAACTACTTTCACGAAGGTAATTCCTTGAGTTTGGCCCTATAACTTGAGCAACTGACAATACAGAATTCAATGGCGTCTGGTGTTAGAGGTCTACCATATAACAAGCGTCTGGCTCTGGCAACGTTAGATAGCTCCTTCAGCCGAATATTATGGCTCATAAATAAATCCGAGGAGCTGGCCTCCAGATACCAGCGAAAAGGAAACCTCGACGACTTACTGCAGGCCATCCAACAGGCGAAGGAGGCAGCGACTGCCACCCCTCCGGACCACCCCCTTCGAGCTTCCTGTTTAAACATCCGTTTTGTTACCCTCAGCTGTGGATTCCAGCGATTCGCAGACGTCGACGACCTGCGGCAGGCGATATTGTGGGCTGAAGAGGCATTAGCCGCAGCTTCCATGGACAACCCCGTTCGAGCTGTCTGCTTGGACAACTTTGGCAACACTCTGAGATTGAAATTTGAGCGAACAGGAAACCTTGACCACCTGCAACAGGCCATCCTACGGACGGCAGAGGCAGTGACCATGACCCCCTTGGATGACACCTATCGTGTAGTCCGTTTGGGCAACCTTAGTACCTGGCTGCATATAAGATTTCAGCGAACTGGAGACCTAGACGACCTGCAGCAGGCGATCTTGCTGGCCGAACAGGCACTAGCTGCAACTCCCCTGCATCACCCAGATCGATCTGTCACTTTGGAGAACCTTAGCTACAGGCTGACCTCGAGATTCGAGCGACTGGGAGACCAAGACGACCTACAGAAGGCCATCCAACAGTCAAAAGAGGCAGTAGCTCTAACCCCCTTGGACCATCCCGATCGAGCTCGACGTTTAAACAATGTGGGAATCGCACTGTACTTACGATTCGGGCTATTAGAAGACCTACATGACTTGGAGCTGATGATGCTATTGTCCAAGAAGGCACTAGCTGTAACCCCTGTGGACCACCCCGAGCGAGTTCACCATTTGCACAACCTCGGCTTCACGTTGAGCTCTAGATTTAAACATACAAAAGACCTAGGTGACCTGCGGCAGGCCATTGTACGAATGGAAGAGGCGATAGCGGCAACCCCTCTAGACCACCCCGCTCGAATCCGCCGTTTGACCAGGCTGGGAACAACATTCATGTGGAGGTACCAGCACGCGGGAGATCCCCAAGATCGCGAGCGTGCCGTTTGTTATTTAAAAGAGTCTATCGCAGCACACTTTGGATCGCCAGCTGACCGTATTGATGCGGCGCTAAGGCTTGCATCCATCCACGCAGAAGACATGAATTGGGTAGACGCCAGCAAAAATACAGTCACTGCTGTAAATCTACTCTCCCATGTCAGTTCACGATCGTTGGGCCACCAGGATCAACAGCACATGATGAAGCAGTACAATGGCCTCGCTTCTTTTAGTGCCGCATTGGCTCTTCAAGCTGGGAAATCTGCGACTAATGCCGTGCAACTGTTAGAACTTGGTCGAGCGGTAATAGCAAATCTCCAATTCGAAATCAGAACGGATCTTACCGAGCTCAGAGAGCTGCACCCAGTAGTAGCAACAAAATTTGAACAGCTTCGCAATGATCTAGAGATTTCAAATAATCAGTCGTTGAAATCTGCAGAGCCTACTTCCCCAGGGCCCTCCCGTCATGCAATAAGTTTGGAACTGGATAAAGTGGTTGATAGAATTCGACATTTGCCAAATTTCGAACGGTTTCTGTTGCCTCCGACTGCAAATGAACTGATGGGTGCAGCTGCTTACATGCACCCTGTGGTTCTAATCAACGTTCATTCATTACGCTGCGATGCATTACTTATTCAACAGCACAGAATTACATCATTGAAGCTCCCCCGCTTACATATTACAGATATTAAGGCGGTAGCCTCTGATATGAGGTCTCGCAGTCCAACGAAGCAACTGATGTTAGAATGGCTACAATGGCTGTGGAATGCCATGGCCGGTCCTATTCTGGATGAATTAGGATTCCGGGAGGCTGTGACAACAGACGATTGGCCTCGTATATGCTGGATTCCAACTGGGCCACTTTGCATGTTACCAATTCACGCTGCGGGATATCATTGTGAAATGGGCTCCCGGACTGTGCTTGATCGAGTTATATCTTCTTACAGCCCATCTGTCAAAGCATTACTTTATGCGCGTCGGAACGAAGCACGACAGAACAAATGCACAGTTTCGGCTAAAGCAGTAATTGTGTCAATGGAGACGACACCAAAGTGTACCAAGCTTGCGTTCGCTAGAAAGGAGATAATTGAGCTGGAGAGCCTCCTTCCTTCGTCGATCCCAAGAGTAGTACTGCACAAGCCCAAAAAGGAGGAGGTCTTAGCCTCCTTAAGCGGTTGCTCTATCTTTCATTTTGCCGGCCATAGCCATTCGCATCCTTCTGATCCATCCAAGAGCACCTTGCTCATGTCCGATTGGCAGAAGAACCCCTTCACAGTCAAAGACTTTTCGACTTTGAAGTACCATCAAAACCCTCCTCTCCTTGCATACCTTTCAGCTTGTTCGACAGCAGACAACCGAGATTACGAATTGCTTGACGAGGGTATTCATTTGATGAGTGCCTGCCAACTTGCAGGGTTTCGGCATGTCATTGGGTCGCTGTGGGAAGTATCAGATAAACATTGTGTCGATGTGGCGAGGGAGGTATACAGTACAATGATAAAAGCAGGTATGAGTAATGAATCGGTATCACTGGGCCTACACCATGCTATATTAAGTCTCCGGGGTGGGTCCCGTATTAGGACTCATAAGATGAGGGACGCTAGGAACGCACGCCTGATTGAGAGTGAAGATGGTTCTGAGAGCATGATCGACGACCCATTGATTTGGGCGGCGTACATCCATATGGGAATCTAGAGGTAGCTTGTGAGTTCATACTTCATTTCGTCGTGTCTGATAGCATTACTTACTAAATCTCTATTAGGAACAATAAACCATGAAAGCAACGAAGGTGGTTAGGTATAGGAATTTTAAGTTCCGATTGGAAATCCCAGCACAGCAGATACAAATGGGAAGTTGGGAAAGGGGAATCGGAGTGAGAATCAGCTTGGATATTTATTTCCTTACATTGTCATGCAGCTCTTTACGAATACCATCAAAATAGGGGGTTAAATTCCGCTTTGATCTCAACTCTCTTGTACTTGTTGAAACGTGTTTCATCGACCAGTGATGGCCTGAGTTTAACATATCTAGCGCACGGGTTCGACCAGTGAATGCTTGTTATTCCTCCGTGAATATATCTACTTCTAGTGGAGCCTTTCTACGCGGTCCTAGAAAATTGTACAACGCAATGTGGACTGTATCTAGCGGCAGTGCTGTCAACCGTCCCGTCGGACGGACGGACGGGGACGGTGGACCGTCCGAGGTTTCTCCAGAACGGACGGGACGGCGCGAATGCCATGAGTCCTGTCTTTACTTGACGAGGACGGCATGACGGGCGGGGACTGCCGGGGACGGCGAAAACACCGTTCCCGGGCGACATCCTCCGCCCCCGGCCAACTTTCACTGTCTTCAGCAGACATAAAGCATTTAGGTGTTCTATGAGAGTAGAGATGAGTGAACCATCTGTAATGGATAGAGTTTGTAGCACATATTATGGGTAAATTTGAAGTTCGGTATGATTCAACACGTTGTGAAGTTCTTTGTCAATGAATATCTGCAGGGGACTGCCGGGGACTGCCGGGAACGACCCGGGACGGTTGAATGTACTGGAGAAAAGGCAGATTTATATAGAGAGAAAGAGAATACTATACTCAAGGATGCCGAGTATCACATCTAAAGCCGAGTATCACTTTCGAGACTAAGCCTCCGACTTCATGCGCACGAAACCTTAGGCAAATATGTACTGCAAGTGTCCGGTCCCATGCCCGACATTCTTCGGCTCGCTCTCATGCTCAGTGTGGCGGAGAAATAAATTCCGCCGACTGTGCTCGCAAGCTCGCACGTGGCTAGACAATCTAGGGACGAGAGAATTCGGCTCGAGCGTCCAGCTCCGGATGACAAGGAAGCCACCGGGCTAAACTCTGAGTGAACACAATATCCGACCCTTAATATTTCAATTAGAAATGCCGGTGGCGCTATATGTAACGCACGTCAAGTGTTGAGTTGCCAGAACTTGAAGTCTATTCTTTACACGTCATGTTAAACATAGATACAGAGTTGTGGCGCACGAATGACTCGATACGCCTTCTTACTCTAAAATCCTTGTGTTATCGCCTCGCTAAGCTCGTGCTTCTTTATCAATGGCAGCCCGTTGGTTCTGGCCGCCCATAGTCGGGTTGTCATTACCGCGGAGGGTCTCACCGGGCTAGGCCCTTGGGAAGGAGCTTATCGAGACTCTGCCGTATATTTCCATACTATTTCTCTTGGTTCCGTAATTATACTTTCACGAATTTCGTCTATAGGATCCTCCGAACCGGGTTAGATGCGTCAGCGGCTCCCACGTGGTCTCCTTATCAGCTCCGGAATGTGCCTGAATAGCTAATACCGCATGCTCTACTTCAGGCATCCTAATAGTCCTTCCCGAAAGCTTAAAATTTCCCAATTCGGTACAAGTTCATCTCAGCTGAAGATTGGTTCTTGGATTTGGTGTCTTCTCGAATAGCCTCGGGCTGGTATGATACCTAATTCTTTGATAGCCTCGGGTATCATCGATGTTCAGGCGTATCTATACATAGATAACTACGTACGCAGTCGTACATAGACTGCCGTATATATAGGCCTTTGTCGCCACTTTGGATAATATAATCAAGCATTTCTATCACTACATTTAACATTTTCATCGTACTTTAACACGAGTTGTTGCAAGTGGCAAAAAGTGGTAAAAGCATCAAGTTTTCCCCGGTGATTCTCTGTATAAAAGTCCAGTCTTTCTCCTTCTCTTTTTCCTATATCATAGAATCTACGCACACAGTTGAAGTGGTGTTGGCATGGCACAGGCTTATGCACACCTGAAGTTATACCGAGGATCTCTGCATATATGCCAAATATTTCTCCTTCTCTCTCTCTCTGTACCATAAAATCTACGCACACGGTTCTCCCCTTCCGTATCGCAACAGTTCTTGTTACAGGTATACTTGTGCCGGAGATATGTTACAGATCTGATACACGGTGACTGCTGCAGGGGCTGATGTCGTTGTTGTTGTTTATTCATACTGTATGCACTCTAATTAGAGTATGACAGGACCTAATACCCCCTTGGGGGGGCTGATGTCTCGTCCATATATTTTGAGTCTTTCTCCTTTCCTTCTCTCTTCTCTGTACCATAGAATACACGCACACGGTTCTCACCAACTTCCATATCGTAACAGTTCTATCCATATAGAAACACGAGTGATGGATACATGATCCGAGTGATGCTTTCTGACTGAGTGATGATATTCCATATGCCTCCCAACCGCGTCTTTGGTACATAGTCCAAACGATAACCTACCCAACTACCCAATTGATCATCCACAGATTTGAGAGCCCACAAGACTGTCTTAATCGAAATAACTCAAAACGACATGTGAACCACTAACCCCAGCCCTAGCCGTCACCCTGTTCTTGCAAAATCTTGCCCGAGACTAGACGACAACGTGGGGACCTAAAAGTTTAGTGGGCGGGAGTACTATTGCGACCTTGGGTCGTATATCATGATAGCTGTACTGTCTTACTACTGTGGAAATTTGAATGCTCATATATGCAACAGTCTGAGAGTGCATTGTACGCATGCACGCGTACTCAGCTGTCCATATCTAGCTGACCCCCGAGCTCCCAAACGACCTACATCAGCCCAACTGAATGCGGTCCGCCCTATCCGCAAAACCTATAGAGGATGATGAGCTAAGTACATCGCGACGATCTCCCCTAAGAACATTACGCAATGATTATGGGCAGCGGTGACACCTATGCATTGTGTAAGCTGCGGTACTATACTAGTCAGCTGTAGGCTATCAAGTTCGTTTAGATCATCTTCTGTGTCCAAGATTTCAATGACTGTCGCCGGCGCATGCGGGAAAGGCTGTTCACAGATCCACCGGAATTCCTCTTTGAAGGTTGCTATGTAGCTCATCGCGGTAATTGTGAGTTGATGCTACCTCTCCCGGAGGTTGAGTAACGCTTTGCGGGGTGTGAATTCTTCTTTCAGCTGTCTGCACAATTTATCTCTGTACAGATACTATCGGATACACTGCCTCCGCCCATACTTTTGAGAAAAATCCAGAGCAAATAAAGATGTTGAACTGTCTACTGTACAAAGAGAGAATAAGATAGACATATATTATATACCATATCATTTCCATATTCACGGCATTATAACTTACCGATATGATGCCTTGAGGTTGCGCGACCTTAAAACTTGCCGGTTGAGAATCTGGACAGTACATCCGGTATTCACCCTTGGGATGTGTTCTGCCAATGTTAGTTGAATAAAGACAGTTGATTGTATCGTCTAACTACCGTGGGAGCTTGTATGCTCATATGCAGTGTCCACGTATGCCTAGTGCACATGCATGCGCACCCAACTGTTCTGAGCTCTAGCTGAAACCCAAATATATTCTGAGAAAGGTTATCTAGGCAGGACAGCGTATGAGTAAGGAGGGTTCCCCCGTAATTTGAGGAAAGCTGCATCTCCGATACACATTACATCCATTCATTAGGAACGAGGAATTTATTGGGCGAGAACACATAGAATGAACAAGGGACAGACGAGATCTAGAGGACGATCAACAATTGCGACATCTTTGCTGAGGGCGCTAAATGTCACAGTGCACTTCAGGAAGCCTTAGTAGGTGGCAATGAGGTGGTGGTTCGTCTATTGATTGACCACGAGGTCGATGTTAATGCCCAAAGTCATGTAATCTGAGGTAACGCGCTCCAGATAGCCGTAGCAAATGCTGATGAGGGTTTGGTTCGCTTACTGCTCGACCGAGGAGCTAATATCAATGCTGGCAACGCATTCAACACAGCCGTAGCCTATAGTGACGAGGACGTGGTTCGCCCAGTGTTCCTAAGCGGCCAGGCCAGCCCGGCTTTGCATAGGCCGGGCCGGGCCGCCCTTGGCGGCGGCTTTTAAATGAGGGCCGGGCCTGCAGGCTTTTTCGTGGCGGCCGGGCGGCTTTTCTTGGCGGACTAAGCCTAAACAGAATATTTTGTTCGAAAGATTCTCTGCTGCCTTTACTAAGAAAGTCTCTAAAGTACGAAACATAAA
>Ga0307512_10007913_pt1 | contig 10443 bp, 8 predicted proteins | sample 14_EM_MG_FD_200267 | JGI IMG/M metagenome (GOLD analysis project Ga0307512, IMG submission 200267) | Populus trichocarpa ectomycorrhiza microbial communities from riparian zone in the Pacific Northwest, United States - 14_EM | ecosystem: Host-associated > Plants > Roots > Unclassified | place... | reverse complement strand
GCCCGCAGCCTCTCAGTTCAGAACTATCGCGTACCGTGTGGGCAGCATCCTCACGTATCGACTCCGCACGCAATGAAATACGACCTATCTACCGCCTCCCCCCCGAAATCCTCGCGATGATCATCGACTTCTACCAATCAGAGCACTTCGACAGTTGTCACCCGAGCAGAGCTTACGAGTGGGTACGGCTCATGTTCGTCTCGCGAATGTGGAAGGCCACGATCTTGTCGTTTCCTTCGCTTTGGTCGAAGCTCTTCATGAATTCGTCGGTCCCGCAATCGAAGATCCTCACCGTCTTGGAGAGGTCCAAGTCGCACCCTCTGCAGGTGGTAATTCCTCCTCCGGTCTGGTCGGAAGAGTACCCGAAATCCACGCGTTATAAATACGTCGACCTCGCAGCCGAACTTCTCCCCCGGATCTCCTACCTCGCCATTAGCACTTGCGGTGAGTACGATACGCCTCGAATATACCGTGCGTTCAAGGGTCGCTCCTCGAATCAACTCCAGCGGCTCAGCTTCGTCACGGTGCCAGCGCCGAGGTTGGACAAGTTGTTCGTGCTGTATGCCCCACACTTGAGGTCTCTGCACCTGTCTGGCGTGGAATCTTGGCCGCCCTCTATGGCGGAGAACATCACCCATATTCGTTTGAATTCTAACCTGAATCCGGAAGCTTTGGAGGGGGATTTGAAAAACTCCCCGAGGTTGAAGGAGATCAGGCTCGACGGCGTTTACTACACCAATATTGGAATCCGTTCGAAGGTCTCTCTGATTCCCGGCGTACGACTCATCATAACGGGCTCGCGGGACACTGTGGCCCACCATTTTATCCTCGGATCCACCAACTACCTCTCCATAACCACAGGCGCCGCCATCGTTGACTTCTCGGCCAACCCAATCCTCAAACTCACCCTCCCACAAGATATTTCGTGTTTCCGGAACCTCAACGACCTTACCGTGGTCCACTTGAAGCTGATCGACTCCGGAGAAGGCCCGTACACTCACATGGATAGAAACGTCACTGTGATCCTCCGGTGCTCTACGGCGGACCGAGAGACACTGCACATCGAGGTGAAGTATACCCTCAGCAGCCTGTGGTCCCCACGCACGATGGAACCGGAGATCATCCCCGAGCGGCCACCTGCGATGAGAGCCCTGAATTACCTGCGCCCTCTCAATCTGAGGAAGGTCGTGGAATTGAGGATGGAAGGGTTTGTCGGGGAGTGGGGACTTCAGAGTTTTGAGCTCTGTCATTTTTTGCAGCATATGCCGGCGTTGAGGCGGATCGTGACTGGCGATGATAACAAGGAGATCTTCTGGTTTGCGTTGAGTACAACGAGGCGCAGTACGTCGGTGATTGTCGAGGGAGTATAGGTTGTCTGTGGATACGCGCGTTGGGAGGATTGTAGGTTGGTTAGAATATCCCGCGCTTTTCCTTCTATTTCCTACGTTTCTATTCCCGGATAATGCATCCATCACTCCCACCATACCTGATCCTTCTGGCCATTTCGCTGGTCTCCAGAGTACCGAAGGGTCGACAGAAATGGTCGACTGGATGTCATGGCCAAGAATGCCACCTTGCTATGGAAATGGATACCTATATAAATGTCCTCCCATTGTGCTGTCACCGGTAGTGAGTGGTGACTATTCCAAAAATGGTAGACTAGTATATTCCAGTACAATGTATTATAATCCTCAGCTGAGGGATCATAAGGTCATAATCGGTTACCAGACCCTCCACGATTCACTGATGACAGAGGACAGATCAGGAAACCGACTGACTGATGGAAACAGAATGATAGAAAGTGGGGAGAGAAAAAAAAGAAAAAGATACAGCAATTCTAAAAAAATAGTTCAAGGCCAAAGCGTAGATGACAAGACTAGTTGGTGGTTCTAACAATGAGTGTCGGGTTAAAATGAGTGGATGAAAAGGAGCGAGAGGAATGAGGACGTGAATAGTGAGAGTGGTGATCGGATCGATCAAGTGCGGAGAGAGAGGGGAGATATAGAATGAGTATAACAGAGGAGAAACAGCAGCCCAATACTATGTGCTGTTGTTCTTCGTATGCCTCCTCCCAACATCTGCTTCAATATCTTGATCCTTCCCGACTACGGGCAAGCTTCTCACTTGCGTCAACGGATGTGCAATGCCAGACCCATCAACGAGCGGTGGTTCAACCCGGCTCGTCGACCTAAAATTCCCCAGCGACCCGTGCGAGGTCTGCGTCCCAAGTCGACGCTCCTGGTCCCTAGCGTCCGAATCGACCGAGTCTCGTTGTCCAGATACCACCGTACTAATGGCCCCCCTGAACGTGGAGCCATCCGTGATCTCCGTGCCACGGGATGTCAGAAGACCGAGTTCGATCCTCGACGTTGTCATGCGGGCGATTTCGACGCCGGTGGTGAACTTTGGATCGACGGTGTCCTCTTGCATAAATGGGTCACCTACACCTAGAGCGCGAAGTATGGCGGGGATGATGACGGACATGTTGCACACGATGATCGCTACCGCTGATTCCACGCCCCCTAAAAAGGAAAAAAAAAACGGATTCACGGTAAATTGGAGATCTAGGAGACCATACGACACGAGCAATGGGTGAGAGTCGCCGTACCAAAAATTGCTTCCCAAACACCTGGCTTGACTAATACCAGGATGGCATGTGCCAGCGACGCCAGCGTGGTCGCAATCGACATGGAGAAGATAGAAAATAAGCGGAAACGTAACGCCGGGATGTGAACGCCCTTGGCGATCTGAATTCATCATGAGGGACAGCATAAGCCAACAGGAAATTGGCCGTACCATCAAGGGAGCAGCGACCAATGTGACATCCGAAAGAATCGTCGCTGAGAATCAAGCCGGTGAACAAACGGATAGAAGTATTGAAGGGAAGGGGACAACTTACTAACAACCAGGGAGATAGGAACAACCCGTGGGACGCGACAGATGGATCCAGGGATCTGCTTCCATCCGGTGTACGTCAACTCGCACACCCAGAACAACTGCACGGTCAACATCGCGAACAGTAGAAAGAAAAGCACGACAACCCCTGGGGGTACGGGATCAGGAAAACACAGAAAGTACGTTCGACAGAATTCTTGTACATATCAGAATCGTCCTTTGCAGTTTCCAGGGGGTAATCCGAATCATAGTTAATGCAATAGAAATCCTTGCACCCCTGCCCAACGATGAGCTCGATGTTACAGTCGAGCAAGCGAAGGACATCACCAAATTGGCACATAAAAACCGACGGCGAGGAGATAAGTACCGGTTGTTCTTACCTCCGGTGAGGGTGTTTCTGGAATCCATCGCTGGTGATCAGTTTGATGCTAGTGTGTTAAGGATGTAGTCCCATACGTTCAGCAAGATAGACAGATCCTAAATCCACGGAGAATAATTCGTCAGTCCCGACGATTTGGCACATGGCAAATCGAGAGCAGGGGCTTTACGAACCAATCAGGAAAATGATGAAGGAGAGGGCACTGAACAGCGCGACGGAATCATCATGCCACCACAACCCCTTCGTATACCTTGCATGGCATCTGTAGGAGGTGGCGAAGACCGTTGTAATGAACAATACGATTGTAATGTCTGAAGAAGGACCATCGGTTAGCAATCTGGGATTCTCTTTCTACATATAAAGGGAATGGATGAGCACGGGGCGCTGCCCGTGGTTGGTTCACGCCCCCTACTCATCACACTCGCAACGTCGACCGTTCCCACCACCGGATGGGGAGGCGAACCGAAAGCAAGAGCCCGCAACCTGATCACAATGATGAAGGATCCCCGAAATGGAGGGGAGGCCCCTCCGGGGCTCTCCGGAGTAATTTGAAGCCGAGATTCGCCGGAGGTCAATCAGGCAACAATCGGAGGTTCACGCGCGTGGTTATAAGGGTAAACTCACTCTTGAGATCCTCGAAACTGGGGGGATTGGTCATCCCCTGCGCCTCAGTTGAGAAAGGGGACAGGAGGAGAGAACGGAGGTGAGGGTGGGGGAGGGTAGTTCATTGGGTCATGACAGACATTCATATTGAACTCGGCCCCAAGCTGGGTTACCTAACCCGTAATTTCCGATGACACCCCCTCCTCGTTTTGACCCTCCGTCAGACCTCCGCACACGTCGGGTGAGGACAAGTTCCTTCTCGCAGATGCCAGTTGTTGATTGCACCCGTTATCAAGGGAAGATGTTACCCCGACCTGGGGGGACCTGCATATGTAATACTGCTTGCCCGTCCTGAGCTCTTGGGTCTCAGTGTGGCGGACGCGGGAGCGGTGGACCGGGAACTGCGATCAACATCGAACTCATGCCTTTCCTTTCCTTTCCTTTCTCCTCAGGGTTCCGCCCGCGGGAGGGCGAATAGGGTTCTCCGCCCCCGCCCGGTGGTTCCGCAGGTTCGGCGAAAAAAATGAAACGACGGTACCGTGTCTCTTGCGCGCATGCGACGTTTGGGATTGTCCAACTTTCAACCTCGCCACCAAAATGAGCATCTGGTCACGATTCCCGCCCGCCCCAAGTCGCCCGGCGAGCGGAATGGGCGGAATGATTATTCGGGAAGGTCACTCAAACATCAGGGGTGTAAATGACATGTTTGCAGCTTACGGCCAGTCACCGTGTTCTCTTTGGAGAAAGCAAACCGCGGCAACGGCCGGAAACTGGCTGAGGGGAGACCGGTACATTGTTCCCGGACAGTAGGTCGCCGCATTACGAGAGGAAAACAGAAAGGAGATATGGGTGGCGTAGAAGGATTCCTTGAGTGATCGACATCGGCGGAGATCTCTCCAACTTGAACCTAGAACATCAAAGTTCAAGGTGTTCTCTAATCGTCGAGTAGAAGTAATCCTGCGACTCGAAGAATGGAAATCAATATCAGTTCTGCCAGTTCCTCAAATTTCAAACCCTTATCATCCGATTGATCGTACCATCACCGCGTAAGCGACAGATAGACTTGAACGGAGAAGTCTCTAGGGAAGGGTGAGGTGCCCAGCATGTATATTTCTTGGCGCTCTGAGCCACCTAAATCGAGCGGTACTTCCGTACAAGGTGCAGAACTCGTACGACGTCAGAAAAAAGTAATCAACCGAGGCCCAGACTATTGTAAGTCATCGGAGAAGACGGGGCGGGATTCGGACCGATAGGCACGCCCTCCGGCCCGACGGATACACAGGAACAGTAGAAGTGGACATTCGAACGAAAATGATCGCCGTTTACATAACCGACAGTGTTTGCAGCCGGAGCGAGGAAGGGAAGCTCGTATGTAACCGTTCACGGCATCTCTCAGCTACACCGAAAAACTCCGGCATCTAGGCAGAATGCCGATACAGCCAGCGTGAGGATGGTAGAGGCGGGCAATATCGAGGTTGCTCACGGCTTTCTAGCTTGAACATATAACATATAAAACGGAGATCAAGAAAGGACAACGAGACTTTTTTTTTTTTCTTGGAAGAGCAAATGCGATTTCCAATCCAGTGGTAAGGATCGACGTGTATTATTTCCGAAAAATGCCAAGGAAACGGTCTTCCCGGACGGCCAGAAGAGGGTACAGTGGAACGAAGATAAGGTCCAGAAAAAGGGAGTGAACAAAGAACAAGCCAGAAAGAGTGACTCGACACAGGCCAGACGGATGGTATGAAGAGGCTCGCTGAGCCTCCACCGTCTTGAATCTGTTCATTGACGACTTGCTTCTCGCATACCCTCAGGCGGTTGATAATCCGTATTGTGTTCTGTCCCAGCAGATTCCGACACAAGCAAGATTCATCAGTGTGACTAAAATACATCTTTGAGGCTACACCAGAAGGATTGTATACAGACCCATCCCCGACTATTTACGACAAGTTCCCTTGTGAGTTTTCCAATCCGCCTTCTGGCAATCAACAGAACAGTAGTTAGCGCGTTTACAGCCCTTGCAAGTCAGTAACTTCCCAAGACTACTACATTTCTGGCATCGCTTCTCCAACCCCGGTGGCTTTCCTGCTGCCATTCCAGCTATAAGACGACCGACGTTTTCCGCGTACGGGACACCATAGAGGGGACTGATTGCAATGCGAGTCACGTACGGGATCGCCGACTCCCACGCTTTCTCCTTCCTAAACTCGGGAGTGACGTCTTGACCTTTACCACAGCTGCATAACGGATCTCCGTCGTACTCTAGAGACAGCGGAACCGTCTTCCTAGCCAGGTACTCGCAGTTCCGCCCGTGCTTCCATGTACGACACCTCTCGGCAAACGCTGGGAGAAGCCGTTTCCATGCTACTTCTTCGTCCCCGTGGAACTCTACCAGCCTTACTTCCGAGTGAATGGCGCTCAGTGTGTTCCTGACTCTGTTGACCATACGTTCTGAAAGTGTCAGAACCTGCGCATCGATAACGAACGTGTGGGACGCAATATCTAGACGCAACGCGGTGACAAAGATGACGGTGTCGACGTTTTTGTTTGTGTGCAGCGAAAACACTCGAGCTCTCCTCGAACCAGGAAATTCCGAAAGTATGACATGAATGGTGTTTTTGACATTCAGGAGGGTGTCGGTACGATCCTTGGCTTTGCGCATCGACTGTTCTCGATCGGTTGCAGCGCAAACGAGTTGCTGGGGGATACATCGTAGTGGTTCTGGCACGGAAATGTCCACGGTGGGGAGAACATCTAAATTGAGCCGATGAATATTCCAAGGGGCTTCAACCTTTTCTGTCACCAAGATCGGGAATAGGTTGGTGTCGAGGCCTTTTCTCTCGGCGAGGGGAGCGACGACCTGGCATTACGACGTGCGGTCAGGCATACAATCGGCAGGAAAAGGCAGTCCTAACCCACCTCGATATAGCCTGACTTCCGAGCTATCCTTAACTTTGAAACGGCCCCGACGACTGGAGAGGGATAGACTAATCGTCTCTTCGCGGATCCGATACTGATCTCGATCGTACATGGGGAGACTTGATGGGATGTGACAGGAGCGCCGCTCGACAAAATTGCCTTCGCTGGATCATCGAGAATGTCAGACCGAGCTGTAAGCATGGAAATACACTCTCCCTCGGTGTCCATTGCGGCAGAGATCTTGCAACCATCCGAGCCGCCGACCGGAGTGGGCATGTTATAAAGTCGGTGGCACACCCCATGGGGTTCCTCCGGGACGACAAACACGGCAGAGGTGTCCATCAATCGGGCTTTGTATACGTGAAGGGACATGCCGAACTTCGGAATCAAGTGGATAGTCTGAGGCGACAAGCGAAGGGAAAGTGCGATTATCAGATCCTCTGGAGCTTCTACAAGTAGCGCCCAAGACGGGAGGGAGAACGACACGACCAATGGTGAGGATCCTGCCCAATCGGTCGAATCCGCGTCGAATGCGATCTGAGGATCTGAATCGGTCCCGCTGTTTCTGACCCTTCCAAAACCCACTTTGATGGAGGAGAAACTGGAATGCGCCGACTGTCCCTGGAGGGAGGCTTGCACGATAATAGGGGTCGGTAGTCCCATGTCCAAAAGGTCTTGGATGCTTTCTCTAGGTACGACCAATGTAACAGAGGCGGTGGGAGGGACCTGGGACCACCCGGTGAACCGGCCTTGCTTGGCGACCTCCTTTGTCATGGCGTACACGGTGTAAATCCCGGCCAGGTAGAGTTGAGCGCACAGCTCCTGGTGGTAGTGCAACCCCATGAGCATGAAAGGTGACTTGGTCTTCTCAAGGAGCGCGATGAACATGTCCAGTGTAGTCTTCCAATCAACAATCACTCTCCGCTTGATGGTGGCCACAAGGGCCACAAATGTTTCGCGAATGTAACATACGACCGGTAATTCCGTAATGGACGTGACGCTAGTCGACACCGAAATCTCGTCATCGCTGCTGAACATACAGAAATAGACTCTGAGGAGAAGTTTGGCAAGGTCTAGCGGTTCGAAGGCGACCTTAGGGAAGGTAGGAGCGTTGAGTGTGGAGGCGAACGCATCACTGGTGGTGGGTCTTCTCCACGCGGGACGCTCCTGACACTGGGAAGTCGGTATGGCCGAGGCTTTGTGGAGTATAGTATCGGTGGCGTTCGATCGCGAACTGAAGTTTGATGGATAATTTGTGGGAAGAAGATCAAACAGCAGGCTCATAGTGGGTAAGTCGGCACAGAGTTGTCGGTTAAAACTCTTGGATTGGTCATTTCCAACACGGATGAAGGTTTCTGTGAAGAGGATCGCGGAATACGATTCGGAAAGAAGGGGAGTGGCCGCGATCAACACGTTGAGCAAACCGATGTGGTCTACCAGGTTGGATGTCTCTATGACATTGAAGGTGAGAGGAGCGGAGGTATTCCCGGGGATGTAGTCTGGACCGTCGAATACGAGAGGGTTTGTGTTCCACGGAGCAATGGTTTGATCCTTCGCAACTGTTCCAGTAGCACGGTACTCCGCCAGGGCGTGGCAGAAGCGGAGCGCCTCGCCACAGAAGAGTCGAATAACAATCCTTCCAGGCTGCTTCCTGAGAGACGTTCGAAAGGACGTGACCCAACCTCTGAACTGTGATTTAGCGCAGTCGACCAGGTCGGACGGGGTGATCGAGTCCGGTTCGGGTCTCAGAAAGGCTGGTGTCAGGTGAAATGGTGCAATGGGAGTGATCCCAAAGTGAACGGAGAAGTTTGTGCCCGCAAGGGAGTATACGAACGTCGGGTTGACGTTGGTTGCCAAAGATGGCGTCTCTTTGTCTACGAATGTGGTCCCTGTCGTCCAAAAGTGACTGTAGACCTTGGACAATGCAATCATCGATTCCCAGATGTATGGTCCAGCAGATCGGCAACCGGGATATCCAGTCTCGTGGTCTCTCCTAACTTTCTGCATCCCTGAAACGATGATCTCCTTGATCTCTCGCTTCTGCTTCGAGGAAGACTTCCCTGCATCGGCGTAGAGTTGCCAGTGGCGACGAAGCTCCAGCCGCGTGTATTCGTTGCAGAAGCGAACAAATGAAGAGTACTCGGATCGGTTCCAAGCATCAAGAGAGGTAGATTTGTGAAGAAGTTTTTGGCATTGAGCTTCAAGAAGTGTAGCGGAGTCTTCGTCCAGAAAGAAGTGGAAGAATATGTTCCACATCTTGTCCGTGGTGTCGGAAGACGATTCGTTGTCTGCGATCATGGTAAGGAGAAGCACGTTCCTGGCTGTGGAACATCAGGACTGTCACCAGATTTTCGCACAAAAGATTGGTGAAGAGCGTACCCAAGATCGCTGGTTCGACATCGCAGCAGGTGAAATCGAGCGCACGACCACCTTCGAAGAGATCAGTCCGTTAGGGTCACGTTTGAAAGATGGTGCACCGTAGCCGACTCACTGTCATGCCTCTGGCTGTAGACGGTGAACAAGATGTTGCGCGGGTCCCCACACCCGAGCAGTAGAACATTAGCTTTTTCCTCAGGTGTGAGGGTGTCGGTCAAGTCGACCGCTGAAGTGTTCCCGATGGGATAGAAGAAGATGGTCCCTGGCCAAAACGTTGAGAGGACCATTTCGAGGCTATGAGCTGTTGGAAGAGAATAAACCTACACCCCGCCACACTTTCGAAACGGGGCATCTCATGTCGACCGGAATCTCCCTTACCTCTTCTGGCGAACCATTGACTAAGTGGGGAACGATCGTTGGAGTAAAATCTTCGGGTCTGCTGGTAAAATTCAGATTATTGGGACTTGTTGGACAAATCTTGACAAACTCAGTGGGCGCCCACCCAATATATACCCCTATACGAAAATCGGTTAAGTAATGCTGAACAGGTCCAAGTGTCACATCCTGGTCACACGCTCCGTCGGAGTAACATCCAGCACTCGATGCAAATTCGTCACCCTGGCAGAGCAAGAAAGAAAGATATCCATACTAAGAAGGAACATACATGATACACTCAGACACGCCGTGAGATCTTCCTGGGTGACGAGCGGATCGACACACGATCTTACTCAATGACCCGTCAACCTTTTCCTCTGAGTCCACCAAAGGGACACCCCAAGAGTCACAATCGCCACCATCCATTTCTTCCACCACCCCCGGGGATTATACACGCTATCCTTCGGTGGGAAGCTGGGACTGGAAAGCATCTCAACGATCCTCGTTTTCTGATCGGAAAACGGTGGATAACGTGCGGCGAGGGGGATTTCCATCCTACGTGAATAGCGTTCAGTACGCCCTGGAGTGCCGAGGATCGCGTAAACGCACCAATTTGGCATGCTCATGGTGGAACGTTGGTGAGTGAAAACGTCGAAGGAATACTTTCCGGTATGGTAACCACCATCTGGATTCGCAGAATATGGATAAGGGATGTAATGGAACATTGTGAGATTAATGACATACTTCCGCTGGCCCCAAACCCTCCAAACGGCAATCCTGGGACTGAGTCAAAAGTCATTCACATCCAATTCACCGCAGCGGTAACCATCAACGCACCGGGAATCTGTAAAACGACCTCATTGCAGACGCAACTTCCGCTGCGAGTGTTACTGAAG
>Ga0307512_10007912_pt1 | contig 10444 bp, 7 predicted proteins | sample 14_EM_MG_FD_200267 | JGI IMG/M metagenome (GOLD analysis project Ga0307512, IMG submission 200267) | Populus trichocarpa ectomycorrhiza microbial communities from riparian zone in the Pacific Northwest, United States - 14_EM | ecosystem: Host-associated > Plants > Roots > Unclassified | place... | reverse complement strand
GATGCGCGCGGGGGAGGGGGGGGGGGGTGTAGGAGTTCCGATACGTGGAAGATGTCTCCTTGCCATCTTCTGAGACTTGGTCTCTCTTCTCTCCGTCCGTGTGCCGTTGGATTGCCTCGAATATGCACGCGCGGAGAAACATGGACGTGCATGTGGAAAATGGAAGCTCGAAAACAAAGAGAAAAGAAAAGAAAAGAAAAGTGTTTGAGGCTGGAGGTGTCGGCCGAAGCAAGGAGAAGGGCTGCCCGGAAAGAGAAGGGGAGGGGGAAGGGGAAACAGGAAGAAGGGAGAAGGGGAAATAGGAAGAAGGAAGAAGGAAGAAGGTACACACACTCACAGCCCCCACCGGGCTTCTCACTGTGCTATGCGGTGCGTGGAGGTTTTGATCCAGAACGCGAGGTGTCCAGGCGGAGGGTTCTCACTGTTCCCACGTGTTTTTGTTGTCTCTGTTGTTGATTTGGATTTCTGGTTGGTGGCGGATACCACAGTACAGCTCGCACTGGCTGGAGCTGCTGGAGCCGCTGGACATCGAGAGCATGGAATCGTGCCGGCCCGTGGAGTGAGGAACTGAGCCTTCCTCGTTGGCGGCGTACCTAGTACCCAAGTGTCGCCACGGTAGGGACAAATGTCGTGCCGAAGAAAGCTGGCTGGCCTCACACTCTTCTCTGCTCGGGGCTTCGGTGGATATCTGCGGACATATCCACCACGCCGCGAGCCGTGAAGTCGGAGAGCAATTACATATATCGGATTTGTAATCGTTCAGCACCACGGGGAACGGGGAGCGGCCTGAGCAGCTGGCTGAAATCCGTGTCACCCTCCCTGGTGCATTTTTCGTATGTATGTAGCCGCTCTTATCTCGAAACACCAATCGCATCCGGTGTCAGGAACGCCACCCACTGGCAGCACCCCTCCGCGTGCGTGGGGGAGAGGACCCGGTAGCCCGTCCGGTACGGTGGAGTGGAGCACGATCTTACGCGAAGCTGGCTCACATCATGTTTCTTGCATACCCCCTGTAGAATTGCCACTTAGTTGCCGTGCTAGCGGAATGTAGGTGGTAGACTAGTTACTGCCAACACGTCCATCGATTTTTTTTTCTTTTCGTTTTCATATTCGGGAGGCGACTGAGGATCTGCAGTTGACCAACCGGTTGGGCAGGTTGTTCGGACGCCGCAGACACGCGTTGATAGATGGATGGATGCGATCTAGAGCACATATGTAGATGGTTTGGCGGGGTTCGTGCGGTTGCCAGGGAAGGAGATCCCCCAGTCGAGAAAAGGAAGGGAAGGGGCGGGCGCAGAGTTGCGATTGGCCGATCTGGGGATGTGCGATCGAGAGAAAACCCGGGGGGAAGGATCGTGGGTCTTTGCATACATATGTACTAAAGTATTTTTATTTTAGATATCTTTATTTTTATCTTTATTTTTATTTTTATTTTTATTCTTGCTGCAAGCGAGATCGGCGCGAGTCCCACGGAGAAGGGCCCCAGTACTTACATACATTGTATCTACGTGTCTGCATACATACACACATAGAGTACCTGCTTATGTACGCAGATATACGAGAGAACTGCCTCTGTGTGTGCTCTATGTACGTGTCGGCAAAGATACATCTGCAGGCCCCGATTATGCGCTCGTCGGTAAGTCCCTGCTCACCATCCCGAGCCGGTGTCTTTCGATCTCCATTCCAAAGCCAGGCCTTCCTCCATCGCGCTGCGTAAGTACTGCACCTTTACTGCGCATTAACTAGAGCTGGACTGCACACGCCCGACACCGGTCCAGGCCGCCGCTCCAACAACGCCTCTAACTGGCCCTGAAGATTTTGAATTTATCGTCCGCGGGCTGAAATCGTACAAGATTTGGTTTTTGCAGAGTTGCTCCGTTCCTTCGGACCAGAGGACTCAGCGAACGCGGGCCCCGGCGAGCGGCCCCCGTGGAGTGTGGTGAGCGTGTGTTGCCGCATGTATGGGTGCGCGGAGGAGGTGCCGACAGTGGGCATCGCGCGGCCATGACGCCTCCATCCCGGCCAAGTCCGTGGATGATGATGATGATTCATTAATCGTATGCGACCCTGCTGGATCATGACGATATTTATGTACAGTCCTTTCCTGTTCACCGTCCACCGCGATCTCTCACTGTCCGCCGGTGGCCCGTGGTGACTCCCCCTGCCCCCGCCTGGCCTGTCTGAGAAGAAAAGAAAGAGAGAGGAGACCGTAAGGACCGTGTAGGGAAAGCACCAAGGAAATTTCCGGCCAAGTCCGTGGATGTACATAGCTAGCGGAGTTGCAGATCCCTAGCGCCGGCAGCAGTGGCTGGCGCGCTCATTGGCCGGCGGGCCGTCACATTTCTGGGGGAGCGCTATCCGTCTAGCACCGGTTCTACAGACCGTGCATGGAAATCTGGTCACCGATCGAGGGGGCGGGATGATCGCAGCCCCGTCCTTTCTCTCCCTCTCGGCTCTGCTCACGGTCTCGAAATCCCTTCAACATTGTCCGCCCCCCTCAAGCAACTAGATCTCCCCTGGTTACCAATCGCTCGGCGCAAGGCTGCCCACGTTCTGTTCGATTGTCCGTCTGGTCCTCTCGCTACGGTTGATCGCTCTCAACAACTGGCTTCCGAAAAAATATCACGGAGCTGCGGACGGAGTGCATTGGGAATCGCCTCGATACGGAACGGAAAGGGGGAAAATACCACCGAAATCACTCGATAGCAACCCCCGGCGCCATCGGGCCGTGGCAGAACTGGCGACTCCGACTCCGAGCACGCCGCGACCATGTCACCGACGCAGCCGCAGCCTCCGCTGGAGGAAGGATATCTGGGAGACTCGCATCGCTCGCTGCGGATTCGCGAGGTATTCAAGTGAGAGACCCGCCCAAGTCTTTGGTGTTTCGCGGTGGCGGAAGCTCTGTGGTCGAGTGGCGGAACAAGTTGGCTTACCGGAGTGCGATTAGGTATTTCCGTCCCGGTGTGGATGCTCCCATGGCCGAGCCGGTGGAGGGCGGCGCGCTGGGACTGCTGCCCGAGCCAGTGCCCATCACCTCCGTCGCCTCCTACGATCCCGTGTTGATCTGCCTCACGAACCTGACCGCGCGGCTGCTCAACTGCCGGCGCGCCATGATCACCGTGGTCAGCGCGAGCAAATCGTACCTGATCGCCGAGTCGACCCAGAGCCTGTCGCTGAACTCGCCGCACACGCACGATCCCGGGGACCAGCTATGGCTGGGCTGCGGCACCGTGGTGCCCATTGGGAGCACGCTGTGCGAATTGACAGTCGGCCTGATCCCGTCGCCGGATGACGACCGGGAGCTCATCTTTGAGGTCAACGACCTGGCGGAGGACCCGGTGTACCGCGAAGCGCCGTTCGTGACAGGGTGGCCGTACAAGCGCTACTACTGTGCCGCGCCGCTGCGCACTCCGAACGGTGTTTCGATCGGGACGCTGTGCGTCTTCGACGAGAATCCGAGGCCCGACGGGTCGAGCGAGGACCAGAAGATGACGCTGTCCAACATGAGCGACATCGTCATGAACTACCTGGAAACGAAGCAGGGCAAGAGGAGTCTGGAGAAGAGCAGCGCCATGGAGCTGGGTCTGTCCCGGTTCATCGCCGAGGGTTTCCTGCCAGCGGAGGGGATCGGGATGACGGAGAGAAGGGACGGACGACTACTGGAGCGTAAGGAACTCGAGGCGAGGAGGCTCAAGGAGATGGACAGGAAGAAAATGGTCGAGCGGAAACGAACGATGCTCCAGCAGCGCAAGTTCGCCGAGATGATGCGCGATCAAAATGCGGATGACGGTGCCCAACAGCAGTCGGAAACCACAGCGGTGCCGGAGACCACCACCCGTACGCATGATAGCAAGGGCATGAGCACACCGCAGCATGCATATCTATGCATGAACCTGGACATTCCCGAAGACACCTCCGAAATGTCCCTGATGGACACGATGACGTTTCCCTCCACGATGCCGCGACCTCTCCCTTCGCCGTCCCCCGAAACTCACTCGGCGTACCGCCAGTCCGATACGCTGCTGACGCCCCCCGCGTCGACGTCTTCGTACTTCAGCGGCAAGTGCGACGACAACCACTACTTCGATGGCGCTTACTCGTCGACGCAATCGTGCTCCGGAGCGTCCGAAAACCTGTGCCGTCGGCAATCGGCGTACGAAAAGACTTCTTCGTTCGAGCCTCAGTTCCGCGCCATGTTCTTCCGGGCCGCTACGTTGATCCGCAGCTCGATCGACGCGGAAGTGGTGTTCCTCGATGGAGACCTCGAGGGATTCTTCGGCCCCGAGGACTGTGACAAACCAAACAGCTGTGGACGGGCTCACATCTCGACGGACAAGGAAGCGGAGCAGGCGACCCGTGCCGAGCGGCCTAAGGCGTGTCGGCGGAGGAGCGGTATATTAGGGTACGCGACATCTAACGGGTCTTCCAACAGCCAGGGAGAATCGCACAGCATCGAGGATCTGGGCTTCGACGTCGCCGAGCTCAACGAAGAGATCCTGAACAAACTCGTGGAGGAGAACGATCAGGGCCGGATCGTGGCGCGCGTCGACGATAGCGAGGATACACTCGAGGAAACGCGCAGTCAGGGTGCTGACGGCACGCAGACCGACGCCATCCTCTGGAGGTTCTTGCCGGGCGCGAAGAGCGTCATCCTCGTACCGCTGTTCGATCCCAACCACAAGTTGTTCGCCGTCTGCTTCGCGTGGACGACTAGCACCACGAAAACATACAGCAGCGAGGTCGAGGGCAGCTTTGTGGCTGCAGTCGCGAACTGCATCATGGCCGAATCCACGAGATTGGCCATCTTCAATGGTGTGTTTTTAATTATTTTTTTTGCATCTGTCACGTACGCATACTGATATGGATGTCGTGCAGCCGACAAAGCAAAGGGCGAGTTCATTTCCAGCATTTCGCACGAGCTTCGCAGTCCTCTCCATGGCATACTGGCCAGCGCCCAGTTCCTCGCCGAGAGCAACGTCGATCCGTATCAACGGTCTTTCGTGGAAACGATAATATCCTGCGGCACAACGCTGCTCGACACCATCAACCACGTCCTCGATTTCCAGAAGCTCAATTCCCTATTGGAGGAGGATATCCGCCTTGCCCGACGCGGCATCGGGCACATGGATGCGGGCGAGGAACGGAATATAATACAGACGACGGTCGATGGCCAGAAGTCCGACATCGACCTGTCCGGGCTCGTCCAGGACATCGTCGATGGCGTATGTTTGGGTTCCGACTTCCAACGGTCCATGGCACATGCGGCAGGCGGTTCGCCGCTGTCGGACGTCGTGTCGCGAGAAGATGGCAGCCAGGTCACCGTCATCATCGATATCGACCACCGAGACGACGGATGGGTGTTCTTTGCACACCCAGCGGCGCTGAAGCGAGTCATCAATAACATCGCAGGCAACGCGATGAAGTACACTGAGACTGGCTGGGTGCGTGTGCGTCTGCGCGCCGAAGATATGGAGCCGGATTCGCAGGGGAACAAGCGAGCAATGATCAAGCTGTCGGTCTCGGACTCCGGAAAGGGAATCAGCAGGGAGTTCCTCAAGACGAAGCTGTTCACCCCGTTCAGCCAGCAGAATCCGTTGGCTGCTGGCGCGGGACTTGGGATGAGCATCGTGAGGCAGATCACCGACGTGATGGACGGGAAAATCGACGTCAAGAGCCAAGTCGGCAAGGGCACGAAGGTGACCGTGTCGGTGCCGCTGATCCACCGGGTGGTCCCGCTCAGACTGAACCTCAACCCGTCGCAGCGCATCGACAATGCGTTCGAGGTGCGCCGTCTGACCGTGGGCATGAAGATCCGCATGGTGGGCTTCCAAACGTTTCTCCAGACGCAGACCTGCTGCCGGATGGCGGACGCGGCCAACTTCCTGCGCAACTCGATCGAGCGATACGTCACCGTGCATTTCGACATGAGTATCCTCGACGAGTCGCAGGGTCTCGACGATGCAGACATCATCATCGCCAATGAAGGCGAGGGCGAGGACGACGTCCTGCGCGAACTCGGCGCCGGAAATGCGCCGGTGATAGTGCTCTGTAGCCACCCACCGGCCGACGGCGGAGAGTCAAGATTCGCAGGACGTGTTTCAACCTTTGTGTGCAAGCCGTGCGGCCCGAATAAATTCGCGCGTGCGATGGCGTTTTGTCTCGAACAGATGGAGACGCGGGACGATGCCTCTGAGTACGACACCGCGAACGAAGATTTCTCCGTGTACAGTGACGGTGAAGATGAAGATGATGAGGATGATGCTGCTAACGAGTCGCTCTCGATGTCCTCCAGCATCACACCGTCCACGCCACCATCCAGCAACGCAATCGACAGCTTCTTCGCGAACGAGCCCGCGCACTGGCGGTCCCCAAGCCGGAACACGGCCAGCGAGACATCCAGCTCGTCCTCCCGGTCGGTCTCCAGACGCATCTCCATCCACCCGCCCTCGCCGCGGCAGCAGCAACACATGGCGAAGCACGCACCGACACTGCCGGGAACACTCATCCTTCCCATCCCCGACATGGCATCCAAAAACCCCAGCGTCTTGGCCGTGGAAGACAACAAGATCAACCTCATGCTCCTCGTCACCTTCCTTCGCAAGAACGGATACCCATTCGACACCGCTGTCGACGGCCTCGAAGCACTCGAAAAGGTTAAGGCAAAGGAGGGAGGCTATGATATAATCTTGATGGACCTGCGTAAGTCCACGCATTCCGCCCGTCTCCCCACTAACCGGCCACTAACGACCAACAGAAATGCCGGTCATGTCGGGGATCGAATCGACGCGCGAAATCCGGCGGTATCTAGCGGAGGAAGCGGACCCGAAAACAAAGCGGAGCTTTATCGTCGCTCTGACGGGACTCGCCACGGTCAACGACCAGCGAGAGGCGTTCTCGGCCGGAGTGGACTCGTTCATGGTCAAGCCGGTCAATTTTCGGGGACTGGAGAAGATTTTGTGCGAGAAGATGAATAAGGGCAAAGACAAGGAGAAAGAGAAAGAGAAGAATTCGACGAAGGAGGAGGAAGAAATGAGACGGATGGATGCGTACGTCATTTGACTTTTTTTTTTTTTAACTGGGAGTGGGTCTTTTTCTTTCAGGCGTCCTCCCCCCCCCTCCTTTTCATTTGATCGCTTGCGTGGGAGCCTGGTGGATATACTGCTTTTTTATTTGTTTTTACTGATCGCGAACGGTGTTTCGGTGCATGATTTTTGGGTTTTTTTTCTTTCTTTCTTTCCAGCGACCTCTCCACCCCGATTCCGATCTCCCCAAAATATCGATTGGTAGCTGAGGTGTGCTTTTTGTCCGTTGGATTATTTGACGGATTGGGCGTTTACCATCACTTTCTTTCTTTTTCTCGGGCATACACACACATATATATACCTGAGGGAGTTTGAGCATACTTTTACTGTCATTTATTCTTTTTTACTCTCGATACTCTGTACTCTCTACATATCATAAAACTGTTCGGCTTGGAGGGGCAAGCAAGATGTGGGACTGTAACTTAATGCTGGTCCTCCAACTGCTTTTGTTCCTTATTGTTTAATCAATAATCGCATGCGACCTATCTACAAGTCATGGCAATTGGTTCTCCGACCGCTTGACGGTGACGGTGGACTGCGGGCCGTCGTGGTGGGTGACCTTGTGCGGATTGGAATGCATCTCCATCGGATGGTGACTTCGAATCTTCGATGCCTTTCCGCAAGCCGCCGTGGCCATTCCAGTAGTTGCGAGTACGACAAGCGCGGCATCAATGTCCAGCACTCCGCAGCTCTCGTCGAGATACGGCGCTCCACACCGACGGCACCAAGAAGTTGGAAGTTGCCGAATCGACCAGGCACGACAGACTGTCCTGGCCGTCACTGCGAGTGACACACCGTGCTCCGAACCACTGCATCCGGTCCGCTCGCTCGTTCCGTCGCTCTCGCGCCAAGCGGAGCACTGTGCTGAGAAGATGCGACACGGCCAGAGGGGCGGCTGGGGCTAGGGCAGGGCGGGATTGCGCTTACATGGTCGCATCACTGCCAGAAAGGGTAGTTGGCGAGGTACTGTGACTGTGCTGTGATGGTGAAGTGCAGATGGCGAGTATATATGTTCGCGGTGTCAGGTGCTCAGTTCGAGCCATAACTACTGTTATTCCCCTGTTTCGGTAGCTCCAACGCTAACTAGAGTAGCTCTGGCTCTTGCTAGCGCCCATCTCACGTTCCACCAACCCGTGTGTTTCTTTTCGCAACCCATCGACCCCGCCATGACCGTGTCCTCCCCCGCAACCTCTACGGACGCCCTCGACGAACTCGCAGCGAAGCTGGCCGACGGCGCGAATGCGTACGATCCTACCCTCTACCTCGCACGAGCACGCGCGTACCTTGCGCAGGCCTACCCCGACCTTGCGGCTGGCGATGCGTACCGCGCTGTGCTCTTGACGGACTACATCAGGGACTACAGTGACGAAGGGGATCTCTTGTTGGATGACAGCGGGGTGGGTAATAGTGGACGGGAGGAGGAGGGGGAGGATGAGGAGGACGGCGAGGAGGAGGGAAGAAGAACAGATGCGGAGGAGTTCTACGCCGCCACCCAAGCGGTGTTGCACCTCCGCCGAGCGGCGGGACAGGGAGACGCCGAGCCCCTGCTGGAACAGCTGGAACAGGACTCGCTGCTACTGCTGGTCACAGCTCTGAAGGAGGTCGGCTGCGATAAGCAGGCGGGCGAGTACGCGCGGCTCGGGGTGCAGCGGTTCCCCAAGGCGCGGGGGTTCCGCGAAGTGCTCGGGGCGGCGGAGGCTGCGGATAAGGGGAACGGGGGTCGGGCAAGGCGGCTGGTATATCCGTGGAACTCGCACGAGCCCGACAGGTTCTCGGCTGAGGCCGTAGGACACTTGAACGGGCTTATAGTCCCCAGAAGCTCGGATTGCGTCGAGGTCAGGGTGGTCAATCTCCCGCTCCTCAGCGAAGCCGCCGAGGTGCTCGGCGAAACGAAGCATCTGGGCGTGTTTGCAAAGAGGGACATCGTGGCCGGTGAGAATTGCATGCGCGAGGAGAGCGCGCTCACGGTCGTGACGGATCCGGCGGAGGGAGGGCTGTGCGAATATTGCGGGTGCAGGTGGAGAAAGGAGGCGGTCCCCAGTAGGCCAAAGTTGGTGTTGAGACTACCCGGCGACGCTGTTGCGGAGGGGGGGAAAGAGAGGAAAGCGGACGACGGGGAGGACGACGCCGCCCCGGCGGAGACATTCGCATGTGATCTCTGCGCCGAGGCGGAAGCGGAGGGAATCGAGGCGGTCGTCCCGATATGGTGCTCGCCGCACTGCCGAGATATGGCGATGGCCAAATACCATCCCGCGCTGTGCTCCCGGCCCATCGCACCGATCCACCGCGCGGCACTCCGGCAATCCGACGCGCAAGTCGCCAGGTCTTCGCAGCCCGGCGGGGCGGTCTACGCCCTGCTGATGATGAAGGCTTTCGCCATGGCGCTTACTCAGGGGGTGCACCCGCTGGAGCTCGAGGAGACGAAATACCTGTACGGCGTGCCGCCCGTCGAGGTGCTGGAGCTGCGCATTGGCTGGGGTTGGGAGGAGAATGTCCGTGGCGTCGTTGGGATCCTTGAAGCACTGGGGATCGATGTGTTCTCGGGGAAGCACCCGTCGCTCTCCACGGAGGTGTCTCGGCCTGACTGGTGGGATACATGGGTTGTCAACACGCTCATCGCTAAATTCCGCGGGACTGCTAGTGGCCGGCTGAATGCGCACGGAGAAACCGAAGCGGCGGCGGCACACACCCTCTACTCCCTCGTCAACCACGACTGTGAGCCAAACGTCCGCTGGGAATGCGCGGGCATCATGAGATTCTGGGGCGTGGGTGGGGAGGGCAGTGGCATCGCCGTAAAGGAAGGACACGAGCTGCAGAGCTGCTATTGCGACAACTCCCTCCCGTACAAAGAGCGCAGGGAGTGGATGATGGGATGTCTGGGCGGCGCTTGTATGTGCTCGAGGTGTTTGCGGGAGGAGAAGGAAGACAAAGAGAGGGAAAAGCGATGACGGAAGAGGGTGGGTCTTCGACGCACAAAAGTATTTGCTTTTAGATATATTTAGATGGAGATGGAGAAGATACCGAAGGTCACCAGATCTAGATGGGAGCTGAACACGACACGTTGGGAAGTTCAACTACACGTTCGACCATGTTCAGCTCAACCAGCTCCCGAGTGATCCGCATGAGTCTTTCCCAATCGCCAATGAAAATTTACCGAACATCTTAGCGACCATCGCCATTCTATGTGTCCCGATTGCGCCCCTCGAAGTTCCAGCAATGCCACATTCGTCACCTTCTCCTTCGTGGTCGTCTCCAAGCGTGCGTAATCGCTCTCATACATCCTAGCCGACGCGAGAGGCTAACTAGTCCCAAAGAGGATCCCGCTATTTTCGAGCTCCCAACTCTCACTTCCCCGTCACCAC
>Ga0307512_10007910_pt1 | contig 10447 bp, 10 predicted proteins | sample 14_EM_MG_FD_200267 | JGI IMG/M metagenome (GOLD analysis project Ga0307512, IMG submission 200267) | Populus trichocarpa ectomycorrhiza microbial communities from riparian zone in the Pacific Northwest, United States - 14_EM | ecosystem: Host-associated > Plants > Roots > Unclassified | place... | reverse complement strand
AGCCACGATCAATCCGATCAATCCGCGCGGTGAGCTGGCAATGCTTGCTCTGCCTCAGGGCAAAAATCAAGCATTGCCAGCTCAGTTCTCATCCGTTCGAGGCCGCGTTTAGCGGGATCAACCGCGTTTGTGGTCTTACATAGGGTAGTATTTTTATTTTATTTTATTTTGCAACTTTTTATTACCACGCTTTTCGAACAGGCCAGTAAAATAGTAATGATGTAAGATAAATTAAATATGAACTAAATGCGGGTGGTGGGACCCCCCCAGGTGGCTGGGGGAGGGATTTCACACGAGTGATCATCCTCCCAGTATTATTTGATGGGAGGGCACCCCGGGACCCTGTACTCCGAAAGGGATGGGCCGTGGGAATTTGCTGGGGGAAAACGAGTATCCCCCCTGGCCCCGGTAAGCGTGGGAAAAGTATTCCCCAAAGCCGATTATTTTTTTCCCCTTATGGGGCATTTAATCGTAGGAGTAATACTAATTCCATAAGGACTCCCACACTATGCCGTTCGGTTTGTACAAAAAATGAAAGTCGCCATAATGGCACGATTCCTGCCAGATTTCCCCAAGTTCATAGCGAAAGTCGCCATTCTCGACTGTCGCCAAAACCTTTGCCGAATATCGCCCCAGACATACGAAATTCGCGTGAGATCTTCGACTGTCGCCGACAGCTGAGCAAGACCTTCGAAAATCGCACCCGATTTTCGAATGTGCGCAGTGATCTTCGGAAGTCCCTCCTGACTTTCGAAAGTCCAGAATCACTCCCGAAATCCTGGTCTTGACATTCGAATGTCGCAAACGAACATTACTTACTGATCATCGCGATTCTTGAGTTTCATCTCAGCCGAGACTCGGGTGTCAACTATCGGGCACAAATTTCTGAAAATTCGAGAACGATCAACTACGAATAAAATTTGATACGTATAACTAGATCAACAACTTTACACCAAAGGAGGATCCTGGGATACCACACGTCATATGGAAGTGGAACGGTGTGCCCTTCTTGGACCTCCCAGTATAGAATGTTTCTGACGGTCCTTGACCGTTCTGAGACGTCAGGTGCGGGCGCATCGAACAAGTAGTACGCTTCAGGAGCAACGCGAGCCGGCTGTGGTTGTGGAACATTGAGAATCCGATTAGAGGGTATGGATGCTGCGAAGCTTATCCAGGTTTGAACGGCAGAGCTTTTGTTTGCCAGGAAACAGAGATTGAAGTGCCCCAGCTTTCGGCAGTTGAGAGTAAAACCGTAAGTGCTCTTAGATGGATCGGCCTTCACGAAATTCTTCAAGAATAAGTCTTGAAAGAGGGTTAGAGAAGCTATATCGCGGTGGAAGGTACGATTACGAAGCTCATCCTCGGGGCACACCTTGAAATTCTTGTGTGCCATCAACTCCTCCACGCGTCGGGCGACCGCTTGGACGTGATTTACAATCAACTCGTCGAGATCGGAGTACTCTTTGCCACCTCCAACGAAGAACTGATTGCCGAGGCTTTGGCCCGTAACGGCCGCGTTCGGCTCAGTAACGTCTGTGAATGATGCACCCCGTCAGCGGTGGTGTCCAAATAAAGAGGGAATGAACGTACCAATGTACTGATACAGTTTGTCGTCCACCTTCCAAGTAACCGCCAGATGGTCTTGACCCTTCGACGATGGTTGAATGACGACGTCTCCCCGTCAAGTCTGATTTGCTTCCGCTCGCTTCTTTCTCTTCTAAACGTCTATGTCACATTCGTATTGGCTGTGATCTCAGTATTCGTCCGGTCAGACTCACCTGTACTGACTGTCCCCTGAACAACGTCGGATTGTCGCGCGGATAACCGCGCCCAGAAGAAATCTATCTCTGGAACAATCTCGACGTGAAAGACAACTGCAGGGACCGTTCTGCCTTTTGGGAATAATTGTTCGACCTCCACATCAAGAGTATCAGCCAGGTATCCCTTTTCGATGATCCCTTCGATGCCAGAGTTCAGCCGAACAGCAACAACCCTGCCGCTGCCTTTGTCGCCCTGCCCAACGGTCCCGATGACCAGAACAGAGACGATCAGCCCAGTCGTGAGCGTTCGTGCAGTCTCCCCGGTCAAAATTGTCAAGATATCCCACGAAGCCGGAAGTCTGTACGACTTCCTCAGGTTGTCAAACGATTTGAGGTTCAGTTCGTTTAGCTTCCGTTCATTATCCTCGTCCCGCATGATGGTCAATACGACATATAAGGGGTGTTCATCACGGATATCTTCCTCGTCGAATTCCAGAGCATCGGTGGCCATTTCTTGCGCTAACTCATAGTCCTCCGGGTGGATGCGGGCGTTATCGAGGGGGTCACTGGCTTCAACATCTTCTACCTGTCGGTCTTTGGAGTGCTTCGTTATGGGGGTCGTATCATTGACAATGCGAAGGGAGCCAGCGGAGTTCAAAATGACCTTAGTGGTTGGGAGACTATTCTTGATAAATGCTTCTCGGTTGATGACCGTACCACCCTGTAGAGCTCGAATAAACATCGGACGGATGGCAGGCGAAATGAATGAAGGTTACCATAGCTGCGATCTTTTTCACAAGCGTTTGAGCTTTCCTCGGCCCTAGACCACAGACGAGGGGAAGCAACCTTTAGTGGTAGGAATCGGTGATTGCCCAGTTGATGTTGACACCACAACACCCTCTCCAATGTGAAGAGTAGCTTATCGTGGGGTAACTATCATTTCCTTGTGAGTCAGGTTCGGAGAGATTCCAAAGGGGTAAACCTCACCAACTGCTGACAGTCCCCGTCGAACGAGATAGCCGTGATGTCGGAACCAAGGGCAGCATACTCGTTCAAGGGACTTTGCATGTAGCGTGCCAGGCCGACGCAATACCTGGCAATTGTCGAAAGGGCGCCGAATTCCTCTGCACGTTTGCTGTGCTGGAAAATGCAGGCAACCTCGTCCTGCGCGTAGATTACTGGAACATTGAGTTCACCCTCAGGGAGAGGTGGTGGGGGGTCAGAACTCCATGATTGCAGTCGTTCGGCCGGTGGCTTCCTGCCAACAGTCTCCTTGATTCGTTGTGATAGATTTTTCGTGTTGAGTAAGAAACCACCGATTGCAATGACGTCTGGGCGTCGCCTTTGAATGAGATCCCTGAACTGGTCCTTGGGTATCCAAATCGTTTGTGGCCCTCGCTCGACCCTTCTTGCTCCGACGCATCGTCGTCCGTCCGGCGGGTGGCCAGCGTCCTACTTCCAGTTATCTGATGCGTCGTGGAGATTAATTGGGACGGATTACCGAACGTGTGCGGTTTGGTACCCAGGGGCGGATCGTGCGTGTGGTCACCATGATCGAGTTCGCGGCATGGATGGCCTTGCTGACGGATGAGTGGATACCACCGCGAAGACCCTTGTCGGAAGAGAGGGCAATGAAAAGCTTTCGCTTGCCAACTTCTTCGGGTGTTGTGTTTGCGAACGGCTCTGGTGTTCCCAGGCCGTAAATTGGCTTAAACGCGCTTTAGTTGAACGTTCTGACCTGCGCACCGGCGTTTGCGATTCCGTACTGCTTGCCGCTTTGGAGAGCGCGCTGAGCTTTGCTTAATCGTGTCGAAGCAATCATCTTCATAAACTATATGCGTTCCGGGATGAGTCGCTCCTGGGGAGTGGCTCCAGTGAGAAGTCTATAGAAAACATGGTAGGTCCGTTCCTCATGGGATAAACGGTTGAGACGGGATTTATCAAGGCCGTAAGTGGGAATCTTTGCGGCAGTAACGCGGCCTCGGCTGTTGAAAAAGAGCTGGAGGTAACGTCCGTGACGAGAGGCGTTGGGGTTTATAATGGTTTTAGCGTTGCCGAACGACTCGAGGAGAGGACCAAGTGCGCGGATCTGATCGGTGGCTCCTGACTCCCGTTTGGAGTGGGTAGAGAATCTGAGTAGTTGGTTCATGGGAAGGGTGCTGCTGAAGCTCTTTCCAGAACCTATGATCCCCCTTATGCGCGCAATGTGTCAGCCAAAACGAGATGCGCATTCGCCCAAAAACCACAGGATGACCGCACCTGAAGGTGACCGACTGCGACTTATTCCTACGCCTCATAACGAGGTACACTTTTGCGGCCAGCTCATAAAGATGGGGAAATGGCGGAGCCGGTCTGCCAGGAAAAGGCATACTGGTATCCCCATAGCACCTCTCCTCGTAATCCTTCGCGGAGACTTCACTGATGTTGGCAAGGGTTTTCACGGGGCCGGGTTGATCGTCTGTGTGGTCTTGTGGAGAGCGAGCACTTGCGATCTGGGCCATCCTGTCGAGGAGAGGTGGTGTTGACACTGGCGCTGAAATACAAATTCGGTTTCGTTTGACATTGTGAAGTCGTCCAAGGAAGGCCAAGGGATTTTATTTCAGAAAGCGGTGAGTGAAAATGTCGTCTCGTAACCAGCTATGATAATATTGATATATGAGGCTTGAAGCTTGAGCTTGAACGTTGACATGTGACACCCGAGTTTTGGCTGAGATGAAACTCAAGAATCGCGATGATCAGTAAGTAATGTTCGTTTGCGACATTCGAATGTCAAGACCAGGATTTCGGGAGTGATTCCGGACTTTCGAAAGTCAGGAGGGACTTCCGAAGATCACTGCGCACATTCGAAAATCGGGTGCGATTTTCGAAAGTCTTGCTCAGCTGTCGGCGACAGTCGAAGATCTCACGCGAATTTCGTATGTCTGGGGCGATACTCGACAAAGGTTTTGGCGACTGTCGAGAATGGCGACTTTCGCTATGAACTTGAGGAAATCTGGCAGGAATCGTGCCATTATGGCGACTTTCATTTTTTGTACAAACCGAACGGCATACCGCACAGCTAGCATGGCCGAGCCTACAGGAATACATTTCTGCTTCGCAGGAGAGCAGAGCAGATGCACTGTCAAAAATTGGGAGGTTTTCTTAAACCTGCTCCTCAAAGAACTGATGGCCGAGGTACCCAAGATGCTGTGAGAACTGATCCACCCCACGGATGGGCCCTCAAGCCCCAGGCGTAAGTTTAGCAATGCAGCCAGGCACATCTATACATGCAGTATACGAAATCACTTGAAACGAACCAGTCCGTAAAGTGGAATCGTTATTTTGGGGGTTGCAGCATCACTTGCATTTTACGGCAGGTTAGCCCACACATTACTGGAGGATAACAGTTCGGATTGAACGTTTGAGAATCGATGGTAATAGCTCTACTGTCGTACAAAAAAACTAGATCAAAGGGGATGCAGGGTGGGGACAAGGCCGAGGGAGGGTAAACACGCCCAGGGGATACTCCGTTCATCCGTTCGCAACATCATAGGCATCGTTGGCTAATGGTTTTTTCGGCGAGAGATCGGGCACTGGTAAGGAACTTTCTGGCTTCCTGTTTTTGATATTTTATTTTCTCCCTCCATTCCTTGGCTCGAACACAGCTCGCAGCACGAGTATTAAGGTGAGCACTCCTGGATACATACCAGTCCTCATCAATGGGAGCCCATGCACCAAAGTCAAGACCGGATCCGTCCCAGGTTTGATGCTTTGGCCACCAGCTATCTTCCTTGGGACTGTGTTGAGCGGCTGGATGTTATGAGCAACGGGTGTCAGAAGAATTGTTGTGAGTAGACTTACAGACAGCCCACTTGTAAACGCCAACAATAACGTCCTCTTCCAACACAGTGAGTTTAGGGCTCCAATATTTCTTCCCGTTGATGACTGAAGAGGTGCAGCCATTTGGATGGAATCGACGGGTGATATCGGACTCGTGGGGTGGCGGAAGAACGTCCATGGCAATTCTCCACAGTATGCCACCAGCAGACAATGCAGCAGCGTAGGCGTGCGGGTAGTGTGCGAAAAATGCGCCCAGTTCTTGGCGATACGCGAGGTAGTCGACGTATTGGGGTTCTTTACCGATTTGGTGGACTACTGGGCCTGGATGGTCGTAAAATTGGGTACCTTCCAGCTTTCCAGGGTTGAGAACTTGGAAGGGAATCCCTTTTTCAATTAGGTTGACAACCAAGGCGTGGGGATCGCAATCCCAGCCCTCCCTCTTTATCTGGAGGAGGGTAAGGGGATCTCGAATCAGGAGCTTCCACCTGACATCTTGCCTGCGTGCGACTGTGATGAGATAACCCTCTGCATTCGAAATTCTATCCACGCAAAGCGCTGTATCGGGGGATTGAGCAGGAAAAGGGTTGGAGTCACCGAGTTCAGGTGAGAGGTCGCAAACTCCGGGCGGCCAGGATCCCTTCATTAAGGAATCATAAAGTTCTACGATGCTGGTGGGGGGGGTACCCTTCATGCCGAGCCTTGCGGACCACATTCCGTGTTTGCTAGCGTCTTGTTTGTTGGAGATGAAGATGGTGCCATATCGACTATAGAAGAAACCACAGACATCATTCCAGACACTGACGAGCCTTGGGGGCGCATCGTTCTGGGCATGGTGAAGCTGGCTGAGGTGTGCATTGCTGTTGAAAGAGGAAGCTTCTGCAGGATGGTCTACCGTGGTACCATGCATAGGAAGCAAACCCTGCGTGGGGCCACTGTTGGTCTCGGGGTGGGGCGTGCGGTCGCCGTTCTGCTCTGGAAGAAGATTGTCGGCCATCTCACCATCTGCATCGCAGTGAGACGTGGGGAGTTCGTGGTGCAGAGAAGTAGCGTTGCTCTGCTCGAGCCGAGGGGGTAGAGATCCCTGCACGCAGTCATCGTCCTTGTCACTGTCGGGTTGGTGACCACGGATGTTATTCTGCTCGAGCTGAGGGGGTAGAGGTCCCCACATGTAGTCATCTTCGCTGCTATCGGATTGATCGTCACGGGCGCCAGAGTTTTCGGTGAAGTTGAACAGGTGGCAGTGATTCCACTGGTTTCTCTCGCAGTCATACCTGAATCCTAGCTCAGAAAAGGGAAGGGAGAAAAAAAGTAAGGGCAACCTACCAAAGATTACGCGGGTCAACGTCGCTCCAAAGAAGCAGCGCTTCAACCCTGGTGAGTACAACCCGTGCCCACCCCTGGGTTTGTTCCCCAGTGCTTTCCTCAACCCCTTTAACAAGGCTGAACTGGTAGACAAGTGCACCGCTTTTGCCAGGTTCTCTGAACGACTTCGCTGAGTTCTCGCGATCTAACCAGGATTGAGGTCTATTGGGAGCAGATGCAATCGCGGTCTTTCTCCCCTCCACATACTGCCAGGGATACTCATCAGCACACTCATCAAGGGAAATCACGGGTGTAGGAGGCGGGGGGTGTTGTACGGGAGGCGTGATAGAATGAGAGCTGGCAGGCTGCTGGGGCTGGTCCAAAACCGCAAAGGAATCGACGGACGGACGCCACTGCATGAGGATTTCGTTACCCGGGAACGAGCTGTAGGTTTGGAAACGGAGATGGTTGGACCAACGAATGAAGACGGGGACCCCATAATGGTGCATATCCTGCACGGACTGGCAGTCGTAAGGCTGGCTGCACGTGACAACCACGCCAGAAAAGTTCTGGGTTTTGTGAATCTCACCAAGCGTGCTCCAGAGAAGCTTGAGGAGGATGTGAGAGCTATCCTGATTGTCGCTGGAGACGATTTTCTCCAAAATGGGGGCAGATTTGGAAGGATTTTCGTAGAGCGACCTGTGTCTGTCCTGAGAAAAATGCAGGGCACTCGTGGATGCGATCATGTATGAACAGTACGCAAGCATGTGATGGAATGCCGGGACCGATAGTTTGATGGCTTCCTTGGCGCGTTTTCTCGTAGGGAAAGTCTGACGGTAGCCGTATGATGAGGGGTAGAAGGGGGGCTGGTGACTGCTCGCGAAAGCATCGGTTTTGAGCTTCTCGATCGTGGTTCGCATGATAAATTCAACGTTTGACCAATGGTCGACGACAGAGGGCTCGAGCACGAAGCCCCTTCCCACCACGGTGACGCTTGGGGAACGGTTCATGTTCCTGAGGATCGGATAGTGGTATGTGACGACAGCAGGAAGGTAGGGGAGCCACGGCAGCTTAGGTACAGACCAGCGAATCGGAAAACCGCGTATCGCGTCGGCTGGAGCCGGTCTGGACTCTGAGGGGACAGGGTTTCGCCGCAGAGGGTGTGGGAGAAGCGCCGGAAACAGAATGTCGTATTTTACATTTCCCAAGTCAGTGGTCCTGACAGTGGTTGGATAGCACGCAGGGTCCTGCTCGAATGTGGATATGAGGTCACCATCGAACGGAAAAGTCCTAAGAGGGAGCTAGACGATGGTCAAATCGGGGCATAAATTCGACCGCGTGGGCATTTACCACCATAATGTGTTTGAAAGAATGGGGTTGAAAGAAGATCGGAGCTCAGCCTGAGGGTAAACCCTTTGACGAGATCCGGTGGAAGGACGGTGACGGTTAAGGGCGAACAAACAACGAGGCAGGAGATCGGATATATAGCGGGAGAGAGATCCGTTCCCACGAAGAAGCCTGCTTTCCGGATGAGGAATGGACAGGAAGTATGATGGGTGAGCAAATTGCACAGCGGAGAACAACTGTAGGACGTAAGGAGTGAAACGGTGCCGGAGAGGGTATAACCTCAACCCTTCGAGTAGACTCTGCGGCGAGGTGGCGACCGGTATGATGGAAGCCGAGGAGCTCCTGAAAAGTGTTGAGATCGATACCAGAGTAGAAGACTCTACCAGTAGAGCTAACTTGCTGACGAGGAGGGTGGGCTCAACCGCAGGGTAAACCCTGCGGCGAGGTGGTGGGAGAGCAACAAGAAGTTACTTCCTTAGCAAACGCGTCCGACTGAGTCAATCGATCACGTGACTGTTGAACAGAGCATGGCGGAGTGATGTCACGTGACGTGTCGCTAGATCCGTCCGGAATGATGAGATCGGAGTTGCCGAAAGAAGCGTCGATCATCTTGCTCCACAACCACCAACCTCGCCGCTGAGTTAACTCGGCCGGTAGAGCGTGTCCGACGTCCAACGCCGAGTTCTCGGGACTGAACGACCGCAAAATTTCGCTAAAGACCGTTTAACCTCGCCGTTGAGTTAACTCGACCGGTAGAGCGTATCCAACATCCAGCTCCTCGGTCTCGGGACTCACGGTCCGGAAGTTTCGGCTAACAACAACCTAACCTCGCCGTTGAGTCAACTCAACTGGTAGAGCGCGTTCAGCGTCCAGGACCGAGCTCTCGGGATTCAAAGACTGGCCGATTTGGTCATTCGTTAAAATTCGCTGGCAACCGACTAACCTCGCCGTCGAGTGAACTCGACTAGTAGAGTGTTGAACGTTCAAACCGGAGGTCTAACCTAACCCTTACCGTTCGTTAACTACCCACCTCTCGCCGTTCCCTAACTACCCACCTCTCGCCGTTCTTAAACTACCCACCTCTCGCCGTTCTTTAATTACCCACCTCTTGCCGTTCTTTAATTACCCACCTCTCGCCATTCGCCAACCGAGCTTTCGCCGGGCAGCCGACTGCTTTTGTAGAGACATTTCGTTGACTAAGCGGGTGGCTGGAATTTTCTTGCTTTTATAAGTTTACTGGTATGTATAGTGGGCATGAATTTGACGCTTGAAAAGATGCTTAACGACAGGACGTCTGTCGAAGTCACCAACCCGGAACTGCATCGGGAGCGGTTTGATCTTGAGCGTTGAGGGCCGCTTTTCAAATGCTCGACGGTTGTCAGTTTCGGTGTGAGGCTTGAACTTCGGCAGGTGGACTTTGTGACTGACTGTTAACTAGAGCCAAAATCGATCGTGAATGAAAGGGAGGGGGCTAAAAAGTTTAGAAGGAGGACAGAGGGGGTTGGGGAGGCAGGTCGTGGACGAACAGGTGTGTTTTTTTATCAACGCATCCTCGTGCTAAGGTCTGAGAACGAGTGCAGCCAGAGGATAGTCATATAGAGACGGACTTTGACCTGAGGGGTTCGGTCGAAAGGATGAACGCGCTTCAAGCCAGGAGGTCAACCCGGAGTTTTACGGTTTCTTCTTGTTCATCCCTATCGTCCCTAACGTCTTCTTGTGCTTCAGTAGCATCTTTATCTTCACTGACGTCTTTGTCATCTTCTAGTGATGAGGAACGTGGAGAGTTCGGAGGGTATCGAAGAGAAGGGGGCGGTTCAACGGCAGCTCCGGAGGTCAGTTTGGGTAAGCGGAAGCGACGACGCAGAAATCCAAAAAAAGAGGCAGAGAGACAGGCAAAACGTCAGAAGGCAAACCCCCGGAAGCGGGAAGGTTCAAAGCGAGAGAGGATGAACAGAGGAAAAAGGCAACAGGCGAGTAGGGGTGTTATTAAGTCAAGGGGGCACTGCGGGGAGTTGAAGAGAACCAAGATAATCAAGGAAGAGGAGGCGGTGTTTGATCTGGAGGACCTTAAGGGGCACGGGATAAGGGTAGTTTCGTGGGATGGAATGTAAGTGAGCGAAGAAAACGGAGTCAAGTTTTTTAACTCTTTTTACAGCAGACCAGTGCCGGTAGTTACAAGGGGAGGGGAGGTGGTCGTTCTTCTGGCAGGGAAACCAAAG
>Ga0307512_10007909_pt1 | contig 10449 bp, 6 predicted proteins | sample 14_EM_MG_FD_200267 | JGI IMG/M metagenome (GOLD analysis project Ga0307512, IMG submission 200267) | Populus trichocarpa ectomycorrhiza microbial communities from riparian zone in the Pacific Northwest, United States - 14_EM | ecosystem: Host-associated > Plants > Roots > Unclassified | place... | reverse complement strand
CCATCAGCACCTCGGCCATCTCGGCGGCCATCTCCTCGACCGGCTGCCGGATGGTCGTCAGCAATGGCCGGCAGTCCAGCGCCGCGCTGCTGTCGTCGAAGCCGACCACAGCGACGTCCTCGGGCACCCGCCGGCCGAGGTCCTGCATCGCGCGCAGCGCCCCCACGGACATCAGGTCGCTGGCCACGAACAGGCCGTCGATATCGGGGTGCGCCGTGAGCAGCCGGCGCGCGCACTCCTCACCGCCGGCCCGGGTGAAGTCGCCCTCGATGGACGGCACGTCGCCGAAGCCGCGGCCGGCCAGGTAGGACCGGAAGCCGTCGAGGCGGTCCTGGCCGGACGGGGCGTCCAACGGGCCGCTGATCGTGGCGAGCCGGCGGCATCCGCGGGAGAGCAGGCGCTCGGCGGCGAGATGGGCGCCCAGGCGCTGATCGACGTCGACGTAGCTGGTGGCGATCGGCGAGCTGGGCTGCGCCGACACCACGGCCGGGATGCCCAGCTCCCGCAACTGGCGCGGGAGCGGGTCCCGCTCGTGGCTGCTGATCAGCAGCACCCCGTCCACGTGGCCCTGCCGCAGATAGCGCAGGACGTGCTGCTGGTCGCTGGAGTCGGTCGGGATGATCACCAGGTGGATGTCGTGCGGGCGCAGCGCGCTCGTGGCCCCGGCGGTGACCCGGCCGAAGTACGGATCGGTGAAGACCCTGTTCAGAAACGACGTGTCGTTCGGCCGCTCGGGCTCGGAGATGACCAGGGCGACCGAGTTGGTCCGGCGCGTCACCAGCGTACGGGCGGCGATGTTGGGCACGTAGCCGGTCTGCGCGATGGCGCGCTGGACCATGTCCCGGATCTTCGCGTCGACGCTGGGCGCGCCGTTGATGACCCGGGACACGGTGGCCCGGGAGACGCCGGCCGCCTCGGCGACGTGGTCCATCGTGGGATTCTGCCCGCCCCGCACGGGCCGCGTGCTCATGGCGTCTGTTATAGCACCGGCCGGGATGGCCGTGAGAGCGCTTCCACGCGGCGGGACCACCGGGCGCGAACGCCGGGGACGGGATGGGGGCCCGTCCCCGGCTTGGGCGCCGCGGCCGTCCGGCTTACTGGTAGACGTGGACGTAGTCGACCACCATCTGCGACGGGAACGGCGTGGTGGCGTCGACCGGGCCGGGGAAGTCCCCGCCGACCGCCAGGTTGAGGATGATGTAGAAGGGGTGGTCGAAGATCCACGGGCCGCGGGTGGCTTCCACGGTTTCCTTGCTGGCGAAGAACACCTGTTGGTTGTCGACGAAGTACGTGATGCCCTTGCTGTCCCACTGGGCGGCCCAGACGTGGTAGTCGTTGGCGAAGTCGCCGCCGCCGGGCAGGTTGTACTTCAGGCCGTATCCGCCGGCGCCGTTGTAGGCCGGCGCATGCAGCGTGGAATAGCTCTCGGTGGTGTTACGGCCGAGGACCTCCATGATGTCGACTTCACCGTTGTACGGCCACGGGCGCCCGGTGAGGAAATCCGAGCCCATCATCCAGAACGCCGGCCACAGGCCGTTGCCCTTCGGCACCTTGATCCGCGCCTCGACCCGGCCGTACTGGAAGCTGAACTTGTTGCCGGTGTTCATCCGGTGCGAGGTGTAGTCGCGGCCGCCGACGGTCTCCTTGCGGGCGGTCATGACGAGGTGACCGGCGCCGTCCATCGCGGCGTTGTCGTTGTTGGTGTAGTACTGCACTTCGCCGTTCTGGCCGGTGCCCGGGTCGATCGTCCACTTCGATCCGTCCGGCTTGCTGCCCGACGCGCCGTTGAACTCGTCCGCGAACACCAGGCGGGTGGCCGGGAATGTCGGGTCGGCGGGCTTGGCGGGCGGCGCCTGCGGGTTGCCGCCGGTGCCGTAGATGCTGAACTCCCAGAGCGAGTAGCCGTAAGCACTGCCGCGGGCGGTGCCGTACATCCGGACGTACCGGCCGCTGCCGGTGGCGTTGATGACGTCCTTGAGCCCGTCGCCGGTGGTCGTGGAGTAGATCGAGGCCCAGTTGGTGGCGTCACCGGAGACCTGGATCTGGTACGCCGTGCCGTACGCCGGGTCCCATTGCAGCACGACCTGGCTGATCTGTGCGGTGGCGCCGAGGTCGACGTAGATCCACCCGGGGTCGACCCAGCCGGTGGTCGAGCTGGTCGCCCAGCGGCTGGCCGGGTCGTTGTCGAACGCCTTGTCGGCCGTGCACGGGTTGCAGTTGACGTCGTTCTGCTCGCTCGAGGCGAACGCCGGCTTGTTGTAGGACAGCAGCGTGGCCCCGCCCGGCGCGGTGGTCGGCGGTGTGGTCGGGGTGGTGGTGCCGCCGGCGAAGGCCTGGAACTCCCAGAAGGAGTACCCGTAGATCTCGAGCGCCCGCTGGGTCAGATCGATCCGGACGAACCGGGCGGTGCCGCTGACCGGGATGCTCTGCTGGCCGCCGGTGCCGGTCGTGGTGCCGTACGCCTGCGTGTAGTTGCTGCCGTCGGTGGAGAACCGGATGGCGAAGGCCTTGGCGTACGCGCCCTCCCAGTTGATCGCGATCCGGCTCAGCTGCTGCGGGGAGCCCAGATCCACCTGGAACCACTGGGTGCCGGCGAACGCGCTGGACCAGCGCGTGCCCGTGTTGCCGTCGACGGCGGCCTCGGCCGGGGTGCCGGCCCACTCGACCGACGACGCGGTCACCGGCTTGCCCTGGGAGACGATCACCTCGGCGGCGCTGGCCGGCCCGACGGTGCCGACGAGGTACACGCCCAGCAGGCCGAGCAGGCCCGCGGTGAGGGCGAGCATCCTCGCCCGGCGTCGGGCCCCTCCACTTCGGAACGCTTCAAAAGTCATGCGGGAGCTCCTCCTGACAGGGGATGTGTCGGAGCGGTTGCGGGGAGAAGAAGTTTGTGCGAGAGAGCGCTCTTTCGCAGCCACTGTGAACGGCAGGTTCGCGACTGTCAATGCCAGGCAGCCGGCCCGCCACCCGGGTCACCGCCGCACGTTCGTCGATATTGGGCACATCGCCGCAGGTGAGGGCCCATGTGACGGGGGTCCGCCGAGGGCGCGAAAGTCGAGGTTCCGGAACCGTGGCTGCCCCGGGTTAGGTGGTCAGCGTCGGCCGAACCGACGACGATGAGGTTCGTTCTGAGGAAGCGCTTTCTCACTTTCGATCACATGCGCCCGAGAACCGCAGGGCCGCTGCCCGGTTGCACACTCATATCCTGCGTGTTTCTTCGCATGACGCCGATAATCTTCGATCGGTCATTGAGAGAGCGCTTCCCCACTGGCATGCTCTGGGCACCCGCATGGCGGCCGCCGCCCCGCCCACCCCCATCGGCGCGGCGGTGGCCCGACCCGAAGGACAGGTATGAAGACATCCCCAGCTCCAGCCAGATCTCGAAGCCGCACCCTGCTCGCCGCCACCCTCACCGCGACGCTGACCGGCGTCGTCGCCCTGGTGGCCGCGGCCGGCACCGCGGAGGCGGCGACAACCGTCGTCCAGGCCGAGGCGTACGCCGCCCAGTCCGGCGCGGTGCTCGAGCAGACCGCTGACACCGGCGGTGGGCAGAACGTGGCCTACCTCGCGAACGGCGACTGGATGCGGTACGACGGCGTCGACCTCGGCGCCGCCGGCACGCTGGTCGTCACCGCGCGGGTCGCCTCGGCCGTCGGCACCGGCAGCATCGAGCTGCACACCGGATCGCTGACCGGTCCGCTGCTCGTCCAGTTCCCGATCACCGCGACCGGCGGCTGGCAGAACTGGACCACCCTGACGGCCACCACCGCGACCCACCCGACCGGCGCGCAGCCGGTGTTCGCCGTCCTGAAGAGCACCACCGGCGGCGACTTCGTCAACCTCAACTGGTTCTCGTTCGGCGACGGGAGCCCGCAGCCCGGCTGGGTCGACATCGACCAGGCCAAGTGGAACGCCCAGCTGGCCGAGTTCGCCGCGATGGTGCCCAAGCCGGTGCCCGCCAACAACGTGCGGGTGCCCGAGTTCAACGCCTCCTGTTTGTACAGCCACTCGAAGCCGGACGACCCGATCGTCTTCCCCGGCCTGCCCGGCGCGTCGCACATGCACAGCTTCCTCGGCAACACCAGCACCAACGCGAACACGACGACGCAGACGCTGCTCAGCAACGCCGGCACAAGCTGCAAGCCGGCCGAGGACCTCTCGGCGTACTGGATTCCCACGCTGTACGAGCGCGGCGCCGTGGTGGAGCCGAAGGACGTGGTCGTCTACTACGGTTCGCGCCTGATCGACCCGACGAAGACCGTACCGTTCCCGCAGGGCTTCCGGATGATCGCGGGCGACGCCAAGCTCCAGGCGCCCACCCCGGCCGGCACGGTCAACCAGTTCTACTGCGCCGGCGCGGGCGGCGAGATCGGCCGGAGCGCGGACGGCAACTGGCCGGTCTGCGCGCCGGGGGCGACCCTGATGTTCCAGCTCGTCTTCCCGGACTGCTGGGACGGGGTGCACCTGGACAGCCCGACCCACAAGGCGCACGTCGCGTACACCTACGACGGCACGTGCAGCGGCGCCTACCCGGTCGCCATCCCGTCGGTCTCGTTCCTGATCACCTACCCGACGAGCGGCTCGACGAACGGCTTCCAGCTGGCTTCGCTGATGGCGTCCTCGATGCACGGTGACGCGTTCTTCGCCTGGGACAACGCGGCCCTCGGCCACCGGGTCAAGGACTGCGTCCTGCAGCGGGCCAAGTGCAACACGGCCGGCAACTTCTGAGCCGTACCGGATAAGTGGCCGGCCCGCGCCTCGGCACGGGCCGGCCCAGCAGAGGCCGGGATCAGCCTGCGCTCGTCGCGGCGAGCGGGACGCCGTGCCGGCTGCGGGCCGAGATCGGGTCCGGCAGGAGCAGTTCCACGTTGCGGTCCGACAGCTCGCCGCGGCGGGCGTCCGTCCGGTTCGGCAGGTCGTTGGCGGCCAGCTCGCGGGACAGCGACGCCAGCGTGGCGGTCTCGGTCAGCCGGCCGCCCCGGGAGATCGGGCCGCTGTGGTCGACAATCGTGCAGAAGATCGACAGGGTGTCGTCCAAGTTGTCGGCCACCTCGACGATCCTCGACTGCTGCGGCCAGTCGATGTGCGCCGCCGTGTTGATCTCCCAGAAGCCGCCGCCGACAGCCGCCCCGGCCGGGCGCGCATGCGACAACACCTGATTGCGGTGGGTGTGCCCGTTCACCCAGGCGATCACGTTGGGATAGCGCAGCAACAGCTCCCGCACCTGCGCGCCGCCGAGCCGGCCGCTGCCGTCGGACACGTTGGTCATCGACCCGATGGTGTGATGGCTGAAGATCATCACGTACTTGTCGGCGCCGCCGCGGCGGCGCACCACCTCGCCCGACGGGGCCAGCCACTGGCCGCTCGCCGCCTGCAACTGCGCCTCCAGCCAGGCGAACTGCGCCGGCTCCAGCGACCCGTCGGGGCCGCCGCTGCTGGTGACCGTGTCCAGCACGATGCCGCGCACCGGCCCCCGGTCGAACGTGTAGTAGGCGGTGCCGGCGGCCAGATTCGCGGCCGTGAATCCGTGCCCGACCGGGCCCGCGGTGGTGTTGAAATGCTCCCTGATGGTGGTGCCGCGGTCCACGATCCGGCGCTGGGCGTCGGGGGTGACGAGTCGCCGGCCGCCCTCCGCCAGCTGCTTCGCCACCGCGGCCGGGTCCAGCCCCAGCAGAGCGACGATGAACTGAACCTGCGTGGACAACGGCGCCGCCAGGATCGACGGCGGCAGGCTGGTCAGCTTCACCGGGCCGGTCGCGATCTGTCGTAACAGGTCGTTGCTGGGCAGGTTGCCCTGGACCAGGCCGTCGTGGTTGCCGTAGACGGCGTACCACGGCAGGTCCAGGCCGACCGCCCGGAACGGCGCCCGGGCGGCATCGAGCAGGCCGGGCACCCGCGGGAACCCGTACGCCGCGGTGGGCTGGCCGAACCCGCTCTCCGGATGCCAGAAGTAGGGGTTCGGCGCCACGTCGTCCAGCACGCCCTCGTACCGGGCGGGATCTCCGGAATCCGGCCGCACCCTGCCGCCGTCGAGCAGGTCGATGTACCAGCGCAGCTCGTTGAACTGGCAGTTGTCGGTGTTGTCCCCGGTGACCACGGCGAACCGCACGGGCGCGCCGGTCGCCGGGCCGCGGCGCACCCGGCGTAACTGAGCCACCATCGCGTCCGCCACCTGCGCGCTCAGCAGCTCCTGTGGACGGTGGGCGCTGCCGAGCTCCGACAGGCCGGGAATGGCGCTGTACTGATCGAAATACTCGAACCGGGCCGGCGACTGCACGTCCATCACGTGCACATCGGTGAGCTGCGCGAAGCAGGTCAGCACCCGCCGGTGGCGGCTGGCGTGGCGGGACACGCCGGCCAGCTCGCCCCGGAACAGGAACGGCTCGCCGGCCGCGGCAGTCAAGGGTGCGTAGCCGCCGGCGCCGGCGGGGCCCCGGACGATGGTGCGCGCCAGCGTCGTCCCGGCGCCGGAGCCGACGCCGGCGGACGCGGCTCGCGGAGAGAACGGATCCAGCGCTCCGGCGGCGGTGATGCCGGCCGCGCCGAGCGCGCCATTGAGTATCGTGCGCCTGGTAACTCCCACGCCGTGCCCCCTCGAGCCGCCCCGTTGCGCGTCCCTCCACCATTTCGAGCAGGTTTCGTGATCGCCATCGGCCGAAGGGGCGGCCTCGGATCATCCGCCGCGGACCGGATCGGGCCGAGCCACGTCGCCGGCCGGGTCGCCGGAAGCCGCGCGGCTCGTTGCCGGCTCGTCGGCGGTGGCCCGGCGTTCCGGCCGGATCAGCCGCAGCAGCGGGCCGGTGAGCGCCGTTGTCACCAGGGCCATCACGACCATCAGCGAGTACAGCGACGGGCTCAGGATGCCCAGGTCCAGGCCGACGGTGAGAATGATGAGCTCGGTGAGCCCGCGGGTGTTCATCAGGACGGCCAGGGCGACGGACCGGCGCGGGTCGACCCTCGACAGGCGCGCAGCCACATAGGCCGGCACGGTCTTTGCGGCGATCGCTACCGCGATGATGAGTGCCAGGTCGAACACGGACTCGCCGGTCAGTCCGCTGAGGTCGACCTTCATCCCGGCGGTGAAGAAGTAGATCGGCAGCAGCAGCACGACCGCGAGCTGCCCGACCCGGTCGAGCACTTCCACTCGTACGGTGGCTGTGCCGTCGTCGCGGGGCATCACGAGCCCGAACAGGAACGCGCCGAAGATGAAGTGCAGACCCAGTCGTTCGGTGACCGCGCCGCACAGCAGTGTCCCGATCAGGGCGACCGCCAGCATGACCTCGCCGCGCGAGATCCGAGGCAGCAGCCGGCGCAGCAGCGGCTTGACCACAAAGACCACGACCATCGCGAACGGGACCACCAGCAGCACCGTCCACGGGCTCGTCCCGCCGGTGCGGGCGTACGCCGTCGCCACGGCAAGCAGCGACCAGGACAACACGTCGCAGATCGCCGCGCTGCCCATCGCCCAGGTGCCGAGCTGCGTACGCATCAGGCGTTGGTCGAACAGGATCCGGGCCAGCACGGGAAACGCGGTGACCGCCAGGGCCGAGCCGAAGAACAGCTCGAACGCGGTGCGCCGGTCGCCGGTCAGCCCCGCGCCGAGGTGCAGCGCCAGCGCCGCGCCGGCCAGGAACGGCACGATCGTCGCGGCCAGGCCGACACCGACCGCGGTGCCCTGGCGGGACGAGCGGCCGATCGAGACCTCCATGCCGACCACGAACATGAACATCGCCACGCCGACGCTCGCCAGCGCGCCGAGGGCGGTGCCGATCCCGGCCGGGAACAGGGCGTGGCCGACGGCGCCGTGCAGCACGGTGGGCCCGGCCAGGATGCCGCCGAGGATCTCGCCGATCACGGCGGGCTGGCCGAGCTTCTCGGCGGCGGCGCCCAGCAGTCTCGATGCGGCCAGGATCACCGTCAAGGCTAGGAGCAGGGAGACTATCTGCTGGCTGGTCACATGGCTCCCATCGACATGACGGCACGGGGTCAGTTAAGTAGTGAGTCAGTTGAGCAGCGAGTCAGTTGAGCGGCGAGAACGCGGGGCGGGCCCGGGCGTCCGCGGCGAGCAGCGGGCGGGCGGCGGCGATCGGATGCGCCATCAGCTTGCCGGTGGGGTCGAAGAGCCGGTCCTGATAGAAGGCCTGCAGGTAGGGCGCGCCCGAGGTGCCCCCCGAGCCGGGCATGTCCTTCGGCAGGTAGCGGTGGGCGAGGCCGAGGTGGGTGCGGCGCCAGTGGAACAAGACGTCGTCGAGGTGCCGGGCCGCGGCGAGGACGTCGGGCCCCCCGGGGGCGGACTCGGGCACGTGCTCCAGCGCGCGGCGCAGCGGCTCGAACGCGGGATTCACGTGCATGAGCAGGTAGGCGTTCTCGGGCACCTGGGCCATCGCCGCGATCTTGCGGGGATGCACCCCGACGAGATGGATGTGCAGCAACTGCCCGGACAACGTCTGGACGGCACTGGCGTCGCCGGTCGCCGCCCGGAAGCCGAGGAAGTGTTCGACGGACATGGTGCGGCGCAGCACCAGCAGGGCGTCCAGCTGGGCTTGGGCCAGTTGCCCGGCACGCCGCAGGCACCCGGCGGCCTGACTCCAGCGGCCGGTCTTGAGCCATTCGATGGCGGACATGACCCGGGCCACCATGCCCCAGGTGGTGGCCTCGGTCATGTGGATCACCCGCAGGAACGCGTTCTCCTCATGCATGGCCGTCTGCGGCAGGTTGATCAGGTATTCCAGGATGTTGGCGCGCCCGTCGACGCCGGTGTAGGCGCCCCATTCCCGCGGTGGCCGGGCCGGCGCGGCGGGCTGCCCGGGTGCGGTCAGGGTGTCGCGCAGCGCCGCCAGCCGCCGGATCCGCTCGTCGAGCGCCGCGCTCGCCGGCATCTCCCGCCCGCACCACGTCTCGTCGCCGGTGCGGCTGCGCTGCTCGAAACCGAGCCAGGAGTCGCAGAGTGCCCGCAGCACCTGGCGGCAGCGCCGGTCGATGGCATGGTCGCTGGCGTGCCGGCGGGTGCCCATCGCGGTGTTCAGCAACCGCATCCCGGCGTACGCGAGGTAGCGCTTGCCGGGCACGTCGGGCGGCTGGCCCGGATGCCAGCGGATGACATGCTCGGTGCCGGCCGGCAGCGCCAGCCGCCACTCGCTCTGCAGGACCAGCTCGGCGAGCCGCAGCATCGCGCGTTCCGCGCTGCCGAGGCCGGTGACGGCGTCCGCCGGCGCCGAGCGCAGGTCGACATACAGCTCGGCCATCCGGGCACGCAGGCCTGGATCGAGGTGTTCCCGGCCGGTCTCGCGGGCCCGCGTCACATAGTCGCCGACGTCGAACTCGAGGACCGTCCGCACTACCGTCGTGCTCAGCACTGCTTCCCCCGATGGTGATGATGAGGCTTACCAGCCGGCCCGTGCCGCCGCCGGCGCGTCGGCCGCCGCGCGCAGGCTGTCCACTCGTTGCTCGAATTCCAGGCCCATCCGCAGAGCGCCCTCGGTCAGCAGCAGCCGCGGCTCGACGGTCGCGGCGCGCGTGGGTGGCGCCGCGGTCACTCGGCCGGTCAACGCGGCCGCGGCCAGGCGCCGTGCGGGCACGCCGACGGGCAGTGGCAGCTCCGCGTCGCCGAGAATCCGGTTGACCGCGGTCGCGATGATCCGGACGGCCACCGTGACCTCGGGAACCGTGCCGACCAGATCGGTCGCGCCGGAGCCGAGCACCGTCGCGACGGCCGTCCAATCCGGATCGACGCGCACCCGCCGGCACGGCTGCGCGCCGACCCGGCGGGTGAGCTCGACGAGGGTGCTCAGGCCGGCGACGGCCGACGGCCGGTAGAAGATCACCAGCGTCGGGTCGCAGCCCTCGGCGGCGAACCGGCGCACCAGGTCGTCGGGGGCCGGGCCGTCGGGGGCCGGCCGGCCCGGCGCGGCGTCCGGCAGGCTGACGTAGACCCCGCCCAGATACTCATGCTGCCAGCGCCGGCACGCGACGATCGCCTCGCTGGTGACGGTCGCCGGCTGCGGAATCCGCAGGTCGATCAGGAAGCGCCGCTGATGCACCGGATAAGGCTCCGTCTCCTGGGAAATTCCTGAAGCGGTCACGTGGCTGCTCCCCCGCGATGCTGCGTTGTGCCCGGTTGACTCGATCTGCGGATTGGGCCAAGCTCGCCGCTCCACCACGATATCGAGAGCGCCTTTATACCCCGCCCAGAACGCGATACGCAACCGGTCGAGGATCGGACAGTTCGCAATCATCGGCACCGTGTAACAACATTGTTGAGATGTCAACAGGCTCCCGCTCACCACCATGTGACACAGATCACTTTCTGTCCGAGACTTCCCTCGACCCACCTAGGCAATACGCGTTTGACCTGGGGATATGTGTCGGCTAGCTGACGGATGGCAGTAACCCAGAGTTGGTTGCCGGTTGCTCAGCGACTCGATACAGTCGCCGAGTCGGGCACCGCAG
>Ga0307512_10007908_pt1 | contig 10449 bp, 11 predicted proteins | sample 14_EM_MG_FD_200267 | JGI IMG/M metagenome (GOLD analysis project Ga0307512, IMG submission 200267) | Populus trichocarpa ectomycorrhiza microbial communities from riparian zone in the Pacific Northwest, United States - 14_EM | ecosystem: Host-associated > Plants > Roots > Unclassified | place... | reverse complement strand
GAGGAATAGAGCAAAGTTTAAGTCGTCCATGTTGTTTCTGAGATGATACCCACCAATATGCCAATAGCCAAATTGCACTGCAGCTGCTAATCAGCATGGCAGGATTCGGCGAAGTAGAAGCTTTTTTTTTTTTTTTTGAAAGCGATATATTCTCGATAAGTAGCTACCAAACTAACTATCGGGAACAGCCGCATGGCGGGAGACGATTGTCAGCCCCGCTGGAGCCGGACCGTGTGGCCGGAGTGGGGACAAAATGCGTTTATGCACATCCCATGTGGGATAGTGTGGCACTCAGGGCATGTGGCCTAATACCCACTAAAACCTCACCTTCATTTTCAGTTGTTCGGGAGGTCCCCTTCTTTTTCTAGGACGTGTTCCTAGGTGCTCGCCACTAGTTTGGTGAACCCTTTATTTTACTCTTTTGTGCGAATATCTTGTCGTCAGTGAGTCTTGTTTTTTTCGCGCAAGGTGATTTCTTAGTGGATGATGTGTTTTCTTATATCACTCTCTCACATCGCGGGACCCATATCAAGAAGGCCGACTCGGAGAGGACAAGCCCATTGGACAATTACGTTTGTGTGTGGTGCGGGGACACGCGTGATGAAGGGGCATGTGCGAGACGACCTGCAGAAGGTCTCGTGCACGTTTGTGCGATTCCTTGTGCAGCGCTTCTACATTTCGCAGGACGCTGCTGCACCCTATGTATGGGCCAAGGTGCGTGGTTGTTTCGTTGTTTGTGGTGCCACCTTCTGACTGGTTTTAGTGCAGTCAGCCTCTCCTCCGTCTTGTTCGTTCGTCACGGCGTCTTCGAGTGTGCACCTGCTCAGTCGTAGTGCCCGTTCTTTACTCCACGTGTACCCTCATTCGGGCTCCCTTGCGGAGGTGCGTCGATCCGCACAGTCTCTTTCTGGCAGCGCCTTTGGTTTGCGCTAGCCTCTGGTCAGGGCATCAAGCCCTCACTCGCCCTCACGGCGGTATCCTGGCTACATGTCTGGCCACACCGTACAGCGGCGCTTCGCGCCTGCGCTCTAGCTCACTGTACACCCCGGGCTCCAATGCCTCGGGTTCTGCGGCGGAGGCTATCTCAGCCCCGCTAACGAGCTCGATGCTGGTAGTACCTTTGGCACTGGTGCTCCCTCCCTTCCATTTGCATGTGTCAATGTTCGCGGTTTCGATATCCCTTGCTTTGATGATGATAACCATGCATACAAGCCCGCGACGGTCGAGGTTTCCAGGCTGCCAAGGAGGACAGGTAAGTCCCCTTTATTGACAGCGAAGTAGAAGCTTCGAAGTTGAGATTGAGTCAGTGTCACGTATATCATGGGTCCCACGATCAGGTGACATGACTTCTCACGATCACGAGACGAGATTAGCCAAAATCGACACCCTCCTGTCCTTTCTGGCAACCATCAATCGAACGAATCCCTCGTGTCCATTGGTTAGTGAGCTTTGATTTGGAGGAGAAGATAGCTTTGTCTTGGTGCTATTTGTCGAGCCGAGAAGTGTAAACTGATGGACATACCATAACGGAAAGGACAATCAGGACATTTCCTTTATTTCTTCAACATCTGTAATTATACTCCATGCCTCACCTCACAACAACGTCTACCTCTGTCCCATCCGTCATCCCGATGGTGATCTAGCTTGACACCCGTGTGAGCTCGATGATCTCCTTAAGAAACTTGATAACACAACTCAAAAGGCTCTGCCTTTGTTGCTTGCTTCCGATTTTGAACCCCCTTCGTCCCTCGTTTCCAAGTGGGAATTCTGACTCTTTGAATCTCTTTGCCAGTTCGACATGCAGAGCTTGGCCGAGAAGCCCGACACTCGACTCGACTTCAACATACTCATTCAAGTCTCACCCGAGATCCCGAAGCTCGATGTGCCCGAGGCCCCGCGTTCGACCCCAAGTAGAGAGGCTTCCTGGAAGGCCTTCGCCGCGAGAAGAGAGTACTGTGTCTCTGAGCAGCCCGAGTTGACCGAGATCCCCGGACGACGACTTGAACACGACACGCTGGCCTGAGCGTGACACCCGTGTCTCATTAGACGAGTATGAGACCCCCAAACTTAAACTCATAATGAAGCTATTTGCAAATCCTGACAGTGACATGCAACATGTCCCTGGCATACATATTAGCCCGATCAGCAAACCGCGTCACAAAAGATCTGGCCTCATCTCGTGAGTTTTACTTGCTCTTACATTGGTGATTGTCAAATTGATATGTGGCGACTAAACAAAATGGCTTCATCGACACCGTCTCATTCACCCACTCGTCAAAATGCAAGCCATCGACTTTCTTTTCGATAATGTCTCATGACGCGAGCATCTCTCCATTCACACCCGGGCCAAACACACGCATTCGCTGGATTTCCAAGCATATCCCTAATCCATGTCCTCCTCTATTTGGTTCGCTTTCATCTTCACCCGAGGCTTCCATCCGCACTAACTCAGTTGCTGTCATTGGCCGCCTCGAGTTACACTTGGGACAACGACGACGTAACGTTCTCAATATGGCCTGCGCCAAAGTCCTAGGGGATAATTTTCGGCTGGCGCGGGCGGCTGCTCTCATGGCCAGTATGGCATACACAAACTCATTCAAGGTCAAAAGCCCCTGGGAAAGGTGACTAGGTTGATAGATGACCATGGGGAGTTGGTGGATGAGGAAAAGTAAATTTCCAGGATCCATCTACTATTGTCTCGTTCTGATCGCTGGTGGAGCTGTATAGGACCAGGCACAATTCGTCCAGATACTCAAGGAGGACGCTGCCAAGATGGCTTGCTCGCAGTTCGATACACTCTGACAGTCCGCCGATGGGTTCTCTGTTCTACCCTCGCAGATATCCGGATCGCCTGATGTTGGCTCAGCACACCAAACGGCTGTGCCGAAGCCGCACTCGTCAGCATTGCTGTAGAAACAGCTAGCGCCTTTGCAGGCTGTGCAATACCTTCGATCAATAAAGACGTGCAATTTCAGTCTTGGGCGTCACCCTCCTTGATACTCCCTCGCAGCTTGTACCTCCTGATATGCGGGGGCATTACGCCCGTCGACACGTTAACCGAAATCCTGCAAAAAAATTAGGTATTCTGCTGGAGGGCCGTCAGACCAGGCGTGCTGGGACGACGACTTGATGGACGTGGGTGCTGATGCGGACGACCGGAACACCTCCTCGGATCTCTTCCACACCCGTGATCTAGCGTCGGTAGGGTTGGGTTAGGGGCTATGTGATACCGCTTATGACGAGGACTTTCTGACATGGGCTGCAGTTGGAACCACGCCCCCCGTGCCTATCCCTGACACGGAGCCCAAGTAGCCGCCCAAGTCTGCCCTCGTTTTTAACATCCATCACCGCACCTGCGCGAGCATTGCTGCTTAACTCGTGCCGTCCTCGCGTGTCACAGCGTCCGCGCCCTTTTCATATTCACGCGTGATACCTGTGGCGGGTCTCATACCGAGCGAGTGCACAGAGTTGCTGTTTACTTCCCTGCGTCAGTGCCGAGCACAACTGGAATGACGAATAAGGAAACGGTGGAAATGACACGCAGGAAGGGAGAGGGCAAACAGATGCGTCTGATTTGCCCTTACTTTGCTCAATTCGATCGTACTTGACAGGTAATGCGCTAACGCAGGGAATGTGTTGATGGTGGTTTTTCATTTCGGGATCGAAATAGTGTAGAACAAAAAAAACGTCGGCGAGGCAAAGGAGCCAAGGAATAGTTTTATTTTTTGAAGTGCGCCCGGGCCGGCATCCCGAGACGCACGTGAAAGCATTAAGTTACCTTATGCCCACAGGTGTTGGTGGCGCAGCCCACAACAAGCCTTGTAATTGTGAAAGTGCTGGAGGCCGGTTGACGAACAAAACTTGCCTCTCTCTGTCTCTGCATCAGCCATCAGCCATCAGGTTAAGACCGGGGCTGATGATCGATGACGGCACGTGCCTTACGTTCTTCCTGTTTCACCAAAACCTGACCAAAGATAACCAAATATGGGTTCGTTGACTGTGTGTGATACGTATTCAGTAGTACACAATGCAATACACTGATATAATGAGCTATGCTATCTCCTGTTCGTGACATATCTTCACCGAAATACAAAATTTTCGCCTCTAGGCTCTCGTCCGACCTTACCCAGTAGTTGGCTGGATTCTCCCATCTGCGTCTCCCTATCTCATTTTCTCAACACCATACCATCGGGACGACGCCTCACGCATTCACTACAATTTCCAATCATCTCCCACTCGTGCTACAAATCCAACCCAGCGCTCAATGTTGTAGCTTTCTGTTTCGGGCAGCTACCTTGCGCCTCTGCGAAATGAACCAGTGAGGAAGGGATGATCGGAGGCGATACACTGCCCTTCGCCCTGACCTGCAACAAACGTCCCACTGTCTTGCCGTCGTTCCTCACCCCGAACCAAATCCCTTTTTCAAGGCCACATTGCTTTTTGATATGGGTGACCAGTCCTTATGTCTTGGTTTTCGGGCACTTTTCCAGTCAGCCTTGCAGGCATACAAGAAGACTACAGGCATATCATTGGTAGAACACCCACTTACCTTGCAACTCCAGAATTGCCGTTCTGTTGAATCCATCATCGCCCTTCTGCAAAACCAAATACGAGCGTCCAGTGATTTCGTAGAAACCGATAGACTCAAGGAATCGGTCACGAGTATCATATCAATTCTTTTCGGCTTCTCCGCGACGGCTGCCTTTGATTGGGTTCTCGACCTGGTACCCCAGAAGGTGCTGATGGCATGTTCTACATTTCTGACGCTTCTTTCCAGACATTCTCCCCTGAAGATGCAATACTCGCTAGTATCGCAATCCTACTTGCCGTATGTACCTAACTTTATTTACGACGTGCGTGCGTTGTGACGTGCAAGTGTATCAGGCCACCAAGCACATCGATTCTGGCTATGATGCACTTGTCGACTTATTCGAGTCCGTCGCGCGCTTTCTTAGGCATCTCGCTATCTACAACCAGATCCCCCATACAACCACCTTGGACGACATGTTAGTCAGAATACTGATGGGGTTGCTCTCCACATTCGCACTGGCGACCAAAGCGCTTGAGCATGGACGACCGAGTAAGTCCATTCTCGTTGATGTGTTAAAGTGACTCAATGGCATGCAGCGAGGTTGAAAAAGAAACGTTTTGGAGAGGACGTCGAGGCGATAATGCTGAGACTGGACCGCTTAACTGAAGATGAGGCTCGGATGACCACAGCAGAGATATTCAAAGTCATCTATGGTCTCGTCCAGGATATGAATGTGGTCACGGACGGTGAGCAATTACAATCAGCTTCACTCACCAGCTATTAAATATCTATGTCTAAAGACGATGAGCGATCTGTCGGCAGTCACGGTGTCCAGGAAGCTCTCGGTACGTTTTGTTGGTGAAGAGCTGCTTTCGTGTCTGAGTGAGCATTAGAAATCCTCCATGAAATGGCGAATGACAAGGAGAAGTCAAAACGTTAGCTATTTTCTAGCGTTGCCATTGCTGATAGGAGATGCTGAAATTACCTGTCAGGTGACGAGTTGCAGAGGGATATTCGAAACTGGCTCTCTCCCCCTGATCCCTGGAAGAATCACCACACTGCCTGTGAATCCCACCACGAAGGGACCGCGGCGTGGTTCATCCGGGGCGACACGTTCTCAAAATGGAAATCATCTAGTCAGGGTTCCCTCCTCTGGATTCACGGGAAGCGTGAGTTACCGCCAAAACCTTATCATGATGCATTTCCAGAGATTGATGATCTACTTTTATAGCGGGCGCAGGAAAGAGTGTTCTTTGGTGTGTTAAAATTTCGATATTTTTGTCATGGGAATTTACGGCATTTTCAAGTTCCACGATCATCGAGGAGGTCAAGACGATGCGAAAATGTGGGATCGCATCACTCGCGTTCTACTACTGTGACTTCAGGGAGGATGAAAAGAAGGATCGGCGCGGGCTGCTCTCATCTGTGCTATTCCAACTTTGCGACCAGTCCAACTCTTACCACGACATCCTTTCAACTTTCTATTCGACACACAGTCGTGGTGCGCAAAGTCCCAGCGACAGTGATCTCACCCAGTGTTTGAAGGAGTTATTCAAGCTCCCAGGACAAGCTCCGGTTTATCTAATTGTAGATGCCTTGGACGAATGTCCAAGCACATGCGATCTGCTGTCCCCTCGCGAGAAAGTCCTGGCATTCTTGGAGGACCTTGTCGACTCAAAACTCCCAAATCTACGCATATGCGTCACTAGCCGCCCCGAGGCTGACATCAAGCTTGTTCTCCAGCCCTTAACCTTCAGCTCTATTTCGATACACGACGAGAGCGGGCAAATGGAGGATATTGAGAATTATATCAAGTCGACCGTTAATTTGCACAGGCAGATGCGAAGATGGAAACCGGAGCACAAGCAGCTTGTCATTGACACCCTGACAAAGCGAGCTAATGGGATGTAAGACACTAATACCTTAATTCATAACGACCCTCGTTCATGACTCTCCTGCAGGTTCAGATGGGTCTATTGTCAACTCGGTTATCTCGGGGACTGCCTCCCAGGACGTATACGACATGCTCTAGACGAATTGCCAGAAACACTCGACGGGACGTACGAACGCACATTGCAGGTGATCAAAAGCACGAACTGGGAATTTGCCCGACGGCTATTCCTTTGCGTTACCGTGGCTTCTCGCCCGCTCCGAGTCGAGGAACTGGCAGAATTCCTTGCATTCGATTTAGAGGCCGGACCAATTCCAAAATTTCGCAAGGATTGGCGCGTAGGAGATCCGTTAGAGGCGGTCTTGTCTGCATGCTCTACATTGCTTGCCCTTGTCAATATCGACGATTCCTCCTTCATACAATTTTCACACTTTTCGGTCAAGGAGTTCTTGACATCGACACGCTTTGCCGAGAAACGTGACATTATCTCGTGCCGTTATCATATTGCTATGACAACCGCCCATACCTTCGTCGCACAAGCATGTCTGGGCATTTTACTCCACCTGGATGAAAACATCACCAGAGACAGCTTGAAAGACTTTCCTCTCGCCGAATATGCTGCCGAGCACTGGGTTGAACATGTCCGTTTTGAGGGCGTGTCGGAACACGCCGAAGAAGGTATGAGACAGCTGTTTGACGGAAGCAAACCGCATCTCGCGATTTGGGCCTGGATATTCGATCCAAGAATACCCTGGAAGGGACAAAATCGGCTCAAAAGGCCGCTGCCACCCCCTGGAAGCCCTTTACACTATGCGACTTTTTGTGACTTGCCCTCTATTGTAAAGGCTTTGGCCATTGAACACCCCCAGGATGTGAGTTCTCGGGGTTTCGATGACGAGTCGACTCCGTTACATCTGGCGTCACGAATGGGATACGTCGAAATAGCACGATTGCTCATCGAGCATGGCGCGGACGTAACAACCCAGCACCGCCATGGGTGGACTGCATTACATTGGGCTGTACGTGCGGGAAGCATGGATCTCGCAAGCTTGCTCATCGAGCACGGTGCAGACGTGACAACCAAGGATAACGACGGGTGGAGTCCGTTTCATTGGGCAGTGGGTGCGGAAAGCGTGGAGCTCGCACGCTTGCTTATCGAGCGTGGCGCGAGCGTGACAACCCGGGACAACAGTTGTTGGACGCCATTGCATAAGGCGGTGGAGGCTAGAAATGTGGACCTTGCGCGCTTGCTCATCGAGCACGGTGCCTACGTGACAGCTCAGAATAACGTCGGGAGGACTCCGTTACATTTGGCGATCCGGAATGGAAGCATAGATCTCGTACGGCTACTCGTCAAGCACGGCGCGGACACGACAGCTCACGACCACCACAGGTCAATGCATCGGGCGGTGGACGAGGGAGGCGTAGATCTCCCCCACTCGCTCCTCGAAGAGGACGATGTGGACTTACCAATGCAGTACGGCGACGAGTGGATTCCGTTGCATTTGGCACTAGGAGAAGAAAGAGTGGATATCGCGCAGTTACTCGTCGAACATGGCGCGGACGTGGCACTCCAGAACGAATATGGGTGGTCCCCGTTGCATAGGGCAGTGGTGATGCAAAATATAGATCTCGCGCGCTTGTTCATTGAGCACGGTGCAACTGCAACAGTCCAAGACAACGAGGGGTGGACTGCGCTGCATCGGGCGGTGCATGCAGGAAACGTGGATCTCGCACGTTTATTTATCGAGCACGGTGCGGACGTGACAGCCCCGAACTACTTCATGGGGTGGACTGCGTTGCATTCGGCGGTGCAGGCAGAAAGCGAGGATCTTGTACGCATTCTTGTCGAACACGGTGCAGACGCGACAACCAAGGACAAATACGGCAGGACTCCGCTGCATTTAGCAGTGCTGAAGGGAAGCACAGATCTCGTACGCTTGCTCATCGAGCACGGCGCGGATGTGATAGTCCGAGATAACGGATCCACTCTGTTGCATTGGGCGGTCCAGGAAGGGAGAGAGGATCTTGCTCGCTTACTCATCGAGCATGGCGCCCAACACAAGCACGGTAGCTTTGTGAAAGCCCTCAAGGTAGTATTAGTAGTTCTTGTATTCTATTGTATGGTTACTATAAGCCCATACTAGCCGTAATAAGCATAAAATTATCTTCGATTAAGACGGGGATGAGAATGATTGGTTACATAGAAGCAAAGCGCTGGCCTGCCAACAAGGTGGGAAAAGGGAAGACAATCATTGCAGTGCGAGTTTATAATTAGTAATTATTTCGAGAGGTCATCGCATGGATCGCAAATGTCTCTGGCGGCCCTCAAACAGTTCAAGATATCGCCGGAATCACACTCAACGGCATATAAACAAAAAATTTCACATGCCCTTTCAACTGACCGTGTCCTTCCATGTCGCTTGCTCGCCCCCCCTTCACTCATATCAAACTGCCCCATGAGATTTTTGGAGGTAGCGGGGATAACGCGTAATATATATCCCAAACTTGCAATTATATTGTCGAGTGGAGTTGCTGGGTCAATCCAAGGCAGTGATCTCAGGCTGCTGGAGCTACAACACAATGGGAATTCACCTCAGGTCCTAACTGGACCAGGCATCTAGCAGGAGTTGCGGCACAACTGTGCTAGTACAGCCTTGAACGAAGAAAGTGCAGGGAGCTATGTGGGACGAAACTGGTGGGATGGGAGTGTATGGCGCCCCGAAGCAGAGAAATAGAAGCATGCTTCATGAAGGCCTCATTCCAGCACTGTGGGGATTATTTTGTGTAACTGCAACTCGTTCCGGACGCTCTACAAGAACCGACCCGTGGAGCCTTGACGTTCCGCATAAAAACCTAAGATCAACGAATGCGGACCTCTAGGCCTAAGAAGGATCAACAGGTGGATTTGGCTACTCACGTGATCATGAAAGGCAAGGCACCTGATCGTGGGAGCATGATCTACGCAATCCCAACCCCTCATAAACTTGAACCGGTTTTACTTCGCTTCGCCGAATCCTGCCATGCTGACTAGCACACAGCTTCACTGCACTCTCACGCATTCGGCCAACGTTGGCACATTGCTTGGCATCATCTCAGAAACAACATGGTCGACTCGAACTCTGCACTCTTCCTCTTTTGCAGTCGATAACTCTGCTCACCATGACTGTGCATCGTAAAATTGATGCTCTGAGTCGAGAGTCCCGAATTTATTCTTCGCGACTCGTGCCCACCTATATCCCTTGAGTCATAGGCCTGGGCGAGTCGCCTGGGATATTACTCCTCATTCACATCGGGGCTCAGAATTCCTGGGTCCCGTCTCTGCTCGTCTCCTGCCTGATTTGTCCACAATGACCCATTCCTCTCACCCATTGACAGGTCATTTAGAGCTACAAATCGCCATGGTATGCCATTATGTGCACGTGATCTTGCCCGAGTTATCTCGAACCAACATGGTGATACAAGGTGCGGGACCCCGTAAAGCCCGACTCAGTTGGAATTCAACAAAGGGACCCCCCAAAAAGCCGATGGGATGGAAACGGAGATTGAGACCCTCTATTTCTTTCTTATGATTAACTGCTGTGCCACACCCCTTCTTGGCTCCGAAAGAGACTGATTCTTTCTGTCCAGGCGTTAGGGCCAATTACAGCTCGTCCTATTGAATCTACACCAAGCGGAACTTGAAGCATATGCGGGCTTGAGCACACAAGTGACCCATGTAGTCTAAGTCCATTGAGAGTCCATATCCGTTTGCTTCTTTTTGTCACGCCCGGACTTGTTTCGTATCGAGCTGCGAGTATCAAAACCCCTGCGTACGATCCCATTAATTTTCTACACAGAATCACCGTTCTTATTGTACTCGTAATTCTCGCTAGATCATTCTTCCAACGAAGGGGCGACATTGACATGGGGCCCTCATTTCAGAGTTAGCATCCCGTTACAACTGGTCTCCATGGGGTCTCCATGAGGCGGAAAATGCGCACCTTCGGGGCCACACATAGAACTCCCGGACCCTAACCTTTACGGG
>Ga0307512_10007907_pt1 | contig 10450 bp, 10 predicted proteins | sample 14_EM_MG_FD_200267 | JGI IMG/M metagenome (GOLD analysis project Ga0307512, IMG submission 200267) | Populus trichocarpa ectomycorrhiza microbial communities from riparian zone in the Pacific Northwest, United States - 14_EM | ecosystem: Host-associated > Plants > Roots > Unclassified | place... | reverse complement strand
GCCGATGCCGCCGGAACTGTCCGGCCAGGAACTGCCCACTAAAGATCAAGATCGTCAGGTAAAGCATGCTGAAGACCTGGATGACCGCGCCCAGCACCAGGAACGACAGTGCCGGATACGCATACCCCGGCTCCACGAACTGGACGAAAAACGACACGAAGAACAGGATGGCCTTCGGGTTGAGGAGGCTGATGAACAACGACCGCCGAAACGGACTCCGCTGCGGCGCGGACCCGCCGGGCGCTGCCTCCGCCGACCTACTTGCCGCCGCCTCGCCTTCGTCGATCATCTCTGTCGCCAGCTGACCCGGGCTACGCCACCTGCGTATCGCACCGCGCACGATGCCGAGCCCGACCCAGCCGAGATAGGCGGCCCCGGCGTACTTGATCACCAGGAACAGCGGGGGATACATGCGTAGCAACGAAGCCACCCCGACAGCCGCCAACACCATCAACACCGTGTCCCCGAGAAACACACCACTCGCGGCTCGATATCCGGTGCGCGTCCCACGCCGCGCCGCCGTGGTCAACACGAAGATCGAGTTAGGCCCGGGCAGCAGCACAATCGCCGCCGAGCCCAGCACATAGGTCCAGAAGTCATTGATCCCCAGCACGCCTCATCCTCATCACTTCAACGCGGCAGTCGTAAGCCGCTGACCAGCCACAGTCATGTGTCCTGCCCCACGGCGGCGCGCCCACAGTGGTGCGGGCAGAGCGGTGCGGGACCGCGAACCTTTCCTATGTCCGGTCCGCCACCATCTCGCGGAGCCGTTCCGCCTTGGCCGGCCACTCGTCCGCGGTCATCGCGAACAGCACCGAATCCCGCCACGTCCCGTCCGGTCGCAGTCGGTGTCGTCGGATCAACCCGTCGCGGCTGGCGCCGAGCCGAGCGATCGCCCGCTGCGATCGTTCGTTGCGGATGTCCGTGTACCAGAACACACGCTCCGCTCCCAGCACGTCGAACGCGCGCTCAAGCAGCATCAGCTTGGCCTCGGTGTTTACCCGGGTGCGCCACCATGGTCGGCCGATGATCGTGTGTCCGATGCCGAGCGACCGCTGCTCGGCATCGATTTCGTGGTAGCTCGTCATTCCGATCACAGCGCCGGTCGCCGGGTCGCACTGGGCCCAGGCAACCCGCTGGCCGAGCCACTGCTGGCGCGCCGCCGTCGCGACCTGGGCGGCGATCTCGTCGCGATCGCGCGGCTGCGGGTTGGGCAGGAACTGCCAGACCTCCGGGTCATTCAAGGCGGAGAACAGGCCGTCCACGTGTGACGGGGCGAGCGGCTCGAGCGTGACGTGCTTGCCGCGCATGGTGACCGGCGTGTGCCATGGTGACCGCGGCCCGGCGAGGTAGTCGGGTGGCGCCGCGCCGACGCCGGCGTCGGTCTCGGGCGGACCGGCCACCCGGCGCAGCGGCAACACACCGGCCCAGTGCGGCAGAGCCAGATCGTCGGGCTCGTCGACGACCGCGCCGGTGCGGGCCCGGACCGACACCTCGGTCAGCGGTAGCGCCAGGACCACGGTCTCGGCAAGCTCCCGCGGGCTCGGCGGGCGGCTGTCGGATGCCCGGCCGCGGCCGACCTTTTCCACCAGCGCGGTCATCGCCATCCGTTTTTCGACCGGGTCGGTGACCGGCCGGGCCGTGCCCATCGCCACCACCGACCGGTAGTTGGCGCTGTGATGGAACTGCGAACGCCCGTAGACCAGCCCGTCGAGCAGGGTCACCGACAGGCACACCGGCTTCCCCTCGCCGCGCGTCGAGAGCCCTAGGCGTCCGCCGGTCGAGCCGTGCAGATAGACCGTGTCGTCGACGCGGACGTGCAGCGTCGGCAACGAGCGGGGCTCGCCGTCTAGCACGAAGGCGACGGAACAGTCGTAGGCCTCGTCGAGAATGGCGTGCGCCGTGGCGCGCTCGTAGTGCATGCGAGCGCGGTTACGGGTCGCGGTCGTGCGCGGCGTGGGCTCGTAGAGGTCGGTCACCGGGCCTCCTTGCATGAAGCCTTGTACTAGTACAGAATGGCTCGTGTGTCAGCACAGTATCAGGTCACCGGTTCCACCGCCGCCTCGATTTCCGCCAGCATCGAGGCCGGCGTCCGCGGCGGCGATTTCCAGACCGGGGCAGCGCTCCCGCCGGTCCGAGTCCTAGCCGGCGCGCTGCACGTAAGCCCCGCCACGGTTGCGAAGGCGTATCAGGAACTGCGGAACCGAGGCGTGCTGGAGACGATCGGCCGGCAGACCACTCGGGTCCGGGCCCGGCCTGCCGTCGCCATGCCGCGTTCCGCGCTGCGCCTGCCGGTTCCGCCCGACATGGTCGACCTTTCGGCCGGCGGCCCCGACCTCCGTCTCCTGCCGCGTCTCGGGCCGCACTTGCGCACCGTCGCGGGCCAGGTCGGCGACACCCTTGGATATGCGGCTTCCGGCGCGCTAGCCGAGTTCGTCGATGCCGCGCGAGCCCGCCTGGCGGCCGACGGTGTGCCGGTCGATGAGGCGGCGATCACTGTCGCCTCCGGCACTCTTGACGCGATCGAGCGCCTGCTCACCGCCCATCTGCGCCCCGGTGACTCGGTCGCGATCGAGGATCCCGGCTGGGCCAATCTGCTCGACCTGGTTGCCGCCTTGGGCCTCACGGTCGTCCCGGTCGCGGTCGACGACGAGGGCCCGCTGCCCGAGCGGCTCGCCGAGGCCCTCGCCACGGGCGTGCGGGCGGTGGTGATCACCACGCGTGCGCAAAATCCGGTGGGTGCGGCGGTCAGCGCCGAGCGCGCCGCCGCGCTGCGCCCGATCCTGGCCGAGTATCGCGACGTGCTGCTGATCGAGGATGATCACGCGGCCGAGTTGGCGGGCGTCGGCCTGCATTGTCTCTGCGGCGCCACGACCGCTTGGGCCTTCATTCGGTCGGCGTCCAAGCCCTACGGGCCCGATCTGCGTGTTGCCGTGCTCGCGGGTGACGAGGCGACGGTCGCCCGCGTCGTCGGCCGGATGCGCATCGGCGCCGGTTGGGTGTCCACGGTGCTGCAACGCCTGCTGTTGGTGCTGTGGCGACAGCAGACCGTCACGGCGACCATCGCCACGGCCGCCGCAAGCTACAGCCATCGCCGCCTCGCTTTGCGAGACGCCTTGTCTGAGCGGGGCCTGCAGGCCCATGGGGCAACAGGCATCAACCTTTGGGTACGGGTGCCCGACGAGACCCGCACGGTCGGCGCGCTGCGTGACGCCGGATACGCCGTGGCTCCCGGATCGCTCTTCCGGGTCAGCGCCCCGCCGGGCGTCCGAATAACCATCAGCCCGTTGGCAGACGCCGATGTCGAGCCGTTGGCGGACGCTGTTGCTGCCGCCGCTCACCCGGCCGGGTTCGCCGGGCAATCCCGATGACATCGGTTCCCGACAGAGCGGGTAAAACGATGACATGGCTACGACCGACGGACCCATCGGAGCACAGTCGTTCATCCCGCCCGAGGCGCGCTCCCTTGATGAGCTCAAGGCTGCTGCGGCCGGCTGCAAGGGCTGCGAGCTCTATGAGAATGCGACCCAGACGGTCTTCGGCCGGGGCGCCGCGCGCGCCCGCGTCGTCTTCGTCGGGGAGCAGCCCGGCGACGTCGAGGATCAGAAGGGCCTACCGTTCGTCGGCCCGGCCGGCCGGCTACTACGCGAGGCCGTCGACGACGCGGGCCTCGACGCGACGGACGTCTACATCACCAACGCGGTGAAGCATTTCCGGTTCGAGCTGCGGGGCAGGCGCCGCATCCACCAGACTCCTGGCCCGGCGCACATCACCGCCTGCCGCCCGTGGCTGGTGGCGGAGTTCTCGCTGCTGAAGCCGCAGCTGGTGGTGATCCTCGGCGCGACTGCGGGCAAGGCGCTGCTCGGCCCGTCGTTCCGGGTCACGCAGGCCCGGGGCCGCCTGATGCCGTGGCCGGCCTCGGCCCAGCATCCCGACGACTTCCCGGTCGCCGAGAGCCAGGCGCTGGCGACCATCCATCCGTCCGCTGTACTGCGCGCCGACAACCGCGACGTGGCGTACGCCGGATTGGTGGACGACCTGAAGGTCGCTGCTGCCGCCTTGGCGTAGGCGATCAAGCTGGGCCAAAGATGTACATCTCCTTGTACCATTGAGGTATGGCTCGTCATGATGTGCTCGGTGTCGCCGAGGCTCGCAAACAGTTGCCAGATCTTCTCGCGGGATTCAGCCGAGGTTCGGCTGAGTCCGTGTTTGTCGGTGCCCATCGCAAAGCGGTCGGCGTGCTCGTGCCGGTGCAGGTCTACGAGGAGCTTCGCGGCGAGCGTGAGCGGGGTGTGGACGACGCGGCCGGGTCTCTGCGCGCCGAGGGCTTGGAGCCCTCTCCGGTGGCGAGCGGGCTGGCCGATCTGTTTGCGCGGGGCCGGATCACGGCGGGCCAGATGGAGGCCATGCTGCTTGCCTACCATCGAGCGGCATGACGGACGCCGACCCGTATGTTGACGGCGACGGCGTATTCCTCAACAGCCTTGGCCTGACGTCCTCAGATGCTCTAGGACGCGCGGAGGCCGACCTGAGCTTCGCCGCGTTGCTGCGGCTGTCTGTCAGGCCGGTCCTGGGCTCGTACGATCTGGAACATCTACGGAAGTTTCATCGGGAGATCTTCGGAACCGTATACCCGTGGGCGGGCGAGCTGCGCAGGGTCGATATCGCGCGCTCGCAGAGCGACATGTTCTGCCGATGGCAGTTCATCGAGTCCTACTCTGCTGGGGTCTTTGCGGAGCTTGGTGCCGAGGGCCACCTGCGCAAACTGACCCAGAGTGCCTTTGTGGAGCGCCTTGCTCACTACTACGCGGAGATCAACGCCATCCATCCGTTCCGAGAGGGCAACGGTCGGGCCCAGCGAGCCTTCCTTGGTCAACTCGCCCGGGATGCCGGTTGGCGGATCGCGTGGTCCGAGCTTGATCGAGAGAGGAACGACGCGGCATCTGCTGCGGGCCTGCATGGCGTCATACAGCCCTTGCAGGACCTGCTGGAGGAGCTTGTTCGGCCTGGGTGAGGCCGGCGTTACCGCCCTGATCTTGAACAATGTGGGAAGTGCGCGGTCAAACACTTCCGCTTCGAGCCACGTGGCAAGCGGCGCATCCACCGAACCCCCGCTCCGACGCACATCACCCCCTTGCCGGCCGTGGCTGGTCGCGGAGTTCGCGCTGCTCAAGCCCGAGCCGATCATTCTGCTCGGGGCCACGGCGGCGAAGGCGTCTCCCGGGCCGGCGTTCCGAGTCGCCCGATCCCGTGGCCAGCCCATGCCCTGGCCCACGTCGGCCGAGCGTCCCGACGATCTTCCGGTGGCCCGGTGGCCCGGTGGCCCGGTGGCCCGGTGGCCCGGTGGCCCGGTGGCCCGGTGGCCCGGTGGCCCGGTGGCCCGGTGGCCCGGTGGCCCGGTGGCCCGGTGGCCCGGTGGCCCGGCTGGTCGGGTGGATCGGGCACGATGGGGGACGCTGGACTCCGATCCAGCGTGGCAGCTAGCGAAGGAGTGCGACGTGCGGCTTACCGACTTCTGGAGCCGCCTCGACGAGGCGTTTGGACCCGTCTATGCGCGGAGCCTTGCACGCGACCACGCCTTCGCCCGGCTAGACGGCCGGACTATTGATGAAGCCATTGCTCAGGGTGTCGATACGGCAACTGTCTGGCGTGCTGTGGTGGCCACCTACCCCGACCGAGTGCCCGCCCGTCTGCACTGACAGTCCTTCGTACGCTTGTTCTTGCGTGTCGCTCGATACTCGTACACGTGTTCGGCTATTGTCCACAGCGGCATGGTCATCCACAGGCCACGGCAGGGCGGGCTAATTTTTGTCATACCCACCGCCTACGGTGTCCGCGTGGTGAACAGAAGCTCTTCGGCGAAGACGCCCGCGAACGCGAAGTCGAATACAGGGGTGGCGGACATGGTGGCAGGACCCGATCGAGACAAGGCGCTCGATCTCGCGCTGGCGCAGATCGACAAGCAGTTTGGCAAGGGCTCGGTGATGCGGCTCGGTGAGCGGCCGGTCGTGCAGACTGCGGTCATTCCGACCGGTTCGATCGCGCTTGACGTGGCGCTTGGCGTCGGCGGCCTGCCGCGCGGCCGCGTTATCGAGGTCTTCGGACCGGAATCGAGCGGTAAGACGACGGTGGCGCTGCACGCGGTCGCCAACGCTCAGCGCAACGGTGGCATCGCGGCATTCATCGACGCGGAGCACGCTCTCGACCCGGATTACGCCCGCAACCTGGGCGTTGACACCGACGCGCTGCTGGTGTCTCAGCCCGACACCGGCGAGCAGGCGCTTGAGATCGCCGACATGCTGATCCGATCCGGTGCGCTCGATGTCATCGTCATCGACTCGGTCGCCGCGCTTGTGCCGCGCGCCGAGATCGAGGGCGAGATGGGTGACAGCCACGTCGGCCTGCAGGCCCGGTTGATGAGCCAGGCGCTGCGGAAGATCACCGGCATCCTGAGCAATTCGGGCACTACCGCGATCTTCATCAACCAGCTCCGGGAGAAGATCGGCGTCATGTTCGGCTCGCCCGAGACCACCACGGGCGGCCGGGCGCTGAAGTTCTACTCCTCGGTGCGCTTGGACGTGCGGCGCATCGAGAGCCTGAAGGACGGCACCGATGTCGTCGGTAACCGGACCCGGGTCAAGGTTGTGAAGAACAAGGTCGCGGCGCCGTTCAAGCAGGCAGAGTTCGACATCATGTATGGCAAGGGCATCTCCCGCGAGGGCTCGCTCATCGACGTCGGCGTCGAGCAGAACATCATCCGCAAGTCCGGCGCTTGGTACACGTATGACGGTGACCAGCTGGGCCAGGGTAAAGAGAAGGCGCGAGAGTTCCTGAAGGAAAACCCCGACGTGGCCGCCGAGATCGAGAAGAAGATCTTGGAGAAGCTCGGTGTGGGGCAGACCACCGGCGATGCTGCCGGCGGCCCCGAGCTGCCCCCGGTCGACTTCTGATCGTGCGGTATCAGACGATGCCGTCCGCGTCGCCGGGGCGCTGAGCCGCGGTGGCCGGGCGACGCGGAGCACGGGCCGGGCGAGGTTGGGACGCGATTCCACCCCGGCCGACCGATTCTCGGACCGACGACGAGGACCCCCCTGGTGGCGGGCCCCGGCGTGACGATTCGGAACGCGGCAACGTTCCCGTTCGTCGTCGCCGGGGTTCGCCGGGGGCTGGTGCCTTCGGCGCCGTCATAGGCGGCACAGGTGGCGACGATCACGGCGGCGGCGTGGGATCGGCGGGCGCTGGCTGGCGCGGTGCGCGCCGCACTACCGGCTCTGGCGGCAACGGCGGGACTATCGGCTCTGGCGGCACTACCGGCAACGGCGGCACTACCGGCTCTGGCGGCACTACTGGCTTTGACGGCACTACTGGCTTTGACGGCACTATCGGCTCTGGCGGTAACGGCCTCGAGTTGCGAGGCGGGCGCCGACGAGGTAATGGGGAGCGCGGTTCGTCCGACTACCGACCGGACGGTGGCGGTGAGTCGGGTGCCGCTACTCCGCGGGACGAGTCCGAACTGGCCCGCGAGATTTGTCTGCGCCAGCTGGCTGTGCGCCCGCGCACCCGGGTCGAGTTGGCAAAGGCGCTCGCCCGCAAGGAGATCTCCGACGAGGTGATCACCGAGGTGCTTGACCGGTATGACGAGGTCGGCATCATCGATGACGCCGCGTTCGCCCGGGCGTGGGTGTCCACCCGGCATCACGGTCGCGGACTGGCCCGGCGCGCGCTCGCCAACGAGTTGCGGCAGCGCGGCGTCGATGCCGAGGTGGCCAGCGAGGCCTTGGAGACGCTCGACGAGGACGACGAGGCTGCGACCGCCCGTGCTCTGGTCGACCGCAAGCTGCGCACGGCGACGGGCACACCGGAGGCGATCTTTCGCAGGCTGGCTGGCGCGCTCGCCCGCAAGGGCTACCCGGCGGGGCTGGCATTCCGGGTGGTCAAGGAGGCGTTAGCGGCTCGCGACGCCGAAGCGGCCGAGTTCGCCGAGCAGATAGACCCCGACGCCTTGGCCGAGGAGTAGGTCGGGCCGGTGGGGAGTGGGCTAGTGCCTTCCTGAGGAGCAAGTCGGGCCGCCGAAGAGCGAGTCAAGCCGGTGATGAGTAAGCCCAAAGCCCGCCGAGGAGCGAGCCAAGCCGGCTAGGGCCCCGGCGACAAACTCGACGATTTGGAGGGCGGCTGTGCGGGCATAGCGCCAGCCGGCTCCGATTTGATAGGCCCGCCCTGGTCGGTGCAAAGCGTCAAAGTCGTTGATCGGCATGACTTTCGAGACACAATATCGGGACAGGGGGCTGAGTAAACGAGAATTGCGGGGCGGCCGAATTTGGCCTGCTGTCCGGGCGCAGACGAACCAGATCTGGCCGGGAGTAATCCGCTTGTCGTCACGGTCGCGGGTGAATGATGCTTTCTCGCGACGAAGAATGGTGGCCCGGGCGTCGACTTGCTCGAGCGGTTGACATTCCATTTCCCGTCCTTGTCGTGCAAATGTGATGTCCAGGTCGGAAAGTTGGGCACTTTAGAGGTGCTTTGTCCATATATGGTCAGCCTGGGCACCTCGCGCTGGGTCGTGAGCGACTCCGCTCCGGAACGGTGTGCATAGGCAAGACGGGATCCATTGGGCCGTCAAGTTGTTTATCCTTCGGTCACCGCACCTGCGACGTGGCGTAGGAATTCGGCGTCAGTGCGGTGTGGTGAATTCGATGCGACGTTCGTCGATTTCTACCCCCAATTCGGAGATTGTTGTCCCATTTCGGAGGCCGTCGCCTTCTTGTCGGAAATCGGGATGAGACGGATGCGGGAAGGTCGGCTCGCGTTCCGCCGCGCGGTCCACCCGGCCTGTTGGCGATCCGGGCTGCGATTGGCTCCGGCGGGATCAACAATGGTCCCGGCGGGCCGTCCATATGCTCAGGTTCGCGGCGTTCCAATGGGCTCCGCATCGATCCGAAGATCATTACGGACATTGCCGATCGCCACTGGCTGGTAACCTGCTGTGTCGTGACCGACGACTTCCGGGGCACTGGGCCCGGCCAGGGTCCCTCCGGCGCGGAGGCCCAGCCGAGCGAGCACCCGACGCGTCACCGTGAGAGTGGCCAATCCCATAGCGAGGCCGACCAAGAAGGCATCCCGCCCACCGGCGAAGCGGACCTGCACCGCCCGGCCTGGGCAGCAACCCCGACACCGAGCATCGAATCGCCCATCGGCCCCACCCCAGACGCCAACCAGGAACGGCCGACCAAGCCCCCATGGCCGGCCCCTGAAGCACCGATCCCGCAAGCACCGATCCCTCAGACACCGATCCCGCAAACATCGACCCCTCAAACACCAGCCTTCCAGCCGGCAGCCTTCCAGCCATCGATCATCCCCGCGCCGAGAGACCCGCTCGACGACCCCTACGGCCTAGGCCCCGACCCCTGGGACGCACGCTTCACCCCGGGCGGCATAGCCCGCCCCCGCATCGAGCCCTCCCCACCTCCCACGCGCCGCCGCCTACTCCGAGGTCTTCTCATCGGCCTGACCTGCGGCCTACTCCTCTTCGGCGCCGGCGGATTCATCCTCGGTCGGGTGACCGCCAGCCCGACACCCAGCCCGACACCGAGCAACGCCCTGCCCGTCTATGAGCAGAGCCAGCTAGCGATCAACAAGCCGAAGTTCCCGGCCAGCCTCGCCGCTCTTGCCCAGGGCTGGCTGCCCTATCTGTCCGGCTGTGCGCGCAGCGGCCAGAGCGGCGGCCCGACCCTCAACGCCGGGGAGAAGGTGCGGGTCCGCTGCTCCTTGGACGGCATGAGTGCGATCTTCGTGGAGTACGCCACGGCCACCGACCGGGACAAGGCGCGCGTCGCGGCGTTGGGGCAAAATGTTGACGCCCGCACGCTCACGCCGGGGGCCGCGGCGCCCGCCGAGCGGCGTAGCCCGTCGGGCCGGACGACCGGCAACTACGTTGAGTACGCCTACAAGTTGACCGAGGGTGGCGCCGATCGGATCGTCGGCGGCATCCGGTGGGAAGATGATCGCGGCCCGGTCGCGGCTCACCTTCTTGCCTTCTGGACGGACGGTGTCGGGTCGAGTTGGGCCCCGATGCGGGATCTCTGGGGACGGTACGCCTGAAATGCCCGCAACCGACGTGAGCAGGGCGTGAACGGGTCTGTGCCGAACGTCCCATACGCTGCCGAATCATGAGTCCTTGACCGAAGCGGCTCTCGCGACCTAGCCTCGCGTTACACGAGGTTTGCTCGACCATCGCATGCAAAGCGCACAACATAGATCGCATTACATTACGGCATCACTTCCGGCGCCCGGCGCCGTCGATGCCTCCGCCACCTACCTGACCGCAGGGGTGGCGGCGTGACATAGGGCGGTCGGCCCCGTCGACGGCACCACGGCGTCGGCGGCCGATGCAGCCTGCGGTCGTACGCCTTGGTCGGGCATCCTTGGACCGCCGCAGATCGGCGGACCGGAA
>Ga0307512_10007906_pt1 | contig 10450 bp, 12 predicted proteins | sample 14_EM_MG_FD_200267 | JGI IMG/M metagenome (GOLD analysis project Ga0307512, IMG submission 200267) | Populus trichocarpa ectomycorrhiza microbial communities from riparian zone in the Pacific Northwest, United States - 14_EM | ecosystem: Host-associated > Plants > Roots > Unclassified | place... | reverse complement strand
TTCTCCTTTGATCTTGATCTCGCCGACGCCCAGCCAACATCGGTTCACCCCATCCCGGCAGGCACTGTGAAGAGGGGTATTCACAGGGACCCCCTTGCGGGACGTGGGCCGGGCCTACCCTCGATCTCATGGACGACAAGGAGGCCGCGCGGGCGGCGGTCCGCGAGTTCCTCACCACCTGCCGGGCCCGGGTCACCCCCACCGACGCCGGCCTGCCGGCCCAGGGGACCCGCCGTCGGGTGAAAGGCCTGCGCCGGGAGGAGGTCGCGATGCTCGCCGGGGTCAGCCCGGAGTACTACGTGCGTCTCGAACGCGGCCAGGCGACCGGGCCCTCCGCCGGAGTCGTCGGCGCCGTCGCCGACGTCCTGCGCCTGGACGATGACGAACGCGCCCACCTCGACCGGCTGCTCGCCGCTTTGACCCCGGCGGCCCGCAAACGGAGCCGGGGCGCGGCGAAGGACCCGGTCAGCCCCAGCATCCGGGTGCTGCTGGACTCGATGGACCACCTACCCGCGATGGTCTTCAACGGACGGTTCGACATCCTCGCGGTCAACACCCTGGGACGCGCACTCCTGGGACCGGCGTTCGACCTGCCCGGGCGGCCGAACAGCGCCCGCTTCCTGTTCCTCGACGAGCCCAGGGCCCGGGAACTGTTCCCCGAGTGGGACCGGATCACGGCCGACACCGTGGCGATGCTGCGGATCGAGGCCGGCCGCCACCCCGACGACCCCGACCTGACCGAACTGATCGGGCAACTCGCGACCCGCAGCACAGAATTCCGGACCCGCTGGGCGACCAACGAGGTACGAACCCACCGGGCCGGCACGAAAACCTTCCGGCACCCGCTCATCGGCGAGGTCACGCTGCCCTACGAGACGCTGCGCATCGACGCCGCCGCCGGCCAGATACTCACCGTCTACGTCCCCCGGCCCGGCACCCCGGAAGCCGACGCGATCCGCCTCCTAGCCAGCTGGAACGCCGATGCCGAATCCGGACACGTGAACTGACCGAGCGAAGTTAGTCGTTGGCGCGGTGCAGCAGGGGTTCGCCGCGAAGGTAGCGGGCGGCGTCGGCGGCGACGATCCGGGCCGCGTTGGCGGCGGTCTGCCTGCTGGCGCCGGCGAGGTGCGGTGTCATGACGACGTGCGGCGTACGCAGCAGCCGGGAGCCCGCCGCGATCGGTTCCTCGGGGAAGACGTCGAAGGCGGCGCCGAAGAGGTGGCCGGTGTCGAGGGCGTCGCAGACGGCGTCGTAGTCGACCAGCGATCCGCGGGCGCAGTTGACGATCACGGACCCGGCGGGCATCGCGTTCAGCTCGGCCGGGCCGATCATTCCTCGGGTTTCCGCCGTGACCCTGGCGTGCAGCGAGACGATGCTCGAACGGCGCAGCAACTCGTCGAGGGACGCCTTTTTGGCGAGGTCGCCGAGCGTCTCGGCCTCGACGTACGGATCGTGGACCAGGACGTGGGCGCCGAGGCCCTTGAGCATGCGTGCCACCCGGCTGCCGATGGCGCCGTAGCCGACCAGGCCGACGACGCTGCCGGCGAGTTCCGGGCCGACGCGGTCGTATTCGTAGTAGTCGCCGCGCCAGGTCCCGGCGGCCAGGTCGGCCTGGGTCTCGGGGATCCGGCGCAGGGCCGAGAGGATCATGGCTACGGTGTGCTCGGCGGTGGCTTGCGCGTTTCGCCCGGGCGCGAAGGTCACGGCGACGCCGTGCCGGGTGGCGGCCGCGAGGTTGGCGTTGACCGGGCCGCCGCGGCTCACGCAGAAGAGCCGGAGCTCCGGTGCCGAGCGCAGCCCTGGCGCAGGGCGATCGGGTTGCCGCGACGGCCCGCGACCTTGCCTCCGTGCAGGACCTGGCCGACGACCACGGCGACGCGGTGCTTCCGGTGCGGCTCGACGTCACCGACAAGGCACAGGTCGCCCGGGCCGTACAGCAGGCGGTGGAGCGGTTCGGCCGGCTCGATGTGGTGGTCAACAACGCCGGCTTCGGGGTGCTGGGGGCGGTCGAGGAACTCAGCGAGCAGCAGGCCCGTGAACAGCTCGAGACCAACTACTTCGGCGCGTTGTGGGTGGTCCAGGCGGTGCTGCCGCAGCTGCGCAAGCAGGGTTCCGGGCGCATCGTGCAGGTGTCGTCCACGTTCGGCGTGGCTGCCTTCCCACTGTTTGGCGGCCACCACGCGGCGAAGTGGGCGCTCGAGGGCATGAGTGAGTCGCTGGCCCAGGAGGTCGCCGCCCTCGGCATCAAGGTGACCATCGCCGAGCCGCAGGCCTACAGCACCGAGTGGGCCGGCTCGTCCCTGGCGGTCGCCGAGACCAACCAGGCCTACGACCAGGTCCGAGAGAACTACATGGCCTGGGTCAAGGACAACATCGAGCTCGGTGAGCCCGCCGCGGCCGCTCGCGGCCTGGTCGAGGTCGTCAACTCCGGCAACCCGCCGCTGCGGGTGTTCCTCGGCACCGCCGGGCACCAGTGGCTGCCGGCGATCTACGCCGGCCGGCCGCAGACCTGGGCCGACTGGGCCGACCTGTCACACCGCGCGCTGCGCTGAAGCGGCGTCGCGAGCCGTCGATGGCGCCGACCCCGGCCGGCCGTTCTGTTTGGTGGCGGCGGTCCGCCCGGCGCCGCCGGCCGGCGCCGGGCAGTCCGTCAGATCCGGTAGATCTCGTCCCTTGGCTCCTTAAGATCGGCTTCTCACCCAACCGTGCCGTAGCGCCCAGCAGCCGGATGTCGCAGGACGGTGAGTGGCCGATGGTGAGCTGCTGGCCGTCGACCACCAACCGCGGATGGCCGTGGTAGCTCACCGCGACGGAGCCGGCCCCGCCGCGGCCGGGCCGGGACGTATCCGCACCGATGGCGCGGGGCGGATGTGCCGCCGAGCATGCCCGTCGACCGCAGAGCCGCTATGACGGTTCGCCTTACCCCGTCTGCTCGATCATGGACGCGATCTGCCGAAATCGGGTACGACGTTTGGTTTAGTCTCCCGGCATGGACTTGATCGGGGACGTGTTCGCCGAGGTCGGCAGGAGGCTGGCCGACCTCGGCGGGCAGCCAGGAAGGGGACGGGCGCTCACCGTGCCCGGCGAGCGTGGCGACGCGATCTTCATCGACCCGCAGACGCGGCCGTCCGGAGTTCCCGGTCAGGCTGAGTTCATCGTGAACATCACCCTCCATCTGGTGCCGTGGACGGCCTTTCAGCGTGGCGAGTCACCGGACGAGGCCTGGACGCAGGAACCGGACAATTTCCAGGCCGTCTTCTTCGACCGCCTGGACTCACCGTTCAGCACTTACCTGCCTGAACTCTGGGAGGTCACAGTCGACACCCGGATACAGGTTGCCGACGGGCTCACCAAAGGGCTGCGCGAGGCGCTCACCGAGACCTGGCTTCCGCTTCTTCCGCGGGCCGAGCTACGGGCACTCATTCGAGACCCGCAACGCAAAGGCCCGAGCTTCCTGCGCAACCCGCGATTCACCGACCTGATGTGCCGAATCGAAGACATGGACCCGGCAGACCTGCGCGACCTGGTCCGCTACTTCCACACCCGAGAGGCGGATGACCCAGATCTGGGCGACCTCGCCAGGTGGATTGAACGATATTTCTTGACCGCGTAATTGGTGGCTACTCTGCGTGGCCCGGTAACCCCTTGTGCTGATGGTCAGTCCCACCACATCCGCCAGACCGGCGCGTCCAGGAGGCTGGCGGCGAGGTCGGTGAGGGAGTCGGCCCGGTAGAGGTCGTATTCGCCGTCGTTGTAGCGGCGGTATTCCCAGGCCAGCGCCAGAGCGTCCAACCGGACAGCCGGAGGGCGGGCGACCGCGTACTGGATTGTCGTACCGGTCCAGACGACCGGCTCGGCGCCGTACCGATGGTGCCAGTAACGCATGATCGCGGCGTGCTGCGCCGGGGCCGGGTACTTGTTCCAGCCGCCGTAGTGCAGAGTCACCGGCACCAGCCACGGCGCGGCCGCCGGCACCAACGCCACGACGACCTTCTCCGGCTGTCCCCCGCCGTGTGGCAACCCGAACCCGGGCCGTTCGGGCTCCTCGGGCCACGCCCCTGCCCCGGCGAGTTCGGCACGGATCGTCGCCGCGTAGTCCGGCGGGTAGCCGCGCAGCTCGCGCTCGCCGTCCTCGGCCAGCAACTCAGCGCCGTTGAGGGTGTGTGCCTGGGCCAGCGATTCGGCCACCGTGGCGTGAGGGTACGGGTCGACCAGGTATTCGGGGGTGTCAGCCTCCATCAGAAGGGGCCAGAGTCCACTCTCCGGGTGCGCTTGTCGTAGCCGCTCCCACCAGCGTAGGGCAGCATCGCCCTCGGACCGGAAGCCGGTGATCTCCGCCCCGGAAGGCGTCACCAACAGCGGCTCAGTCACGGGCATATCGAACATCTGGCCATGCTGGTCGACTGCCATTGCTCGGTCAAGATCGCGCCCTAACCCGCTCCGCGACACGCGCGTCACTCACATCAGGCCGTGTGGATCTCGCGTTGGCCCCCCGCCACCGCTCCTGAGCAGGTCAAGTCGTCGGAAGACTGGTGAGAGCGCTTGTTTGACCGTCGCCAGTTCTCGCTAGCAAGCCGGACGGTCTCTCACGATCTGTGACGGCCCGGCACAGTTTGGCCGGTCCTACTCGCTGTGGATCCCGGATGGACCCAGAAGAGCGCCGCCTCGGCGTCGAGAACGCCCGTACTGCCCTCGCGATGCTCAGGGCAGAGGTGGACGAGGACCCGAAGCTCACGGCCTTCACGGTGATGGCCATGTTGGACGACGAATGGAAGACCCCGGAAGGGCTTTCTCGCGTCGTCCAAGGTCTGATGATGCTCAACCGATGGCAAAACTCGTGGCTCGCAGCGGCGATGACGAAGGCCGACCGACTAGAGCATCCTCCGGGTCAGGTCGTCACCCGCGAAGAGTTACTGGAGAAGCTGGGGCAGACGATCGCTGAAATGGAGGCCGACGGGTAGCCGCTCGGCGGCCGCCAACCTCGTGATCTCCATTTCTACTGACTGTGCTCGCCCTGGGCACAGGCCGCCCAGGTGGTGCCTGCGTCGGCGGCGAGGCGGGTGGCGTTGCGCATGTTGGTGCGCTGGCCGAGATACTCGAGCAGCAGCGCAGCGACCGATTCGGGCACTGGGGAAGGTGGGTCGCCGAGTCGCAGCAGGACCTGGTCGTCGTCGCGGATGATGTCGTCGATGGCGAGCGGGGTGATCCGGCTGCGCAACGGTGAGCTGTCGTCGGTAACGAGCTGGCCGGGCAGCACGGTGCGGTCGCGCTCGGGTAGCGGCGCGCCGCCCGCTCCTTGGGCGGCCGGCAGCTCGAACCGTGGGCTGAGCCGGTTCGTGGCCGACCACTGCAGGAACGCCCGGACGTTGACGCGGTCACTGACGCTGTGCTCGACGGCCCACGCGTCGACGTCGGCCTGCCCGCAGTCGGCGAGTGCGCGGCCGCGGGCGGCGAGCCAGCTGAGCAGGTCGGTGGCCTGGCCGATCTGCTGGCCGGCGTAGCTGCGCCCGGCCGCGGTGATCGGCCGAGTCTCGGTGCGGGCCCGAAGCCTGGGCAGGACGTGCCAGGTCCCGAACCAGCGCAAAAGCTGGGCGTGATCCGGGTCGGCGACGTCGACGAGGTGCTGGTTCAGCCGTCGGAGGGCCCCCTCGGCGCCACTGGTGTCCCCGGCGGCCATCGGTTGCTCGCCGAGCTCGACCGCAGGCCGCCAGGTCAGTGACGGCAGCGGGAGCTTCCCCCTTATGATCAACATGAGCACTATCGTTGCGCCGCAAGGGCTGCAGGCATTCCAGGCGCATTACCCAGATCGGCATCACCTTGCGATCGAGTACTGTTCCGCGTGAGTCAATCGCGAACCCGTAGACATCGACCCTGGACCGCCGCCTGGGTAATTACATCGTGCTGCCCGGCTACGCCCGCTGAGCTGCGCAGGCACTGGCGTTGATCAACGAAGGGTAAAACTCCGCTAGGGAACCCTTCAGTTCGGCCGCTCGTCTCATGCCCGAGAGCGGGCGGCGATGGGGGAAACATGCGGGAGATGCGGCCGACGGTCGTGGTGCTGGCCCTGGTGCTGGCAGGATGTGCGCCCGAGGCGTCCGTGCAGCAACCGCCGCACCGCAATTGGGGCGCACCCGAGGTGCACGCGATGTGGCAGTCGTGCGCTTCAGCCCAGCATCCGCCCGCAGCGAATCCCACGGAGACCCGGTGGCTGGCGCCGCTCAGCGTCGATTTCACCCCGGTCGCGATTGTTCTGTGTACGACCGCGCCCGCCGGCGGCCGGGACATGGTCGCCACCGAGCGGCGGGCCGGCGACGTCGCCGCGGTCGCCGCCGCATTGCGCCTGCCCGACGGGCCGTATTCGAAGGTCCCCTGCCCCGCCGACGAAGCCGTTGTGCCCTGGTTCGCCCTGCTCGACGCTCAGGGCCAGTGGGTGCACCCGGGCGTGCCCACCGGAGACTGCGGCAAGCCGGTGGCGCAGTTCAGCGAGGCCTTCGCCGCCCTGCACCTGAAGACGGTGGCCACTCGCAAGATCGGCAAGGCCACCGCCGCCGCGGCGGCCGCCGCCGGCTGCGAGCTGACCTGGGGCGACATGATCGCGATGGCCGCCCAGAGCGCGCCGCCCACGTCAATCATCACGTACGGGCTGCCGTCGGGTTTGCCGGTGCGGTTGTGTGTCTATGGCGTGCCGGCCGGTGAGCAGGGCAGCACCAGACCGGGCGGTATCTTCGTCACGGGCACCTGGCTCACCTTGGAACAGTGGGGGCCGATCTCGAGTCTGCTACCTGAGGACGCACCGGCGAAGCCCTGCACGATACCGGTCGGCCGGTTCGCTCTCGTGCAGCTGGGCGAGAACGAGGACATCTATGTTGAGCTGGACGGCTGCCACCGGTTGCTCAGCCGGGCCGGCGGCAACATCCTCAGCCAGGCATCCGGCTCCCTGATCACCGCGCTCGAAAAGGTGTGAGTCCTAAAGAGGGCGGTTACGGAGATTGCGTCCCTTTCGGGATGAGGGTGAAGTCATGGCGATTATCGTTCTCGCCGGCCTCATAGCGTTCTACTTCGCAATCGTCCCCGACTGGGTGCGGTAAGGCGTGTCGATAGTCGAAGCGCGGCTGTTTGTCGTGCACGGCGAAGTCGATGTCGGTGATGCCGACTCTGGTTTCGACACGGTGGAGTAGAGCTCGTCCGCGGCGCGCGCCTGCGATCGCCCGGTCTGGTCATGGGCTGCGGGGTGCGTGGCGTTTCTGGAACCAGCGTAAGAGCGGGTCGCGGGAGTTGTCCTGTGGGCGGTTGTGGATTCTGAGGCGGTCGTTGATGTCGCGGCGGAACTGGCGGAGATCGTGTTTGTTCGCCCGGCCGGTGGGGTGGCGCCAGCCGGGCATGGCGAGATCGACGGTCTCGGGGTAGGTCACGACCGGTGTGATCGGGTCGCCCGAGGGCAGTCTGCCGGTCAGCGGGTGGTGGCCGAGAAACGCGCGGATTAACGGTTTCCGTCGATCATCGTGCTGGCCGTGGCGTGCTCAGTGGGCGGTGATGTGGGCCGCGTCGGCGAAGGCGTCGGCCGTTGTCCGGCGGCCGTGGTGTCGGGCCAGTCGGTAGTGGCGTCGTTGGGCATGAAGGAGCGAGTTGGTGGGGAGCACTTCGCCGTTTTCAGTGATCCCGGTACGTGGGTGCGCGCTCAGCGCCGGTGCCGCCGGGTGACGCTTGTCGCGTATGCCCGGACATTGTGGATGATCGAGGCACGTGTCAGTTCTCTACATAGAATTCGACGTCGAAGGCGGCCGGTTCCTTGGCTGCGCCATCCAGTTTCGGGATGGCGACCCCAGTGATGAGCAGGGCAACGGCCAGCAAGGCGCTCGCGAGATATCGCTTCATGCCATCCAGGCAACCACGGCAGTCAAGGCCCTGCCCTGCCCTGACCGGGCTACTCCGCCGTACCCGGCGCGCTCGTCTCCGCGGCTGCTTTCATGAACGGCAACGGGCCGAACATCGCGGTGACGGTCAGGCCGTCCAGGAAGCGGCGCAGCGGGCCAGGCGGCGGCGTCGTCCCGATAGCGATCGCCGCAGCGAACAGCACCGGGAACACGGCTCCCACAACGAACCACACCGATCGGTCGGCAGGACACCGATCAGGGCGACGACAAGCACGACGAACGCCGCCGGAATTCCCCATGCCCAGTGCTTGCGGCGAAGTCGCCCGGCCGTCATCTGTCCAGTATGGGTTCCGGTAGCAACGGCCGCCCTCGCCCAGGCGAGTGAGGAATGCGCCAAAGGTGAACAGGCAGGTCAGGTCGGCCTCGTCGTGGTCTGGAGCGTTGTGCGGTAATTCCGATCCAAACCCCGACGGGGCCGAGTTGCGGACGTGACTTCCGGCTGCCTGCTTGGCGTGCCGGCGCGTCCTCCGAGCATCACCTCGGCCGCGAGACGGCAGCGCTGAGCAGGAGGCAGCGCCCCCGATGCTTTCAGCACCGCACGGGCGAGAATCGAAAGGTGGATTAGTTGGGAAGTGCGGTCGGCGCAACGGTGTTTCGCGAACGTCGGGCGGTCACCAGCCGCCAGAACAGCCGTGCGAGGCCGACCAGTATGAGCGCTAGGCCGATCGGTTGTAGCACCCGGCCTGCGGCGATCTTCGCGGGGATGCCGTGCGCCTTCTTCAGCTCGTCCTGCTTGTGGTCCAGCCATTGCTGCGCGTCGGCCGCTGAGCCGGTGAACCGGTAGGCCGTGCCGTCCTCGTCGATGATCTCCGCGGTGCTCGATCCGATGCCGGCGGAGTTGCTGATGCTCGCGTGCCAGGGCCAGCCCCCAATCGCGGAGCATGAGCAGGGAGGCGCTGGCGAAGAGCGCGACCAGGCCCAGGGCGATGGCGACGGCGGCGGTGGCAGGCCGTTGGATGATCTTCATGCCCGCCAGTGTGTCGGGGCGGCCGCTCGGTGCCATGAGTACGCAACCTCAACCGCGAGTCCGGTTGAAGCGGTCAGCTTGATCTGGCCGCACGCCACTCGGCACCGAATTCGGGCAGATCGCGCTGACGGTGTTCGGGCCGCGGTTGACACGCTCGAGCTGCGACCGTCCAGAGCGCCGTAGGACCGCGAAACGCCGCTCGGTCTGTCGTGCCGTCGCCGAGCAGGACGAGCACCGTGCGACCCAACGTGAACACGGAGGTGCGCTGGTCGATCAGCGCGCCTTTGGCGAACTCCTCGGGCGCCATGAATCGCGTCGAGCCGAACATCCGGCCCATTTCATTGCGATATGGGCCCAGGCGATAGTTGTCGAGATCTACCATAGACAGCCGGTGCGCGGCGAAGTCGTAGAGCAGGCATCCATCGTAGAAGTCACCGGCCACTTCGCCGGCCCGGCCGAGCAGGTCGTGAACGTCGACGACGGCATCGAGCGCAACGGCGATGCGTTCGATCGGCAGGTGCCGGAAGCGGTAGAACGCCGACGCCGGATCGTCGCGCAGGTCGCGAGCAACGCCAAGCAACTCGCCGTCGGCCCAGTCGTAGACGAGGATCGGTCCGTGGGGCGACTCGATCACCCTGTGCAGTCGCGGCAACGTGGGGTGCCGGTATGCCTTGCCGATCCGGGCCGCGTTGCGTAACAGGGCCACCCGCTGTTCATGGGTGAGCTGCGGCAGATCGAGATTTGGCCGCCCAGCAGTCTTGGCGAAGTATCGCGCCCCGCCCAACTCGACGCCGTATGACACGTTGCCCGAGTCCTGTCGGTCGAAGACCGCGAAAATCGCCCCGGCATCGCGCAGATATTCTTCAGGAGCGCAGTCGATCCGAGACGAGTTCAGCACGGCTAAGCAGCCTACCGTCGCGCGGTTGCCACCACGATCAATGCCGGTGCCACCACGGTCAGCGCGGTCGCGACAGCTGCGACAACATCCACGGACGGCGAACCTGAACTGATCATGATTCCGACGGTCTGGAAGGTCCTGGTATCGGGGCGGGGACGCGTGGTGGCCCAGTTCAACCACGTATTGGCGTGCTGCACAGCGCCGAGGGCAACGGTCGTCTCCAGGAGCAGCGCGCCAGCTGGCAGCAACAACCAGCGATCGGCGCGCCCGGTCGCCACCACGACCATGAGCGCGGCGATCAGAGTTGCCAGCAACTCCGCAGCGGCGCTGACGAAAAAGCCACCCGCCGGACCCGAGGCCGGCCCGAGGTTGTCGATCCGGCGGGCCACCTCCAGGGCGAGCAGAACGATCGGCGATGCCGCGCACAAGACCGCCACGACGAGTGCCCACCTCGGCCGTGTCTTTGCCGGCAACGAGTACACAACGGCGGCGAAAGCGACCACCGAAAGGAGGGCGCCCGCGCCGATCAGCCTCGCTTGCACGACCATGTGATGCCAATGCCGCGCCAGTTCCGCCATGACCTCGTCACTCGGCATGGACAGCAGCGGGCCCAGGTCGTCGTCGAACCACAGCCGGATCGCCGGTGTCGTG
>Ga0307512_10007905_pt1 | contig 10450 bp, 12 predicted proteins | sample 14_EM_MG_FD_200267 | JGI IMG/M metagenome (GOLD analysis project Ga0307512, IMG submission 200267) | Populus trichocarpa ectomycorrhiza microbial communities from riparian zone in the Pacific Northwest, United States - 14_EM | ecosystem: Host-associated > Plants > Roots > Unclassified | place... | reverse complement strand
TCCATAGGCGTATTCGATACGTGATGCCAGTGCAAGGATATAGTCGAGGCGGGCGGGTGGGTAGGCGGGTAGATGTCGCACTAATGATCCCTGTCAATATACCTGTAAAAATAACCTCTAACATGTGGCGAAGTTACTGTGCCACGGGTCCTGCGTCAGCCACGCATTAGCGAACAGGGCATTACATGGATCGTCTATTCGATCAATGTTTTTCTCTAGACTTCTGAATAAATTGGATGAATTGAGGTTTAGGATTGACCAGTTGCAGGATCACGGCAAGATAAGGCAATTGATGGCGGCAATTATGCACATATCAAGTCGTAAATTCGAAAATAGATCCCCCGCTGTACTATCTATTGTACTATCGCCAATTGAGTTACATATCTCCTCTAACGCAAAGATAATCCTTCAGTTCCGGCTCTAAAAATAATCGCCCATAGAAACTCCAACCTCCTGTCACTATCATTCCGCACCGTCCTCCTCAGTCTCTTCATCATCATCACTCCCAGCGTCGTCCTCCTCATCCTCATCAACTTCAATCTCAAGCTCGAGGCACGTGAGTAAGAGATTAAGCACCCTTCCGCGCTGACGCGGGGTCATCCTTTGCAAACCGCGACGCACTGCGCTGGTACGTCCACCCAGTACTCCGAGCGGGCTAGAATGACTGGAAGCTGTGCTACGGCGATGTTTCTTCTTTTGGTGTGTCTTGAGATGATTGTTGTAGTTGTCTCGGCGCGAGAAGCCTCTGGTGCGGCGTGGGCATCCAACCTCAGTACACACATAGGGTTTTGTATGGCCATCCATATGACGTCTACTTGCAGTCAGTGAATGGTACGGCTTAGCAGGTGGGCCCAAACATTGGCGCACATAAGGGACGTACTTGAGTGCAGATTTGGCGCCCTTGCCGGTGAAGATTTTGTCTTCCTCCTTCGCCGTACAGGAGGGATACGTGCAGCGCAAGAAACCTTGAGGTCCATTTTCAGTCGTGAAGTGGGAGGAGGAGCCTTCCACTGCAGGGTTTTCAAGAGGGGTTTCCGACTACAGCACAACTGTTAGCCCCCAAGGAAGGCTACATAAGCACCCCGAACGCGGTGAACATACAATGTGCCTGTCATTGGCGATCGCTGGAGCCATGTTGGGGTAGTTTAGTGCAGCCTGCCACGCAATGGGATCGAAGCTTTGGTTCTCTTCGAATGTCGATGGAATTGATTGAGGGTGGTCTTGGTCTTGGTAGTTTGAAGTCTGGTTAGAATATGTGAAGTGGTCGAGGGAATGGCCAATATACGAGAGGTCCCTGAGTTGAAGGGGCGCCGATGCGGCTTCGGAGTCTTCGCAGTAGTTGTGCACTGTTCCTACAGTACCGTCGTAACCAGTGTTAGCCATGTTTGAAATTTTGGTGACTTGATAAAAAAAAAGGCATACATATCGGGCAGCACTTGGATAGGTTTTATTATCGCAGGATTGTCGAGCAGCACTTCCGCTGGAGATGAAAATTGGGGAAAAGCTCGTTCTTATAACATCCATTCAAGAATCACCGCTAAGCTCACAAAGCCTGCTTTTAGTTAGCTTCCTTTACTTTTTCGTCCTGCAGGGTGGCGCCTATCCCAATACCTGAGGCTTATGCAAGGCTCTCCTAGTGCAAACACGGGGCTTCCCAGCGCATGGCAGGTGGTTACACAGCAAAATATGGTATCGCTGATTCGACAAACACTCTCTAGGGATCTGCGATGGACCATTGAGCTGGCATAACAGCTCGACGTCTCGGAGCTGTGGACTCCTGAGTATGCCTCCTGAGGTTCGCTATTGTCTGAGGTTTATTCAATGCAAACCTAGGGGTTCCAAGCAAAAATACGGCGCGCTAGAGTCTAGATTTCGTGTCAACGTGCGGTGAATCATCGCGCTGGCAAAACGACTTGGTTTCTGGGAGCCTTGTGAGATTTGCTGAGTTTACCTGCAGGATAACTGAGGCCAACTACCAGTTTTCTGAAGTTTATGCAAGGCCACCGATGTGAACCCTGCGAACAAAAGTGCACGGCTGTGCCGCAAAAGCCAAAAGTCTCGGATGAACATCAAATCCACCTTTCCTAAGCATCTGGAGGTTGCCACCGAGGTACCCACCATTAAAGAACCGGATTAGTGACCAGGTGGGCAGCTTGTGGCATGTTTGTTGCAGGGTTTAAACTTTGTGCATCCGAGTGGGTCCTAATGATGCCAGGGTCCTAATGACGCGTTCTTTGGGCTAAACATAGGAACGTTTTTGCGAAACTGAGCGCGACGCTTTCAATCACATGCGCAGGTGGAATAACATTCCTTCTGTGAAAGGTTTTTCCTTGCAAGGAGGTCGGCCAACGCACTCCTCCAAACTTCGAGGGTTCATCATACGCAGAGATACGACGCGTACATATCATACGCAAACCAACATCCCTCCTGATACTATCTACCATCATCTCGGCCGATATCAATATCCAACATCTGTCCTAGAGACAGACAATTCCTCCAAACACTCCCAGAGATCGAGTTGCGACAACAAAAACGTTGGCTAAAGTAAAGACATCAGGGCCCTCCCCATCTTGGGAATAGCACTAACTCTAGACCTACGGTCACTCTCATGGCCTAACTACTCCTTCTACTCCTTAGTCGACCAGGCACCACTGCATTCGCGAAGATGATCAGAAACTTGCTAGATTTCTAATAACTACTATCACCAATACACAATCGTTCGGGACAGGGAATCCTCTTGAATTCGCACTGGTGAGGACCAAATCTCAATCATTCAAAGACGCCAGTTTTCACGAACCATCTTATTGCAAGTATGTATGGCCTTGAATGATATAGAAGCTGATGCCTGAGCAACAGCGCTTCACTTTCTAAGGTCGTTGAATTCATTTGTTCTTGTTTTTGAACTCGACGGAGTTCTTCAACACGACCGCCGATTTACCTCCGGACATCGTCTCCAGACAAAACAGGCTCGTACTAAGTTGGGATGAGCAACATCAAGCCTGAGATTCAAGCCCTCCTCCTCATACAGCAATTCATCCTCGAGCAAAGCCTAGTAGCATCTCAACAAAAAGTCCTCAGAAAGACGCCTCTGGTTTCAGATCTTTCGATGGTAATGGAAATTGAGACGAGTCTTTCCCTTTCGAGATGTTGGTTTCGCTAGGTGATGGCACTCTGGATGGGGATTTCAAGAAGGGTGAGGATAACTTGAAACCTGGGTACGGATAGCACATTACGTTGCTGTCATAAGGAATGGTGATAACCTTCTCTGAGCTCAGTTTCGAAGACCTTAGTTCCGGTTCTCCCCTTCGTCCGTTTCTGGGTTTCTCTCAAACAGCCACGAATTGCGTCCTACGCATCTTCGATTTTTCTCCTTTCGCTGAAGCGCATGCCGGGGGCGACATTTAGCTGTAAAGTAAGCTCGTCGCTAAAATCTAGTGTTGCGGATCTGCGACGATCAGGCTGCAGTCTAACTACTTTCGGCCACCACAACAACCACTTTAGCCAACCAAACTCCCTACGTGAAAATGACCAAGGGGATGATAAAATTAAAGCCTTGTAGTCGAAACTATCTCCTAGCAGACCCCAAACAACCAAGTGAATCCATATATATACTACTCCCGTTGATACTCGATCTACAGACTTCTCATTATCCACGAAGCTTAAAAAGTTATCCATAGCAGTTCTTCAACGTACGCCTTTATACGCTCTTGTACGCATGTACGCAATCTATTTTTAGATCAATTACTTACTTAGTTAGAGTACCATCAAACAAGTAGCTCACCACGTCTCCTTTAGGTAAAGGTCCTCCAGGAAGCCATAGTCACCATTAAGATGAACAGTAAACATGACCAGGCAGTAGCTGGTGGTTCCGAAGAACAGCGTAATAGCCGTGTCAATTCATCCCAGAATTCCCATTTTCAAGTAATTCTGAACTCAGCTACGATATTTGTGTGGTCGTCAGCAGGTATGAGTAATTCATAGTCTCGTTTTTGGCTGCTAGTTACAGCCTGGTTATGTTCACTGGGCATGGGTTAGTATCATCTATTCGCACACTATATGGTACCTCGATCTAGCGTACGACGACGATGTACATGACACAACCCACAAATGACGGTGAAGTTTAATCAAGCAACAAAATCCTCAACCACATCTCGATGGAGACGTCAAACATGATCCTATGTAGGTAATAGATCTACATTCTATACCTCCCACTAACAAAGTCATTGTTGGGTTGGAGTCGACCCCCCCCTCTGTCTAGTGAGGTCCACAAGGGTTCACTGTATCACTGGTACACCCAATCCGTCGGTGGAAAGAGCGGACACATACCACCAAACTATCGTGAAGCCAAAGTTCAACCGGAGATATCACCGAGATTGGTGCCACCCACGGTGTCTTGGTATTCCTAAGCGGAGAGAGTGGTTGTCGAAGGTGTGTGGTGGTGGTGTTTGTTATGTCATATCCATTGTGCAATGTTATCGACCTGCGAGTCAATGGCACTACCGCACAAGCCCTCTCCCATTGTCTCCATCTACACACTCGGATGTGGGTAACTTAAGTAGCTAATTAGCCAACTCGGACTTCATTAAGGGTCCTCACACCTGCGTTTTCAGACATTCCGTTTTGCTATTTTGGGGTGCCGTATTAGGGCCGTTTTTGCTGAAACACAATGAGCGTCCCGGGAGAGCTCGAATTGCAAAACGGTTCACCTAAACGCTCTGAACTGCCTCCTGAGCTGGTTCTGAAAAATGGGTAAATGGAAAAACGGCGTTTTTGAGAGACGAAACGTACCTCACAACGACCTATCAGAACGACCCGAAAGCGGAGGTGTGAGGACCCCGTACTGTGATTGTTTAGTCGACCAGCCCGATTGCCACAACACTAACCAATTCCCAATAACCGAGCGTGTAAGGGGATGAAGGCACTTGTAGCTTTGAGCAAATTGTGGGGGAAGAAACGCGTATTGGATACGTACTATTGTTTAGCTATAGGGCTTAGTAGACAGACACGGATTGGGGGAGTGGGGGGTTAATTTGAATCTGCATGAATTGCGGGCGTAAGTAATGGAATGTTAAATCAGAAATCCTCGTAAGGGTTGAGGAATCTCGGTTATTAATGAATGTGATGGGTATAGGAGGACGCGAGGGCGTATCACCGTAGATATCCCCTTGTCAATAAGGCCAGGAAAATAACCTCTAATAATATGGCGAAGTGACTGTGCCACAGGTCCTCCTGCGTAAGCCACACATAAGCGAGCACCATTATTGATGAATGGATGGAGTACATTATTTCGGTTGGCAGTTGCATTGCATAGATCATCAATTCGACCAATAGATGTCTTCAGATGTCTGCATAGCTCGAACGGATTGAGGTTTGGGATTGACCAGTTGTAGGATCACGGCAAAATAAGGCAACTGATAGCGGATATCAAGTCGTAAATTTGAAGAACAGATCCCCCTGCTGTACTATCACAAATTGAGTAACATATTTTCTCTAGTGCAAGAATAAACCTTCAGTTCCGGCCCTAACAACCACTCCCAAACTCCTGCACTACCCGTCGCTGTCAATCCGCATAGTCCTCCTCGGTCTCTTCATCATCACTCCCAGCGTCATCCTCCTCATCCTCATCGACTTCGAACCCAAGCTCATAGCACATAAGCAAGACATTAACCAGCCTTCCGCGCTGACGGGGGGTCATTCTCTGCAAACCGCGACGCCCCGCACTGGTACCTCCACCTAGAACTCCGAGCGGGCTAGAGTGACCGGAAGCTGAGCTACGGCGAAGTTTTTTCTTGTTTCGGTGCGTTTTGAGGTGATTGTTGTAGTTGTCTCGGCGTGAGAAGCCCCGGGTGTGGCGGGGGCATTCGACTTCAGGACATACATAAGGCTTCATATGCCCATCCATATGACGTCTACTCGCAGTCAGTGGGTGGAGCGGTGTAGCATAGTGTATCAAAACATTGGCGTGCATAGGGGACGTACTTATGTGCAGTTTTGGCGCCTTTACCAATAAAGACTCTGTCTTCCTCCTTGGCTGTGCAGGATGGCCACGTACAGCGCAAGTGATCCGGAGGTTCTCTTACAGCCATGAGGCGGGAAGAGCCTTCGCCTGAAGGGTTTCCGAAGGAGTTTTCAGACTGCCAGAATAACTGTTAGCATCCCAAGTGGATTGCATATGCATTCCAGAGGCGGCAAGCATACAACTTGCTGACCATTGGCAACAACTGGGCCCATGTCGGGGTAGCTTGGTAGGGCCTGCCACCGGTGGTTGAAGTTGCTATTCTCTTCGAGCGGTGATGGAACTAAGCGTAAGCGAAGTTGATCTTGACTGTGGAAGGTTGGTGTTCGGGGATGATGCGCCAGAAAGTTGGTTGAATGTATGTTATCAAGGAAGTCACCCGATAACTCGCGGTGGTCGAAGGAACAAGCGTACGAGAGGGGCGTGGGTTGTAATGGAACTGATGAGTCTTCGAGGTCTTCGTGGCCAATGTCCACTGATCCTATAGTACCGTTGTAACTAATGTTAGCCATGACTGATAATATATATATATGTGTGTATAAATTTGGCCGAGAGCGGTTTGATAAACAAAAAAAAGTCGGACATCTTGACAGTGGGACACAATGAGTTTATATTCGTAGGATTCTGAAATACTGCAAAAAAATGCAATATCTAATCCTACAGCGCCAAAATATTGTATGTGTTTAATGGTGCTAGAGTAGAGAGGTTTTTAAGCGGAAATGTATGTTTAAGAGGAGCAAGGGTTTATGTTGTCTTTGGATTACGGCGAGAGGGAAGCGGCGAGAGGGAAGAAGGGGGATTATATAGATCCTCCCCTAAAACACACTTGAAGATTTGGCTGCCTCAGAGTCAACCTTGTTGGTTACTGCGGACGTAGCTCAGGATAACTGAGGCAGCCGTTTTATGCAAGGCTTTATCAGTGCAACCCCAGGAATTCCTCGGCAGAAATTTTCCCGTGCCGCCGACCGGGGTTCATCTCAGAGAGACTCAGTCGTTACGACATGACACCTGATTCGTTTTCGCATTGAGTGTGGGTGCTGTAATTATTAGGCAGCTATGAACCACTAAGCTGGCACGGCCACACGGCGCCTCGGAGCCTTGTGGTTGCGGCGCATTCCTGAGTCTGCCTGCAGATAACTGAGGTTGCCTATTTTTCTGAGGGTTTTCAATGCAAACCTAGGGCTTCCAAGCAAAACTCCCGTGCCAAATTCGAGGTGTCGCATCAATATGACGAATCTTTCGCACTACGTATGTATTAGAGCTACACAGCAGAATGCTAGTGCCAATGATTCGTCTCCCACACCATGCATTTGATTTGTGAATGGGCAGATATCTGCGGTGAATTGAGATGGCAGAACGACTAAGAACGTTGGATCCTTTTGCTAAGTTTACTTGCAGCTGCAGAATAACCGAGGCTAACTACTCGTTTTCTGAAGTTTACCTTGCAAGGCTCACAATGAATCAATGCGCATCTATATAAATTACCCCACAAACCGAAGCGCGAATGCCGATCGAACAAAAGCAAAGTCGGTAGTTTCAGATAAAATCCACCTCTAATAGACACCCAAAAATCGGAAGTTGCAATTGCCACTAAGGCATCCATCATAAAAAGGCCCCCCTTGGGTTTGAAATGTCATCTATCAGTGACGTCGGCCGATCAGGCGAGCAGCTTGGTTGTGTTATGTTGATTGGCGGTTCGCGTAAGGCAAACCCAAGCTTTTTGCGCCTTACTTTCTCATTGATACTGTACCAATCGAAAAAAAAAGTATGTCAGGTGTCAAATGGGGTGGATGTATTTGTTGATCTGATCCAATTGTCATAGTCAGAAGGGACCTGTACTTTTAGTGAAATATGTCAGAAACGGGCTGTACTAAGGAACGGATATGTCAATACAGTGGGGCGGAGGTGACGGGCAGAATTTACACTGCATTTTACGGGAAGTTGGACAAGATGAAAATTATTTCCACCGGCACCGTACCTTTCCCTCTATGCGTCATGTCTTTAGCCTGTACCTTGCCTTCTATCTATCAAAGTTTGTCCATACTTAACAAAATTATCAGTCAGAATCGATTTGTACTAGCAAAATTTTGTGTCAGGTTGAGGCAGTGTACTTTCCTTTTCGACCGCTACAGTAGTTTGGATCATCAATTCAATGAATTCTCAGCACCACGCGTTCTAGTTAAACTTTATGACACTGAGTGAGGCGCTTTTAGTTACCAGTGAGATAACATTTCTTCTGTAAAAATAAAAAACTCCTCCTTTGCAAAGATAGCCCGACACACTACCTCCAAAATTCTAGAGATTTCCTATGATCAAGTTATAAATATGAAGAAAACAAATATAAGGATATGACGCAATAGATACGTAAACTAACTCACTTCCTAAAGTTAGTTAAGTGTTTGTCTAGGTATAACGAAAAGAATGTTCCGCAATTTCCACTGGTCTAAGTAACCGCCTGAGGAATTCCTCTACTATCCCGGCAATTGCGGATGAAACGTCAGCTGTCAGGCGGGGTGTTTGTATCTCATTATCAAATACAATGGTCAGTGTCAGAATGGTTTTGTTTCTACAGCGAGATCTGTCAGATGGGCCTGTATCTAGAGAAAATCAGGTCAGATTTTCGAGGTAACTTATGTACAAAGTGCTTCCCAGTCCGTAAGCCCGTATTCATGTCTTACTGCCCTATACAGGCCAGCCCTACCAAGGCTAGCTATCTAAGTATCTATCTGTCAGACGGCACTGTATCCAAAAATTACCGGTCAGCAAAAAAGGTGTTTCATCCGCAATTTCTGAGACAGTATTGTCTCCGCGCCTATGGGGCCCTAAGCACCTCCTCTGCCATCTGCCTTCCTCAAATACCCTCGAATCTGGTGGTCGGCCAGTAGGGAGTTTGAAATATTGTTTGCCCTTGGGACAAAGCTTGAGCCTTCTATCCTCGGATTCAGCGACCACTACCCTGAGCAATAGAACTCGTTCCATGCTCCGCGGGAATATCCTGTGTTTTAGTCCCACCACAATGCTACATCAACCCTGGGATTTAAACCCTCCTCTCTACGCAGGAGTCCGTCTTCGGGTAAAGCCTTTTTGGAATCTTCATGGAGAGATCCTGGAAGGACGCCTCCTGTTGAGGAGGAAACAACTCCTAGAGAGCTGGTTTATTGACGGAGGATTTTGCAGCTCAGTTTCGAGTTCTTTGACGGAGATAGAAATTGAGACGAATCTTACCCTTCAAGCTGTTAATTCCAACGCCGATGACAACCTTATTCCGAACCTTGACAAGGATTTTCGGAAGGGTAACAATACAGCTGCAATATTAGATAGAATAGCTCGGCTACATTCCCGTGGTGTGGGATTATGATAACCATAGGCGAAGGAGCTGTGTTTTAGTGGTGCTTTAGTTGTCTGTTTGGTATTTCGCTAGTACAGGCTGTGAAGTGCTTCTGAGCTGTTATATATATAGCTGAGAAGATATGAGATTGATATCGAGGGTCGTGTAGAAGAAACGACGGGCTTTCGGTTCGAAATAGCTTCCAGAATGACTTTTAGACGGAGCAAACTAAAAATATAGAAGATACAATCTACGGTTGTTTGGGCCGAGAGAAAAAGAGAATAGCTGGAACTGGGGAAGATATGACAAGAGTTGAGAAACATGGGAAAATGTAGAGTACTCTGTGTCCGAAGTGAGTGAAGATAAGGTTTGTCGCTAAGATCAGGCGATGATCAAGGCGCACGCTAACCACTTTCGGTCTTGTAACGTTTGAGCTGGAAGCAAGTGGTATTGATAAGTATACCCCTGAGCTGACGTGCAAAAGGTTTTAACGAAAATATGATCAGCATTTCTAGAAGCGCAAGTAGAACTGCAATGAGGCAGATATAAGCATAGACTTCATCCCAAGGAGCGCGCTTTAGAATACATTCAAGTCTTCTCTCTACCCGCTCTCACTAGCTAGCACCCACTTGCCCCCGGCATAACCTCCTTAATCGCAACATGAAACCCCTCACACCCCACAACGAGCTCATCATACCTCTTGAGCACCGAATCCTTCTTCTTCCGCTCCTCCGCCGCCCAAGTCTCATGCGCCGCCACACTCTCCCACCCCACCAACGCCAAAAAGTCACGTTCCGTCTCCGTACAAAACCCCGAAGAGTAGCCAAGACACCCCTTAGCGGTATCCAGCAGCGCCTCAACAGCACGTTGCTGTTCCCACCAGCACTCTCTTGTGACCTCCGGTTTCAGATGGAACTTTGATGTCTCAACAATCGGCGCGGACCCAAGGACCTTAGCCGAAGGTGGGGCGAGCTCAGCATCGTAGCTCACGTCTGTGGGGTACGACACGGCTTTTTGCAGCTGCGGGCAGGAGGCGGACGAGGTCTGGAAGGCGGTGTAGGCTTCGGGGGAGTCATAGTCTATTGAGAAAGTTAGACGGGTTGCTA
>Ga0307512_10007904_pt1 | contig 10451 bp, 9 predicted proteins | sample 14_EM_MG_FD_200267 | JGI IMG/M metagenome (GOLD analysis project Ga0307512, IMG submission 200267) | Populus trichocarpa ectomycorrhiza microbial communities from riparian zone in the Pacific Northwest, United States - 14_EM | ecosystem: Host-associated > Plants > Roots > Unclassified | place... | reverse complement strand
AAAGATCAAACGTAAGCCAATATTCTTATGCATATAATAGCATTGATACCTAGAGCTTACGTCTTGCAACATTCTTATAATGTAAAATGTTTGTTTTTGTTTCTCTTTCTCTTGATTCTGTCTTTAACTCCGAGACTTAAGAAATAATGTTTCTCAAGTATAGCGTTGCTCCTCATATCCCTTATTAAGGTCTTCCAGCTTCCACACTAACTGTTCCTGCTGTTTTTCAAAAAAAGAAGAAAAAATCAGTTGGAAATTGATGTGATTCTGATATGCACTCAACAAATATGTATATTTTGTGGCTGTATAATTGTCTGAAATAGGTTCATTTGACTTTGGCATAATTACTAGTATATGTTTTGCTATATTTCCTTTTCTCTTGCTAAACTTAGTCACATGTGTGGTTATATTAATGAGTTAGGTTGTATCCTCTGTTCACAAGCCATCTTTTATGATTTTAGAAACTTAAATACCTGCTTTTTAACAAAATGTCTGCAGGAAATTTGAAGACATTTTTGATGTTGATCATTTCATTGACTATTTAAAGAATGATGTACGGATTGTTCGTGATATACCCGAGTGGTTTACTGACAAATCAGAGTTATTCACAAGCATAAGGTTTGATTTTTGTGTTCTTTATCATTTTCTCATATTATGTACATTCATGTGTGGACTCCAATTTGTTGTGACTAGCATTGATTATTTGGAAACAAATTGCCATTTATGTTATAGACGAACAGTGAAAAACATTCCAAAATACGCACCTGCTCAATTCTACATAGACAATGTACTGCCTCGAATCAAGGAAAAGAAGATAATGGCCCTAAAGCCTTTTGTTGATCGGCTCGGGTAAGTCATGGATGTCTTGCATCTTTGGGGCACTAGGCTCAAAATTTTGCTTTCGTCAAGGGAAAAATAATTCTTGTATTGTTTTTTTTCTTAATCTGTTTATTTTCCTTAATTGTTTATGTTGTAGATATGATAATGTTCCTCCAGAAATCAACAGGCTAAGGTGCAGGGTGAATTATCATGCTCTGAAATTTCTTCCTGAGATAGAGGAGATGTCTGATTTATTGGTATCAAGGATGCGAAACCGCACAGGAATTTCAAATCCATTTATGTATGTGACATTGTAATCTGAAGTTGACTGGGCTTCTTTCCAATCATTGTTAATTCGAAGTTTAGTGGTGCTGAAAGTTATTTATCATACAGGGCTCTTCATCTTAGATTTGAAAAGGGGATGGTAGGTCTATCATTCTGTGATTTTGTGGGGACAAGGGATGAGAAAGATAGAATGGCAGAATATAGAAAGAAAGAGTGGCCTCGACGGTATAAGGTGAGTTATCATGCATCATAAGCTTTTCTGGTTTTAGTTGGAAACTAAAACAGGCATGGATGCATCATAAGCTTTTGGTGATTTATCATGCAGAATGGTTCCCATCTATGGCAACTGGCCCTGCAAAAACGGAAGGAAGGACGGTGCCCTCTTGAACCCGAGGAAGTAGCTGTGATTCTTCGGGCTATGGGATATCCTAAGGAAACTCAGATTTATGTAGCTTCTGGCCAGGTTTATGGTGGACAAAACCGAATAGCTCCACTAAAGAACATGTTCCCAAGCCTGGTAAGGCCTTTGATTCTGTTTCTTTGCTCCCCCTTCTCCATTGATGAAGTGACTAAACATGTTTTATGAAATCATTTCCATCTCTCTTATTTGCTCATACTTTGTCCCCAGCATATACATCCAATTGATGCTTTTAAGATGGAAAATTGTGTATAAATTCCACATGTATAATATTGCAGCCATGGGCAACCCCATCTCATTATGCCCTTGATTCAAAACCACGCACATCAGTTCCTCACTGATTGCCAGAGATAAAAAAAGGAAGAATGTTTTCCAGTTACTGAAATATCCAGGCCTGCTTGAATACAAATGCTTAGTAGTGTATTTCTATGTGTGTTACCATTGGAGAAGAGAATTTCATTTTTCATTGGGATGGGAAGCTGAATGGTTTTGCATGCTCAATGTTTAGGATATTGAGAAAACAAAGCACCCGTAGCTGTGATCGTTGGCTTAATTTTTGTAGTTGCGTTTTTTGTGAATGCCTAGCCTGTGAGAGGACCCTTTCAAAGTGAATTTTCTCTGTGATCGTTGGCTTAATTTTTGTAGTTGCGTTTTTTGTGAATGCCTAGCCTGTGAGAGGACCCTTTCAAAGTGAATTTTCTTATAAAAAGTTTGATGTTTTAACCTCATATATGACTCCAAGGTTTTCTGACAGGTAACAAAGGAAGAGCTGGCAACCAAAGAAGAGTTGGATGGATTCAGGAAGCATGTGACAAGCTTGGCAGCCCTTGACTTCCTGGTTTGCCTCAAGTCTGATGTGTTTGTGATGACCCATGGAGGCAACTTTGCTAAATTGATTATTGGGGCCCGTAGATACATGGGTCATCGTCATAAATCCATAAAACCAGACAAGGGGCTAATGTCCAAATCTTTTGGAGACCCGTACATGGGCTGGGCGACTTTTGTAGAGGATGTGGTTGTCACTCACCAGACACGAACTGGATTGCCAGAGGAGACTTTCCCTAATTATGACCTCTGGGAAAACCCTCTGACTCCTTGTATGTGTAGAGCCTGACTGCGTATCGTTTTGGATGCATCACGGAGAGTTCATTTTCAGGAGCATGTCCTGAAAGAGCCAAAACCAAGCGGCTTAAAGGTAAGAATATGGGAAGAACTAGAGGAATATGATCTGCACAAATAGGTGCTGGCTAGCTGTACCAGGAATCGGGCATGTGGTTGGATGACTCAAGCCTTTTTGCAGGCACTCAGCAGTTTAGTCTCCAGGACAAAAAAGAGGAGCAGGTGTGCCAAAGACTGGAGACATTTTTTTCTTTTCTTTTTGGTCTATTTATTTATTGTAATTGCAAGTTAAAATTTGTAAGTTGATAGCTAATGCTTATGGAAATATCGAAGGAAATAGAGAAGACAAGGTACTGGTATCCCTGTGAAGAATGCTCTACTATCGGTACTATCGGGTGTTTGAGAAATATATTAAAATAATTTTTTTAAAAATATATTAATTTTTTTTTATTTTTAAAAATTATTTTTGATATTAATAAATTAAAATGATATGAAAATATTAAAAAAAATATTAATTTGGAGTTAAAAAAATAAAATTTTTTGTTTTTGTTTTAAATATGTTTGAAATGTAAAAACTGGAATGGAAGGATAGGCTAGTTGTTGATTTGGTATTTGAAAGGGATGTTTTCTAAAATATTTTTTAATTAAAATAATATTTTTATATTTTTAAAATTTTATTTTTAAGATAGTATAGGAAATAATATAAAAATATTAATTTTTTAAAAAATATTTTTAAAACAAAAAATGAAGCTATTAATAAGATTAACTATTACCTAATTTTTTTTATATAAAAAAAAAAAAAAAAAACAGTAGAGGTTGACAGATTTTAATAACAGAGGAGAAGTGACTCAAATTTTGACACTTCACTTGTTTCTTCTTATCAACTAAACCAGACAACGCCGTCTAATTTTTAATCTTCTTAAAATATACTAGAACTTATGATTCCGTCAAGTAGAGTAGAAAAAGACACGAGGGAGGATTTCAATTCCCGATACCCAACACGCTACCATCACCGGCAAATTAAATAAGAAAAAAAATAGATTATCCTCCCGTCCATTATGAAAATTAAGTACTAACCGTCCTTTGAAAAACCTGATGGTGCATTTGCATTTCATTGATCATCAAGAAGAGCTGAGAACTCGGGATTATGGCTATCCTACCACGCACCTCTCTGTCTCTCTTCTTCTTCTTCAGTTTCTCTCTTTACAGGTGCTTTTCTGTCTCTCTCTTTCTCATAATTGCTTATCAATCAACCATCGTGAACAACCTAGAACCTGAAAATTCTCCTTCCTTTATATAAATTTTTAAACTCTTTGTGTGAATTGCCAGATTCTATATAGAAACTTGTTTGAGTAAATTTCCCTTTTCTGGCTTTGAAATTTCTGATATATTACTGCCATCTAGCTTGGTTTACCAAAGTTTAAATTTACTATATTGTTGTGTCTTTGACAACTCTCTTGTACTTGCTAGATGTTTTTTTTTCATGAGGTTACCAAATCACACACACACACACACCCCACTCTCTTTCCAAATATGTATGTGTGTGTGTGTGTTTGTGTGTGTGAATTCCTTGTATTTTGTATTTAGTTTCCGTATATTTGTATTTAATTATGGTATATACGAATGATTTCTATAGATGGTATGATGCCAAGATGCATTTGTAGCCCAGGGTATGTTTACTATATAGTGAACGCCTTCTCTCCCTGTCCTAGATAGTTAGGCAGAAGGGTTGTGTTTGGACTTCAGTATACTAAAACAATGACGACCCTACTGCTGAGCTCTCTGTTCTCTTCATGTTTGGTTCCTTCGGTTTTTATTTTCACAGGTGCTTCTCTTTCTACGTTTCTTCTATTCACTGCTGTTATAACTAACATAGGAGATATTCTGATAGAATTCCAGAGTTTGTTGTAAACTTCCTTCGCTGGTTTTGAAATAAGAAAACCCTTTTTACATCTGATTATTGGAAGCAAGGCAAGTACTTTCGAAGTTGCTGACTAAACAATGCAATTACATTGTTAAATTTTGGTACATAGATGTCCATATTGAATTGAAGAACTCATAATTATGTTTCATTTTGTCTATCTCATAAATGTTCCAACTGTTCTGAAGGTTTTCTTGACTAAATCTGTGAACTTAATTCATACAAAACACATGTTAGGGTATCATCTCAACCTGAGCGGGCTAGCTTTCCACCTCGAGGTTGGAACTCTTATGATTCCTTTTGCTGGATTGTTTCTGAAGAAGACTTCCTGCAAAGTGCCGAAATCATCTCTCATCGTCTAAAGCCTTATGGGTATGAGGTATGAATATGGTTGATGACTACAATCAACTTTTTTAATTACTTGATCAGTATGAGAATGGGAAAGTTTACTGACATGGAGGTTGTCTTTTATCTGTTCAAATTCATGTAGTATGCAGTGGTAGATTACCTCTGGTATAGGAGAGATGTTCCAGGTGCTTCAACAGATTCTCGTGGATTTGATGTAATTGATGGATGGGGGAGGTTGATCCCTGATCCAGTCAGATGGCCCTCATCCAAGGGGGGTAGAGGGTTCACAGAAATAGCCAAGAAAGTTCATGGCATGGGTTTGAAGTTTGGGATTCACATTATGAGAGGATTAAGTAGACAGGCATATGATGCGAACACCCCTATCTTGGATACTACCAAGGTAAGTTTGGGATTCACGTTATGAGAGGATTAAGTAGACAGGCATAAGAATATATGATGTGAACACCCTCATTTTGGATACTGCCAAGGTATTGCTCCTTGTTATCAATGAGGATTCATTCTTCTCTCTTCTCTCTTTTCTATTTTCCCCCCCTCAGGAAAAATTTTTCTTCTTGTTTCCTTCACAAGCTCAGATTGCACAGTCCTGCAAAATCTATCATCATAAAAAGTAGACTGGTCAGGTGAAAGGTGAAAGGTGAAATGTAAGACATAATGCTAAAATTCAATTTCTATTAGGGAGGTGCTTATGAAGAGTCTGGACGACGATGGCGGGCAAAAGATATAGGGATCAAGGAGAGGTCTTGTGCCTGGATGCCACATGGTTTCATGAGTGTAAATACTAAGTTGGGAGCAGGAAGAGCCTTCTTGAGGTCACTTTATGAACAGTATGCCGAGTGGGGTGTTGATTTTGGTAATTAGTAATTAACTGAAATCTGCATTTTTCCATCTTTCCCAACACATTAACAGGTCTATGAATCCAACAGGGTGCATCTCAAGTCTCAACATTCTCTAGAGAATGAATTTTCTCTTTCACTTCACTTATTAAGAATGGTAAAATAATTTGTCAAAGCAGCATTGCAGCTTTCGAGAACCGTTTGCATTGTTGGAAGCATGAATGAAGTATTGTTCTGTAATAATGTAGGAAATATATGTTGAAGGTCTTGGAAGGACCCAATAGTAACAATGCAATGAGTCAAATAGAGCTTTGACCTCTTCAAGCATCCTAAGCTTGAACTAGGCTTAGGTCAAGCTTCTTATGGTTTATTTGAAAAAAATCCTCCAAAATTAATCTTGAGCTCAAGGTTGTTAACTCAACAAAGAAATGGAAGTACAAATTCTAGATACACAAGTCATATTGACAAAACTATTACCAAACCTATAGCTGTATAGATATAGATTATTATGGAAAGAAATTACAAAAAATAATTTATTTCTGAAAAGATTGACCTCTATAGCTTTATTTTTAGGATGCTTAGTTGCCCTGTTTGTGCTGAATGTGTTTGTACGTTTAAAATCAAGTTAATCTGTTATGGAGTTGAGCTTAGAACTGGTAACGGACAATTTGCTTGGTTTTCTGCCCTAAAATCTAAATCAAGTCAGAAATTAAAAGTTTTGACTGGCATTTATTACAAAATTGTGAATTCCGTCCAATTCAGTCTTCCCTCCTGTTATTTATACCTCTAGGATTTCTGAGTGGCTTCACGTCAGTCTCTCTATTTTAATAATTTTTATATTCTTTGCTTCTCTTTTATTTGCAGTGAAGCATGATTGTGTATTCGGTGATGACTTGGATGTAGATGAAATAACGTTTGTGTCAGAGGTATACAGCATTTTTGGTGCATAAATTTTACCTCTTCAATCTTTTCTGAATAGTGATGGTGATATATGAAGAGCACTTGTTTAGGTTCTGCAAAAGCTTGATCGTCCCATGCTGTATTCTTTGTCTCCTGGAACCAGCGCGTCACCAACCATAGCAAAAGATATAAGTGGATTGGTAAACATGTACAGGGTCACTGGGGATGATTGGGATACATGGGGAGACGTTGCAGCTCATTTTGATGTTGCAAGGTGGATCTAAGTTTTCATGCAAAATAAGAGCTTAAAATTCAAATTACATGTAGATTGCCCTCTCTAATTGGTGTTTTTCTTCTATTCTTCCATTTTGTTGATGTGATGTCTTGTTCTTCTGCTTCAGGGACTTCGCTGCTGCTAATAAGATTGGTGCCAAGGGCTTGCTGGGGAGGTCATGGCCTGACTTAGATATGCTACCCTTGGGATGGCTTACAGATCCAGGTGAAAAGTTAGCAGATTCTTCTTTTTAATTCTAGCACTTTTTAAATGAAGCAATGGAACGCTTGCTGTTACATGGTGGTAGCAAAATAGCATAGCTTGCATAGGTCCAGGCACTTGAGTGTTGATCATGTTAACTAACAGTAACAAAAACACATCCTAGTAACAACTTCATTGAAAAGTAATGCATCTGGACCAGTTTTTACCTTGGGTCTAGGGGTTTGCAACTTAAATTGCAGAGTATTCATGATTAACTTGAAAGTGTTTAAAAAGTTCCACTAAAAAGAACAAAAATTTGAATAATCACATTGCTTTTCTGCATCCTAGGTTCTAACAGGGGACCATACAGAATGTGCAACCTTAATCTAGATGAACAAAAAACTCAGGTATGTATATGCAACTCTAAATGTGTGTCAGTCCAATGTAATAAATAAGCTTTTTTTATTGATGACTTGATACAAGTTTTTTCTTTGCAGATGACTTTGTGGGCAATGGTCAGATCCCCTCTCATGTTTGGAGGAGATGTTAGAAAGCTTGATGAGACCACATACAGTTTGATCACGAATCCCTTCGTTCTGGAAATAAATTCTTTTAGCACGAACAATATGGAGGCATGTGAAACAATGTTTTTTTTAGAGGCCTTTGGAATATTAACTGATTTTTTTCCTGATATATCATCACATTGCACATGCAGTTTCCTTATGTTACTGGTACGAAGGGTTCTATACATAAGACCATGGCTCTCAGCCAACTATCAAGAAAATGTTTGAAGGAAGTTGTATCACGTACACGATTTCTGGGTCTCACTAGCTGCAATAATCCCAAAGTTAATGGATGGTTAGTTGAAGCTCTTGACGATCTTGACCAGATATGCTGGAAAGAGAACGTGCGAAGCCACGAACCTTTATGCCTATACAAGCGAAAACCTCTTTTGGCTTCGTAATCTCTTTTACCCTCCTTAGTTGTTCCAAACAACAGACTATTATTATGACATCCTCTGATGCTGTGAATGGAAATGTAGTGATGAACAGTTAATTTACAATCAAGGAGAGCTCCATTTATTAGCCAGTGATGGAATGGAGTTTTGCTTGGATGCTTCTTCAAGACAGAAGCGTACTTCAAAAGAACTAAAGAGCAGTTCCTTCTCCCCCTGCAGATCAGATGCCAATCAGGTATCTCTTCATTCACAATTCCCTAATTTCTAACGAAGGCACAGGAGCTAGTTTCCTGTACAATTTTAGTGGAACACAGAGAAGACAAATGTCACTTTCTTGCAGAATCATGTATAAATTGAACGCAAACAATTAACAAATACATAAAGTAGGAAACTATAACTGTCTGATTGTTGAAGCTCCAAATTATATTGTCATTATTTAATTAATGGTTATAATTATCATCATATGAGTGATACTTGAAGGCACAGGAGCTAGTTTCCTGTAAAATTTTAGTGGAAAACAGAGAAGACAGATGTCACTTTCTTGTAGAATCATGTATAAATTGACAGTAAACAATTAACAAATACATAAAGCAGGAAACTATAACTGTCTGATTGTTGAAGCTCCAAATTATAATGTCATTATTTAATTAATGGTTTTGCCAGAATGGTTATAATTATCATTATATGAGTGATACTTGAAAGCAAACTCTCAATTTCAACAGATGTGGGAGTTAAACAATAATGGATCCCTTATCAGCAGCTATTCTGGTCTGTGTGCAACTGTGAACTCAATTGACGGTAATATGCTAGAAGTTCAAGCTGATTTTCTACATGTTCATTAAGGGCCACTCGATGATTTTTCCTTGCCATGTTAATATATATGCAGCTAAAGTTGGTAACAGTGGAGTTCGCTCTTGGATTGCCACTGGAAGAAAAGGTTTGATGCCCTCCGAACTCTCGATAAATTTGGTTTCAATGTCACCATTCCTTGGCAGTATTTTTAAAAGAACCCAGAGAAGTTTGTGGTTTAATGAGAAACTTGATCCCTAGGATGATTTTCCATTTCTTGATGAGTGCGTTCCAATTTTTGTTGAAGTTTTGGCAGAGGTGAGACTCAAACAAGAGACCTCAACCTTCTTGCCTACGCAAGAGTACCACTGAGCTACATGCTTACTGGTTACCCCCAAGATGATTATGATCCCTTGGTGAAGGGAAGCTATTTAAATCGAACTGTTATGTTTTTCCATGTATCTGGGGTGGAAAATAGTCTGCTCAATATCAATATTCATGCCTTCATTTATTATTGTTGTCGGGCGTATATGTTTATTTTATAAGTTCCAAATTGCCTCATTCAAAAAGGAACGATCTTCTCCTCTTAGCTGCCAACTTGTTTGTCTAGTATGGCACTCTGGTAGCGTCTAACCATACCTATGAATTATGATTGATAATTAGCATGCCTACAGTCATTGATCTGAAAACTCTTAGGGCATACTGCATATGTATCTATTTCTCTTAATACATCAATGCCTTCGCCTTTCTGTTTACTCAGGAGAAATTTATGTCGCACTTTTCAATCTGAACTCGGTGAAGACAGTAATATCAGCGAAGACATCAGACATGGCTAAGGTACTTCCTGGGAGAAACTTTAATGGGACATCATGCCACGGCAGAGAAGTTTGGAGTGGAAAAGATTTTGGAAAAATAGAAGATTTAATATCAATGGAGGTAGAGGTGCATGGCTGTGCATTGTTCGTCGTCAACTGTCGCTAGTGTAAACCGACACGGCAGAGTTTGTTTCCTTGCCATCCCTTTCTTTTCCGTTTCTTCTTCACTCTCTGTTATTGTATGAGCGAAAAGAAGAGGTGGCTGTTGTGTCAAACGCAATGAAGTTAAGTTCCATTTAAGTTGGAGCAGCCAAAATTTGATAACTGTTTTTTTTATATATATTAAAATAATATTTTTTTTATTTTAAAAAAATTGCATTTCAAAACAATCAAAAAGATATAAAAAATAATTTAAAAAAAATAAAATTTTAGAGAAACAAACGCTTTCCAAAGACTAAGAGCATGTTTGGCAGTGTGGTTGCGGGTGCTTTTCAAATAACTTTTCGTGCCAAAATGCATGTCAATGATGTTTTTTTATTTTTTAAAAATTATTTTTGATATCAGCACATCAAAACGATTTAAAACGGTTTAAAATGTATAAGCTATATTAAATTTTAGTAAAACAAAAAAAAAATAAATTTTTTAAAAATGCAGCTGCACCCACGTTCCCTAATAAGAGGGTGTTTGGCAGTGTGGTAGTGGTTGCTTTTCAAATAGATTTTCGTGTCGAAATACATGCCAATGATGTTT
>Ga0307512_10007902_pt1 | contig 10451 bp, 13 predicted proteins | sample 14_EM_MG_FD_200267 | JGI IMG/M metagenome (GOLD analysis project Ga0307512, IMG submission 200267) | Populus trichocarpa ectomycorrhiza microbial communities from riparian zone in the Pacific Northwest, United States - 14_EM | ecosystem: Host-associated > Plants > Roots > Unclassified | place... | reverse complement strand
GTATCCCCCCCCCCTCCCGCCCAACCCCGGAAAAATATCAAGCGGTGCAAACGCCAACCCTCTTTAGGTTCCCGATCCCCATTGTGCATCATGTAATGGCACCTTCGTGGAGAAGGTAAAGCACTGTTGCTCGCCTCACTCGGTTTAACCATTTTGCAAAAGATCGAGAGCGAAGCAGATCATCCACGTAGTTTTCAGACGTCAGGCCCTCCTCTCGATGATGGTACTCCCGGCGGTGGTCCAGGTCTGGAGAATTTCTTTAGTACGCCTCAATGTCATGCCTAGCCATGGGCAGTCATATAATACTTGTAATAGTGGGCTTATCACAACTTCTGAATGGTCCCCGACCTCAGCCTGGAAATTCAGCGCACTCGCCCTCTCCCGAGCAAACAAACATGGTACGTATTCATGCCCATTGCCCACCCAATTCTAATGTCTTGATCAGGGCGGAACTGGTTTCCGATTAGACATCGATCGAGGCCCGGGTGGTTCCCGGACGATATTAATCGGAGGACCACCATCGCTGGGTGGAGTCCGGCGAGGGTGCGTAAAGATGTCAAAATCACCTCCGCACAGCCTCCCAACACAGGTTACAGCATACCAGGCGACGAGCGCCATCCAATCGGGGGCGCATTGATGGCTCAGTATCTCCTCGCTATGCTCTCACAGCGTGCTGGCAGAGAAGGGCTCGCGGACCCCTTTAATGGCTTCGGCCTCATGGGCCCTGAAGATGGACGAATGGGAGATTATGTCTTCAATCAGGAAGGTAAGCGAATTTGAATAATCACTGCAAATGATCACACTCACACACCGTAGCGCTGGATCAAATCATTACTCAGATCATGGAGCAAGGGAATTCTTCCCGCCCAGTCCCAGCTACAGAGGAGGTCATGCAGCAACTTAGCAGGGAAGTGTTAGAGGAAGGATGTGGGTCCACATCTAGCGTTCTATTTGGTTATGTCCTGAACCGTGAGCCCTCAGCCCCACTACTAGAGCGGGATTGCGCAGTGTGTAAAGACCAATTTGCGCTGAACACCGAAGATCCGGATGACCAAGTGGTCGTGACTCTACCATGTAAACATCCATTCCACGAAGGTTGCATAATGCCCTGGCTCAAATCTAGTGCCACTTGCCCCGTCTGTCGGTAAGTCTTAGGCGTAAAGGATCCTACTACCCTACTTATGCAGCCCCAGGTTCCAGCTCGTTCCTCAGCCCGGACATCGCCCACCCGACGGTGCTCCCAGTGGGTCCGCTGGTCCGCCCCCGGTCAACCGGACGACGCGACCGGAGTCCCCGCAAAATGGGGGCATGTTTAGCCAATGGTTCAATAGAAGGGGCAGTAGGGGAAACGGTAGTAGCTCTAGGACGAACCGGAATCGTTCTTCACCTGATGAATGGGAGCATGAAGATGTCCCTGGAGGGTGGTTGGACTAGTCTGGTAGTTGTTTGTGTTTTTATGTATTCACACGCGTCAGTAGTTGCCAGATATTGAAGTTGTCAGGCATCGTCGTTCTCGACTCGTTGGAAAGGATGTAGTCATGTATCTATTTATGCACCTATAGACTGTTTAATCCCGAGTTGTATTACATCTGCGAAAGGCTGCTTGATTCATGACAGCATCCCAAAAATTATGTTAAAAAAAGACAACCAGAAATTTCACAGTTCTCAATGCATAAATACACAACCAAGAGAGTTGGGGAAACGGATCGTTGTAACCAGTACAAGACAGTTCCACATCCACCCTCGCAGCCCTCCAGATATCTCACACCGAAGGAAACGCCGTTCCTCCCACTCACCCTATCAATTACTTGTCGCTGTTGTGAACGACGTAGTAGCAAGTCCGATGCGGTGATTTTCAGTATCGAAGACAGAGTAGAAACGCTCGAGAAAAGTGTAGCCGTTGACGAAATCTAAGCCCTGTCCGGAGAGCCTGCCGGTGTTTTGAACGACAAGGTAGATGCCGTCCGCCGTACCGTTGATGAAAGAGTTGAGTGCGCGAGGCCAGATTTGCGCGTTTGCTGTGAGCTCGAACGTCGTGCCGCCGGCCACGAAGAAGAGCGATTGAAGGTTGGCATACTGCTCTGGCGTGATGTGGAGCAGGCCTGTGTCCGAGTCGAGAACGGCGCCAGTTGCGTTCGAGTAACGGTTGTACGCGTCTATACATTGTTGTTTATTTTATGTCGATCTTTAACTGCTGTACGAATGAAAATATAACAGAAAGCCACGCACCGCTAGCCATGAAGATGAGGGTTGTTCCTGTGTCGACGATCCCGGCGGTGGTCTCGAGAATGGGAGTCGAACTGCCGTAGCGAATAGACTGGTCGATGCCCCAGTACCTGCTCGCCGGAAAAGTTCTGGTAAGAGGACTACCCAATCCAGCCCTATGTGAGCATAGATGTTGCGAAACCATGCTGCCGCAACCTACGTGAAAGTGATGTTTCCAGTGAATTTCGAAGAGTCGATGCCACCGAAGGTCAGCTCGCCACTCATGACCGAACTTGTATTTGTGGGCTCAAAGGACACAGAGACCATATTGGATGACGTTGCTCCTTGGCTGAAGAGGTTATCTGTGACTGTAGGAATACTGCTACCCGTAGACGGCGATAGCGAGCCAATTGTCAGATTCGTTGGGCCTAAACTACAGAGAACGGTGTGAACTCAAATCACACGGGCGGAAGTCCACGCTCACCCCAGGATGCCATCCGCGTCTTTAATACCATGGGAAAATGAGGCGACGCCTATGGACTGCGACGGAATGACAACGCGAGGGGCGATCGTCATGTCATCTATGAACTCTTTACCTGGAGGGAGTGTACATGTAGCAAAGGTGTCGTTTATGCGGGAAAACGTACCGGTGAATGTCGCAGAGCCATACGTTACAAACTGGCAGATAGTATTTGTGAATCAGTTTACATTGACCCGCTGAATGGACAGAGGCACAAACGGCACTCACTACGTTGTCTTGGGTTTGCACACTTGTGTTAGTCCTGACATAGGGTTTTCCGGCTCCCACCCAGGTATTGGCGCTTCCAGTGTCTACGATAAGCGTGTCTAATTAACAAGAAGGTTTGGAATCTGCGATTAGCTCAAAGAAACTATGCTGGTGTGACTCACAGGAAGTCGGGGGGCTGCCGATACCAACAGTCGTCCGGTATGACGATGCAGCATTTGTCGCTTCAAGACCGACGGTCGCGTCCGAGTCCACACTCAAGTATTCGCTTTGTCTTGCATCACTAAAGGAAAACAACTGCTTCGCACGTGCCCGGTCTCTATTGACGAGATCTTTGGAGCCAGTGAATTTGAGCTGCCTAGCAAAAGGCAATGACACCGGACTATTGCGAACGACGATGGGGTTCGCCGCAACGCAGACAGCCAAGAGGATGAGGCTCGTCAGCGGGGTAGTCTGGAACATGAGGTAAATCAAAGCGGGAAGGTAAAATGGAGGACGGTGCGACGGATCACAAGTCGTCAACGTGGCCATGACAGTGCCAGTTCGGTTTTAAAGCTCTGCATTAACTGTGCCCGACGGGCGGACAGGACTGAACCGCGTACATGAGCAGGTACAAGGCTCCCCTTGACATTTACGAGGGGCGTTTGTTCGCGTCCTTACGGTAGACATGGGTACATGATCTGGCATAGAGTGGAGCACGAGGAAGAGAAACAGACTTCTTTCTCCTGCATGAACTTGTTTTACATCCCTTATTTCTTTATATGCGGCGAACGACAAGGGTATAACCCCCGAGGCGACGAGTCGTGAGAGTAGGTTAGATGCAGGGAGCCGGATAGCAGGAGAAAACCCAGTCGATCATGGCTCTCGGGAGATAAGTTGGCGGCAAAGTCGCAACGATCCGTGACGATATTGTGAAATTATAGTGGAAAGACTCCGAGGAAAGGTAAAGAGCCAAGTCTCCATCGCATTCTCCGTTAAAGCCGAGGGCCGAAGTTTCAACGAATTCCTGACGCCTGTCGGTCGTGTCTTCCGTATTATGCCGACATACCAGCTCCGAGTCATCGCAGGTCCCACAGGCCGTGAGAAAAATGAAAAGATCAGAGATAGTAAATCAACTAGTCCCGGATAATAGCACGTCAATGCGGAACGATGTGGAACCGAGAACTCTCCTGTGGGTGAATGGGTCGAGGGTCAGCAAAATCGAACGCTGGCAGGTTTATTGGAGGTGAGTCATCGTTCTCCCGACGCTGAGCTTTTCAAGGTTGCAGCTGGCTGCCACGAGTCGAGGGCCAAATTTCTCTGCCCTTGATCTGCACGGTAATAAAGACGAGGGTGAGAGTGTCGTCATGGCCGAATGATGACAGTCAACTAAAGCATCCGCCCTCTCGAAGAGAATACTGACGGTATAAAGCATGATCGTGGTTCTCCGCGGTACAGCACATCAGGTTTGCAACGTGCGTGGCAATCAGGAAATCACTGCCCTAGGGTGCGACAAACCATGGGAATTAAATTGTGATTATTACGGAGGTTTATGCCGTTATGCCGTTACGCACTCACGAGCGTCGACAATCGTCGCTTCGTACGATTGGTCGAGGACTCCAAGTTCGTCCTTAGCACGTGCTACAAAAGCGGTCCCAGAGCGGGAACTTGGAGGTGCCACGAAGTCGCAATGTCTGTGTGGGGATAATATCGGACTCACAAACTCCGCTTTGCGGCGACGGTTTCCAGTGTTTCGAGCTTCTCCGATGAACGGTTAGGCACAAACACGCGCTGCGGGCCAAGTCCTTGTAAAGTAAATACTGGTTAGGCATTTGGATTGAGAAGTAAGACCGAGAATGGGACATATTGCGACGATACCGATAAGGGCTTGACCCACCAGAACGACCTAGCCAATGTAGCTGCTTCCGGGGTGTATAACTTGCGAACTCTGGGGAATCCCTTCGTGCTTGAGGACCAATAGTTGTGTCAAGTCGGAACCAGAGGCTACCGATCACCAAAGATCAACAACAAGAAAGATCATAACATGGAAATATTCTGTGGGGTGACAAGTGTCGGGCCGTAGGAAAGTAACAGAATACTTGGATCTGGTCGTAGTTCTCGGCTACCTGGGCCAGATTGGTGAATTGGGGATCGGGTGAGTCGCACGAACTGCATAAAGCGTATAGCAGATACATGTATATTTTGGAACGGGAAGAAATCGGGTGAAATCCTATCCTTCATGGCACAGTGACGTGCTCCTGATTGCTGAGGAAACCGCAATCAGATATCACATCACTGAGGTAGATTCTCTTTCAACAGCCTGACCACCTCCTCTGCGGCGCCCCAGGATTGCTGGTACCCGGAAGGACTAAAAAGGTTTAACAAAAGAATACCGTACAAAGCCCTTGTACTCACCCAAATCCGTAAGCGTGGACAACTATAGTGGTCTTTGTATCTGCCGAAGCTCGCGACAGCTCAGGGACCAGAGTTTCCTTGCTTGGCACAATGACAAATTGTACTTCAACCCGCGGCCCCCCTTCACGAGCAGGCCGCAGTCCTACATTATGAGCATGGATGCGCAGAGGGGGGTCAGCTAATTCAGGCACCAACTCCTGTGCCCGAGCCAGGATACCACGCGCAGTAGGAATGTCGATTGACGTGTCCCAGTTGTTGATTTGAAAAGTACCCCCAAGTAATACCATGCCAGGGGTCGAGGCCCGTGGTATCAAGTATGTTACCTCGGATGGCTTGTCGGTACCTCATGTTGCTTATTATGAGCTTGAAACATCCGGGCAGATCAAAGTTACTCACTGGTAGGGAGAATGGTTACGCATTCGTTGGCGTTTGGTGCATACGCCAGTACCACTTGTCCCCGTATAGGTACCACTTTCGTATCCCCCACGCCGAGAAGGGAGCGTGCACCTAAGATGGACCGTCATGCTCGCGCAATGTCGGACCTATTGAAAAGCCTCACCAAGGGCGGTTGCGTTGATCACTGCGCCATTCTCTCCAGCCAATTCGCACGCTTCGTCCAAACTATGGACCCGACGTCGTACAAACTTGACTCCTCTGCCTTCCAACTCGGACTTCAACCACGGGAGGTAAACCTCGGGGTTCACCGAATACGTATCAAACTGCACCCCGCTTCTCGCGTTGACTGGTAAGGGATGATCACTTGGCAGGACACGGAACTGACATGGATCAGATTCGCCATTCATCAAGGGCGTATAACCTACATCACGAACAATCCCTCTCCACCAAGACGCCTCCTTTTCGGCGTCTTCGACGTCATAGTAAAGTCGTGATGGAAGTCTCTAGAAGATAACATCCCTAAAGAGAAACTTGGTGAATGGGCGAAGTCACCGTACCATAATCAATCCCGTCGGTATCATGTCCCAGAACTTATCACTAGGAAACCATCGACAAAAGTCAGAAGTATTGTAGAAACGGCTTCTTCGACGCACAATGTATATTTTTCCCAGCGGTTAAGGCGATCGTCACGTTGCAGCGGCATCCAGTCGGCACCCTGAGGACAAGAGGTTTGAATCGCTTGGAAATGAAGTAATGTGACTCACAGCCCATGGGCTAGCAAACGCCTGACTGCTGAGATCTTCAGGCATATCTCGCGCTACAACCGTGACTTTGAAGCGGTTAGAGCCTTCGCCGTCGGTCAAGACATATGCGACAGTGAGCCCGATGACCCCCGCCCCGAGGATGACGACATGAGTTTGCGATGCATGGGTCGGCATGTTCAAATTGAGCGAGAAAACAGGGATGAGGGAGACAGTATAATCGTGTGACCTACTACTGTTGACTGATCTTAAGAAGATCGGCCGAAACAGTCGTATATAGTAGATTGCCCTTCTAAGGTCGACAGGCCCCGACTCGGACTCCGTATTCGAGGCGCTGCGACGTTTCAGCTTCCCGACGTGTCGGAAGCCCTCAGGCAAGCTGGCTACAGGTCGGGCTGTCACACGCTCTCTGAACGTTCGCTATACCGAAGAAAATTCGTAATTCGCTTAGCAGGAGGTGGATGCAGTCGAGCATTTACCAACCTCTCCGTCAAGGGTGTTAGCGCGTATCTTATGTAATCTGTTTTCCATCTCATAAACTACCAGCCAGTGTATGGCAATTGGGCCCCGCCAGTTTCAATCGACGTGCAGTCTATAAAGGCGCTGGGATACATGAGGAAGTACTAATGGATGGTCAGTGTGCATCTTGCGGCTACGTCCCCTATACGAAGCGCGACGCCATGGTGAAAAGCACGATCACATGCTTCAAATTGTTTTCCCTCCGAGGCGGCCTATCAACGGGATGGCCTTCGAGTCAAATCCCAGTTTGACATGTGGTGAGGTGAGCCATCGCTCTACCCATTGCTCTTAGTACCATTTGTGGAAACAGGAGCTATGATCATTCCCCTTGAGGTGACGACGAGGATGGTCCGGTATCCAACTAGATCCAGGTCACCGCTTCGAGAAAGATGCGGCGCAAAGACACGATTAGATCATGTAGGGGACTATCATTGGTATTGATGGCGATAGTGGTGCAGCCAGTGTCTGACAGAAGATGTCATCCAATAGTCGAAAGAAGGGTAGCAGCATGTGGGCTAGTGTGCAACCGAGTTGCACAGTGCCCCAGCGATGAGTATTGATATGAGTGAGGTATTACCTGAGATTTCCAACAAGGACTTGGGTGCCGAAAACTAGGTAAGTTCTGGTGGGGGCAAAGCGAGCATCTTGGCAGAAGGAAGATGCATCTCTCATGAGGTCCTGAGAATGGGTAAGAGTCGGGAGGGAACTCGGACATGGGCACAAGCGACTTGCCGCGCTTTCCCCCCCCATAGTCATGAACAAATGCAGAGCCTCCACCAAAATACGGTGGTACAGAAGGAAATGGTAGCCCTTTCCTTTTCCTGTTCCTGGCAGTCGGCCCTCAACATGCGGCGGCGGCGCAGTCATCATACTCCAAGCACTGGAACGTTGGTGCGGCGTATAGTCGGATGGGATGCAAACTGATGCAAATTCTGTGTTCCCATATTGATTACGACATTACAGCACGATACTGAACTTTGATACGCTGGCGACGCCTAACTCTGAATCAGGCAGGGAGGGTCTTATCGTAGCGTGTATGCAGTGTGTTCACCCTCCGAGGAGTAAGATACCGCAGAACCCGAAACGTGGGCTTGGTTCCCTAAGGGAACTCTCCACAGGCGGTGGTGTTACCGGCATGTCCCTATCTTTGCAATAGCTACCATTGCTTAGTCCGTGGTGAGCGGAAACACTCGAGATCCACGGCTACATGGGCATACCTCGCGCTTTCCGGAAATCAGGGACAAGGTTCAGAAGATGTTCAGCCTTGCACTAGCAGTACATAAAAGTCCAATAACGCGGAACACCATAACCGTGTACCGGATGAGTCTGATAATCATTGCTCGTGCTGGATGACGGTGCCGCTTCCATCTTGTTGGCGCCTTGTGCCGGCAGCAATTTGCCAAGAATTTTCTAAGCTGAAATGGATCAACGACGGTCTGGTGCCACGTTGCGCTGGCGTAGACGCGCCACAATCACGAGGGCGGTGGCGGCGCATGTCCTATGTTTCGTGGGGATGTCTTCCACTTCGAGGTTCCTCTCAGCTGTGAGCTCGGGTGTCGACGCTTGTGGCAGTTGCAGAAATACTTTCCGAGAACATTGAGAACAGATTTGAAAGCTTGATTGAACACCGCGATAAGTGTTCATACAAGTAGAGTCTGCCCCTCGCGTTTTTGAGGGTCATTGCACACATGAATCATGCCACTGTGAATGAAAGATAACGCGAGGGATATCCTGGAATCTAAGGTTAAGCTCCACTTAATTTTCTCCATTAGATGAAAGAGGACGCACGTTCCTGTCGACAGTGATGCATGGTGGCCTCGATGTGTGGATCATGCTAGGGGCAATTTGATGCTTATCAACACCACTCCGAGGATAGGTATCCTAGGATAGCGCGAAGTACAGTGACCAAGACGGGTGTGTACCCGTCGCCCATAGTAAGACGGGCGGAACTGAATGCTTGCGTTAGGATTGTTGAGGAGAGAAGAACTCTGATGACGAGAGCGAAGTTCCCACCTTTGCGGAGAGTCCCGAGCAGCAGCAGCCTTGCCGTCCGCCACGTTGGTGACTTCCTCTTCCCAACACCTTGTGCGTCTCTCTAATATGTGAGGTAATCTCCCGCAATGCCGACCTTTGAGCACGAGCATCCTGCTGGCACTGTTTTTCACCACCTGACCTTCTCCACGTCAACGCCAAGGTAGCCGAGTCGTAACTCTTGCCGCGCTTGCCTTCTTCGCTCGTCACACCCATTTGTTGTACAATATGTGGTTGTCGTTGCCCTCGCACGCGGCGTCGCGGTCATAAGCACGTTGGGAAAATGTTTCTATGGTCAAACAGGTGTACGCTGAGATGGCCGCTTGGAATGATTCCAACCATGGTGTAGAAATAAATTCCATTCCTCTTACCAAACACTCATCCCCTCATCAAAAATTGCAACGCGGAGCGCTCACCCAACACTGGCCATCGATCGCTCGACAAGGATGTCCTCAAATGAGTCAAGAAACGGATATTGGGTGCGAATTGAAAAAGGTCAATGGTCATTCCGTTCCCCAAAGGTGTGAGGAGAATATCCGAAAACGTGCTGAGAAATCTTCTGCCCTTCTACCAGCATGTTGTCAACGTTTTTATCCGAGCGGGTGTAGTCATTTGTCGTTCGCACCCCCCTGATGTGTCCACATGCTGATCCTGGAATCTTTCTCGAAGATGTCCAACACGGAGGAAACTGGCAATTCTCCTTCACTCCAACGTGTCTTGGCAGCATCGAACACACGAAGTGATTTCTCAGAATGCCCCAAGATCGCCTGTGCGGCATGGCCGTGGATGACGATGACCGCCATGCTCCCGAGGTTCGCTCGTTCGCAACTGCGATCGAGTAGCAAGCGAAGAGGGCTCTTCCATACTTTCTCGCATGGTTGAAGGGTGCGCAACGTTGGCAGTGTGCGACGTGACATCATCTCTCTCCGCGAATTGGATTTGACCCGCGGTGTAGCCCTAAACGTAAAAGCGGCAGGAGTGCCCAGATTGATATCAGTACACCCTAGGAAAGAATGTCAAGAGTATCCGTTATGGGCTATTGACGGGGTTCCAGTTCGAAAATCCGTGAGGATGAGAGGAACTCCAGCCAGGGGATGGAATTCTATCAGAACGTCGTCCAGCGCCACGGGGGTAACTGTTTAGCATTCTGGGACTTAGTACTTAGGGGTGGTGTGAGAAAAGATGGGCTCGTGACACTCAGAATGGCAAAAGATTGATGGCCCTCTTAGTAGGCCCCAAATTAACGGCGGTCGTTTTGAGCAGTGATACTGACAAGAGTCGCGTGTGGTGACCAGAAAGGAAAACCAATGCTGTCTCTCACTTCTCAATCAGTGCCGTGACCCCACTTCGTACAGTCACAAGGGCCTCGTCCGCATGTACGGAGGGAAGACGCCCGTTGT
>Ga0307512_10007901_pt1 | contig 10452 bp, 8 predicted proteins | sample 14_EM_MG_FD_200267 | JGI IMG/M metagenome (GOLD analysis project Ga0307512, IMG submission 200267) | Populus trichocarpa ectomycorrhiza microbial communities from riparian zone in the Pacific Northwest, United States - 14_EM | ecosystem: Host-associated > Plants > Roots > Unclassified | place... | reverse complement strand
TCAATCAACCACGCCATGGTTAGAAAGCAAACAGAGAGCGGCACCAGGATGACAGGGAGAACTCACTCGCTATCAGATCAAGCAACCAGGCCAAGGTTAGCAAGCAAACAGAGAGCGGCAACCGGATGACAGGGAGAACTCACTCGCTATCAGATCAAGCAACCAGGCCAAGGTTAGCAAGCAGACAGAGCGCGGCACCCGGATGACAGGGAGAACTCACAGGCTATCCGATCAAGCAACCAGGCCAAGGTTAGCAAGCAGACAGAGCAACAATGGATCCCGAATTATAGGCAGAACTTACATGCTATCGAATAAAGTAACCAGGTAGATGTTAGCAAGCAGACTGCATGGCAACGGATCCCGGTTGACAGGAAGAACTCACATACTATCAAATTAAGTAATTGGGTAAAGGTTAGCTAGCAGACAGAGCGCGGCACCCGGATGACAGGGAGAACCCACATGCTATCGGATCAAGCATCCAGGTGAATGTTAGCGAACAGACAGTATGCGGGATCCCGCATGACAGAGATCTCACCGGCTATCACATCGAGCAATCAGGTGAACGTTAGCAAGCAGACTGCGTGGATTTCACAAGACAGGAAGAACTCACTCGCTATCGGATCAAGCAACCAGGCGAAGGTTAGCAAGTTGACATTGCACGGCAGCGGACCCCAGATGACAGAGAACTCACTCGCTATCGGATCAAGCAACCAGGCGAAGGTTAGCAAGTTGACATTGCACGGCAGCGGACCCCAGATGACAGAGAACTCACTCGCTATCGGATCAAGCAACCAGGCCAAGGTTAGCAAGCAGATAGAGCAACAACAGATCCCGGGTGACAGAGAGAACCCACATTCTATCGGATCAAGAAACCAGGCCAGGTTAGCAAGCAGACTGCACAGCAATGGATCTTGGTTGACTGGAAGAACTCACTGGCTATCGGATCAAGCAACCAGGCGAAGGTTAGCAAGTTGACAGAGTACGGCACCTGGATTACAGGCAGAACTCACATGCTATCACATCGAGCAACCAGGTGAATGTTAGCAAGCAGACAGTGCACGGCAACGGACCCCAGATGACAGAGAACCCACCGGCTATCGGATCAAGCAACCAGGCCAAGGTTAGCAAGCAGATAGTGCACGGCAACGGATCCCAGATGACAGAGAGCTCACCGGCTATCAGGTCAAGCAACCAGGCCAAGGTTAGCAAGCAGATAGAGCACGCATCCGGATGACGGGGAGAACTCACACGCTATCAGATCAAGCAACCAGGTGAAGGTTAGCAAGCAGACAGTGCACGGCATCCGGATGACAAGGAGAACTCACGAGCTATCAGATCAAGCAACCAGGTGAAGGTTAGCAAGCAGACAGTGCATGGCAATGGACCCCAGATGACAGAGGGAACTCACGGGCTATCAGATCAAGCAACCAGGCCAAGGTTAGCAAGTTGACAGAGCACGGCACCTGGATGACAGTGAGAACTCACGAGCTATCGGATTAATCATCCAAGTGAAGGTTAACAATGCGTCGTTGAGGTTGGAGCATTCAAGAAAGTCAGGAACATACATGCAATTAACCAGCAGGCGCAGTACCGTCTCTCCAGAGTCGTTCTTGGCCTTCTTGTTTGCACCGAAATTTTGGATGAGGAGCTGGACTGTTGATTTATAGTCTTTCGTAGCCGCAAGATGCAGTGCCGTTGACCCGTCGTTGGTTCTGGCCTCCTTGTCAGCATGCAATTCTTCAATCAGTACCCGGACCGTGGAATCATGGCCTCCTGCAGCCGCAAGGTGCAATGCCGTCGACCCATCGTTTGTTTTGGCGTCCTTGTCTGCACCAAATTTTTCGGTGAGTAACTGGACAGTGGAGTCATGGCCGCCTGCAGATGCACGGTGCAGTGGAGTTTCCAGCCAAGTATTAACTGCGGACGAGTAATAGCGCTTCATTTCCGACGAGCCTAGTTCTAAAATGATCTCCAACAGTGGTATATGGCCATGCTCGATAGCCCAGAAAAACATTGGGAGATGAGGAAGATCACGTTTAGGCGAAATCTCCCCCCAGGGCCGAAACTCAAATGGCAACTTCTTATCCAATACCAATGCCCGAAATGAGAGCCAAATGTCACCGGATGACTTCCTCGTTATGTTGGTAGTGTGTTGAAGCCAATGTTCAGCTAAATAGTTCAGCAAGCGATACTGGACTTCAAAACCGGGCTTTTTTTTGCACACGTTGCTTCCATAATGCCCTAGACTGAAAATAGGCCGACGAACGCTGGTTCTGAAGCCTTGTATCCGTTTCCATCCTGAAAAAAGCTCACTGCTGAACCGACCGGACGATAGGACTTCTCGCATTATTCCCGGAACCAGGGTATTCACATCTGGGGCTGGGATATCGACTGTTGGTATGAGCTGTGTTTCGAACGAGTTGAAATGAAGATAAGTTAGGCAAATGTCCTGAATCTCCTCAATTGCGGTAGAAAGATGGAAGGTGAAGCTGGATTGAAAAGGAGCTGTCGACGGCCCCATGAGGAAGTCCTTGACTGTGTGATGAGCTAGGGAGACAATTCGATCATCTCTATCAAAAATGACGAGGTTTGCGCAAGCCCGGAGGATTCTAGTATCGTCAGATGGCATCTTTTCATGGTTGAGATCTTTATCGCCTGGCTCCACAGCCAAAGCCTCTTTCAGTTCATCCATAAATAACGGACGTTTGGCGCAAATAATCCATTTGAACGCTTTCTTGGCCATCTGAGCATCGGAACCGATTTTTCGGTGCCTCTTCTCTAATGCACGCTGGTAGGTAGCCGGTAAATCCTTGGGAAGATTTCGGAGCGCATTTTTGATGCCGTCCACAGTAGACTCTTCACATAAATCGGCAATCTGGAACACGACCCACAAAAACCTGATGTATTGTTAGCTCAACGAGGGGGACAGAATGGGGTTTCGTACATTCCATCTGCCTTCTCAGTCAGAGTGCCGATTATCTCATCCAAAAGCCGGCGATCCCGGACAAAGAGCTCTCCAGAGAGTGATTTTTCCTCGACCTTGCCTCGGATGACCAACTGAATATCAGATGTAATACTGCTGCTGTCCACTGATAGAGTAATAGAGGTTTGGAGGACTCTTTCAATGTCAACATCAGCTCGGCTCGCTACAAATATCTTCACAATCCCAGTAGCTATCGCAGTTCGATACAGTGACTGAATGGCAGAGATAATTTCGCGTCGGTCTTCGCCTTTGCATTCATCCACACCATCCAGAACAATATAGACTCGTTTAAAGAGGTTGATGATGTCGACAAGAATATGCCACACTGTGGTACCGTCCGGGATCAACGTACCATCCCCATACGCCTTGGATATCTTCTTTTCTATCTTTTCAGAAATTTGACCCAATGCTATTAACAGCTGTTTGGCCAAACTTCCGAAGATTTCTGCAGCACTCAGCGTTATTGGGTCGGCGTAATTGCAAAAGAAATGCACCGTATGGCACCGAGATGTTGAAGCGGTTGACGTGTTTGAGACGTTCCTTAAAGAATCGATCACAGCAGTCCTGTGACATCTATCAGCCAAAGAGCCATACGCACTCAGGAGCACATGAGCACTTACGATAAAATGGTCTTCCCACAGCCAGCTGCAAAAAGTTAGCTTATTCAAGAGGCTGAAGGTCAGTGCACAACGTATGCCATAACACCAAAGACAAGAAGATGTATTCGACTCATCCCATCGCCGAAACTGATCGGTTTTGGTCACCCAGATGCCAGTGTTTTGGTACCGTCGACGCCGCAGCTGGTGGAGTTTGTGCTCGTGTTCGATGGATGACAGCTGTCTAAGCATGGACACACGTTTTATCTCTAAACCAAACAACTTAGCCTTATTGCCTGATAGCTATTGGATGTTGTACCCTTTCTCGCAGCTTCCTCGGCTTGTCGTCCTACACGAGCAATAGCTCTTTCGTCGCTCTGTGCTTTTCGTTCACCTGCTTCTTCGATCATGTGTGCTAGGCCTGCCTCCTTTTCTAGATTGTCACGGTGGTTACGGAATTTGTCAATGACGTCGCCGAATTGTTGATTGAACGGTTTCCACAGCAGTTTGAAAGGTTTCAAGTTGAATCCTTTATGTCGTCAGCGCTTGCTATACGCTGCTTCCCTCGCCATCATACCGCGCTGAGTCCTCGCATCTTGGAAGACTTTTTTAGCATCGCAACAAAATGTGATGATATCCAGATAAACCACCGATAGGGCATGCCGTACATGCTCGTGGGTACTGAATAATCTCCTGTATACGTGAAATCTCGGTAGCATATCCCCAATCCTCTCAAACATATTGACCAATTTCTCAAAATATTTGTCGTAAGCACTAGCAATCTGTCGAACCTAGTTGTCAGCATGAAGCGCTTCTATAGTGTACATGGCTTCCTTACTATCAAGAGGACTCTGATACTTCCCCACAGGGGGCAGAGGATCTGGGAAGACGCATTTGAAAAGACGTCGAGAGCATTCCCATATTGTTCAATAGCAGCAACCAACGGTCGTAACTTCGCGACAATAGATCTCGACTTGCTGTTCTCAGCGTGCAGGATCTGTGCTGCGCTTGCCCCGTAGAGATGGTTTTCTGGTGTTGCTGCTGAGAACAGGCTTCTCTCTTCGTCGGTCAGCCCTTCGAGGTAGCGTTCGCAAGCAAGTTGCCAGGGATCGGTCTGAGTGCTGTTCCACTGATAGTCAGCTCGTGAAGTACGGGTGAGGACAACTCACGACCGTACTTAGCCATAATGGTTGCTTTGTGGAGTAGGGGAGTAGCGACGGAGTTGCGAAGCTTAGGCTTCAAAATGCACCTCTTGGTTCTGAGAGTGAAAGCAACTATGACCCCACCTTGGATAAGGAGGGACACTGTCTACCACTTGGCATAACTACCGGGCTCGCATGCAAGGGTACGGATACGGCGGCCGATAAGACTACCGCGGCCGATAAGGACTGACTCCGCCATACTTCAAAGTGGCGAGCGCTTAGCGACCTCGGGAGTTAACAACCTCTCGAGCCAGAGTTAACAATATCTCAAGCCACTGTAACTTTAGTTAACAACTTGCTCGAGCCACTAACCATACAGCTAGCCAACATACATCACGACAGGAGTTTATCAATTTCTAAAGTCATAACCATACCATTACTGGCATCGTCGAACTCGGGGCCGCTTTCAAAGATCACGCTAATTCCGGAAAGCACCGTGAGCTTTCGCTGCTTTCCTCTGCTTTCGTAGCGTATCTCCTTTCGCAGCCTTTTACAGCCTTTACAGCGTCCCCCATTCACAGCCGGTCTCCTTTCGCAGCCTTTCGCAGCCTTGTGTAGCCTTTGTGTAGCATCTCTCCATTCCGAGATGGTCTCCTTTCGCACCATATAATGTGCAATGGATCTCGTTTCAAATCTGCACTGGACGCAATTGCGTATATGGCAGTATGATGTCCTCTATCTCTATATTAAAATCTCACCCATATCCTAGATGGAGCTGGTCAGAGACGATGACTCTCGGCAGGCCCAGAGCTGGAGACGGTATGTTGAGATAGGAGCTGGCTGGTGACGGTACTCGGGTGAACTTGGAGACATTACTCAAGTTCACTTAGAGATAGTCCTCAAAAGCTGGCTGGAAATGATGCTCAGCTACACTTGGGAACAGTACTCGAGTGCACTTGGAGATGGTGTTCGAAAGCTGGCTGGAGATGGTGCTTGGGTGCACTTGTAGACGGTACTTGAGTGCACTTAGAGACGGTACTTAAGTGCACTTAGATGCACCATGGCCTCAGCCGTTGTTAACGGTAGTCTGAGAAATTGTTAACTCACTAAGCGGCCACTCGACGCTCGCCACTCTGAATTACGACGGGGTGGGTCGTTATCGGCCTTCGTAGAACGTGAGATAGCGGTTGCCATCACAATGTTATTAGGTTGGCAGCCATATGAGAATAATAGCATGATAGTCTTCCAAGCTCACCCTTTTTAACCCCGATACCTCTCCCCAAATCAAACATGGATGTCCGCATACCAGTTGACATTGAGTCACTACTTTCAGGCTGCGAATCCAAGGACGAATTTGACACATCGAGACTGTAGTTAAGTTACGTCATTCTACAGATAGCAGGAATGGTATTCAGAATATAAATTGGGAGATCAAGAAATCATGGATGAAGTAATGGATTCTTGCATATCCTTAGACCGTAGCTTAAATGGTGTCTAGTTCGTTATGGGTGGCGAGTTGTGCGAACTTGAGGAAGGATCCGGAAGACCTCAAAAGAGATGTTATAGGTTCCAAAGTCAAAGATGACCGGTATAAATTACTTGTCTAGTGGCCGCAACCCTTAATTGTGGGGACGGATTTGAGTGCGGTCATCACGTGGGTTGGTTTAGGGTTGAGCGCGGCGGAGCCGCATGCACTTTAGTTCTTGTGTACGTGTCAATTAGACTTAGAGACAGTCAGTGAGTTTAGGTCAATAGAGAGATTCAGCACAGCGGTCACGACACAACATTAATCACATTAACATCACTTCAGCTCTATCTCCATTTATTCCCCCCATCTATAACTACACACCCTATACAGCCCGTACGAGCAGAATATCAAACCATTCCACTCCTATACAATTTCTACCCTAACTTTACCCCCACCTTTACACCCTTTTAGTCCTACCCGCTCCAGCGCCATTCCTCTCCCTCTTCCTCTTCGCCTTTAACGCCTCCTTACGCCTCCTCTTAAATTCCCGATTCCACTCGCCGCGGTGCTCGTAAAAGCGTTTCTTCCATATCTCTGCAAGGTCATCATCCTCCTCACCCTCCCTCGGAAGTAGTATCTTCGGGGTCGGCAGCTGTTGCCACAAACTCAATCCGTTCAAGTACGGGGAGTCTTCATGCATAAACAGCAGTGGCAAGTCGGAGCCAGGCGTATGCGAGAATGGCGCGCGGGGAGTGGATGGCGTAAACGAGGCTTCGGAGGGGGAAACTGGGGCCGGACTAAAAAAGCGTTTGTTGCCTATTGCGGTGTCGGGGGTTGGCGCCGAGGAGCGGTAGCGTGAGCGGTCTTTGTAGGGCGTGGTGGTAGTGGGCGCGTCCCCGTCGCTGTCATCGTCATCCCCTGGGGAAGCGCCACCGAAGCTGAATTTGAAGCCGGAGTCGTTGGTGGGGGAGTCGGCGGTGGAGGTTGTGAGGGGTGTGGGCTTGTAGAGTGCTTCCAGCGGGTGGATAGTCAGGGTTGGCTTCTCTCTGGCGGGGGCCGGTGATACCGCTGTGTTGATGGATAATTTGGCGGAGGTTTTCTGGACTATTGTAGAAGCTAAGGGTTTAGATTCTTCCTTGGTGGTGGTCTCTTCGTCGCTTTCTGCTTCAGACTCCGATGAGGTAGCTGCAGTCTCCTCCGGCGGATTGGGCTCCGATTCTATGACATCAACGACATTTCCCTTGAGCTCTTCGCTAAAGTCCTGTCGAGCGATAGGTGAGTCCTCTTTTTGCTCCGGGACATCATAGAATGCTTCCTCAGAGCTCACTGAAGCCGTATCCACTACGTCCACATCCATCGTGTCGACCGTAGCCACCACTGATGCAACATCTTTCACAGTCTTGATTAGATCCGGCTCGTCCTCTTTCTCTTCTACAGGCGCCGGCACAATTTCCTTCCTTTTCTTCTCCTTCTTGCTCTTTTTTTTCACCGGCTCTTCAACAACAACCCCTTTCCCATCCACCCACCCAACCTCTTCCACAAACTCGCCAACCAGGTCCACCGGACGCCTCGTAGGATCAAGCTGACTCTCCTTTAAGAAGCTCGGAAACTTCTGGGTATTCTCAAACTCCTTGATAAGCTTCTTCTTCTTCTTCTCCTTCTTCTGTCTCTTCTTCTCTTCCTTTTCTAGAGCCTTTTCCTCCTTCGTTTTCGTTTTTGTCGTGATCAAATCTGCCTTATTTGCCGGGATCTCGGCTTTGAAAAGACACTCCCCTGGCTTCTTTTTATTTTCCTTGTCGTTCTTCTCGGTCCATCCCCTTGCAACCCTGCGCTCATTGGGCAGCTGAAACGCCTCTACCACCCCTTCGTCCTTCTTCTGCTTCCCCCGCTTTACCCGTTTCTTCTCCGGCCCCTCCTCCTCTGCCGCAAGACGCGACTTCCACTCCTCGCCCCGCGCATCTTCAACGCGTACCTTCACGCCGCGGAATATCGCGCCACGGAGTTTCTTTTTTAGCTTCTCGGCGGCGGCGACGGGGAGATCGACGTAGCCGAAGGGGGACTCGGGGAACGTGGGGAGCGTGTGGTAGGAGATTGTTGAGAGGTCGGTGTCGAGGGGGAGGATTGAAGAGGTTGTGGCAGCAGTGAGCGGTGTGATATGGAGGCGGACGGTGTCAGAGGTAGTGGTGGTGGCGGTAGAGGAAGGGCGCTTTTTGGCCATTGTTGCTGGTGGATGTGGTAGAGTGAGGTTGGAAGAAAGTTTTGGATCCTTGCGCGTTGTGGCATAGTTTAACCCCGCCCCTGTCAGAGCCGCTATATGAACCACCAATATCCATGCTTATGTACTTGCTTAGCACTGCTGGAACACCCAATCCCCCAAACCAGCCGACATCGAATAACCCGACAAACTCCGCCTCCGCGCCAAAATGCTTCTCACACTCCCTCCTGGATTCTTCTACGTAGTCGCTGACAACCTACTCACCTGGAAAGACACCAATGCACTTGCCCGCACCAGCCGTCATCTATACTACCACCTCAATTCGCGTCTGTACAAACTCGGCACCGCATGAAACAATCCGGGAAACATCCGAGATCACGATTGACAGACTCATGGGACTATAGTCTAGACCATCATCAGCCACCAGCCCTCTACACTAATTAACAATTTTTACTCGCCCACAGCGCCAACATCTAAGCGAACGTACTTCGTAACCGTCACACACCGCTGTTTATAGCGGTATTTTACATTCGCCGACGTGTCATTCGAAACCTCTTTCCCAACGGTGTTGACGCTTCCCCGCTACATTTTGCGATTCAGAACTGCGCACAGCTCGAGATCTTTAGCTACTCGAGAATGACGCCAAGATGGACGGAACACACCAAATTAATACGACGCCATTGTTTGAGCTGGTTTCAAACACGCTGGTAACAGATTTGGACTTGGTGAAGCATGTTTCTTCAGAGTTGCACCTGCTACTTCGATATAGCTTCTGTAGGAGTGGAACTTGAAGAGGATTCGTGGGAACGGTCGCTGTCGGAAACCTCAAGTGAGCTCTAACTGCAACTGTATTACATGAGACGTGATGTCACTCTAGCTGCTGCGGATTCTTGTAGCACCATTTGGCTATTGTCATGAAGCTAGCCGATAAGTTGATATTCAATTGATCAGCGCCGATGCCATGCCAGCAGATGACACCCTGGTAACATTTGAGAGACAACTGTAGTAGATATTTCATTTATCATGTGAAGCGAGGTGCATCAGACGGTCAAGATGAAAAGGGCTCCAAAACTGGACCCCTTGACGTTCGGTTTAGGCTATTTTTGCATCAATTTTGGATACAGTTCCGCTCGAACAGACGAAAAAGCTGTATAATAGACTATGGTACTTTGCGACTTAGATGTGCTCATGCGATGTCCCGGGAGCACTGATAGTTAGCAGGTAGCTGACAGGCCAACTGCCAAAACTTGATTCCAACCAAGCAGGAAGCGACGTTTAGAGATTATTATGGAGTGAGGTGATTGGTTGATGAAGATAGGATGTGGTGGATGGGAAATCAGACAAATGCAACCACAAGCAATCACTCGAAGCGTTTTATTAAGTATTAGCCTTTTTTAAGTTCCTCAACTCAGTGTCCCATGGTAATTAACAGCCTACAAATGTCAAAGCTCTTCTTCTCAAAGACAACAGATACTAACGTAGGGACCCCAGTCTCCAGCCACAGACCCAAGTTACGCATTGTCCTGCGGTAAAATTATGCAATTACACTTTGTATTATCGGACTCCTCAACTTCCCAAGACGCCCTCTATCCTGTAGCTATATAAACCAATCCCAAATGAAAACAACCCCACAAAACACCGCAGTCCCAGAGAAAGCAGACCGTGCAATACTCGCCTTCTCACTTGCTTTCTTCAGCTCCTTGTTTCCCCGCTGTATGTTTTCGGTTGTGGCGAGAGAGTCCATCACTATGTTGTCAATATGTGCATTTTGCGTTGCCAAGTTTGTTGCCAGCTGTGTCTGCAGCTCTGAGATCTCAAGGAGCGAAGATTCGGCGGTTCTATACGGAGCATTAGCAAAGAATGAAGAGAGAGGGCGATTGCAACTGGACAAACTCACCGAACTTGCTCTAGCGTATCCTCATAATGCTTTAGCATACCCTCATTCTCCTTGTCAAATATCCTCAACCGATCCGGACTCAACCCCTCCATTGCCTTCCTCTCCTCCTCTTCTTCCAACGCTACCTTCGTCGCCATCATTCGGCCCCTCG
>Ga0307512_10007900_pt1 | contig 10452 bp, 11 predicted proteins | sample 14_EM_MG_FD_200267 | JGI IMG/M metagenome (GOLD analysis project Ga0307512, IMG submission 200267) | Populus trichocarpa ectomycorrhiza microbial communities from riparian zone in the Pacific Northwest, United States - 14_EM | ecosystem: Host-associated > Plants > Roots > Unclassified | place... | reverse complement strand
TACCCCGATGAACATACCTCTTGCCAGTTCACGCCCAGACGAGAAAGCTGGGTGTCAAGGTAGGAAAAGTTACGTCCTTGAAGGAGGGGATCATCGCTGAAGCCGATGCCCGGGACGACATTGGAAGTGCAGAACGCGACTTGTTCAACTTCTGGAAAAAATTCTTCTGGGGCACGATCCAGAACCAACTCCCCGATTTCTTCGAGAGGAACGAGATCTTCGGGCCAGATTTTGGTCGCGTCAAGGATGTCGAAATCGAAGTCATGTTCCTTCGAAGCTGGAATAACCTGAATGCAGAATCTCCACTTGGGGAAAGCCCCGCTTTCTATGGCATCATACAGGTCTTTCCGATGGAAGTCTGGCAAATTGTGAGACATTTCCAAAACAATAAAACTAGCAACGTCAAAACCCACCAGGATCCTGACCGGAAATTTTGAGAGCTTCGTCCCAAACCAGGCTGTGAACTCCGAGTTCAGGAATCCAATGGAATTTCACAAAGAACTGCTCTCCGGTGAGCGTATAGAGGGTGAATGTGTTAACGCCGAAGCCCTGCATCATCCGGAAGGACCGCGGGACCCCTCGATCAGACATAGCCCACATGACCATGTGAGCGGCTAGTCGTGAGAGGGAGATGAACAAATAAGAAAATCCAAAAACAGGAGGGGAACCTTACATTCCGGCTGCAAGCCAACGAAGTCCCAAAAATTATTGTGTGCCGATTGGCCTTGCGGCACCTCATTATGAGGTTCAGGTTTGACGGCATGAACAAAGTCAGGAAACTTGATCGATTCTTGGATGAAGAAGACGGGAATATTATTCCCGACCAAATCCCAATTTCCTTCCTGCGTGTAAAATTTGGTGGCAAAGCCACGAACGTCTCGAACGGTGTCCTGAGACAGAAGACATCAAGTCAGCATGGAACGAGTTTGACAGCTGAGAACGTACAGCACTACCACGAGAGCCTTGTACCGTGCTAAAACGTACAAACACGGGGGTCTTACGTGACGGATCGGTCAAAACGGGGGCGCAAGTGTATTTGGATGCTCGATCGTCGTGGACTTTGAAATAACCGTAGGCACCTGTCCCACGAGCGTGGACAATGCGCTCTGGGATGCGCTCATGATCGAAGTGCATGATCTTCTCACGGGCCAATTGATCTTCCAGGAGATGTGGCCCAACATGAGTGCCGTCTGATATTTTCAACCTATGAATTTCGAATGAGGGACGCCAGGGGCTCGTGTAATTCTGTCAATCACCAGTTGTCGGTGTCCGAAATCTTCACACCCTGGTCGGATGTCAAATAGTTGAGCTTGCCTTGGGCGGGGTGAACTACGTCACGCCCGATATCTGTTGTCTTGGCAGACTCGGTTTTACTGGAGGCTGTAACTTGGATAGAGGCCATGGTCTTGGTCGTAGAAAGAAGAAAAGGGGATGACGGAGTAGGGGCAACATTTAAAGGGGGAGAGGATGCAAATGGTGACACGCATACAAAGTCTGGTTGGGGCTCCTCATGATCAGATCTCATCTCAGCGTCACGCTCCATAAATAAAACGATGCAACTTCCATTTCTGTAGGGTAGAAACCAATTTAGGGCAATTAGACACTGCACAGAGCAAAGGTACGACAGCACAAGTCCAAACCAAGAAAAGTTAACGAGAAGACAAAATAACATGGGTAATTGCATCCGCTGGTCCTGGGAAACAATCAAGACTCGGCATGGAGGACACCACACCACCTAACGTCCCTCTGTTAACGTGATGCAATGGACAACCTACGTCGAGGTTGCCATCCCTTCGTTGACAAACGCAGAGAAGTGGCAACCAGCTCCAGGTGGCAGGACGGGCTGCAAGGGTAGGGGATCAAGGTGACTCATGTGCTAAAGGAAGGGGCGATGGGCGTCATTGACGTGTGCCACATGGAGAGTGTACTAGGACTTACCGTGATGTAATTCGGTAACGATCAATCAACTTTCTACTTGACGTCGTTGCAATCGCAACCTGCCTCGCGCCCAATGCGCCCCTTACCGCACTTCTCGCACCAAGCTCTGCTGCCAGCAGTCACACCAATGCCGGGCTTTGAGACTCGGGATGAATCCGAATACACTGACGACGTCGATGCCTGGTCTCGATGTATAGCGGTACGGTGGCGTTGGAGATCATGCTTGCGACTGAAAGGGCGCTTGCAGCTACTATGAGGGCAAATGTATTGTTTTACTCTCTCTGGATTGTGAGTATCCATGTGTGTCTTCAAATTGAAGGCACGGGCAAAGGCTAGCAGGAAGACTCAGACAGTTAAAAAAATAGATCGAACGGATGTTCCTCACCACGACCGCAGTTAGGGCATTGGTGTGCTTTGGATCCCGTGTGAGACTGTTTGTCCGATGCATGAACAGGGAGGACCGCAGGAACAGTGGGAGTAGAGGGTTGTTGGCGAGGAAGAGAGAGGTTGTCCGGAGCAATTCCGAAATGAGACTGACGGGATTGAGGGGGGCCGTAGTCAGACTGGGCCTTCGCCATACGGAGGGGTGGGGAAGGCGAAGGGGTAGGCGGCAGCGCTCCGAAAGAAGGCAAGTCATTAAATGCGGGTTGGTACAAGGGGTCATGTAGGTTATTGACGCCACCGTACTCGGAGCTGACTCTAACGTTGTGAAAAGCGATATCCAACGGCATTGAATAATTTGACGCAGGGTATCCGCCGTATGAGTATTCAGAAGCGGCGAGGTCGTAACCGGACTCGGTCGAGTGAGTGAACACCGAGGGTGAGGTGAAGACGGGGGTGTTGCCACGGAAAGTAGAGAAGGGATCTTCGGGATGTACAGGTAGTTGGATGGGCCCTTCAAATTCCAATTCCGCGAACTCGCTGTCGAATGACTCGGGAGGAGGAGCGTCGGCTTGAGGGAGTGGAGCAAAGAATGGGAGGTCTGCTTTCTGAGTTTCGCCGAGGAAAGACCACAAAGAATCTCCTTCGGTGGCCATGGTGAGTTATATGTATTGTGACTAGAGGCCGTTTTCGAGTGGGGCGAAGGGAGAATGGAGAATGGAGAGTGGATAAGGAGATGGATGAGAGGGAGATGAAAGAGGAAGAGTCGACGTGGTCTGCGAGATGAAATGATGAACGAAAGGTGGGTGTTGCTGCGGAATCAGCCACCCTGTGACGGTGTGACCATGTGACTAACCAAACGAGACGACAAATTGGGACGAAAACCTGTGCACGGCCATTTCCGGAGGAGCGTAAGTGAGAGGCAGAGATCGAGCCGCCACAGTGCCGCCACTCATTTCCCACACCCCTATCATGACCATACGGCGTACGGGCTAACTGTTTCGCCGATACCCGACACCTTAGACACAGCATGACGTTGCCTTCATTACTATATCCAGTTGCATATACTCCATGACATTCATGATCACCCAGGTGCTTGTGTCAGTTTGTCGTGTGCTACAGTCTTCTGTAACACCCTCACGCCGCTTTCCGTCGATTCCTGTCCTTGCGCGCCTTCTTTGGGTTGTTGCCAACTTGGGGCTTGCTGACGGATCACAACATCCCTTCATACATGTTCGCAGAGGGTCCTAGACCATATCAACTACGAACATGAAGACAGCCTTGAGGCTGCAGTGAGTCGATGAGAAAGCACCCTCCCTACAGTACGAGGGCAGAATGCACGATCCTTCATGTTCTTAAAGCTCAGTGTGTCCCCGGCCGCCGCGCCACACCGCCTCGTCTGGCAGCCGAGCGTCAATCAAAACAAGCCGAGGACATTCGCGAAACTTCTCATCCGCAGCAGTGCTGTAGTACACGATAGATCGGACAAAGAGCCCCATATGGCTGGCGTGGCTCGTATTGATACATTACATTTATACACTCGTCTAGAACGTTAATATCGATGTGTTTGATATCCATAAGTGTCCCTCTCAGATCATGCGATAAATCGCTGTTAGCGTGTTTCAAACACACCTCATAGTCGTAAATAGAGTCCGCGTGATCGGGTGAACGAAACGAAGAAATAAAACATAACATTTCATGTGTGGAATACGCTTTTGCATGGTCGCCTAACCTCGGAAAGTGCAGCAACTATAAGTAACAAGGACGCGTAAGTCTTTGACGTAGGCGCAGGGTAGAGGGGGGAAACCGGACCTGATCCAGTATGGGACAAGAGAAGCAAACAAAAGACCAACGGCTGCCCACAGGAGAGACAAGCCAGAGCCGCTTGAGACCTCAATCCCTAAAGGGATATTCGTCGTGTTTAGAATAAGGCCATTCACAGACTCTGACGTGTTGATGGCAGAAGTCCATAGCGAGGCTGCTGTCAAAAGGAACACAGTTGCGAGCATAGCTAGGCATGCCGATGCAAGAAACGCAAACGTGCGTTTGAAGACGCCACTGAGAGAGTAGTTATTAGCAAAGGGACCAGGTAAAGCGGGGATAAGATATCGGGCGCACATCACTAATGCTAAGAATGCGCAAATTGTTCCAATGAGGATGAGATAGGAAGCCGAGCGCGTGTGGTTTCCTATCGAATCGCTCTCGAACGAGGATGTTTGGTTGATGATAAAGACCGTCAATGCAGTGTAGTTTGGAGACATGTCGGCGAGGAGCGCTTTATACGGCAGATACCTGTTTGCCATGGTAGTGTTCGTGCAAGTTCCAGAACTGTTGTTGAGGTATCCGCAGTAAGAATAGAGCCCAAATTTGTACTCTTGACGAATCCCAGCCCCCGCACCCAGAGGTGCGGACGCATTGGTCGTGTATAAGCCAGTGATGGGATCACCCAACCCTTGAGCTAACGCTTGTCTGAGACAGGTGAGATGACGGCCGACAGTTCGACTTTGGTCACGAAACTCACCCATATTGCGACACATTCATCTTTGCCTGGACAAACCAATGCCGATTCGACCATGTTGAAAGCAGAGAGGCATGAATTATGACATACCATCGCTATTCCGCGAGGAACGGAGGAAGTATTAATTTGGCCAACCTTGGGGGAAGAGAAGATGAGATAGGAAGCGATAGAAGATCCAAGCGAAAACTGACGTGTACAAAGATGAGTAGCATAAGTGCCGCAAAGCTGGATGGGGTTGGCAATCGCCAGACGAGAAACGCAGTGAAAATACGTACGAAAATAGGGTGGCGAATCCTACGCATATCTCTCCTCTTAACTTGAATTGCTGTAGCATGGGGGCCATAGTGTGAAAAGCGAGGGTATAGATGGACAGGCAACGCGGGGCGTAGGATGCCTGTATATGCGAAAGTGCACGCACTCAACACGTTTTTCTTGGGAGCCGACTGGAACACGTGATGGGAAGTTGCCACATGGCATTCCCTCCCCTGAGCGCTGAAGCTGAAACGGCCGAGCCCTCGAAAACGAAAGCCGCGTATCCTTCGGCTCTGGGGCAAAGACCCGTTGGCAACTGTCCTTCAGCCTCTAAACAAGTTCGGTCTGCTCGACAAGGACAGCGATGTCCCATTCTCCTCTCCCATGTTCCAAACCCCTCGATATCACTTTGCCGGATCCAAGTCAGAGCTTGCCGAGAATGACCGAGAACGACAACCTAACCAAGTCTGCTTCAAACTCTCCTAGGGAGATGGTCCGGAGAGTCGTCGAACGAACTTCAGACAAACTAGGAAAAAGCATGTCCGTTGGGTCCAAGCATTCCCCAAAGCTCCAACATCCTAGCCTGCACGGTAGTCCCAAACGTGTTGTTTCGCAGAGCCGAAAAGGCAAAGAACGGCAGACCGCTAGTACTAGCGATGTTGGAGGTAGGTATAACACTTACTCCTGCTGTGTGAATTCTTGAGGTAGATTTACGCTCTTCTAGATGGCACTGCTGGGGTGCAGGTGGCGGACAATGAGTCCTCTGCTTCTCCCAGTCCGGAATCCTCTCCGACGAAGCCGGGCATGAGTGATGAATCACCGTTCATTCGTCCTTCGTCTCCGATTCAGCCGCGATCCCAACTTTCGCTCCCAACATTCCAGGGTAACACTTCGGCAGGTATCTTGTAGTTCCTTACCAACCTATATCTAACACGTTACTGGCATAGATACGCGCCGGGACTCAAACTCTTATTCAAGCACTGCAAGCCCTTCCGCTGATCGATGATCCGGAGATTGACGATGAGCTTATGAGCCCTGGCATGAGTCCACCAGAGTCAGACAGCGATGATGAAGGGAAGCATGGTGAGTCATCACCGCTTTTCGCGCTTTGCGAACTACAACGCTTCTCAGCAATGACCCTGGCGTCATCTATTCACACGATTCATCGCCCTGTGGCCCGGTCCCGTCGAGGGCAATTATTGGACAACACATTTGCAGTTGATGATACGCCAAGGGACGAGACCGATTCGTCCACTGGTCAGGATCAGCTGCAGAGGTCAATGATGTCCGACGAAGATACAGATGCGGATGACTTCGAACTTCCCAGGTCGCTTGCAGCCAGTCGTAGAGTTGGTAGTCGGAAAGACAGACAGATTGGACTGTCGCCTGTTTTAGAGCACGCTTCTCCCAAATTCGCTATGCGACATCACATAGAGCGTTCGGGAAGCATGTCGACTTTCCAAACTGTGAAGCCGAGCAGGCGAGCTCGTTTGGCAGAGAAACTTGCTGAGGTGTTTGAGATTGCTGGCATAAACGAGGTCATTGCAGGTGGGTATTACATCTACTTCACTAGTAAAACATTCCTGACAGCCATTTCCTCAGAAATGCCGTGTTGGTTGATGCGCTCAGTTTGTGAGTATCCCCGCGATCAATTTATGCAGGGTTAAATTCAATTTGTCCCAGTGCTTCAGGGGTACATTTACCTGACCAATTCCTACCTCTGCTTCTTTGCGCACATGCCATCCAGAGAAGTCAGTTTCACGTGATAATTGTCTGTCAACTGTCCAATACTCTATTTTATAGGATCAAGTACTTAAATCTGGGTCGCTGCATAAGAAGGCACAGAGGACAAAACGCTGGATTAAACACTGGTTTATCTTAAAGAATGATACCCTCTCCTGGTATCAATCCTCTGCTGTGAGTGTTCAGAGTTCAGAGGCTCTAGTGTCCCCATTTCAACTTACGATTCCTTAGGACCCTTATTTCCCACGTGGCATGGTAGATTTGAGATACGCCATAGCTTGTGATCCGTACCAAGAAAAGGATATTCGCCTTCGAGCAAACAACAAGACCATTTACCTGTCTGCAGATTCCGTTCCTAGTAGGGCTGAATGGGTCAAGGCGATTCGAAGGGTGATATTCAAGGCGCAGAATATGGGTGATAGCGTCAAGGTGCACTCGCTAAGTTTCCATGGGCCCTCCACGTCTAACACCCTTAGCACAGATAGCAATCCCCTATTCTACAATCATCGACGTGGATAAATCGAGCGCTCTTGACTTCCGTGAAACCATCGAAGTAAAGGTGGTCGACGGGAGTGAGGACCTCGCAGTTGATTCATACTTCTTCACGTATTTTCATGATATATCGGCGGCACTCGAACAGATCCGAGATGCCATTGCATCTACACGGCGTTTTGTTCCGGATGCCGATGAGTCTGTAAACGCCGAACAACTCATAGACACCACTGTTTCCCGATCTACTCCCGCATCTCGCACCGGAACTTCGGAACATATACAAAATTACCCTGATACCACTCCTAGATCCTCTCCTTCATTCCGATTGTCATCACTTCTGCGTCCTTTCCAAGAGCTCCCTCTCGGTCGGGCCGTAGTTTCCCCAGGTCAGCCGGATGAGCACGAGGAATTCACTCACGTTGAGAAACGGGACAATTTGTCATTTGTCCCCATTTCTCTTCCACCTACGCCTTCAGACATCCCTGATGCAAGCCACGCGAATGAGATTGCCCAAAGCCATCCCACTCTCAGGACCCGCCTCTCTGGTACTGCCATACCCTCTAGCCACACGTACCCTCCTTTTACCGAATCCCCTGTGCAACTCAATCAAGAACATTCGTTGGCAACAAGCTGGGTATCTGTCCCTTCATGGTTGCGGGTGTCGCGAAGAAGCCTGGGCAGTGCGTCGGGTGCAGGTAGTCAACAATCCGTGATGCACAACGAGGCCAAAGCAGTAACAGAGGTGTTTTCCTCTGGAGCCCACCAGTCTAGTACTTCGAGCCATGGCACGGAACTTGGATTCAGTGTCTTGGAGACACCAGACTCCACTATTGACCCCGAGATGGTTGAAAAGTTCCAAGCGTCATTCGCATTTGACGACAAAGAAAGACTTTTTGGATGTCAGTGTTATTCATTGGATTATGCGGACACGGATTGAAGAGCTGATAATTAACAGATTTCCCTGGCTACCTCTTTCGCGTTCTTCCCGTATTCGGTCGTCTTTATATTTCATGCAATTATCTATGCTTTAAATCTAGTGGGACTCTGACTTCGAAGACGAGGGTGAGGTGTAATCTGCCGGTGACTGACAGGTAATGACTGATTTTTTATCAGATGGTCCTTCCCATACGCGATATCCTGTCAACTGAGACTTCAAGGGCATTCCGCTTTGGCCATTACGGTCTCGTGGTCATTGTCAAAGGCCACGAGGAGCTCTTCCTCGAATTTAGTCAACAGGACCGCAGGTCAGCCTTCATCAGTGTCCTCGAAAAGCAGATCGAGGACGTGCGAAGACGCCAGGCAGATGCTGGGCCAGTCGTTCCCACCGTCGGGGGGCGTGACGCCCTCCTGCTAGAAGAGCTTGGAACTCATGCTCCGCTTCGAGAAGATGTTGACCCAAGGCCTCCTCCGGAGAACATGAGTGATTCGGTCCCCGCCGTAATGTTCACGTCCACATCGTCAACGTTCCTGACGTTCAAGCCTGAGAAGTCGCTGCACTTTACCTTTCTTACGATTGGATCGCGAGGGGATGTTCAACCTTATGTCGCACTTGCCAAGGGATTACTTGCAGAAGGACATCGCGTACGGATCGCTACTCACGGCGAATTCAAGGGTTGGATCGAATCTGTGAGCGGGGGTTGTTAAACGTTGACGCCTCACTGACAAACTCCAGCACGGCATCGAATTTGGCTACGTAGGGGGTGACCCTGCCGAACTAATGCGCATTTGCGTAGAGAACGGAACGTTCACGATTGGGTTCCTAAGAGAAGGGGTGACAAAGGTGAGATCATTGCAAATATCTGCTGCAACTTGTGTTTTGAACGAGACAGTTCCGAGGGTGGATTGAGGACCTCTTGAAGACGTCTTGGGAAGCATGTCAGGGCACAGATGTCCTGGTGGAGAGTCCTAGTGCCATGGCAGGATACCATATAGCAGAGGCTCTCCGTATTCCCTACTTCAGGGCATTCACCATGACATGGTCGAGAACAAGGCGAGTTCCTCACACATGAAGCTGACTTCATCTCATATCACTGACAGAGCTTATCCTCATGCCTTTGCCGTTCCCGAGCACAAAGTGCGTAATCATTCTGATCGTAAACGACACCCCTGACATGTTTGTAGATGGGCGGCAGTTATAACTATATGGTATGTCCTTACCATGTGACGCACCATCCTCTGACATTAATACGAAAACAGACGTACGTGATGTTCGACCAAGTTTTCTGGAGGGGGACAGCTGGGCAAATTAATCGATGGCGACGCAACACCCTGGGGCTTCCTGGCACGTCGTTGGATAAGATGGAGCCACATAAGATACCCTTTCTTTACAACTTTAGCTCAACGGTCGTCCCTCCACCTCTAGACTGGCCAGAATGGATCCGGATAACGGGTCGGCACCTATCTTACCTTTTGTATGTTCTCGCTGACCGTGTCATAGGTTACTGGTTCTTGGATGATGCTAACGTCGGGTCCAAGAAATGGGAGCCTCCTGCGGATTTAATTAAGTTCATTAGCAATGCACGCAAGTCCAAGAAGAAGCTTGTATATGTCGGCTTCGGAAGTATCGTGGTATCCGATCCGAAGGGTATGACACGCACCGTTATCGATGCCATCATGCGGAGTGGTGTGCATGCCATTCTTTCCAAGGGTTGGTCCGACAGGCTGTCGAAGAACACGACAGATGCAACCGAACCCGAGATACCACTGCCCCAGGAGATCTATCCCATCTCCTCCGTTCCGCACGACTGGTTGTTCAAACAGATAGATGCGGCGTGTCACCACGGTGGCGCAGGATCGACCGGTGCGAGTCTGCGAGGTGTGTAATTTCTGCCTCTTACATTCGTGTGCTGAGTTCTCCTATCAGCTGGGATTCCAACCATTATTCGACCTTTCTTCGGTGACCAGTTCTTCTGGGCTGATCGTGTGGAGGCTCTCGGCATTGGCACTGGTGTTCGCAAGCTGACTGTAGAGAATCTCGCCGAGGCCCTCGTCACAGCCACGACAGACCAGAGACAAATTGACCGGGCAAAACTTATTGGCGAACAGATCCGCGCCGTATGTGCTTTTTCTCAAAAAGGGGTTTCTGGTACTCACTACCACCACGTAGGAAAACGGTGTGGCCACCGCCA
>Ga0307512_10007899_pt1 | contig 10453 bp, 14 predicted proteins | sample 14_EM_MG_FD_200267 | JGI IMG/M metagenome (GOLD analysis project Ga0307512, IMG submission 200267) | Populus trichocarpa ectomycorrhiza microbial communities from riparian zone in the Pacific Northwest, United States - 14_EM | ecosystem: Host-associated > Plants > Roots > Unclassified | place... | reverse complement strand
CGCGTCTGTGAACTTAGAACTACCCAGAATGCCAATTCTCAACGGCTTCGAAGCAACCCAGCGAATCCTGCAGCTGGAAGCAACCAGATTGCCAAAGTCTGACACCCTCGCCCACTTACTTAACGACGGACGGATCCCCATCTTTGCCGTGTCCGCATCGCTTTTGGAACAGCAGCCCGGAGAGCTCCAGCAGATCGGGATCGACGGTGGTTCCTAAAGCTGATCGACTTTGGGGCAGCTATCCATTACCCTCCGTGGCGTGACGGCCTCGTGCAGCGCTCACGCGATGAGTACCGTGTTGGCGAGAACTGGGAGATCGGTGGATAGTTGTTGCGACCACCTGCACGGCCTCTATCCGTGTCGGCTGCCGTACGGTCAACCGATCGTGACTGGAGATCTTCCCGGATCCGAAAATAATGATAGGACTTACACCGATACGCCCCATGACATCTGAATGCTGCTAATGGCTTACCACTCGTTCTAGAACCAGATAATGTGTGACAGCGATGGTCAATTTATGACCTTTCTTCCCAGAAGTCGCCCTGCATTGCATATCTGTGGTCTATTATCTCCACCAATCTTCACATAAACAGAAACAGTAACCTCAGTATTACAACGTATCCAACTAATCCAACAATCTCTCCATACTGGAGCATGGTTCCCTCTCCTTTGATTGTTTCTTCCACTCCCCCCACTCCCTCTCGGCGTTATACTTTAGCCCTCCCGACGACACTGTGTCTCCTCTATGGGCTTCTATGCCTGGTTGATTCACTATCGCCGAATCTCACACAAGCGGGCTGTATTGTTGGTTTGGGCTTTGTTACTCGCAAGTTTATCAAATATCCCATTCCCATTTGACAGGTACCTACCACAACCCACGACGGGCGAACCCAGTCAAATTTTCTCGCGTGGGATTACAATGATATTTACATGTCACTTGATCTTCCTGTGTCAGACAAAACGGTATCATGATGGAAAATCTAATCACCATCGCCGCCACATCTATAGACTTCGCTCTTTGCGTGCTCGCTGCGTGGAAGTGTGACAGTGTGAAATCATACGACAAGAAGGGAACTTGGGTGGAAAAAGCCAATGTCATCGCGGTAAAGCACAATGCGCCTCAATTGAGGTATCAAAAGCAGGAGAAAGCACAGTCGTAGTAAACGATCTCAGTTGGCCTCCGTCGCGGCCTTGAATGCATTATATACTGGGCAAAGACTTTGCCAGTCAGCTAACGAAAGAACACGTTTGGTGAGCTGTCACACGCATGGTCAAAGAATACATAGAGGCTTACAAGTCGTGATATCCTGCGATGGGACAGCAGGAACGTCCTCGGCGAAGACAACATCGAATCCCCTAAGAAATCAGCGCATTAGTATCTACCAGAGAAATCGACGCATATAAGCCTAAGAAATGAGCGGCTCGCCTTTCCAAGTGCCAATCGATGTGGCAGTGCAGGAACCAAGGGCCAGGATTGTCCGTGAAGAATCGGATCGTGACATTATCCCCCGTATTTCCCATGCTCACGACGTCGCGGATGACCGGGTTGTCGTAGTTGTAAGTCGAATTTTCAGCGCTGCGGACCACGTGGAAGTTGTGCCCATGCAAGTGGATAGGGTGCTTGTGCAAGTCGTACAGTCAGAATACCAATGATGACTCCGCAAATATTTGCATAACTCACCGGTCCACCAAGAGCAGAAGGGCCTGCAGGAATACTAATCTCGACGCTCTTTTGGCCCTCGAGATTGTAGATGGACCCTTTTGGGAGAAGCTCTGACGCTGGTACACCATTTAGGATCTGGAGCAGTATAGGAACATCCGGTGCCTCGAACGTAACGCCATTGACCTCGAACAGCAGGTTGGTCTGGGTTGATGCGTCAATAACTGCACTCAGTTATCCAGAGAATGCTCACCAGATTAAGTGCAACACTCAGGTTGATATTGATGTCGGCGCCGCCGGGGAAGGGATCTCCAGGCTAAATCGCAAGGCTTTATGTATCGAAAGAAGGGATTAGACAATGGGACCTACCACAGGCGTAGGCTCAAGTGGCTAGACGCGTAGGCGATCAGTTGCGTCCGTGGGACAATCATTGGATGCGTACGTGTAGATCAGTCTCTTTAAGCGGCAAAATGCTTTGGGGAATATTGATGGTCGGATCTGACGTCGGATCCCTCGCAGGAGCTCCAGCGTAGCGAAGGATGGCCATGTTGGTACCGCCAACGAAGCCCTGGTTGCCTATATTCGGCACAGCACGCATCCCTGCGTGGGTTAAAATCAGGTTAGAGACGTTCTCAATTGGCAAATTAACGAAAAACTCTACAGTAATTGTCAACTCGCTGGTTGGCGAGTAGCTGTAAACCAATATGACAGTAAGCCAATCCTCCCAAGCGTGTAAAGATCGGAGAAATGGCCTTACGACAACTGAGTACCGTTGTCCTGATTGTGTGTGTCAGTTAGGAAGGTGACCATCCGTTCAGATGCACATACCGGCGAAGATCTGGAGCGAATCGACCTGCAAGGGCTGAACGTTGGTGCCCTCGACCTCAATGACAGACAGTTGATGGCCATCAATCGAGAAGATGAAAGACGGGTCACAGGAAATAGAGACGAGTCGCAGTCGGTACCTGTTATTGTGCCGCGTGTTAACTTGAAGCCCTCTCTCGATTCAAAGGGACATGTGTAGCACTGACCGTTGCCCTTGGCGAACGTTCACCACAGAAAGTGGAACGCTCGGTCCTCCGGGATAGCGACCCTTCCCGTTAATCAAAGTCGAGTTGAACTCACTTAGAAGATCGTCAGTCTAGAAAAACAAGTAAGTGATACACGTACGGAGCCGGTGAGTTGGACACTTGGAGCGAGACCTGGTGGTACCAATCTGCGAGGGTGATAATAGTGTCCTCTGCAGCAAATGGATTCAAGAAAGGCCCTTCCAGAACCTGACACCAATCTCACCGTTGTCGACGTCATACAAATCACGCTGAGGGTCGTTGGGATCATAGATGACAAAGGCCCCACGGACACCATCACAGTATTGAGCCTGATAATGACTGTGATACCAAAATGTACCCTAATAAACCGACAAATCAGTTGCAGAGATGTGTTTGATGCAGGAACGCAGTACGGCTTGTTGCGCTCCGCTGAATCTGTAGGGGAAATTCTTCGCAGGCACAATAGGGCATTGATTGACGAAGGCAGCGCCGTCGGCATAATTGGTGGTCTTTTGGAACAGACCGTGCCAGTGCTGTCAAGGAAAACGCTGCTGTAGTAAAACCTCAAAAGGTTAAAGAGACCCCCACAATAGAGGTCACCAGGTCCATGGTAGGATCGACTAGTCCATTGATGACGTTGATTGAGAAGTTGGCACCCTGATGAGAGCGACTTTTTAATAAAGGTAAAAGGGACACTTCTGAGGAGTACTTTCCTTTTGCCCAGTGATCACTGGGCCAGGGAAAGAACCACCAGCGAGGGAGGCACTAGTATAGACAATGCAGATGTTAGCGTCCTGTTCAGATCACACCAACCACATGTGGCATACGAGCGCCGGAATCCATCGGGGGCTATTATCCGATTTTCAATCGGGAGGTTGGCAGTGGGGCCGATCGAAGCAGAGGCCTTCCCGGAGAGGACGGTCAGGATTACAGAAAGAGAGTAAAGCCGCATCATAGCAACGAACGGATATAAGCAAAGAGTGTGGGGTCGCGTCATGGCGACGAACGGATAGAAACAAAGAAATTCGAAACAAGACAACTCAAGACCTAGGGGGCCTCTTGATGAAGTTTACTTCGATTTCGAGGCCTTTTTATACAGCAAAAAGGCGGAACCCTGGGGATATTACAAGTGACCAAGAGAATAAGACTCTATTACTCCCATCTAGCGGCGGCTCGGGCTCGCTTCCATACTGGTCATATGTCATGAAGAAAAGTTTAATGAATTAGAAGTTGCCGCCTGACAAAGGTACGCGAACTGGGTGAGTATCGACATTATCACTCCAACACGGCTCTCTTCCCGCAGCACGAGTTCAGCGTAGTGATACTGTCGTTTCTTGCAGTCGTAACTCGTAACTGAATACTCGTTGCCAGTGACAGTCAGTGGTGACTGGAAAGATTGCGGCTAATTGTCTGCGTCTGGTCTGGCAGCTTTTGTGTTATTATGTAAGCGAGTTTTGACATGTGGACTTGGACGTCCACATGGCACATGGAGAGTAGCGATGCTTGACACTAGTGCTTATGTGGTATGTCATTACAGCGGCCGTACAGTAAAACCGATCAGTACTGTACCTGGCCATCACAACTGACTCGTAGTTGACATCGCCTCGACTTGGGGTTCCATTCTATGCCCTCATCTAGACTGGAAGTAGAATTTTGGCTTGACTGCGTGCTAGTGGTGAATAAATTTCTCGGGCGTCCTGAAAGGAGCTAAACCAGTGTGAGTCTAGCGGTGAGTTCGGAAGGAGGGAAAAGAACGAGAGAGAGAGAGGCTGTGCTCCCGAAAGATCGAGAACGCGCGAGGGAAAACTTGAGCGGTCGTAAAGAGACTTGAGGCGAAAGTCGTGAAACGATGGCAAGAGAGAGCGCGAGACCAGAGAGACGAACGACGACGCTGTAGTTTGGTGTGGTCAGGCGGAAACGGGAGGATGCAAACAAACGAAAAGAGAAAGATTGGTTACAATTGCCTGTATTTGACGAGGCCAGGCGAGGGGGTTTATATAGACAAGTATTTTACAAGCGAGTTGAGTAGAGTGGCAAGAGGGAAAAGCGAAGTTGAAGGCGAACGCGGTCCTGCCGGCCACAGACTCGGACCCGCGCCGCGACGATGGCAAAGGGCAAAGAGAGCGGAGTCCAAAATAAAAATTCACTAAATCGTTTCTAGGTGCGTACGTAGACGACGAGGATGAGGAAGGTGCGACGACGCTCGATGGTAAAAGCCTAAGGTAAAAGGGGAAATACTGGAATGGACAGTGGATAAAGGAAACAAGGGAACGTACAAACTGAAAGGGGCCTGATCAAGTTTATACACAGTAAGAGGGATTCCCAACAGCCTGAGAGACATGGTCCAGACTGAGACCCGACTTGCGAGGGGCCGTGTATGACGCGTGGGACGTGGAACGGCGGGCTTTTCGAGGTGGCGCGCTCTTGTAGCGCCGGCCAACGATGCTTGGGCAATCCGCGTGTCTTCAGCCGCAGAGCTTTGGGGCGCGACGAGAGGAGGGACTTGGCCGTGAGGGAAAGGGTTGATCGTATGGCAACACGTGTGGATGAAGATGGGTTTGGAGGCGAGGCGTGTATGGAGTACTACTAAGGCTACATAGGCGTGGCGGGCTTGGAGGCTCATCTCCGTTCAGGTTACAGCGCGTGCCGAGTCTGCTGACCTTACCGTCCCGAGTCCCTTCAACTGAATTTTTTTCACGAGAATGCAGTGGGTTCGAAAACACCTACTACTGGCTCTTCTATTGTTGTGATTAAAGCTCGCCGACGATCTACTCGGAAGTCATCGCGCCTTCGGGCTCGTCATCATATCCATCATATTGTGTTGACAGTCCCCTTCTGAGTGCTGCCTCACATGGTGGCCCCTTCCCATAACACTATATCATCGTCACAGCTACTTTTCGATCTTGTGGTCCTCCTACTTGTGAGTCGTGCTCGCTCGTCAAACGTCAATAAACAACCATCCGGGCGTTGCGGGATTTGATTGAACCTCCGCGTTTTTCCGTCCCGTCCAAATCAGAAGTATGCTTATGCCCAGATCAGCGATACCGGTTCCGGTTCTCATTTCGTCCCGGTCTTTCCTGGTTCTCCATCATCTGAATTCTGTTTGTTTTTTCTGCTTCCATTTATGTGCGCTTCGGGGGGCTGTGGATTCTGATCATCTCGACGGGTCGCACCTTTATACCCCGGTTGTGTAGAATCCACATTTCCCGACCACCCCAAGTCACCGTCGTCATCACATTTACTAATTATAATACATAATCGAATAACATCGCGCTGAACCCTCCGCTTGAGGGGTCAGTAGATGTTTTGAGCAGAGGACATGATATGGTCCACTAGTGTCATCCTACATTGATGCCGACAAATAGGACAGTTCATTGTATGGCCGAGACCATAAATCGTGAGGTAAGGCCCGTTCTGTTGGCATGTCCTGCGACATTGTATGATACTGTGAGAATTGGACAAAGCCAAGCTGTGGAAGTCTATCGTAGACATGGAAGGGAAACATCACATCGGACCTTGTACATGTAAGATTAGACGCGCAAATATAAATATCGTTGCTGCAGGGCTCACAAAGTGGTGTTGGTTGACCCACGAAGTCATCCTCCGTGTTCAGCATGGCATTCAAGCTTCACGGGTACCCAAAGTCCACTTGCACGCGCCGCGTAGCCCTGGTAGCTAGAGAACGCAGCATCCCCTATGAGCTCATCCCTGTCAGCGTCCAGACGGGGGAGCATACCCAGGAAACACACCTCTCGCACCATCCCTTCGGCCAGGTGCCTTACATAGTCGTGCGCCATCTCTTATCTCAGCGTCTATCAATTCAGCGTCTTACGCCCCTTAACCATCCATCGAGTAGCAAGACGACGGTTTCGAGCTGTTCGAGTCGCGTGCTATCGGCCGCTACGTTGCGACGCTCGGGTCTGCCCAGAGTTGATCCCTACGGAGCCCAAGGCACACGCAAAGTTCGAGCAGGCAGCGAGCGTCGAGTATGCGCAATTTAATCCGATCGCGAGCATCATTCTCTGGGAAAAGGTGGTCAAGCCGCGCCGTGGTGAGGCGGTGAACGAGGAGCGCATCAAGGAACTCACCCCTCAGCTCGAAAGTAAGCTCGATGGATACGAGGCCATATTGGGCAAGCAAAGATACCTTGCTGGTGACGTGCGTTCGTTTCGTTCGAAATACGAGACAAAACTGTTGACCTGATGAAATACTCGCGTAGGAGGTCACCCTCGCAGATTTGTTCCATTTACCGAATTGCAGCGTTATTTTTGAGTACCTCAAATTGGGAAGCCTAGAGAAACGTCCAAATGTCCAGAGGTAAGTGACATGTTTGGGTCTAGCGGTTCGGGACTTCTGACACGTCGACTGCAGATGGTGGAAAGATATCTCATCCAGACCATCGTGGCAGGCTGTAAAGGACGGGGCTTGAAACGTACATACGAAAACGACAGAATATGGAGTAAGGTTGCCCCTACAGCTTTCATTTTGTCGTGGAAGAGGCAGTTGTAAGTTAACTTGAAGCGCCGGGCAATCTTTCATTGTGTTTCAATCTAGTCTTCGAGGAACAACTAGGAGAATTAAGTGGTCGAAAATGGCAATTATATGGAATAGAAAAGTGGCTCAGTGCTGAGGTGCGGAAAGGTGAAACTCCGGCGCGGCGCTGGCCCATAACTTGAACCCTAACCTTATGTGCCTCCTCGATAGGCTCGTTCTCACGCGCGCCTTTTTTTTTGTTTTAATTCGGTCTTCATCATCGCTGATTCTCCAACTCTTGGCCTTGGACCTGACTGATTTATTGTGTGCCAGATTGTCAACTCGCGTGCTATCGTCGTTCTGGGTTTCATCAATCATCTTTGCCCTGGCTTGTCAGCTGTAGCCCACTTTTGGTTTCAGATCCAGCATTTCATCCTTTGTCCATTGACGAATAACGACGACAAGTTTTGGATCTAATCAAGTTCTCTGGTATGGGGTTGTGTTGACATTTACATATAACTCGCCCTTTCAGTCTCAGTCGGAAAGGCATCGTGATAGACTAACTGATCATCCTTGTCACTAAATTTATGATCTTCGCGTGCTCGTTGCCAGGGCATTGTCTTTTCTGGGAGCTGTCTCTGCTGCTGAGTGGAAATTGATGTCTTGAGGGGCTGTACCCAAAGATTCCAAAATCACGATTGCACTATGACTTTTCTTACAAATGCTGGGGCCATCGTACCCGTCATTAACTCGTGCCTGCTACACCTGCAAGGAAGTCGCGGCCCCAGCCAAGTCAGACATAGCCATTTTCCAAAGGAAACAGGTCATGGTGCGGGAGCGTACCTAACTATTGGGCGTCACGCTTGCGCAGATGAATCTGTCACGTGGCAAGACATGGATGCTGCCGCGGCCTACTTGCAGGAAATACTCGGATTCGTCTGCGGCGAGCTGCTCAAAACTGATTTCCAGTATGGCACTTGGCCTCCAGCTCTAGAGACATGGGATAACCACATCTTACTTCCACAAAACCAATTCTTATTACAACTCAGCGGTGCGGACTCTCAGTGGGCCGCCCTCAAGAACATTTCAACATCCTCCGCCAACGTCAAACATACACAGGCTCATGAAGGGGTGATGCCAATCAAGTTCGTCGTCGCGCGACGGATTATATTATGTTTTTGAATCTGTCATCTTCGAAAGAGCGAACAAATGTCAGCGCAAGCCTCCCCCAAAGTTTGGGTAATCATGGCACTCAAGCTGAGCTCACCGGATGGGTTCGGTAAAACTGTCCAGAGCGAAAGGGTGGTCCGCGACGCCATCGCCGCGATCCTCCAAGGACCGACAGGCGTGCGCATTGGAATCGGGAGAACATCTGGTGAAGGCAGGGACGACAGACTCGGAGACATTACGACCAACGTGTTCCTGGGCGAGAGCGCGCAGGTAGTGAAACCCCTCGACAGCAAGGCCTCTATCGTGCTTGGCGGGAGGGAGAGGAACTGCTGTGCGGCATATGCACTGGCAGCGTGTTTCTCCATTACGGCCGTAAAGGACACTGCCGTTGCTCCTTTGTACGTCGGCGTCAGGGGATGTGTTGGACGAGAATCGAGTTGGATGATGACGCACCCAGCGGGGATTACAAACGCGATGGGGGAGCCGGCCAAGCCGACAAGGGCGTACACAGTTTTGGCAGAGGAGCACATAGGCTGTTGGAATGACTTTTTAACTGACGAAAGAACTACCCGAAACTTCTATCTCGGGAGCCGAGGGAGCAGCCACGAGTGTGTGCAATAATGAAGCAGGCGGGAATCTGGGTTGAGAAACGAAATTGGGAGCTGTGCGTCAGGTGATTATCGTGGGTGTATCAGTACAATTAGAATACCTGAGTCACGAGCCAGTCTCTCAATAGTGACAGTCTATTCTATGCAATCAGAGCGATATGGGGCTTTGCGTGGGGCCTGTCTTTATATAAAGGGTCGAGTGTCAGTAACTCGAAGGGCTTCCACGCGGAATCGGCCCTAGAATCGAGGCTGGTTCTGATCATGAGCACTGTGTCTGTAGAACGCACGTACTGTCAGACGACGCCTGGAGCGATCGGGTATGCGAGGATCAGCAGTCGTGGGTCAGTGCCGGCATTCGTGAGCTGTGGCGCACGAGACGATAGGTGACTCCGAATTGGCTGAGTTGGCTCTGCTAGATGTGTTACCGTCAAACGAGGGACTATCTGTAAAACGGGTGACATAGTCCCAAACCACGACAAAACTGTGCTTTTGGTCTTGGGAACGCTGGGACCGTAATACCCGCTCTTGACCTGCATGGAATAGGTCGCGACCGTGACTGCTGCCCAGTCAAATGTGGCCATTCTTCGGGGAAAAAGAGTTGCACTGCGGGAGCGGGAGTTGCTTGGCGTCATCTGCGGCGGGTGCTCAACGTTCAACACTCATTCCCAGTCAAATGTCTGAATCCTCCCTCACTGGGACAAGATGAGCACCTGAAGGAGCACAGGATTTGGCCTCCACAAAAAATGTCATCATAACTGCTTCATGTTGGAGTGCATATTATGCGACGGATTACCAGTGGGCTGCATCTAAAAACGATTTCTATATTCCCCATCCACTGCTCAAACACGCGCGCACAGACAGGGAGAGCGCTAATGAAGGTTATCGTTGACGCAATGGAATATGTGATTATCTATTGAATCACCAGGACTGAAAAGGAAGAACGAATATCAGCGAACAGCCTTGCTGGTGTAGGGGTTTATCGTAGCGAGAGTGGGCATACTTGTTGGGATCAACGATGAGACCAGGATCCCTGGAAAAGGGCTGGTCCACAACGCCATTGCCTCAATCCTCCAGAGACCGGCCGGCATGCGCGTTGGGGCCGAGAGAACGTCTGGCGAAGCCCCGTGCGACGGGTCCACTGACCGGTGCTGTCGCAACAGGTACATCGACCGGGGCAGCGGGTACATCGCGACCGGCGTGCGGCACAGGGTGAGAGGGTATGTAGAAGAACGGGCCAGCAGCACCACGCGGGCTCGGGCTGCCAGCACCAGCACCCGCACCGGCGCCATCACCCACGCCGGCACCACCAGCGCCATCACCCACGCCAGCACCAGCACCCGCACCAGCACCATCACCGGCGCCGGCACCATCACCCTCGCCGGCACCAGCACCAACACCTTCACCATCACCCGCGCCAGCACCAGCACCCGCACCCGCACCCGCACCATCACCATCACCCACACCAGCACCAGCACCAGCACCAGCACCATCAC
>Ga0307512_10007898_pt1 | contig 10454 bp, 16 predicted proteins | sample 14_EM_MG_FD_200267 | JGI IMG/M metagenome (GOLD analysis project Ga0307512, IMG submission 200267) | Populus trichocarpa ectomycorrhiza microbial communities from riparian zone in the Pacific Northwest, United States - 14_EM | ecosystem: Host-associated > Plants > Roots > Unclassified | place... | reverse complement strand
AACCAACCTCTACCAGGCATTCATTGACATGAAGTGCCCCAAGAACAGTGACATTCGGGAGTTCCTCAATGACCTGAGCACCAAGTGCCACAAGCTTGAGGTGATCAGTGTGACCGTCACTGACATCAACTATTGACGCACCATTCTGCGTTCCCTCCCAGACCATCTCTTGGCCTACATGTCCAATACCCTTACAATGCTCGCTCTTGCAAGCAAAATCACCAGAAACCCTGTTGACATGGACAAGTTGCTCAGCAACATCTCCAACAAGGCTGACCATGTGAAGTTATGCCATGCGCCCAGAGACCAAATCCAAGGCAAAGGGAAAAAAGGCCAGACAGACAAGGCCCTTGCTGCTACCACTTCCAAGCATGGCAACAATCAAAATGGAAAGAAGTGTCGCAATGGCAAATGCCACCATTGCAGCAAGGAGGGACATTGGATCCAGGAGTGCCACACCAAAAAGAAGCAGGAGGCAGCAACCACAGCTGCAGGAGCAGCAAACCTGAGTGGGTCGGCAGTGCAGGCAAATATGGGCAACAGCAGCAAGCCCAAAAACAGGCCTGTGGGCTCCACTAATGTTGCCACCATCAACAACACCAATGACAGAGATTTCTGGGCAGCCAATGCAGAGATCATCAACATATATGGTGACCCAATGATGGGCGAGTTGGAATTGAGTGATGAAGAAGAGCACAACCCCCATGCTGAACTGGAGGGCGAAGGGGAGGACGTCTATTGGCTGGACCCTGAGGGGATCGCATGGGATATCAAGGAGATGGCTGGTGCAACCATTACGCCCGCGGAGGTGGACAACCTCCCTCATGCTGAGTTGTACAACTCTGGTGCATTGTGACACATCAGCCTGTACAAGGCTGATTTTACTTCATTTATACCACTGTCCCCCCCTCTATACATCAATGCCATGAACCAGCACAAGTTCCCTGCCATCGGAACAGGAACTTTGGTTGTCCAAGTGCCAAAGAACAGAGGCGAGTCCGTCCTTGTCCTCCACAACATGCTCTACGCCCCCTCCGTTTGCTACATGCTAGTGTTAATGAGGACACTGGACAGGGTAAAGGGGTACACATTTCACATCAGTGAGGGACGTCTGCAAATCATCACCCTGTGTGGTGAGCATGTCGGCAATGTCATGTGCACCCTCCATAACCTCTACAAAGTTGAGCGCTCACTCAAGTCTGCATACACCACTGAGGAGATGTCAGCCATGGAGCTGTATCATCACCTTGGGCATATCTCTATTGCCGCTACCTGCAAACTCATCAAGAGCGGGGCTGCCCACAGGATCAAGCTTGATCCCAACACACCTGAAGTCGACACAGACTGCAAGGCCTGCATCGTCGCCTGCACCACCTGCCTCCCCATGCTGAAACTGTGCATCAGCACACCAGCCTAGAGCTTCAGGGACAAAGTCCACACTGACATGTGGGGACCTTCAAAAAACCCCAACCAAGGGTGGTCGTCACTACTTCATCACATTTACAGACAACGCCACTCACTTCACTCTGTTACCTGCTGAGCAAGAAGAGTGAAGCCCTCAAGGCCTACAAATTCTTCGAGGCCTGGGCAATCACTCAGCAGCATAGCACCAAGATTAAGGTGCTGCACTCGGACCGCAGAGGCGAATACCTCAGCAAGGAGTTCAACAAACACCTTGCAGCAGCAGGGATGGCATGGAGGCTTACAACACATAACATACTGCAGCTAAATGGCATCGCCAAGCGGCTGAACCGGATGCTCCTAGAGCGCATCTGAGCCCTTGGATACACAAGCAGGCTCCCCCAAATGTTATGGGGCAAAGCATTGCATCATGCAACATGGCTCAAAAACCAGACAGCCACATGCACGCTGGATGGCAGGATGCCCTTTGAGGCACTGTATAGGACCACACCCAATCTCTCAGAAGCATGCCCCTGGGGCTGCAAAGTCTGGGTTCACGATGACACTGGGTCCAAGCTAGGCATCTGCACATATGAAGGCTGATGGCTCAGTTTCGACCTCGATTCATGGGCCCACAGAATTTACTGGCCCAAGTCTGACACTGTCAACATCAAGCGGAACATGTATTTCACATTGGCAGCTCAGCTCGAGGGGGAGGAATTTCGGGTGCCAACCATAAGCAGCGAGCTGACTGCCACGCCGGACACCCCCACATCTTCCAATCCATCTTCACTGTCACTTTCACCCTCAGAATCCTCACCATCAGCCTCCAAGCAAGCCCAAGAGTCAATCAGCCTGCCAGCACCACTGCACAGAAGCATGTGCATCCACAAACCCTTGCATATCATCCATGACCTACAGTCCAGAGAGGGTGTTGCTGATCCCTGCACACAAGCCCTGGAGGCCTCCGCAGGAGACCCAGAGAAATCAGGGGGAGTGTGGGCAGCAAAAGGCAACACACCTACGCTGCTCAAAGACTTCAACAGCATGGAGTTCATGTTCGCAGCAGAGACAGCAGATGCGGAGGCCCTCAAGCTCTCAAGCCTTGCACACTCGTGGAGGCAAAGCGCAGACCTGACTGGCTGCACTGGGAGAAAGCCATCAAGGAGGAGCTGGCCATGCTCAAGAAAGCTGGCATATGGAGACTGGAGGACACACCACCCAGGGCCAACATCATCAGCTCAAAGTGGGTCCTCAAGGTGAAGAAGGATGTGGCCAGGAACATCACCTGCTACAAGGCCTGTCTTATCGCTCAATGACAACAAGATGCTGTATATGCAGCATCCTCCTGGGTACAAGGCCCCCAACACTGGCACGCATGTTCTGCGCCTTGTCAAGACCCTTTACGGGCTGAAGCAGTCGGGCTGCTGCTGGTACCAGAAGCTGTCCAGTGTATTCCTCTCTCTTGGGTTCAAGCAGTGTGCTGTGGACCAGGCCATGTACTTCAAGGTTGTTGTGCACAAGGGTGAGCTAACTGTTGTTGTCATACATGTGGACGACTGCACCATCGTTGCCACCACCATCCACCTCATCAAGGAGCTCAAGGCAGGGTTGTCCAAGCACTTCAAGGTTACCAACCTTGGAGAGCTACATTGGATGCTCAGCATCAAGGTCAAGTGCAATCACCCAGGTTGCATTGTACATCTATCGCAGCGGGATACATTGACACCATTCTGCACCACTACCACCTCTCCAACCTCAAGCCACTTTCCATGCCCATGGACCACCAGGTCCGCCTCTCCTCAGACCAGGTGAAGCAAGGTCAGAGGACCTGCATGTAAGAACATAAGGCAGACCTAAGTTCAGAAGATGGGAGGGAAGAAGTTGTATTGATCTGGGACCAAGGATGTCCCAAAAGAGCTTAAATACAGGAGATAAAGGAGCACAGGAGGACACAGGATACAAGTTGTTATAAGCAGTTAAGCTTAAAGGTGCGACTTGCACGAAATAGCGATGGCGGGGCAAGTTGCTATGAGGGACTTCCTCAATAGAGATGAACATGTAATAAAGCGAAGTGGCACTTAAGCCAGGGTCTGGGAGATGAGCAAGAGGATAAGGGAAAGCGCTTCAAAGAGAGTTTGAAGCGTTTTGAGAATGATGAAAAGAAGAGCAAGAAGAAGAAGGGAAGTCTTAAGATGTTCAGACTCAATCACAGTGGAAGCAACAAGACAGTGGGATTAAACCAAGTCAGGCTTAAGGCCCAACTCTAGATATAAGCCAGCTTATATACATTTGGGGCAGCTACCATGACTAAGTGGCTTAATGAAGAGAACAATAGTACGTAGGAGTCAAAGGGAATCAGAACAAGTCAAGTAAGAGATAGGAGTCAAAGGGAGTCAAGGGTAAGTCAGGGTGAGTCAGAGTAAAGTAGGAGTCAGTTACACAAGAGAAGGAGACAATGAGATACCAGCACATTGGTGCCCAAGATAGCAGTCAGGTGATATGGTAGTCCGGTGATCATGGGATAACCGGGTCAGGTGATCGTGAGATAGAAAGGAAAAGGGGGGGAAAAGAAGAAGAAAAAGATAATCGTACAAGGCCAAGAACGTAACATCACGCCCCTCCTATGGTAGTTGCTACCACACAACTCAGGTAGCGTTCTTGTAAAGCTCCTCATCGTAATCCCAAGCTGCTAGCTGCATCTCATAAGCGAGCGCAGATGAAGGGAGGGCCGGACATCCAAGTCCGTAATTAGCGTGGTCGTACATTACGACGCACTGCTTTATCTCGCAGGTGAGGTGAGGGGAAGGACACTCATCGTGGGAGTGCTGGGTGCTCATACACCAGCGACATGTCTTCCAGAGGGGACAAAGGTCCTTAGGATGATCGGGTTCCGACTCATTGCACTTGAGGCAATATGGGAAGACAGGCTTTTTGGGGCGGTGACGGAGTCTCTTCCCTAAAACAGTACGTGTGTCAGTATCCTCTTCATCGCTGTCAGGCGGACCTTGACCAGTGAAGACATGGGGAATGTGCAAATGGGAAGAAGGAAAGATAGTAGGTGGCGACGGGGGACGTGTCTTAACAAGGTAAGGGAGAAGGTGGGTACGGACTGCAGTGTGAGTAAGGTACCGTTCCACTGTGAGGAGCCTAGTTCGAGCGCAGTCCTCAGCGTTGGCGAGTTCTACTCTTCGTCACTTCACGTTCTCCAACTCAACCTGATATGCCCTATACCTGTGTACATCAGCGATTACCCCAGGGTCTTTGAGGTCAATCAAGGTGTTGTCGACAAGGAGACGACTAGTGGATGAGGGGTGAAAGATGTTGAGATCAGTGTCTTTGATCCCAGCACGATTAAAATTAGGAGAAGGAAAGGCTTGAGCATGAAGGGGGGTAGAGTACTTGCAGGCGCCCTTGCACCGAATACCGACAAGGTGAGTGTCTTTGTTGATGCTCCTATAACTAATGTATTGGGCAGTCTCTGCCTGCCCTTCCTTGTTGAGGAAGACGATGGGGTAGAGGTGGGGTTGAGTGCCGTCATATTGTACCCACCCTTCACCAGGATGGTCGGGATCTTGGAGGTCGCTGATGAGTGGAGGAGCAAGGCAGATAGATTTGGAGGGGGAAGTGGATCGGGTGATGGTAGGTTGGTATTGGGCGAAACGGATGGGCTCGTCACTGTTGATGCTGTCGTCGGCCATGTATGGCTCGGTGAGATCGAGGACGTGAGGTACAAAGAATAGGTGTTGTACCGCTTTGAAGTTGCGGTAGGTGGTCTTGAAGGTTTCATCATCAAGTCCGTCATTACCTAGAATGTTGATCGCTCCCATGAGGTCCTCAGTCCAGGTGGAGAGTGCTCCAGAAACACGCTCCTGTTGCTCCATGACTTTCAGTAGTGCACAGCACCTCTTTCTCACCTCCTTGATATCCTCGCTGGTGGGGTGAGTCTGATCGAAGCGGCAACTGTGCTCCTCGAAGACATACAGGAGAGACAGGTGCTGCGAGCTCACTGGTGGGGTTGATGGTGTCTGAGTGAAGGCCAAGGCTGTTGCCGCCAAGATTCCCAATGCTGTCATCATCGGGGAGGGGGACCATTCGGGAGCCATATTGGCTGGGTTCTGTGGGGACGAAGGGGGTGGAATAGGAAGGGGCGAGGTATAGGGATGGGGAAGGGAAGGGGATAACGAACGTCTCACAAGTAAGGGGGAGGGGAAAGGCAGTTGTCATGGACTGCCTCCTCTTACCTAATCTTTCTTCTTCTCCTTTCGTACTTGACTCCAGACCGCTTTCCCTGTCGCTTACCTAACTTACCTATAGTTGATTCTCGCGTTTTCCAGAGACTTCTATAAGGTTCCATTAGCTTCCATCTCCTTCTATCGTCTTCCATAGCTTTCCACTACATTCCAGTAGCTTCTATGATCTCATGTATATATACTGTACCCTTTAACATAGAACGAGTCTTTAAGCTTGTTCTATTTGTGCAATACAGGCTATTGTCACTTCCTCGAACACGTGCAGCTTCCCTTCAAAAGAACCCTCTCTGCGATAGTCGACTTTGTCGCTATTCGCTTCTCATCTCTAAACGTCTTCAAGATCATGTGTTGCATCTTGCTTGATTCCAAGTCACGTCGACTTGTGTAATCTTCACTCACTCCCAGATAAGTCACATGACGTATCACATGACCTTCATTGACTTTAGGACTAATCATGTGACATCTCACGTGATCAATCCCGACACCCGACATCCACCTTTCCTCTTTGGAACACTGACACGATTACCACATTAGGACGACTTCCTAATCAAGACGTTGGGTCAACTTCCTATTTGGGAAGTACCCCTGTCTGAAAACTCCAGAACCAAGACGACTGAAAGACACGGTGACCTGACCGTGACAGCGGTGGTGATGATCTCTGTTCTCCTGGGGTTGTTGATGTCAGCGGACTCGCTTCTGAAGATATATTCATTACCCTCAATGTACCCAATTGTCCAACAATGCTTGTTGGGCCTTCCAGGGTAGGTGATCATGGAGAAAAGGGAGACGTTATTGGTTGCATTGATTGATTGCTGGGTGTAGATGATAGCTCCGTTGTGTCGGTAAGCGTAAGAGGTGTAGATGGGGGCGACGAGGTCAAGGGGCATTTAGCGATGGTAGACACAGTACCGTTCTTTGCAGAAGTAGGGGTGCTTGAGGGAATGAGGGTGGGTGATGTGGATTCTAGCTCCTGGTGTGAACTCGTGATATTTGAGGGTAGAGAAGATGGTGTGGTCACGGTAGACAAGTGTCCAGAGGCTGGTAGAGGGCATGATGGGGATGAGTCGTTGAGCTAGAGGGTTCTTATACTACTTGAGGTTCTTTGAAAGTCCGCTAGTAACTCCGGAGCATGGAAGTCCTCAGAGTTAACCCATGAGTCATGAGCTGGCGAATATCCCTTCCAGTGCACAAGGTATTGCTTCTTCTTCCAACGGCCAAAAGCCCTCTCTTTAAGAACCTTCTCAACTTCCCATTCGGGTTCTCTGTTGAGTATTTCCGGTGGAGGTTCTAGAAAATTGGGACTGTGTTGTTCTGTCTCCTTATGTGGCATGAGGAGAGAAGCATGAAAGACGTCATGAATTTTCCAGGATGTAGGGAGTTTGAGGCGATAAGCCACTTTTGATACTTGGAAGACTACCTTAAAAGGTCCATATCTCCTTGGGGAAAGCTTGGGGGTAACATTGCTTGGGAGTCTAAGATTAGTTCCTTCTAACCAGACTTTCGATCTGATAGGAAAGGGGGAATGATGTGGTTTTTCTTTTATCCAGGATTCTTGCGCTTTATGTTGTGCCTCTTGGGTGGCTTTCCTGGCTTCTTCGATCAATAAGAGTCGTTGTTCTAGGGATGGCATGGTGGTTTTTCTGGTTGGTTGGTATATTTGGGGGGTGTATCCGATAAGTAGATCGTATGGTGTTTTCTTAGTGGTTGCGGATGGCCAGGAATTCTTTGTGTACTGCACAAGTGGGAGCCATGTGTGCCAATTGTCCTGTTGTGTTCCGCAGAATATTTGGAGGTATTGTTCTAAAGTTTGATTGGTTCTTTCGCTAGATCCATCTGTCTGAGGGTGATATGCCATGCTGATATTCTGATAGATGTTTAGAATTTGGCAGAGTTCTGTAGAGAATTTCAAGATGAAACAGGTATTGCGGTCCGAGATAATCTTTCGGGGGATGCCATAGTGTGGAATGACATGATTGAGATAGAGTAATGCAACTCCTTCTGAGTCGATGGCCTCGTGACAGGGGATAAATATGGATGCTTTGGAACAGTTGGTGTCCATGATCGTGAGAATAGTATCGAAGCCACCTGATTGTGGGAGTTTAGTGATGAAATCCATTGTGATTGTTTCAAAGGGTCGCACGTTGTCGGCGGGAGTGATGGGGAACATGGGAGGATGGGCTGGATGGGTATTTACTTTGTTCATTTGGCAGGTAGCGCATCCTTTGATGTACTCGGTAACGAATGTTTTCATGCCAGGCCACCAGTAATATGGTGAAATTAATTGGAGGGTTTTGGTTATTCCAGGATGTCCCACGGTCTTGTGATCGTGGAGAAGGGATGTTACTCCCCTCCTAAGTCCGTTGTCTGCCACAACAACCAGGGTGGTCCCATGATGCCAGTGAGTGCCGTCCAATAGCAAGAGATTATGTAATGAGGCCCATTCTTTGAGCCTTGGCTGGTTGGGGTATTGCGCTTGTTTTACTTTTTGGTCTAGATCGTCGCCTATGCTGTCCATATCAAATACTCAGATGGAGGTGTGGGTGTTGCAAAAATAGTGATCGGGCCATACAGTAATGTCTTCATTTGCTGGGTTCTTTCCTTCATAATCGGGCCATCTAGATAGTTGGTCGGCCTGGTTTGTTGCTCCTGGTTTGTATTCCAGGATAATATTGTATTGTTCGCGTTTGGGTAGGTATCCCGCGACTTGCAGGCCGATCTTCCAGGGGTCTCTATAGTAGCGGAGGTTGTTGTGGTCTGTGAATACTAGGACAGGAATGGTTGTTCCTTTAAGGAGGTGGGACCAGCACCGGAGGCCTTGCATGATTCCTAAGAATTCTCGATTGTATATGGGGTAATTTTGCTCTGTCGTTGAGAATTTCTGGGAGTGGAAGCCTATTGGCTGTCGTGGCCCCGGTTTTTCTGTCCCATTTGCATGTTTTGTTGGGGGGTCTCGCTGGTAGAGTATGGCGCCGGTTCCTACTTGTGATGCATCTACTTCAAGCTCAAATTGTTTATCGGGGTCTGGTTTTACAAGGATGGGGGGATTAGTGATTCGTTTGATAATTTCTTGTTGGGCTGCTTTTTGCTTGGGTCCCCATTTGAAGGGAACGTCTTTTCTGGTGAGTGCTGTGAGTGGTGCGGTGATTATAGAGAAGTCTTTGCAGAACATGCGGTGGTAGCCCGCTACTCCTAAGAATCCTTGTACTTGTCTGAGGTCCTTGAGTTCTGTGGGATATTCCCTAAGTCCTGCAACTTTAGCGGGGTTGATTGTAGCTCCTTCTTTGGATATGCGGATGCCTAGGAAGTCCATTTGAGTTTGGAGGAAGACAGATTTTGATAATTTAAGGTGAAGGCCATGTTTCTTGAGCAGGTTAAAGAAGAAGTGAATAATTTCGATATGTAAGGCCTTTTCTTTGAGGAGGGTTTCCAGGCCGCAGTCGTCCATGTAATTTTTGAAGTGTTGGCAGATGTCTGGTACGCGCTTTTCGAAATGTTGGTAAAGCTCTTCTAGGATCCCATTCATGAATCGTTGGAAACTGGCTGGCAAGTTGCTCATTCCGAAGAACATTACTTTTGGTTCAAAAAGTCCTTGGCGCGTCTTGAATGCCCCTTTCCATTGATCCTCTTCCTTAATGCGAATGTTATTGTATCCCCATCATATGTCGAATTTGCTGAATAGTTCCATTCCTTGCAAATCTTCAATGCATTGGGCAAGGTTTGGTAAGGGTGTGACATCTTTTCTGGTAACGGCGTTTAGTGGTTGGTAGTCGATAATATATTGCTTCTCCTTTGAGTCTTTCTTTGGGACCATGAAGGTGGAGAAGCCATAGGGGGAGTCTGACGTGGTGATATATCCGTTGGCTAAGTTTTCATCTAAGAACTTGTCTTCCGTTTCTTGTTCTCCTTGCGATAGTGGGTAGACTTTACAGTTGAAGTGGGTGGGGGCATTTTCTAATAGGACGATTTTGTGGTCGCCTTCTCCTCTGGTAGGGGGGAATTTGTTTGCTTCTTCGTCGGAGAAGAGGGCTTCATGTTCTTTGAATTCTAGAGGCAGGGTGACTTCTTCTTTATTGTTTTCTTGTGCATATTTGTGCACCATTTCTACTGCCATGTGTGTGCAGTTTACTTCTATCGGGCCTCCCTTCATTTCTGAAGGGGTTACTCCTGTCCATAGAAGTGTCTCTTCGACTTTAAGTATGATGTCTTCATCCTTTTTGTCTCCTAGGTATTTCTTGGCTCGTTGGAGGGTTCCGAAAAGTAGGGTTTCCATTGGATTGTCGGTCCCCTGAGCATTCCATCTGCCCAGTTGATATCTGGTTGGAATTCCCTAAACCATGGGTATCCTAGGATGAATCTATCGCATCCTAGGTTAGTGATATAGAATCTTTGTCTTGCTTTCTTGTTTCCTCTAGTGACTAAGAGGTTGCATGCTCTGTCAATAGTTCCATGACGGTTGAGGGTTCCGTCCACGTTGTATACTGCTTGTTTGAAGGGGAGTTTCTTGGTTCCTAACCATAGTCTGGCAACCATTGTGTGATCAATGAAGTTTTCGGTTGCCCCAGTGTCAAGTAGTCCGATTTCTTCTGCCTTCCCTCAATAGTGTGATAGCAAAATCTTAACTTGTATTGAGTTTGACTTGTTTACAAACACACTATCAAGTCGGAATGCCCTAACTATGGCAGCTAGTTTTGGGCTTGAGTAAAATCCTTCAGCATAAGGGATTCGACGATGCTCAGCTTGGTATCTTCATCAAGCGAGCCCATGTTTTCTTTCAAGAAATCAGAGATATTGGTGGGGGTC
>Ga0307512_10007897_pt1 | contig 10456 bp, 12 predicted proteins | sample 14_EM_MG_FD_200267 | JGI IMG/M metagenome (GOLD analysis project Ga0307512, IMG submission 200267) | Populus trichocarpa ectomycorrhiza microbial communities from riparian zone in the Pacific Northwest, United States - 14_EM | ecosystem: Host-associated > Plants > Roots > Unclassified | place... | reverse complement strand
ATGTTATGGACTGGGAAACCCCCTCGCCGGACTAATGATTATGCTTGGGTTGAAAATGCAGTCCGATGTCAGGCCGCTTTGGGGACGGACCTTCATGGCGTTCTTGACATATTCCAAAGGACCATCAATAGATGTTTTGAACTTTTCGCGTGCTTCTTTGGCAAGAACCTTGAATCCTGTCCCAGGAAACCAGTCTGGGATGTATCGTACTATCGGAGAGTTCGTCAGACGTTTGTAGGTGACTGTTTGAGTGCATAGACACCCACATATAGGAATGACGTCGACGAGGAAATTTCCAGGCACCAGCGCGGCCGATGTTGCACGTGACGCCTGAATGTTCACATTCAAGAATCGGTCGTCGGTTGACTTGGCATCGATCCCGTAGGTTATGGACATTAAAATGGCTGCGGGAATGCTGTTGGAGTTAGGCGATGCATAAGACTCCGGCTTGGGCAAAGGCGGTACGAGACAACTTACAAGTCCAACTCTTCTATGAAACGCTTAGGTTCCTCTAACAAACGCGCCAAGAGACGATGCACATATTTGCTTTGGTAGTCGTCAAAGCTTCCGTTCAGCCTTACGTTCAAGACCTCGTGGCAAAGTCTGCGGCGAGTTCTCCATGGGGCACCGTAGGGCATAAACGCAAACGCCCACTCCGAAATACCCGTCCTGGCAACAAAAGTCAGTGGTCCGGAAAACAACTTCCCGGAATGTCATTCCAGTCTTACAACTCCATCATAGTCGTCTGGGGCTGGAATTTTGTGTTAGGAGTGGAAGGTGGAGATAACTTTATCGCTCACTCTATCTGCGTATATCTTTGACTGTTTCTCAACCAGATCCGTGATAGCCTCGTTGCTGCTCAGGACGACCATATCCTGGCCTAAGAGTCGCAAGTATAGGATATCCGTATCTCTCGGAGGACAGCCTCAGAACCGTCACAAACAGAACGACTTCAGAACATACCATAACGATCGGCCAATGAAGTGATATCTTCCTGGAGAGGGACACTCGTGGTGAGGTCCAGCACATTTCCCAAAATTGGATAACCCTTGGGACCTGGCGGATACGGCAAGGTGGGTCTCTTCCACCTCCTGACGAAAGCGAGGATAAAAACACCAAACACCAGCGGATAGAGGGCAGATATGTCAATCATGGCGACAAAGGGGGAGCGCAGGGGCGCTGTGTGGGGTCTTATGCCAATTTCCTGGCCTTTAACGGGCCTTATCAACGAGGCAGATGACAGCGTCTGAGACCTCACAAAAAGATTAATTAACCTCTGATTGGATGGCATGGGATGCACAAAGCCAATTGTCCTTCCTCGTTCGCAGAATGATGGAATTCAAACTGATTTTTGTCAAGCGCCACGCCTAGGGCCGGGGCACGTTGTGTGAGAGTTAAGGGGATAACTGATTATTTTCTAAATGACAATCACCGACAATTCTCGCTGTTTTTAAGTGCTCGAGCTGGGACGGGTATCTTAGAATTACATATCCGATGAATACCTGGGGTCCCTCCACGAGTTCATCTCCGCTGGCCCGAATAATTGTCGGAAAAAATCTGAGACGACATGGTTTTGATCAGTTATAATTCTCAGGACGTTAAGTACCGGGTGCCATCGTGCAGAATTATAAGCGCGTCCGCCAAAAACTTGATTTCTCACCGTCTTCGTAGATGAGCGCACTCGTCCTCCGTGCTTTCCTCGTCAACTGCATGATGACGCAGAAGAACCGCATCCCGCGCGATCGATTTCCTCCCAGAGAAAGACGAACACCCGGTCTGCAAGTGTCATCACGTAAATCTTTCCAAGGGTGATACAGAGAGAACCTCTTTGCAGGGGGTGGGCTGGGCCAGCCTCTTTGTCTCCGGCGGAAGGATCGATCGGCACATTCGTGGCCCTCACCGCTACCACGATCCTTCCGCCTTTCGTCCTCCAGTCTAGACTCACCCTCCCACCACTCCCTAATAACTGTTTACACATGAAAAGGTCACAACGTCAGTCACAGTACAGTTACAAAATAAAAAATCAGACAACCGATCAGCGACAATCAAACAAAACCATCAAGACAACACACTATCTCACATGTAAACAGCACTTGGAACCAGACGCAAGATACGGACCAGGGGGTTGCATAAAGAAAGAAGAAGCGATGGGTGTGATGAGAACCCGCCCACCCATCGGAGCTAACCTTCTTCCTTCAGTGCCACTCTTTGTGTCGGAAAACCCTTTGAGCCTTTGCCCAAAAACTCATCACCACACACTACGGACCACCTAGTTATCCCCGAAATAATATCTCCGATCACTAAGTGAGACTGACGTCAAGAACAAAGAGTGGCGACTTCAGGTTCACAAATATAACCATCGCGATGCTCGTCGAGATCTGAAATTTAGACACCTGTGCTCCAAATTCCCGATTCAACCTTTCATCTATACGAGACTCGGTCGTCGCCACCAACGAACCAATTACCGCTCACACCTGCGATCAAAGTCGAAAGGTGTGAACCACCCAGTTGGCCGACGGAGGGCGGAGGATACGAAATTTAGAGGGGAGTAGGACGGGAGCGCTGCCTTCGCCGTTAGTTCCTGCGATGTGGCCCGCTTGCTACCTAAAGGTCTGGAGGGAGTGTTTTTTGAGCGCGACACGCATCACACCCGTTACGAAGAGAATGAGCAATCGTGAGAATTTCTCCGACCGGCTTGGCGGATATGCCGACGCACAAAGGATTGCGGTACACGCGGCCTTGATGTTTGAACGCCCCAAGCGAGATGGAACTAGGAATGAAGCAACTGATTATCTTAGCAACGGTAAACAGTGGTGGGTAAAAGAACGGCGAGGGAATCTTAGGGTCCCAGGGCGGAAGAGGTGATGAAAGACGGTGTAGCCGACGATCGACTCGACTCATCACAATCAAGGTCATTTCATCCAACGGTTGGGTGATAAAGTACACGTGTTGCGCGTGTGAGGAAAACCACAGCTCAAGTGCTCGTCCGCGCGTCGTTCACGAGAGCGTGGCAGTCCTGTGCGTTTGGTCTTCAGGCCTCAGCGCATGGGGGTCGGCGCGCTGCCCTCAAGTTCCCGTTTCCGTCCAGAGTGAAGGCAACATAGTTGTAAGTGCGAGAGAATCTTACTCTCTCCACCCCGCGTACCAATCTCTTGTCGGACATCTCAGCACATCACTTCGGACACAGGCGAAACGATCAACTGTGACGCAAGCGTGTAGTTTACCCCAAGGAACCAGCTTCAGCGGTTCCTCTTACCCCCGCTAACGTGGTGGGCCTCATGGAAGGGGCCCTAGACCCCGACACCCCGAATGATTCTGCACCAGTACAAGGGTGAGCGGATTGGTTTGTGGACATACTCGGCGCCACCGCGCCTCACTTAATTTTGAAGGAAGAGATGGAGGAACCCGTAATTTTTACTCCTGTGGTATCCCCTTGCACTCCAAGCCGCATGTGAAACGCTTTGAGTCAAACGGGAGGAAGAGTAAGGGTTGGATCCCTGGCGGTCCCCACTCTTCATAATCCGCTCTGTCAACGTAATCCAGCAACTCATCTGGAACGATTTCCCCGTGAGATGATTCCACGACTGACTGATGCACCTTGAATCTTATGGAAGCCCGAGCGTCGGATACCGAACAGAATTCGGGATCATGGATGAACACCGGCCCTTGAATCGAGAGAGGTAACGGAGGACGAATTCGCCTTCCTCGGGTTTTCATTTAAGCGATGGATTTGTTTCGAAGGAGATGAGCGCGCTGTGGTTAGTAATAGGTGAGAATCGTGGTTCATATACACGCCGGTTCTGCATGATTTAGAAGCTGTTAGTGACAGGTTTCCCACTGTATTCTACCCCACGCGTTGCTGCCAGTGTGACACCGGTAAACTGGAAAGGCTCACACCCTGTATGGATCCCCGGGACTCAGAGCCCACTCCATAGTGTTTTGCACAGGTGAGCAGACGTGCACGTAGGAAGGTCCGCGGATGTCTTTTTTTGAAGGTTTGGAGCAATCTCGACGTGAGATGTCCACAAATATTCGCCACTATGAATACCCACAGACCAAACGGGGATGCCCACCGATAATTATTACTTGGGTTAACGAATCTTCCCGGAAGAACGCAGATGAAATTGGGGTCTCCCAGATCGTTGGCCGTGTACGTTCTCGAATGCAATTCCTTTCAAATGGACGGACCGCAATCTCTATTAGGTTCGGATTCCTCTTCACAGCGATAAAAGCCGCACTGGTTTCTCGCAGCTACCTTGGGTTTCAACTATGAAAACCACGTCGCAACAATCGAGAGGGCGGGAGGGTACAATCTCCTTGTTGAACGCGGCCATCGATGCCATGAATCTCGCGAAGGAGGCCTCGGGTATCACACCAGCCAAGGCTGCATTTGGCTCTGCTGCCGTTCTTCTCACAATGATCAAGGTATGCTTCCTCCTCTTCTGTGATGAGATGTCCCAGGTTCACATTCAGCCAGGAATCGATGATTAACGCACTGGATTACGTTGATCTCGGTTTATTTTGTGCCGATATTTGCAGAGCCCTCGAACGGGGAATGGATGGAAGGAAACTGGACGACCTCAGCCAGTCGGTGTGCGATGCGATAAATAAACTGACGACGTGAGTTGCACCAACAATACCGTAGTTTCTGGTCCTTCTACCTACTATTGTTTCAATCGCAGGACTGTCGCGGAAATACAAAAGAGAGTTATCAAACGGAGCAAGCGCAACGTAGTCTCTCGACTTTTTCACGCAAAGAATGACAAGGAGGCGATTGCGGGTTGGAAATCCGAGCTCAATAAGATCCTTGTTATCTTCAATGTGTGTTCTGTGCCCTCCTGCTTGGTCACCACTGACTGTCCCCGCTTCAGACCCAGTTGATCTTGAACACTCATACCATAGTTACCGACATACACCAGAACGTATTAAAAACCCGCGAGGATGCCAACGGTAAAAATCGGGCGGTGTGTAACATGCGTACTCTCTGACATTACCGAATAAACGTTTACCATCACACAGATTCAAAACATGTCAGTGGCCTAGACTAATGAGGGATCCAGCGTCTTACATCTGCATTTAGCGTGTCTGGGGAATCACCCCCTCCACCACCGAGGATCTTCTTTGGACGCGGCGAGTTGGTCGAGAAGATTGTTGGTTGGGCAGAATGCCTCACGCCGATCGCTCTGGTTGGTGCTGGCGGGATTGGCAAGACATCCGTCGCCCTAACCGTTCTACACGACGACCGCATCAAACAACGGTTCGGTGAAGACCGTCGATTCATCCGCTGTGACAAGTTCCCGGCCTCGCTCCCTCACTTCCTGCGCCAGCTCTCCAAGACCGTTGGTGCAAGCGTCGAAAACCCCGAGGATCTCACCCCCTTGCGACCATTCCTATTCTCCAGGGACATGTTCTTAGTCCTCGATAACGCAGAATCCATGCTCGATCCGCGGGGGACGAACGCCGAGGAGATATATGCAGTGGTAGAGGAGCTCAGCCAGCTGAGCAACATCTGTCTTTGTATTACTTCTCGGATCTCTACTGTCCCTCCCGACTGCAAGTGGCTGGACATTCCGACACTATCGATGGAAGCCGCATGTGATACGTTCTATCGGATCTATCAGCATGGCGAACGCTCAGATCTGGCCAGCGGCATCTTGAAGCAACTCGACTTCCATCCGCTGTCGATCACGTTACTCGCGACAGTTGCTCATCACAACAAATGGGACATCGATCGGTTGGCCAGGGAGTGGGACGAACGTCGGACGGACATGCTCGAGACGGAGCACAACAAGAGCCTCGCGGCCACCATCGAACTGTCGCTCTCGTCGTTGATGTTTCAAGAACTCGGCCCTGACGCCCGGGATCTTCTCGGAGTCGTCGCCTTCTTCCCTCAAGGGGTTGACGAGAACAACATCGACTGGTTATTTCCCACGATTGCTGGGAGGAAGAACATATTCGACAAGTTTTGTGTTCTTTCTCTGGCATATCGAAGTGACGGCTTCATCACGATGCTAGCACCAATTCGCGACTACCTTTCCCCAAAAGTTCCAGCGTCAGCCCCACTCATCCGCTTGACCAAGGAGCGTTACTTCAGCCGATTGTCGGTTGATGTCTACCCTGGCAAGCCTGGTTTTGAAGAGGCGAGATGGATCACGTCAGAAGACACGAATGTCGAGCACCTGCTCGATGTCTCCACAACAGCTGATGCCACATCAGATGTTGTCTGGGTTGCTTGTGTTGATTTCATGAAACATCTTGTTTGGCACAAACCACGGATCGTCGTGCTAGGACCGAAGATCGAGGCACTCCCAGACGACCACCCGCCCAAGTTGGAATGTTTGCTCCAGCTCTCATGGTTGTTCCGGAAGGTTGGAAAAGCTATGGAATGCAAGCGGCTCCTCACTCATACCTTGAAGCTCTCTCAAGAGCAGGGGAACCACCGTCGACTCCCCCAAATATTGATGCACCTAGCTCGGGCACATGCGATGATGGGCCTCTTCAAGGAAGCGATACCACATGCAAAAGAAGGATTAGAGATTGCTGAACGGCTGTGCGATACGGTGGAACAAGCAAAGTGTTGGATGGAATTCGCTTGGTTGCTCCACGATGACAAACAGCTTGACGACGCAGAACAAGCCGCATCCCGCGCGATCGATCATCTCCTCCCAGAGAAAGGCGAACAATTTCTGGTCAGCAAATGTCATAACCTTCTTGGCGATATATATTCTTTGAAGGGCGAGACGAAGAAGGCCGCCCACCATTTGGAGGTAGCCCTCGAGGTCGCATCTCCCTTCAACTGGCTCAATGCGCTGCACCACATCCATTTCTCCTTGGCGAACCTGTATCTCAAGGAAGGCAGGTTTGACGACGCGCACGCTCACATTGAGCACGCCAAGTTACATGCGGTCGACAGCCATGACCCATTCCTTCTGGCTCACACAATGTGGCTGCGGGCTTTGTGCTGGTATAAACAGCATAAGGTTGAAGAGGCAAAATCCGAGGTGTTACGTGCTCTCGATGCGTTCGAGAAGCTAGGGGCTGCAACTAACGTGAAGCGCGTTAGGGTGCTCCTCCAGCGGATCGAACTTGACACTCATGAGTTGGATGGCGACGGTGAGCTCCTCATAATGATGCTACTTGTCGTGCTTATTGATTCTTCGTGCTCAGACAAGGCCGAAAAATCCGAATGATGTCATCAGCGCTTGCCTCGGATTCTTCAGATTCGTCCTTCCGCAAGTCGCCAACGCCTTGTCCCTTCACCCTGTCTCCCGTCGAATCTTCCAGAATTTATTCCATCCCACACCTTCCTATCCCGCACCGCTGCAGGAACGTCTTCCCTTATCTACCCCCTCTACTCACACACATCGTTCCATACCTGTTGTCCAATGGCCCATCCAGCAGTGCATCCTATGACATGTCTCCCCGGCTGCGTCTCGTTATGTCTGTTTTGAACATGTCTATCTTGTAGATTGTCTACGACTGTCCGCGTTCCGATGTACATTATAATCAGTTGTGTTCACAAGTGACAATGGGAACGACGAAATCCTCTGGGCCGGGGCCCGACCGCCGACGTCACGTATACGATCAGTCGCACAACGTAACTCCCATCTCCATCTCCGCCCATGGCGAGCGCAACAAAGAGGAAGGGCAAGAAAAAGAAAGTCGCAGAGTGGGTCGCAGGAACTTCGCATTCCCGTGTGTACCTACTCAATCGTCCACTCGCAGTCCTAACGCCAGACCACGTTGGCGCATTCTTCCTCCCGAGATAATCCGGATGATCCTCCAGTACCTCGCAAACGACAAGGAAGCCCTACGTGCTTGTTCGCGGACAGCGCACGATTTTCGTTATACCGCCCTATCTTTCCTTGGCCGCCATCTCACTGTAAACACTGTCAACCGTCTCGGGGAGTGCACCTCGCTGATCACAAAAGGAGCATTCCAACACGTTCGATCTCTTGACCTCGGCGTCAACAACAAGAAAGTTATCCTAGAAGATTATTGGAGAGCGTATCTCGTTATCGTGAAAGCATTCGCCCAATATCATGCTCTGAACCGCCTTTGGCTTTCAGAAGTACCTTTTAACTTCGCCGGGCGCAGCCAGAAGAAAGACTTCAGGGAGACAACCATTGCCCTGGGTTCCACAGTCACCGAACTCGGATTATATGGATGTCACTTCTCCTCTTACGAAGAGATGATATCTCTTATTCGCTCTTTCCCATTTTGTAATTTCCTCTTCATCAGGGATTGCGTTACCGGAGACCAAGCTACTGGTGGAAACGCGCTCGCCGGGCTTCCCGAACATAGTCTCTCCATCAAGGATCTCCAGCTCTCCTCTTCCTCATCGAACGACTTGTTGATCGACGTTTCGAATTTGATCAAGGACGCCGCTCTAGACGTAGGATCACTCACTTCCTTGGTGTGCGACATGGGAACTTCCGAGAAAGCTCAGCGCATTGCAGCGGCTGTCTCTTCGTCGCCAGTGGAACAGTTTCAGGTGGCATGCGCCGAATTCGAGGGTTTCCAAGGTAGGCGTACACCGTTAAGCTCTCGACGATGTCGATTCTAACATCGGATCGAAGCATTCATTGGTCATTTGCAAAAGAAATGGGCCTTAAAATCGCTGACCATCGGGCCGCAATCCAACGAGACCGACATTGGGTTTTGGCAAGAAGCGTTGAAAGACCTCCCTCCACTTCCGGGCGTGGACAATGTCACCATCATATATAACTACCCCAGGGTTAAGGCTTTTAATACCAATTGTTGGGTGCACCTCGACCGCATACTCACCCGTCGAGATCTATTTCCGGCTCTCGAAAAGGTGCATGTCCGGTCTAGCTGTGGGTCGCACCGACTTAGTCCTCTCATGTGGTGGGCTATATACGATTCTCTGCCTGCAATCAGAACAAGGGGACTTGGACCCCGTGAGTTGCTCGCGTTCGGGCGAGACCATAGGACTGACACTCCTTATGAAACGTAGATTGGTATTGGGCAGGCCACCCATGATACCAGGATAAATTGTAAATGTAATGTATTCGGTGTATAAACATGCAAGCTGGTTCCAGATCTCTGTGTGTCGCAAACAAACACCCTGCAAGGCCCCTCTACTCGTCTAGTTGGGAGTGGCGTCGGTAACGGTGGCGTAAAACTCTTCAGCGATGCGCCTCTGGGCGTCGATCCCCTTCTCAGTCTGCCTTCCGATCAGATACCGTAATGAACCTTTGGGGCCAGAGCGTACCTCGGTATCCGCAATGGCTCGTACGATGAAGTACTTCCTTCCGAGCAGTATCTCTGGCGTCACGTCCCCATCGCGCGGGCTATCGTGACCTCCGGTGATATAGCACCCTGACTCTTGTCCAATCACGATTCCTGCCTGTGTCGCTCGTCAGAAAGGCTTGAACGCGCTCAATGGGCTGACATACGCAAACATCCCACGCCCTGTAATACGTTGATTGTCGTAGTCAATGTACAAGTCGCCACGACTCAAATGACGCACCAACAACCTATTTCCCTGCACAGTGTAACCCTTCATAAAGCGGCGCGATAGTGAGGAGCATAACAACGCACCAGTACATATCCATTCCTCCTTGAGCAACCATCGAAAAGTTCAACGCAGCGCTACCTATAGACCTCAACGAATGAGCCATTCTACCGCCTTTGACTGGGCTCGCGTGGTTAGGGTCCCCTGCCAAGCGCAAGAAAGACTCTGCCTTTGATCCAGCAGTAGTCTGCGACCTGTCTGAGCCCCACTCCACAGCGATCAAAGCCTGTGAAAGAGAAGGAAGTGGACGAGGGGCGGAAAGCGGAAGCTTCTGGGGAGGTCGCTTGTTCTTCGAAAGGTACGACCCGTGTCCTTTGATCCCGGTGTACAGATAATCCAGGAAGGGGTTGTAGATCACACCCAACACCGGGCGTTTCTTGTAGATCAACCCGAGCGAGATGGCGACGAAGGGGAAACCATGAACGAAATTCGTTGTTCCTGGGTCCGTGTCAGAGGCATAGCACCAGCGACTACAACTCGATGATCACCGTCAATGGGGTCAACACAAAAGGTTGGATCATCAGTCAGGTCCGGTCGAGTACCCGCAGAGTAAGACTCCTCCCCGATGCTACCACAACGTCAGCTATGGTGGCACAAGGTGTGGTGACATTCACGCACAACTGAAACTGAGGGTAGACTTTCTTGATCTCCTCCCTGACGAGTTCTTCGACCCTCACATCGTACTCGGTGACAAGATCGACCGAGTTTTTCTTCTCGTTGACATCACCTGAGGCTGCAATCGCCTCTGACCCCTCTAGCATCAGGTCGCCAGCCTTTCGCGCTAGCGTGGAGGTGAACTCGAGGATGGACTGCAGGTCGGCATCGGATAACTCGACTGAAGACATGATAGATCAGACACAAGTCCGTCTTGATGATTGATCACGAATTCGATTGCCAACACTATCACTTACATCTCCA
>Ga0307512_10007896_pt1 | contig 10457 bp, 11 predicted proteins | sample 14_EM_MG_FD_200267 | JGI IMG/M metagenome (GOLD analysis project Ga0307512, IMG submission 200267) | Populus trichocarpa ectomycorrhiza microbial communities from riparian zone in the Pacific Northwest, United States - 14_EM | ecosystem: Host-associated > Plants > Roots > Unclassified | place... | reverse complement strand
ATCAGCGCGGCGTCCCGGGCCGGGCCGTCCGGCGCCCCGCCCAGGGCGTCGAGCATCAGAGCGGCGGTCAGCTGCTCGCGGGTCTGCACGGCGGAGTACCGGTAGGCGCGGTCGGCCCGCTGCTGGGCCACCACGCCCTTCTTGGCCAGCCGGTCCAGCACGGTCATCACCGTGGTGTAGGCCAGCGGCTTGCCGGTGTCGAGCCGCTCCAGCACGCCACGGACCTTGAGCGGCTCCGTCGCGTCCCAGAGCACGTTCATCACGGCGGCTTCCAGCTCACCGAGACCCTGCATGGCACCTCCTCATCGGCACTCATGCTACGCAGGGTGCACATATCTCGGTAATCTCCGCCTGGCCGTCACCAGGTAGGCGGTGCCCAGCCACCGGAAGGCGCCCCGGCTCACCGTCCTTTCGGGATGGTCACGCCAGCGCCGGCTCCACCGCCGCACCAGCCGGTCCAGCGGCGGCACCAGGGGTGTGACGTCGAAGTACACAGTTTCCTGCGGGGCGAGTCCGGTCTCGCGGAGCAGCCGACGAAGTCGCGCGGCTGGGATCGCCCGCATCCCTGACGAGGGCGCGCCGTGTCTCGGGTTCTTGCCGAGTGACCGCTCGATCCAGCCGAGCAAGCGCAGCGCGGGCCAGTACACGAACCATTCGAACAGGCGGTAGGGGCCGAGCGGGTTGACCATCGTCGCCACGACCAGACCACCTGGTCGTAGCACGCGCGCGATCTCACGGATCGCCTGACCGGCATCGGCGTACTCGAGAACTCCCATCGCCAGCACGACATCGAAACACTCGTCGGAAAACGGCATGTCCTCGACACGTGCCACGGTGAGCTCGACGCCGTCGGCGTCCTTGACGCGCTCGGTGGTGGCGTCGATCATGGCCGTTGACCGGTCGCAGGCGGTGATGCGGAAGTCGTCGGGGCGGGTGTCGAGCAGGTGGCCTACCAGCATGCCCGGCCCGCAACCCACGTCCAGGAGGCGGCCGCCGGGACACACGTGCAGCGCCTCCCCGACGACATGCAGCCGGGAGTGGAAGAACCGCGCGAACGGTCCCCAGCCCTCGTGCGCCGCGACATAGTCGGCCGCCGCCGCGGCGTTGTCGTACTCCTCGCCCGCGATCTCGTCGCGTGGGGTGTGCCGGAACCTTCTGGTCAGTGGGGAGAGCGACACGCGCCCCTCCGCTCCTATCTACGAACCTTCTTCGTACTATGACTAATAGTAGATAGGGTGCGAAGCGTTTCAGATCGAGTTCAGCCGACGATGCGTCGTGCGCCGATCAGGTGGCCGTCGCCTCGCATGGAGCGCACGTCGACCAGTTGTCCTTCCGTTGGCGCATCGACCATGCGGCCGTCACCGACGAACATGCCGACGTGGTGGATGGTCGAGGGGTTGCCGGTGCCGTCGTCGTAGAACAGGAGGTCGCCAGGTTCCAGCGCGTCGAGTGACACAGCCTTGCCGGCGGTCCACTGCTGGCGGCTGGTGCGGGGAATGGTGATGCCGGCCTGCCTGTATGCCCAGGACGTCAGCCCGGAGCAGTCGAACTCGGTGGGCCCGGTCGCGCCCCACTCGTACTCGGAGCCGCGCCGGCCGAGCGCGGCCTGTAGTGCGTCGTTGGTGGCGCCGGGTGGGCCGAGGTAGACCCCGTTGTCCTGAACCGTGCCGAGTTCGTCCCGTTCCTCCGGACTGAGCTCGCCGAGAGCGGTGCGGACCTGTTGGATCTGGCTGTCCAGATCGGCTTTGCGGGTCTTGAGGGTGTTGACCGCGGATTCGGCGTCGGTGGCGGCTTTGTCCGCGCGCTGTTGCGCCTGCGCGGCGGTGGCGCGTGCGGTGTCGGCTTGCGAGGTGAGGCCGGTCAGCCGGTCGAGCCGGTCGCTGTGATCGGTGGCGATGACGTCCAGGGCGGACATCTGGTCGAGGAACTGTTCCGGCGAGCCGCTGGTGAACGCCGCCGACCAGCGGACGATCTGCCCGTTGCGATACAGGTCACCCGTCATCTGGTCCATCTCGCCACGGAACTGGCCCTCCGCCTGCTGGGCCTGGGTGAGCGCCTGGGTGGCGGTGCCGAGCGCGACGTTCGCGTCGTCCCGCTCCTGTTGCTTGGCCGCGAGATCCTGCTCTGCCTGGGACAGGTCCTCCTCGGTCTGTGCGGCCTGGGCGCCGAGCTGTTGGTAGCGCTCCATGGCGTCCGAGGAGTCGCCGGCGGGCTGGGCGCTGGCAGCGACGTGTGGCATCGCGACGATCAACGCGGCGGTGGCGATGGCGGCCCTGGCGGTGGATCGGGTTCGGCGCGGTCTCACGACTGCGGGATCTCCTCGTGGGGTGGGGATCTGGACCGCGGTCACGGTAGGGTAACGACGCCTGGTTGTCTACTATTTGTCATAGTACTAGTATTGATAGGAGATTTTACTCACGGCGCGAGCGCCGGACTGGCAGCACTTCGCGCGAAGACGGCGATGACAACGGCACCGAGAGTGAGCACAGCGGCAGCGACGGTGAGCCCGAACGAGAAGCCTTCCGTCGCGTCCGCGCGTTGGGCGGTCAGGGTGACCAGTACCGACAGCCCCACGGCACCGCCTACCTGTTGCACGGAGCTGAAGACGGCCGAGGCCACACTGGCGTTCTCCTCGGTGGTGCCCATGACCGCGGCGCCCGTCAACGCGGGCAGGCTGAGACCGCAGCCGACGCTCGTGACGAGCATGCCTGGCAGCACACCCGACGCGTAGCTGTCGCCGGCTGTCACGCCGGACAGCAGCAGAAGTCCGGTCGCGCAGATCAGGAACGAGACGACGAGCGGCCAGCGCATACCGAACCTGATCACCGCGCGGGAGGAGAGCCACATACCTGCGAGGATTCCGGCGCCATAGGGCAGGTAGGCGAGGCCTGCCTCGAGCGGGTCGTAGCCGACCACTGTCTGCAGGTGGATCATCAGGAGGAAGGCCATCGCATAGAAGGCGGCGGAGAACAACAGGGTAGCGGCGGTGGCGACCGCGCGTGGCCGGAAGGCAAGAAAAGCCAACGGCAGCAACGGGTCCGCGGCGCGCGACTCGGCCACGAGAAACAAGAAACCCAGGACGGCCGCGAGGAGCAACGAGCCGACGGACGTGGTGCCCCAACCCGTCTCGCCGACCTGGAGCAACCCGAAGACCAGAGCCAGGACGGCCCCGGTTCCCAGCACCGCGCCCACTACGTCGAGCGGCACACGGCGGGTGGCCCTGGACTCGTCGACCAGGCGGGGGAGCAGCACGAGCGCCAGCACGGCCACCGGCAGGTTGATCAGGAAGATCCAACGCCAGGACGTGAGTCCGGTCAGCGCACCGGAGATCACCAGACCCATTGTGCCGCCCAGACCCGCGATACCGCCCCAGACACCTAGTGCCCTGGCCCGCTCATCGTTGCGAGGAAACAGAAGTGTGATCAGGGACAGCGCGGCAGGACTGGCCATGGCCGCGCCCGATCCCTGGACGAACCGTCCGACCACGAGTTGCCATGGCTCCTGGGCGAGTCCGCACACGAGGCTCGCCGCACCGAACAACGCCACGCCACTGAGGAAGACGCGTCGACGTCCCCACATGTCCGCCGCGCGGCCGAACAACAACAGCAGCCCGCCGAAAGCAAGGAAGTACGCGTTGACGACCCAGGCCAGACCTGGGGCGCTGAAACCGAGATCGTCCTGGATGCTGGGCAGCGCGACATTCACCACGGTGTCGTCCAGGACGAGCATGAACTGCACAAAACACAGCACGATCAGCGCGGGCCGGCGGCGAGTGGACGAGAGAAGGTTGATCGACACGTGACGACGTTATGAGCCGACTGCCGATGGCCACAATCCGCGACGAGGCCACGTTGTGTCGTGCTGAGGACATACCCTGGCACACATGACCTTCGACGAAGCCGCCCCAACCGGCGTCGGCGCGATCGTCGTGGGCAACTTCCCGTTGTCGTCGGGAGAATGGATCCCCGCGCACCGCCACCCGCAGCATCAGTTGGCCTGGACCAGAAGCGGTGTGCTCAGCGTCGCCGTCGACGACACCTACTGGGTGCTGCCACCCACGCGGGCACTGTGGCTGCCCGCGGGGGTCGTGCACCGGACCGGTGCGACCCGCGATGCCGTGCTCTGCAGTCTCTACCTCGAACCGGACCGGTGCGGGCTGGACTGGGCGGAGCCGACACCGGTCGGCGTCGATGGGTTGCTGGCCCATCTGATTGCCTACCTCAACAGAACCGACCTCGCCGATGACGTGCGACTGCGGGCTGAACCGGTCGTGCTGGACCTGTTGCGGCCGCTGCCGGTCACGCCCATCGATGTGCCCCGGCCCGTTGACGAACGCGTGTGCGCCGTGGCAGACGCGCTGCTGGCCGATCCAGCGGACCCGCGAAGCCTCGAGGCGCACGCACGGGCGATCGGCGTGAGCCGGCGGACCCTGACCCGGCTGTTCGTCCAGGACACGGGCATGAGCTTTGATCGCTGGCGGACTCATCTGCGGCTGCGTTCCGCCCTGTCCCTCCTGGCCGAGGGACAACCCGTTTCCCGGGTCGCGCGCACGGTGGGGTACGCGACCCCGAGCGCGTTCCTCGCGGCTTTCCGCAGAACCGTCGGCACTTCTCCGAGGCGCTATCTCGACGGTCTGTGACCTCGGCTGCCTGACACCGTATTGTCCTCGGCGTCGTGACGCCCGCGGCCCTGATCCTGCTCGCGATCCCGTTCACCCACGCCAAGTTCGGTCTGTTCGACGAACGCAAGCCGCGTCACAGCAGGAGACCGCCTCCCGTAGACCTGCTGTGGGTGACCGCCGCGTGGGGGAGCAGTCCCCACGCGGCGGTCGGCTGTCTACAGCGAGAGTCCCTGCATCTCGGTGATCTCCGCCTCCTGGGCGTCCACGATTTTTTGGGCCAGTGCCTTGGCGTCGGCGTTCTTGCCTTGCTCCAGCTCGGTCTTGGCCATGGTCACCGCCCCCTGGTGGTGCTTGATCATCATCTGCACCCACATGCGGTCGAAGTCCGCGCCCGTGGCGTTTTCCAGCTGCTGCATCTCCTCATCGGTCATCATGCCGTCGCCGGACATGCCGCCGTGGTCCATGCCGGGCATGCTCGGTTCGGTCGACATGCCCGGCATGCTCGCGCTCCACTGGTCGAGCATGCCGGTCAGCTGCTGGATTTCCGGGTCCTGCGCGCCTTGTATCCGTCCGGCAAGGTCCTTCACCTGCGGGTTGGTGGCCTTCTCAGCGGCCATCTTCGCCATGTCGACGGCCTGCTGGTGGTGCGGGATCATCCCCTGCGCGAAGGCGACGTCCTGATCGTTGTGCTCAGCCTGTCCGGCGCTCTCAGCCGAGGTGGACGTTCCACCGGTTGTGTTCTGTGTGCTGGCACCGGTGTCGCCGCCACCGCAGCCGGCGGTCAGCGCGACGATCGCGGCCGCGCTGATACCCAACAGGTACTTCCTCATTGACATGTCGTCCTCTTCTGTCGTGTCTGGACATAGGGGTCCTCGTCGTGTGGCGAGATCTCCTATGTGCGCAGCACGCAGACCGAGGTGAGGAGCGATCGTCCGGCTGTGTGCGGCGGCCGCCAGACACGCCAGGACGGTGGCCGAAGTCTGGCCGCCAGCGCGGATCCACCGCCGCCGACCGCCAGCCAGACGAGCAGCAGCAGGCCGGCGATCGCCCACAGCACCGCGAGACACAGGTGCAGCATGTCGTGGCCTGTGTCGGCGCAGTGGTTGCCGGACGGCTGAATCTCCGCTTGCTCGACGGAAGCCATCGCCGCAGGCATCACCTCGGCGGACATCGTCGGTGCACAGTGTGAGACGAGCGGGACATGATGCATGCCGATGACCAAGAACACGAGCGCGTGCAGCAGCAACATCTGCCGTCCTCGCCTGCCGGTCCCCGACTGCATGGCGCCCACCGTAGCGGAAACGTTACCTTCGCGTTGTGTGACGAACTAGCCACTGCTTGCCCGAGATCGCCATCGCTACCGGCTCCACCAACGCCTCGTCCGAACCCACCACGGCATGCGGCAACGTCGGGTCGAGCCTCGCGACGACGCGGTATCCCGTCATCCGGATCCACATAGCCCATCACCTCATCAGTGACGACCCATGGAGCCGACGAGTAACGCGCCGGACTACGCGTCCGATTCGCCGCCCGGAACCCGCCGCACAGTGAGGACGTGGCCCTCGCCCACGAGCGCCGCGAGGCGACCTAATCCCGCCGACAGGAACTGCCGGCCCTCCGGCGCCAGGTGCACCTGCACGGCGTCGACCTCGTAGCGCCGGCCGCGGTTGACGACAGCCCCGCGGTTGGCCGCGACGAGGTTGCGTGTCCAGTCGGACTCCAGGCCATAGCCGATGAGGAAGGCGAAGCCGTCCGCGGTGGGGAAGACGCGGACGGGCGTGCGGTAGACGCGCCCGGACTTACGGCCGACGTGCTCGATGATCGCCTGCGACCTGAGCCGCCCCGCCCAGCGACGCATGACGGGGTTCGCAACGCGGCGGTTGAAGCGAGCGAACAGGCGCGGGGCGTGCACAGCCTGAGTATCTCTCCGCGTCGGTGCGCGATCAACTTCGTCGCGCAGTTGACCGACGCAGAGGAGGTGCTCACGTGGACCCCCGTCCTGCGTGCTCCGGACTCCCGAAACTCAGGGGTTCAAGCACCACGAACGTAGCCGGAAGGAGCCCCTCAAGATCACTCAGGTTGCGGAACTCGCAGGTGACCGGCCATCTCAGCGTCCCTCCACAAGAGCCGCGCCCGAGTCATAGTTCCCACATTCCGCCGTGATCTCGGCCGTCGCCTGAGCCGCGGCGACGAAGTCGTCGACGAGCGGCGAGGTGCGCGATGCCGCCACCGCGAGGCACACCTGGTCGGACGCGAGTTCCGGGACGGGCACGTAGCTGATGTCCGGCCGCGAGTAGAACACGGTCTCCGAACGCCCCACGAACGAGATGCCCCGGCCGGCCGCGACGTGCTCGAGCTTCTCCTCCACCCCGCGCACCCGGAGCCCGGCGTCGGGGTGCGGGCGCCTGGTGGGCTGCGTGCTCGGGTCGGCATGCCAGACCAGCGGCTCACCGGCCAGGTCGGCCTCGGTGACCTCCTCCTTGCCGGCCAACCGGTGGCCTGCTGGCAGCACCACCATGAGCGGCTCGGTGTACAGCGGCGTCACGCGCAGACCGGTCTCGTCGATCGGCAGCCGCACATAGCCGACGTCGACGCGGCCGTCGAGCAGCATCGGGGCCTGGTCGTCCCATTCCATCCGCTGCACGTCCACGACCACGTCCGGATGCCGGGCCTTGAACGCCCCGGCCGCCGGGATGACCGGGATGCCGGTCCGGAATCCGACCACCAGCCGCCGGCTGCCACGGGCGGCCACGGTCACCCGGCGGCGGACCGCGTCCGCGGCGGCCAGCAGCGGACCGGCGTCGGCCAGCAGTTGCCGGCCGGCGTCGGTCAGCGCCACGCCGTGGCGGTCCCTGGTGAACAGCGAGGCGCCGAGATCCTGCTCCAGCGCGCGGATCTGCCGGCTGAGCACCGGCTGCGCGATATGCAGCTCCGTGGCGGCGCGGCCGAAGTGCAACCGGTCGGCCACGGCGACGAAGTAGCGCAGTTTGCGCAGGTCCAGATCCATGGCACCTCCCGGTCCGTGATGCCTCCAGGGTATCACCGCGGCTGAAAGAGGTCTTGGACACCCGCTCAGGCCAATGGCATCGTCAATGGAGCCCAGAGCGAATTCGATATAGGAATTCGGTGTCGGGATTCGATATTCAATCGAACTGTTTCGGATCCCCATCAATTCAACGGAGTGATCGTGGGAAAGCTCGATGGCAAGGTAGCGGTGATCACCGGCGGATCCACCGGCATGGCACTGGCCGGCGCCAAGCTGTTCGTCGAGGAAGGAGCGCACGTCTTCATCCAGGCCCGGCGGCAGGAAGCACTGGACGACGCCGTCAAGTTGGTCGGCCGCAACGTCACCGCCGTCCAGGGCGACGCGGCCGAACTGGACGACCTGGACCGCTTGTACGACACCGTCAAGCGGGAGAAGGGCTCGATCGACGTGCTGTGGGCCAGCGCCGGGATGGGCGAGCCCGCCGTCCTCGGCGAGATCACCGAGGAACAGTTCCACCGCGCCTTCTGGCTCAACGCGCGCGGCACCCTGTTCACCGTGCAGAAGGCACTGCCGCTGATCAACGACAACGGCTCGATCTTCATGACCGGATCCAACGCCTCCCTCGGCGCCTTCCCCGGCTGGAGCCTCTACGCGGGAAGCAAAGCCGTCCAGCAGGCCTGGGCCCGCGTCTGGCTCAACGAACTGCGCGACCGCAAGATCCGGGTCAACGTCCTGACCCCCGGCCAGGTCGCCACCGCCAAACAGGAAGAACTGTTCGACGAGGCAACCAAGGCCGCATTCGAGTCCCTCATCCCCCGCGGAGAGATGGGCCGCCCCGAAGAAATCGCCACCGTCGCCCTGTTCCTCGCCTCCGACGACTCAAGCTACGTCAACGGCCTGGAACTGGTCACCGACGGCGGCGCCACCGCCATCTGAACCACACCCCACAGCAACTCAGTCGCTCACCACGAACTGGTCTCGAACGCGGACATCCGCAACACGCCGAAGGCGCGGCAGTTGACCCAGAAACGTCGCGCCCTGCCCCTGACCCGGCACGAACGAGACAGAGCGACACCTCGAGAACAGGAAGAGAGCACACCTCATGAGCAGCATCACCCTCATCGGCACGGGGAACATGGCCCGTGCCATCGGCACGCTCGCGGTGGCGGGCGGCAACACCGTCGAGGTCATGGGCCGCGATCAGTCCAAGGCCGATGACCTGGCCACGGCTCTGGGCGGCGGCGCGACGACGGGCAAGTGGGGTGCCGTCCCGGCCGGGGACATCGTCATCACGGCCCTGTTGTACGACGGTGTCGTTCCGGTCGTCGCCGAGTACGGAGACGCCCTCGCGGGCAAGGTCATCGTCGACATCAGCAACCCCTTCAACGCGACGTTCGACGGACTGGCCCACAGCGAGGAGACCTCGATCGCACAGGAAGCCGCCAAGGTGGCCCCGGCCGGCGCCAGCGTGGTGAAGGCCTTCAACACCATCTTCCGCAGTGTCCTGGAGAAGGGCCGGCCCAACGTCTTCATCGCTGGCGACGATGCGCAGGCCAAGGCAGGAGTGGCGGTGTTCATCGAGAGCCTCGGGCTGCGCCCGCTGGACGTCGGCGGCCTGAAAATGGCGCACTGGCTGGAAGGAATGGGCGTGGTCACGATGGGCCTCGCCGGCAACGGGGTTGGCCACTGGGACTTCGCCCTCGGCGTCAACGAATTTACCGGCTGAGCGCGTTCTGCCGCGGACTTGAGGACCTTGGCTACGACACCTTGTGGGTCGGCGATCGCCTGGCACGCCGGTCGATGTGGACCGCAGCTATCAGCGTCCTATCCAGTGTCAGAAAGCAGGCATTCCGTGAACAGCATCAGCATTATCGGCCTGGGGAACATGGCCAGCGCTCTGGCCTGGGACTGCGCCCGATGGACATTGGGTAGCCGCCCATGGCGCGGACACTGGAGAAAAACTTCTCGCGCCACACCATTCACAAGGAGCAGCAGCGTGCGCGTTTTCGTCACTGGCGGGACCGGCCATTCCGGTTCGTACATCATCCCCGAGCTCATCGCCGCCGGGCACGAGGTCACCGGCCTGGCCCGGTCGGACACGGCCGCGGCGGCGGTGTCCGCGCTCGGCGCGAAGGTGCGTCGCGGCAACCTCGAGGATCTCGACGGACTCAAGGAGGCGGCCGCGGACTCCGACGGCGTCCTCCACGTCGCACACAGGCAGGACCTGCTTGCATCCGGCGGGATCGACGCCGTGGCCGCCGCGGAGCTCCCGATCATGCTCGCGTACGGCGAAGCACTCGCGGGAACCGGAAAGCCGCTGGTCGCGGCGGGGAGCATAGGCTCACCAGGGAACCTGGGCCGGCCAGCCACCGAGGAGGACCCGGCCCTTCCCGGCGGCGACGAGTACAAGGGCACCCTGCGGGCTCGCAACGTCGTGGAAACCGCCGTAGTCGGCCTCGCCGAGCGGGGAGTGCGGTCTTCGATCGTGCGGATTGCCAACATCGCGCACAGCACGACCGATCGTGCCGGCTTCCTCGTGCAGCTGATCGCGCTCGCGAAGGAGAAGGGCTTCGTCGGCTACCCCGGAGACGGCGCGAACCTGTGGAACGCCGTGCACGCCCGCGATGTCGCCTCCTTGTTCCGCCTGGCGCTGGAGAAGGGGCCGGCCGGCAAATACTGGCACGCGGTTGGGGACGGGGCCATCCCGCTCCGCGAGATCGCCGAGGCCATTGGCAGCCGTCTGGGCCTGCCCGCCGTGAGCGTTCCCGCGGACGTGCTGATGGTGCCGGGATACTTTGGGTTCCTCGCGAACATAGTCACGCAGAACTATCCGGCGTCCAACCTCATCAC
>Ga0307512_10007895_pt1 | contig 10458 bp, 9 predicted proteins | sample 14_EM_MG_FD_200267 | JGI IMG/M metagenome (GOLD analysis project Ga0307512, IMG submission 200267) | Populus trichocarpa ectomycorrhiza microbial communities from riparian zone in the Pacific Northwest, United States - 14_EM | ecosystem: Host-associated > Plants > Roots > Unclassified | place... | reverse complement strand
AAGGCATTCATTTTATTTAGATGTTATACAGCAGTAAAAATGATTATACACAGGTGAAAAAATGAAGAGGAACTAACTCCCTTAGTAGTTCTAACCTCTCATATCTACAATAAAGATTTTGTGATTTCAACGAGATGCGTGATCAATAATACGATGAAACGGCCATCCTTAACATCATGTGCACATATTCTCATCTCTTGGTCAAATAACTATACAAGTGCTCATCTACTGCAACATGGTATGACTGGAAAGTGAGGCTCAATAACCTATCAACCATGCTTTTTTTTTTATGAGACACCTGGCTAGAGACCCGGACCCGTCCTCATTTCTCTTGCGAGTCTGCGACAGATGAAAGTCTCTCTTCTAAGCCTTCAAGCAGATCATGGTATTCGGAAAATGCAGGGTGCGACTGGAGAACAAATCAATAAGGCAGGGTGAGACTCCATAAAAACAACATTATTGTTTTCATTAATCAGCAATGCTCTAAAAGATAGTTACCTGAAGGGTGACGCTATATGCTCTCCACAACCTCATATCACGCTGGAAAAGATCAAAAAGAACCTATTGAAAAGCATCACACAATGAATTAGCTTGGACGGCAAGCCACATGCCAAACTTGGCATCAGACCGCATGGGTTTCTGTGCACCTGCTTATTTAATGAAATTACAAGTGGCAGCTATGCCTCTCTACATGTGCAGTTATTGGTGGTGGGGAGGGAGGGAGGTTGAGGAAAGGGCAATCAAGTTACAAGAACAAGGCCTAGATGAAACAATCTTAACAGATATCATGAGCATGTGCATAAAGAGCAAATAATTGGCAACAGCTTAACCCGGTCAATCGAACGGAAAAATGCCCTGCTAGTGCAGTAATGCGTCTCATCAGTTCCGTAATTAATTATAAGTACCGCATCACAAGAAAGGAAGTTCAAAACTTCCAACGCACAACTAGGATTACAAAGATATTGTACCCCAGAAAGAGAAGTTATAAGCTTCAAGCATAAACCACACAAATCAGACCTCAAAGAAGTTTGCAGAGTTAAAGGATTCGCCTAAAGATGGAAGGAAAGACAAACAATACAGAGCAAGCTGGCATACTCATGAGACTACAATAAATGCCAAAGTACTAAACATAAATAAAGCTGATTATACCTCAGTCCGTCTTAGGAGTGTGGCAAGAACAACTATCCATTCCTTGAACTTGACGGAACACATATGAGCCAATAGAAACTCCGCATCCAACCGGCTTTGCAATGTACCCATTTGAAGCTGGAAACATACAATAAAGGTTCTGAGGATTAAATAAAACGCAAAGAAAATTTTCAAGTAATAATGATCAAAATATTGACTATGGCTTGGTATTGCTTCAGGCAATATAGAAAATATGATAATGATATCACTACTGGTGTAAGATATGTGATATGTCTCCTTAGTACATGTACAAGAATTTTGATTTCAAATATTTTGTTACAAGCTAAGAATATTGTGATTAAAACAAAGAATACCACTGGTATACCACAAAATGGCTCTAAAAAGTTATTTAAACTTACACATAAAATGAGCAACAAGGCAAGAGGTTATATAGGAGTCCCAGTATGCCATTTCTAATTTTTTCCCCCAGAAAGAAGAGATGAGAGAAAGAGAAAGTCATGCTATGCAGTCTATATGCAGCTTGTCTAAAAGAAAGAAAGTTGAGCAGTGAAGAATTTTAAATTGTTCACCTTCTGCCCAATTAGTTCCAGTCCTGATGCAAAATTCTCTAAGCGAGCACTACCGTATCTTTCTCGTTGAAGGTATTCCTGCAATTAATTCACCATCTCAAATACTGTACAAAAAGCAGATCATCCTTCAAGAAAACTGTAGGTTTTGCTTACCACTAAATCAAACTGGGTGCCTTTTACAAAAGCCACAAGCTTCGAAAGCTCTTTCCCTGACATCAAATAACTAGCATGGCTTTCTAAAATGTTCTTCACAGAAGCAACATGAGCACTTTGCTCTTTGAAGGAAGTACTGCTCCAAAGAAAAGGCACCTGATTAATTAGTAACTTTTGGAAACTATTGCAAGGGTCTGAGAAATGCAAACGAGAACAAGGTGAATATATCAACCTCTTGTCCAATGATGGCTTCTTGTAACTGGAACGGAAAAGAAAATAACCCAAAAATCTGGGAGATAGTCTATCTGAATCAGGTGGTGTCTGGTCATATTCCTTTCCAGACCTGAGCAGGAAGCGCACCTGATAATGACAGCAAAACAAAAGGAAATAAATGTACTAGTTTAGGTAACATATGTTGAAGAATAATCATGCCCAGAGTAATACCAGTTCTCCAGCAAGCTCATATAAAGATTCATCGAGTGTTGCCTGCATAAGGTTGGAAAACCTTGTCAAAGATGTAACATAGAGAAAACCAAAAAGAAAGAGGAAAAAGCAGCTACTGTAAACTACTAGCATTTGCCTACCTGCAATAACCGTAAAGCACAGTATTGGCTGACTGCGGGACCTTCAAGTTTCGCAATCACCTGTAACATTTGCAAAAAGAAATGACTTAATCAAACACAATTTTGACTACAATGCATTTGTTACTAATTTGCATGCATAAAAAGCAGAATGCAGCTCTTGAATCTCATTCATAAATTATGGCCTCTTGAGAATGGATAAGCTTCTTTTTTTCCTTTTTAATATCATGGTGACTCTCGTGAAAAGATTAGAATACCTGTCTTCCCAACCATCACAATCCCTCAGTAAATAAACACATGATATTTTAAGAATACAACCATTCAGTTAAAACAATTTAAAGCATTGAGCATTACCACTGAGTAATGCTAGGGATACTAACACTTTTTACAAACACACATAGCATCCATGATACAGGAAAGGATTTAAATCACAGTGGTGTGACTTTAAGCATTTAATGATATACTTGCTATTACAGAATTAATCAAATTAATATAACACGGTTAGAACCTACCATCAACCACCACATTATTTAGTAAAAAGAATATGTTTGCAAAAGTTCTAGTATCTCTAGTATTATTCATCACCATAAAAAAAACCATATCTAATAAAAAAATACAACTGTATGTGTTGTTTAAAAGTGACAGCATAGAACTATACTTAAGTTTACAGTCAGTTAATCAGAATTTGTCTTTCTTGGCTAAAACTTGAAATGAGAAGAGGAAAGAAAATTAAATAAAAAAATTCTTATATTCAAGAGCTATGCATAAAAAAAATTAAATAATACTAGCAAAAAAAGGACTTAACAACAATAAATGTTCAAAAGAGAAAACAGCAATTCTTACAAGTATATAGCAAGCTGCAGTGCGGTACCATCTCTGTTGGAAGCATTCTTCAAACAACCTTAAACATACAAACAATGAAAAAAGTACTAATATAAAAAAGTACCAGTATTGTCTACCCCAAAGCAAAATAGGGTAAAATAAGAGAGAGAAACCCATCATTTTAACTTTCAAACTCATGAATGAAACTAAAAAAGCTATCAAGATTGCAATTTCTCCCAGGCTGATGGGGTAAAATGGAAGGAATCCTTATTTCTACACTTACCATGCACTAACATCAAAAGTCAAAACATTTAGCTCCCCTATTTTCATAACTTTATAATGTGTAGAAATAATAATGTGTGATAGTAAAACCCAATGAATAGCCTGATTGGTAGCGGAAGGGCTAAACCTTTCCCTGAATGAGAACGTTGCTCTTCCCTAATCATATCAAATAATCAACAAAGAATAATGTGTAGCAAATGAAGAATAAAAGGATGCGGTAAACATGAAGGCATGATGGTGTTAGAACAAATTATCTTTTCTTGCCAAGGCCAAACTATGCGCTAAAAAGGGCAGAGACCTTGCATGCAAATACCTAACCATGTCTATCTAGTACCTACAAAACTGTCCAAAATCTAGAAGAAAGCAACAACAGAAAAAAAGGACTTCAAAGCCACACTTCAAATACTGGTGAATGTGTAAATACCAGCCTTCTTCAATGCACAATGTTCCTGTCTAAATATCTTTGAGAATTACCATACAAAAGTAAGGTAAAACTCAAAAAAGGTATCTCTTTAAGGAGCAGAAGTATTACTCTGTTGATCTTCCAGCAGCAGAAAATAAATCTGCCCAGTGTCGACCATCAGTTTTTCTTGCAACACTCACAACTACATCAAAATACTCGGAGAAATTTCTGATCAAATCACAAGTCTTCTCCAAAAGAGAGCGGTTGCCAGCATGTTTAGGGACTGATATCTGGTTCTTGTTTGCATTTTGCCTGCAAGGAAGTAATTTAAATTAGAAAGTCAATAACAGAGTTCATACTGATTGTTTAAATCAAAACATATAGACATATTGCATATTTCAGTAATATCTGACTTCCAGATAACAATTCTAAGTATTGATCTTCTAATTATCATACATGACATGATTCAATCTCTCTTCACGAAATACACATACCTTGAAATCTCTGCATCAAATACAGTAAAAAGAAGCCACTCCAGGCAATGGGAAAAGTGAGGCTTTTCTGCAGATAATTGTGCTAACCGTAAAGCCTCCTCTTTTTTGTCCCTCTGGCAGACAGAGAAACAGAAGGAATTAGTAAAGTAAGCCTTAAAGCTAGCAAGGAACATGAGCATTCAGCTTCAGCAACTGATTTGTTTCAAAACAGGACCAGCATTTTTTTAGATTGGAAAAAGCATTTTATTTGCTCACGTTATCAGTGAGCAGTGAATCTGTGATATCTAAAACTTTTCACATGAAAAAAATACACTTTCATCCTCAGGGCCAATTTATTTCTATCTCCAAAGTGAAAGTAACACTGCAGAAGTAAAGTACTGACAGCCAAAACCAGAGAAGTATCCAGATGCTGGCTTGACAATTGCCCACCTCACAGCCTAACTGCTTAGTTGATTGACAAAAGCTCATGTCATATAAATTGATGATTCATACACAGAAATTATGTTTCACATGAACCGAAGCAAACTTCTTATTTCTAGGGGGTAATGTAATGATTACCCCCCAAATTGGTGTTTTTGGAGGGTAAAATTTAACCTCAAAGCAATATTTTCTGTGTCTCCTTTTTGTCTCAAAATACACACCAAATAATTTTTTATCTCTCTCACCAACCATTACTGATAATTTAACTATGTTCTCTCTCTTTCTAACACGCTAAACATCCTGCAAAATTAACTTTTACGTCCTTAAAAATTACTCTTTTAATAATTCACCCCCTTTTTTTAACCTAGTACTAAACACCACCCAAGTAAAAATCATAAGGTAAAGAAAAGAGAAGTAGCAATAAAAGAGTAAAAATGTAGTGATACCTGAAGAAGGTGTCTGAGTAAGCAATGCAATATAGTTTGAGCTTGAGAAGATGGCTCAAAACATGGAAATTCAGTGCAAGCTGAAAAGGACATTCTCTGGGAGACACAAACAACAACCCCGGCATTTGGAAGAAGCCCTAGAGGATACGCTTCACGATCAAATTCCAGCTCTGGATCCAACTAAAAAATATATCATAAAATGTCAATTTAGGCCTATTCAGGATACAGCAATCAAGAACCAGAGTCGAATCACTGAAAACCAAAAGGACTGTTAATATATATACATACACACAAACACAACTGATATAGATGGATGGAATACAAAATAAGCTAAATCAAATACATGTAGCATCAAATAATGAAAGACAGAAAAGGATATAGATTCCTTATAAATAAAGACAAATAACCATAATGCTAATATTGCAGTCAAACCAGAATTTGAAGAAAGCCAAGTCCATTATACTGACTAACTCAATCAAAGCTAATCTACAGTGCTTAAAATTTAACTTGAGGATTACACCAGCAAGTTCCTTTTTCTATCTATTCAACTTAGAAATTTTGCAACAAAAAAGAAATGAATTTGCATCTAGTAAACAAAATTCACAGGTCCCGTTCCATTTGCCAAATACCACAGTATAGAGAGCCTTGATGTTACTGATTACATACATACCTGCGAAAAGTCTTCCTGCATAAAAGGATCAGCACCTGGAGATGGATACCAAACCTGTAAAAGAAAGCTTCCAATAAGATCTACAGGTGAGTACAGTAGACAAACACTAGAGGTGGCCAATAATAGAAGCTAATTATAGCTAGTAGTACATGAAAATAGATTATAGAGTTTAGCACTAAATTACTTGCATGCCTCGATGGCCATAATCCAGCCAAGAGACTTCCTCAATTAGACTTGTCTTCTCCTCTGATTGACCACATGTAACCCAAAATAATTCAACAGAGTCGGTGAGCTCTCTCTCACGTCCATCATCCAAATCCAAAAGCGAAAGTTCCCCATTTGTTCTCAATATCAAACATCTAGTAAAGCGGGCAGCCATTCAGAGACAATTGGTACACAAAAAAATTTCATCAATATTTGCAAAGATGAATACCTTGCAGGCTCTCTGTCCATCAAATCTGAAGATGAAATATGATTGTTTGAGGCCAACTCTCTTTGAAGCTGTTCAGGGATGAAACGCATAGCTGCGGGATGGCTCTTTGCAGTCATGATAGAAAGTTCTCGTACTGTAGAAAGCTGTTTGTCATTTTATCACTTAAATGTATGAAGGATAAGGTTTCATTAAGAAACTCTCATTCAGAGAGCAAAATTAAACTTCAAGAGCACACGGATATCAAAATATTCATATATATAACAATTACGATGTCTAATAAAAAGAAGCTGGAAAATATTCATTTACCTGCAAATCTGGAGTGCTAGAAGGAGTCAGTTCACCTAACAGTCTCACATGGAATATGTGGACATCAAATGGGCGATAGGTGACAAGTATATGGTCTTGATAGACATCCATCACCATTGGTTTAGCAAGCAATGGCTTTCGACAAAGCAAGGAGCTCTGGTCAAGATGGTATCTTGGATAAAAAAGTAATTCATACCTGCAGAAAAAACCAATTATTTGAATAATAAACTATAATACTGCAGGGCCAAATAAGATAAAAAAATTGTAAATATACCCAAGACACAAACCAAGAATGAGAAGTGCCATAGAGAAATGGCCTAAGAAAACAGCAAGGCCAGTACTAAGCATCGCCTAGGAACTTTGTTGGACAAATAGGAAAAAACATTTTGAAGGCTTTCTCCAGTGGCATCTCAATTGTGGAATCCAGGGGCTTTGTTATGGCAAACCTCACAGCAACTTCGACTTCTCAACAACTATTCTTCAGTTTGACTTTACTCTATATATCTTTTTTCAGTGTAGTATCAAGTCCGAGTCCTTATATGACAAGGAAGAATCTGGTGTCCATGAACATCTATATAATCTCTATATTTTTTTCTGTGTAGTATCAAGTCCAAGTCCCTATATGACAAGGACGAATCTAGAGTCCATAAACACCTAATAATCTAGTAGTTTCCTAAGGTTTTTTGTAATGGACTTGCAGATATTTATTATTTCCAAAGGCAATGTCTCAAGCACTGTGTCTATATAACCTACCACATAAATCCTAATTCTTCTGATATCAAAGAAACGAAACGAAAATCAGAATTTCCAGATTCACCAGCTTCCCTGCCCCAGATCAGTATTTGCAATCCCCAGATTTTGTTCTTTTCTTGTTTAAATCAGCCCCAATTCTCACCCAAAGAATCAGAAGGGTTCAGCTATCTACCTAATCATAATTCAGGGGCTAAATATAAAACATAAAAACTGTTAGAATTGAACAATTCATGAATCAATAGATACGCAGTGGGCACCATCTGATGCAAATTAGTCAAATAACTGAAAAATTTCCTACATCAAATTGTTCCCACTGCAGATCTATAGATACATGAAATACAGATTTAGTTTCTACAAAAAAATACCAACTTATAAGTTAGAATAACCAAGCATATATGTAAACAGACATTGATAACTCACGTGTTAGAAGAATCAATGTAGTTGCAAACAACAACAATCTTCCCCAGCCATAACAACCCTTTGCACTGAATCTTTTGTTCCTGAGTAATATCTCCAAACACTCGCCACTTTTTCAACCGTATATCATATAAGATCAATCCATGGAGGCCAGCAACAGCTAAGTGCATTCCATCCTTGCTAGCTGCAACATGTTGAACTGGCCAGTTTTGGGAGATATAGGAAACCTGAGCCAAAGCAAGTGCATATCAGCCTCAATAAAGTACAGAGACAACTAACTGGTGATAACAATCAACAGCTAAGTTTGCTATCTGAACACATAACTGGAAGGTTTAGATGTAAAAATTTGAGTTCATCAGTATCTTCGGACTGAACAACAAGCAACCGATCTTCGCCATAAATAACCTGACAAACATATGTCATTCCTGAAACTCCTCTGGAAAGGCAGCATTTTCCAAATGAAAATGCAATAACTCTTTCCAGAGATCCTTCTTCAATCACATAAAGCCTGTAACCATATTCATCCCACTGCATCAGTGAGGTGCCATTCATCAATGGTTCATATTTACGATCTTGGTTTGGCTTAACCTTTGGAGAAGATACAGAACTTAAACCAATTTGACGAATTGTTGACATCAAACGACAGCCAGATACAGACCAGACTGTAAGACCTCTTAGCTTCCACCCAACAGCAAAAGCAGAATAATCAGGTGTCCATGCGATACAACTGACAGGACCAGTATCATCCACTGAATAGCTGCAAAATAATTAAACCATGACAGAGAAGCTTTCAAACTTCGTGATCTAAAAGTCAAAACAAAAGAGGCACGTGACATAGCTTCAAGTCACAAACCAGAAGCAGCTGATCATGTAAAAGTGAGGAGGTTAGTCTGAAAACCCTTGGATAAGGTAAATAAGTTTTTAAGGAACATCCTCATTTTATATCGTTTACATGCGGAAGCAAATGATCATTTCAGAGATCCAGAAATTTTGAGTTCAGTGTCTACAGAACAAACATCTGACCTATTGAATTACCTTACCCCTACAGTGACTCAAATGATAGGATGCAAAAAACTTACCCCCAGTCACACAAAGACACAGTACGAATGAGAGATGCAGATTCTGCTAGGTCATATAACTTAACAACCCCTCTTCTGGTACCAACAGCAAGGATTTGTTGATCTGAAGCTACTGAAATGCATACAGCGTCACCAGAACCCAACTTTTTTTCAGCTTTGATATATTCAACTTGCTTTAAACCTTTCTTGCTTATAGAGCATGATACTAGTTGTCCATCAGAATACAAGACAAACAGCAACCTCGTCAGCAAGCAAAGCTCCAGCTGCACAATAGCGGTCTTCCTGGTGATATTATGATTAGATTCCGAATCTGTTGGAGCCCTTCCAGAAGCAACACCATTACCTAAAGAATGAGGTGAAACAGAGGCATCGCTGCTGTCACGTGAACAGGGATCAAGTTCGAAAGCTCCATAGAACTGTTATGAGATTAAGATAGAATCAAAAAAGAATTCACTCAACAGCCTCTGTTAATGGACTTGTAACATTAAATAAAACAAGCATCGCGAGTAATAATAATCAATGCCTATTCTATCTGATTACCTCCCCCTTCCAGGAGATACTGTATAAAGATCCATCGGAAAGTCCTAGTAGCAAATGTTTGTTATCACTTACAAAATTGCTCCTGGACAAAAAAAAACAATATCAGAGGAAAACTATCAAGACCGAGAGTAAAAGCTTGTGAGAAAAAAGAGAGAGAGAGAGGGAAGACCATATGAAAATAAACAAGAGCTATATAAATTTTCTTAAAAAAAATCTCAAAAACACTAGCATTATATACAACGGTACCGAAATAAAAATGGGCAGGCAAGGTTGCTTACACTGTCAAGTCCTTATCTGCAAAAGGCACTTGCTCACTAAGAAGAAGAGATACATTAGCAAGAAACAAACCAGAAGGTTGCTTCCCTCCTATTTGTATTCTTTTATCAGAGTACTGAACCTTGAATATATGTAGAAAGAAAGATGATGTCTGCAAACAATAAAAAACATATATATGAGCAACACTATCAGAATTCACTTTCCATAAATTCAATGCAGGCTTTATTTTCAGACCAGGAGTCGAGAAAAAAAAATTATTTAAGAACCGCTCTATGTGCCATTTTGTCTATATCATTATCCCAGTAAAAAATAAAATAAAATAAAACAAGAAAGAAGATTGTTCCCCATAAAACTAAGTAGTAGTACAATAATTTGGTCGATAGCACCAAGTTCTGGTTTCAATTGTGCATCCAGTGAAGCTAACTAGCTAAACTCACCCTTGACACCTGCCGATCTTCCAATTTCAATAGAATCTTAACAAATGTGGATACGTGAACCACGTTATTTCTAAAATGTGATTCGACCAGAACCATGTACATGCATTTGCAAATCGTGTAATAGGTGTAAATGTATGTGAATATATTACACGAGAATAATCAAAATTTGCCATAAATAATGCAATAGTATACATAAAAGAAATCAAGATGTAAAAAAAAAAAATACTG
>Ga0307512_10007892_pt1 | contig 10461 bp, 10 predicted proteins | sample 14_EM_MG_FD_200267 | JGI IMG/M metagenome (GOLD analysis project Ga0307512, IMG submission 200267) | Populus trichocarpa ectomycorrhiza microbial communities from riparian zone in the Pacific Northwest, United States - 14_EM | ecosystem: Host-associated > Plants > Roots > Unclassified | place... | reverse complement strand
TGCTCCACAGTTTCGTACTCAACCCTACGGCTCGGCCTTATCTTTGTTTGTTTTTTGTTCCAGTCCGTGAGATCTCTTACACATTATAGTCGCATTGTTTTCCACCACCCGCATCTGACACTCGCACCCTCTTGCATCCCTCGTTATCTGAATCCCAAGCATCTGTACTTCATACGCCTATACCATATTTATCCAGAGTATTACAGCCTCGTGGCACCACGCCTTCGTCGCATGGACACCCTGTAATCCCACATTGTCTACGTTCGGACAGAGGTACTTTGATAACAAGTAAGAAAAAAACAAAGAAATAGTGTACTAATATTAAGAATATTGTTTTCGCTCTCCGCTGCTATCGCACGCATGACACCGGTTATCGTTGCCTTGCACACCGAACGTGGAAGGTGAGACACGCGGCTCGGGCGACGCTCCATAACTACGTGGTCTTACTATATTGAGGAGCTTCGTATGACGGTTATACACGCGGATGATGGGTCCGTGTGTAGGTAAAAAGAATTCAATGTCCAGGATTGATTGAATCCTGTAGTGGATCCCTCTTACGCGACGACCCCAGATCTAAGCCTTCAATATAAACCATCACCATTGCATTACACAGTACACAGCATCATATATCCCTCGAAACTAACGCGTCCAATGGCTAATTCGACTCAACGCAAACGATTTCAATGATCTTCATCCTCTACCAAGATCCCATCTTGTGCACGTGAGCGCAACTGTGACGAACGGGGTTCTAGCTGATAGAATCATAATCAAGTAGATGGCGTATTACACCGCGAAAAGGCCCGTTCTCGTGTCTTCCGATGTTTGCCCGGTCGGGATACCATGGTCGAGATCACCGCAGAGATCCAACAGCCTCGCGATCGCTCATACCGGTCAGGCACCACGAGTATCCATCAGCAAGGACGGCACTAACCCGTTAAGATTTATCCCTTTTGTCCAGATAACCAAATTCGTAGCAGTCACCTCCCGGGACAGGACCGGGGGTGCGGCATTGGCAGAGTATGCTTTGTAGCAACTCAAATTCGAATGCTACCGTACGCGCCGTGTATCCGTATGAATGTTAGCGTCTGAATGATGCCGTTCGGTCCGACGTCCTGTGTGCGCTTGTCAGCGCGGTAGGAGTGACAAATGGCTCCCGGCAGATATGGAAACGCAGTTCGCCGATGGGGGTTGAGGGGTCCATAAGTAGATCGCACTTCCCCCGCGGAGATAGACTGGGAGGCTTACATCGGCGACAGGTCCTCCTCCCCAAAGCTCAAAGTTGATCCAGTCGCCTGTACGTCGATGCGGCGGAGTGGCTAATGCATCTACTGCGGACGCCACGTACCGTATTCATCAGTGGGGCTATTGAGGGTAACTAACTAAGTCAAGCCTCGCAAATTTTCCAGCCATATTAAAGTTAGCGATGGCCCACACGGCCAAAAAAGGCGGTGGAACATGCTTTAATCATAAGGAGCCAAAACCTTCTTACCGGGTGCTGTGATCACCGATCAAGATACAAAGAGATCTGTCCCTTGAACGAGAGACGGCCCCGTGTTTGGTAAACTGCAGGCTTGACCATGCGCGCGTTCTAAAACACAAACACAGTGTACCAACATTACTCCTCCAGCGCAGTCGACTGCGCGAATTCTTGCGGAGTCGTGGGTGGCAAGGCAACGAGCTGTGCTGGTAAATCGGTGGCAACCGGGGCTGGGGGTATAGCGATGACGCAATGCGGCATCTAAAGCAAGCTTTCCCAGAGGGTGGAGCGAGGAAGATCAATCAATTCTTCGCAATTCGAGAAGACTGTTCGGAATTTTTCGAGGGCACAGCCCAAGGCCCCTTATCGGAGAACCCAAACGGATGATTGGGAGCTTGTGGCTACAGATGAGCCGAATCTGCGACGCGACCTCGTCAGCTTGGATCACTTAGATAAATCATTTTAGATAGGAACATCATCACAAGGAAGATGGACATGATCCGGGCACGCCTCCATCGTCTGAAAAGGCCCATCCGCTATTATCGCGAGGACTCGGTAGGTCCGTCGAAAGGAGGGTTGGATGGATGTGAATGATAAGGTGACGAACTAACGGACGGATGTCGTGTGCACTCTTATCGAGCAGGGAATGAGGGTCACGAACACTGAAATGGGTTAAGCTACAAGGTAACACCCGCGAAACGCAGAGGTGAGCGTGATTGAAATAACCGTCCATCACTGAAGTGTTTGAGGAAACAAGGGGGGGATTGAAGAAATTTTATACCAGGGTGGTCATTATTAACAACCCCATTCTCCTGCGACCTGCCTGGGAAACACCCCGTCTTCACCCTCTAGACGAACCGACGACATCGAGGCGGGATCGGGGGTGCAGGGAAGGGAGATGGTTGCTGATGGCAAGTTAGAATCAGATTGTTAATGAATTATCGATTCACCCCGGTTATCCAAAAAATTGAAGCCTCTTCCTTTTGATGAAGAAAGTAAGTAGTTTACCAGGGGTGCTTTGCAGGGAAGTGAGGTTGGTTGAATTTCACAACCGAAAATTTTCATTGTTCTTGTTTGGGGAGCAGGAGGGGGGCAGTTGCGGCTGCCGGGAACACGGCTTCACAATGAATCTACAACACGGGACCCAGGACCATGAGCGTGCGACTGTAGGAATGGTCAGCACCACCTCCAGTAGTTAATGGGATGAATGAGTACCGCAAGCAGCCCACGCGGGGTTGATTCTGTTCCGAGTGGCTGGAGATGTTCCGAGGGGAGGTGAAAGGGGGGATAATCTTGTCAAGTTACGATGCTGGTAAGGCAATGACCGGAAATGGTTCGACGTTCTGGGCGCGTGTTCAGAAGACGTCCCACGACAACACAGTCGGTAGACCCCGTCGCATCGGGCGGCGCCGAACACATGGATGTTCAGAGAGGACTTGGAACTTTAGATGCCATTTTGTTGTACCGCGCTGGGCAACGGACGGGAGAGAGCCTCTCTGCTACTAGCTCCACTGCACACAGAAAATCAAATCAGCCTAACGCCGCGCACCATACCGGAATGATATGAGAGAGTGGATCAGGTCGCCTGACCGCACGACATCACCATTAAGGTCGGGCGTATATGGAATTCGGTGCGGGGCTTTGGCGAGAGAACTCCCAGAATTAGGACCAGTCGTTCTGATGTATCCAAGTCCTGTCAGCACGAGGCACGAAGGGTAGGAATCTACGGGTGCCATCAGAAGGCGAGGCATAAGACGTAATGAGATGGCTCAAAGGGAGAGACATGCTTAGCGATCTGCAGGATCAAATTGAGTTCATCAAGGGCGGGGAAGAAGTGATACGGGGGCCGGTGGGACGGGAAGAGGTGGTATAGGAGATATGAGGGGGAGTGTTGGAGATGGGATGGGGTGGATGCGTGGTAGTATAGTATTCGGTTTGAAGGGTGTGGGGATCATAGAGGGGTAGTGTGAAGGGTGTCGAGAGATGGATCTAGGATAGATCCGTGTAGTCCAAGTCGCCCAACATGCACCATCAATCAGGAGGATGGCATGCATGCATTCCTTCATGCGATCTCGAGACGAGACGACAGCGACTGAGTGAAACACAAAGGCATCGTGTCCACGCCGGATGAAGAGGTGAAGGGAAAGCATACCTCAAGCTCGTTTTTTCAATCCACCTCTAGACGATCCCGTTAGATTACAATAACGTGAGCAGGAGGGGAATCGTTATCCAAATAAGCCCAAGTGGGACCACGACCCAGGAAATCGGCATCTGTCTGCTCGACCTGTGGGCCCTCTCCTTAATTCGCCAAATCGCGCCAAATCGACGGGGCCACTGAGGAGGGTGAAATCAGCCAAAAACGCGGGAAGCGGCAACCTCACATTTTGTTCTTCCCTTTCATTTCATTTACACCCACGCGACACAGCGATCTGCTTATAGTTCCTCTCCTCCGACCTTCTCCTCCGACCTTCTCCTCCTCGCATCTCTCCCACTTCCATACTCACAATGTCTGTCACCTCTGAGGAGGAGACATATCCTCCATCTAAGCTCGGCGAGTACACTGTCATCCAAGAAATTGGACATGGCACCTTTGGAAAAGTAAAGAGTAAGCAATCCCGTAGATCCGGCCACCTTTCTTCCCTCACCCTTAAATCTTCCAGAGGCCGTCCACACCATCACCGGCCATGAAGTTGCCATGAAATACATCTCCAAACAGGTCATCAACGCTACAAAAACCAAAACCAGAGTCCAGCGAGAAGTGGAGTACATGCGTATGCTACGACACCCTCACATCATCAAGCTGTATGTCCTCCTCACCCTTCGTCCTATACCCTTACGTTCTGAGAGACCGATTCCGTATCCAGATACGAAGTAATCTCCACTCCCACCGACATCATCATCGTCCTCGAATTCGCCGGCGGTGAACTGTTCGAGTACATCGTCGCGAACGGACGCATGACTGAGCCAGTTGCCCGTCGGTTCTTCCAGCAGATCATGTCCGGTATCGAATATAGCCACAAACTCAAGATCGTCCACCGGGATCTCAAGCCAGAAAACGTCCTGCTTGACGACGACCTGAACGTCAAAATTGCCGACTTCGGTCTCTCTAGTGAGATGAAGGACGGCGACTTCCTCAAAACGAGTTGCGGAAGTCCCAATTACGCTGCCCCGGAAGTTATTCGTGGGGGTTTCTACACCGGACCGGAGATTGATGTTTGGAGTTGCGGAGTAATCCTCTATGTGATGCTTTGCGGAAGGCTTCCCTTCGAGGATGAGGACGTTCAAACGCTGTTCACGAAAATCAGTCGTAAGTCTCACGCCTTTCGTCGCCAGCTCCACGTTTGCTGATAACTCTTTGGCACTTCAGAGGGGATGTATCACATGCCTTCCTACCTGTCACAGGATGCTCGTGCATTAATCCAAGGAATGCTGGCCGTTGACCCTGTGAAACGAATTACAGTACCAGAAATTCTCCAGCACCCGTTCTTCAAGACGGATCTCCCTCGCTACCTTACTCCTCTTCCCCCTCCCCCCGGACCAGTCCTCGGGCAACTTTCCGCTCTGGTTCACCCCCCGAACCTTGACTTTGAGATCATAGAAGGACTGGGCCGTATCGAAGAGAGTATCGTCGACCAACTTTCCCATAGAGTCGAAGGTATTGACAAGGATGATATCTGGGAATGTTTGAGAAGGGACGATGGTCCTCAGGGGAACGCGGTCAAAGTCGCATATATGCTATTGAGGGATAAGAGTCGACTCGGTAGAGACCGTAGGTGTCGTTTTCACCTTTTTTGGTCGAATTCTGACCAAGTCATAGTGGCCGAATTTGAGGAACAAGAGAGGGACGCTCAGCTGGCTGCTATGGACGTAAGTTTGGAGCACACTTTCTAACAATAGCTAAGCCAACCAATTGTCGACATCTCTTCTCTACCAGCCACGAAACCCGATCTCACCTAGCGCGATCGCACCCAACGGCACGGACCTTACAACCAATCCATTCGACGCTGATTTCGGAGCTGGGGAGTACGACGATGAGATTGACGATGGTCTCGATTTTTCTATGCCGCAGCCCGAGGTCAACACGTTTGCTGTGCTTAATTCCTCACTACCGGAACAATTGCCCGAACAGCATCATCTGACGTCATACGCAAGCGCAAAGCGGAGCTGGCCAGCCAAGGAGAAGAAACAACATCGGACCAAGTGGCATTTTGGTATCCGATCCAGATCACCTCCGATGGAGGTTATGCTGGAGATCTACCGTACGCTGAAGACTTTGGGTATGGAGTGGAAGGAAAAGAGAGATCTCGGCGGGCTGGGTGGTGTTCACCGCGATCGGTCGAGAGGGGAGCGAGAACGCGCGAGGGTCGAGAGGAACCGAGACTACGACGGTGGCGGATCCGTCGACATGCGCGCCGCATCGGCGATTTACTTTATTGAAACTCGTGCTCGTTATCAGGATGTCGTGGTATGTGCATGTCGCATGATCATCCCTTTCCTGGTGGACGGCTGATCCTTGAAACCGCAGGTTTTGATGAACCTGCAGCTTTACATGGTGGATTCCCTCAACTACCTCGTGGATTTCCATCACAAAAAGACCTACAAGGCATCTACGGAACCGGACGCGGGGCCGTTCGACATGGCCAACCCTGACTCGTGGTCGGATGCGGCCTCAGAATCGGGTAAGTCGATGAAAGAAAAAGAGGACGATGTGGTTTCGCCGTTTGTCTTTATGGATGTGGCTTGTCGCCTCATTTTAGAGCTTGCCGGGGGCAGTGAATAAACGTCTCGACAGCAGGATTGGTTTGCCAAGCGTGCTACTCTACAGTTCACAACGTTAACCTGTATGCTTTTTTCCTGTTGTTTTTCCTTCCTTTTTGCTCTTGCTTGTGCTCTCGCTTTCGTGCCCTCGCTTTTTACCTTGCAGGACTCGTCGTATTATATGTATCCATCTTAGACAGATTTCTTGTGTATTTGTGACTGCAATCACTTCAAATGTTATGCCATTCTTAGATGGAAGGTGCTGAACGGCGTGGGTGAGAAAATGGGCTCGGAACGCTCACCCTGCCCTCGGACTTGGTTGCATTATGCATACCCCTACGGACACTGTCTACACGAGTCATAACAGCGGCGGAATGAGTGGCTGGGAGTGATAAACCGGGCTGGACGAGTTTGTGTCCTCCTCCGAACCTTCCGTGGATCAAAACGCTCAGATTCGAGCGTGGGAACAACGCACGGACCACCAAAGGTTCCAACGGTCCCTTTGCTCAAATCGTCTTTTCATCGCTCCGTTCGCCCTCCACCCTTCTTCTTTCCCAACCACCACCACAACACCTCACAAACTCACCCATCTCATCCATCTCACTAAACTCTCCCTCAAATGGCTCGCACTAAGGTATGTCCACCCTTCTCAACACATCTTTGAGGAATATCCCGCTTATCAACACCTGATGACCTCGTCGTCGTCGTCACTGTTGATAGCAAACCGCCCGCAAGTCTACCGGAGGTTAGTTGACTCAATTAATTACACAACGCTTTCCACAACATATTCTCATCTCTTTTCGCGTGTTCTAGGAAAGGCTCCTCGTAAGCAGCTCGCCACCAAGGCCGCCAGAAAGACCGCTGTGGTGAGTGTACCTTCCCCCTTCCTATACTTTGAGTCTTCTACCGCGACTCCTTATGACTCATACTGACGCGTGCATTTCGTGTTCAGAACCCCACTGGTGGTGTCAAGAAGCCCCATAGGTTCCGCCCCGGTACCGTCGCTCTTCGTGAGATCAGGTATGACCCTCTGCCACTACACTTAACCTGACTGGCTCCTTACACGCAATCTCCCCCAGGCGTTACCAGAAGTCTACTGAGCTCTTGATCCGCAAGTTGCCCTTCCAACGTCTCGTTCGTGAGATTGCTCAGGATTTCAAGGTTTGTTTTTTTTCTTGCGATTGATGTTACACCGAGCCCCGTGGCCTAACACGCGTAATTCCAGACCGACCTGCGCTTCCAGTCTTCTGCCGTCATGGCCCTCCAAGAGGCCGCTGAGGCCTACCTTGTCTCCTTGTTCGAGGATACTAACTTGGCTGCCATCCACGCCAAGCGTGTTACTATGTATGACTTTGTTGATTTGTTCTCCACGAGATCATGTAACTTACTCCTTGCTCCACAGCCAACCTAAAGACCTTGCTTTGGCTCGTCGCCTCCGTGGTGAGAGGGCTTAAGCATAGAACCTCATAAAGCTCGTATGATATGCAGACCATCGCTTTTCCTTCTTTTCGCTCTTATCGGTTATGTCCCTTTACTGTACCATGTATTTGAAGAATCTTGGCATGCTTGTTCGAATCTTGTTGATGTAGTTCAGAACGGACCAGTCTTATTTCTGATTGCATTGAAAATACATGCAGAATAGAGTTACCAAGAATGAGCGAGTGTGTGAACATGAAGGCAAAGTGATGACGTCGCGGCGGAATCCGAAAATAGTGATCGAGTTCAACGGTTGAAGGCCCAAGATTAGAGGTTAGCCGACGATGTCTTTGAGTCACCGAACAACTCCTTCATGAAAGCTTCCGCGTTCGGTGGACGACCGAGGAACTCCTGCACCGAGGATTTACACGTTTAGCCCCGATCATGTGATAAATTTCAAGGAAGAGGGCGATTGTACCACAACGCACCGTGAGTGAATCGAGTTCCTCGCGACTCCCTCCAGGAAGCAAGATGCTGTCCTTGTACTTCTCACCCAACGCAGGGTTGAGTGGGTCCTTCTTGAACACCGTGGCGTACATGTCTGCTGCAAAAACGAGGGAGTACATGTAACCGTAATAACCTTTTTCCACGAGGCAATCGGTCAATTTCACCTTCGGAAACGGGTAAAATGCAATTTTTTGCGACATAAAACGCACCGGCATCGTACCCTCCCGTAATGTGTCCGAAAGATCCCTGACCGGGGAGAGCGCGCTTGGGACCGACGACTAAAGAAATCTCCTGGCGCAGATCATTCCATAGCTGTGTATAGTCGGTCGCGTCTATTCCCGAGAGAAAAACAAGGCATGTTAACCAAAAGCATTTCGACGGGAGACAGGAAAGTGTGCTTGTCATCGTTGTTCGAATACGTACCTTTGTCGGTGTGAACCTTGATGTCATACGTAGCGAAGAAAAGCTGTCGAAGGTAGTACAACCCCGCGTTGACGTATCGGCTGTTGTGTTAAAAAAAATCCAGTTTACAAACCGCCCGATGACCACGTGAGTACTCCCGAGTCTCGATAGGTTTGTCAGAATCGGACGAACCTCTTGATCAACTTTTGAATGAGGTCATCAGGTAAAGGCTCTTGAGTTTCATAGTGGCTCGAAATCTTCTTGAGCACTTTAGGTTCCCAACCCCAGTTCTCCAACATCTGAGAGGGAGCCTCTACGAAATCCCTCGCGACACTGTAAATGAACTCCCCGCAATCAGCGCAAGGCCCCAAATGAAGGAATGGAACCGATGGGATCGTCGGTACACTGACTTCGTTCCATGGAACTTCGAGAACTGCGTTTTGCTCAATAACCCGTGTACGGCATGTCCGAACTCGTGGAAGAAAGTGACGGCGTCTGCGACAATGAAAAATGAATGCTGAAACCACAATCAATGAAGAAAGAGTTTCCATACCATCGTGCGTCATTAACGCTGGACGTTCGGGAGTTGGTTTAGCCAGATTGGCAACCATGGCTACCGTTGGGTAGTGCCTGGTCCCATCTGCTTTGAGGTATCCGGGAATCAAACCCCAAACAGCGGCGTGTGAGTACTTCGCAGCTGCGAGACAGTGAGGTCAGGATGGTAACGAAGATTTCGGCCAAGATTTGTGATTACTTCTTGGGAACAAATCGAGATAACAATACCCGATGAAATCCTCTGGGGTCTTGGCGCCCTTCTTCCAGACGGAATACTTTTGGACCTCTATGAAACGCCTTCAGTCTCCCTCGCAGGTGACACATTTAGTGGGCGCGTTACCTGGATGCCAACTCTCCCCCTTGATCTCCACGAACTTGATCGATAACAGGTCCTGGTAGATCTGAATGATCTGCGGGACAATAACAGAAACAGGGAAATACTCCTTGACCAGGCTTTCGTCCAAGTGTAAAGACGACTGGATGAACTTCTGGTCATAGTACCTATAGTCCCAAACGTAAAATTGACCGTCGAAGGGGTATCCCTTCTCTGCATGTTCCTTCTCCTTAAGTTTAAGCAGGGTCTCACGATCCTTCAGGCCAACAGGGTGAAGTTTCTTCTGTAAGTCGTCGAGGAACTATGCAGGTACTACATCTCCGTATGAGTGTTTCACTGGTCTCAAGAAGGACACATACCGTATGGACATTGGCAGCAGTTTTAACCATCTTCACTTCCGTGACGTAGTCTGCCCAAGTGGGGTACTCCAGAAGTTTTGTGATTTGACGACGGAGATCGAGGACTGTTTCGAGCAGAGGAGCATTTATCGCCAATCGATTGTCGTATCCTTCGTGGGCCCTTCGACGAGTCTCTGGATTCTCTGCAAATTTGAACTTGAGAGTTTGGAGCTCCAGAGTTAGCTGTTGACACCTGCCAGATTCGATAGGAACATACCACTGGGAAGATATCTGGAGTTTTGAAGGTGACGTCATAGAGGGTTTTACCATCTTCCTCCCGTTTGGTATAGCCAGATACAACGTCTCCGGGAACGCCCTTAAGCTCCTCAAGAGTAAAGCTCACACGGCCCTAGTTGAAGTACACCCGTCAATGACGCCGAGAAAAAATCGCGGATTGTGGGGCACGTACGTTCTCTTCATTAAAGTTTTTCTGTTCATCCGAATTTTGAGTGATAGTGCAACGAATCCAGAGTAAGACTCACGCTAAACTCGACGCAAGCCTGAGATAACTCCTTCTTTAACTTCTCGAGCTCCTTGCGCTCCTCGTCGGGCAGGTTCAAACCGGCGCGCTTGCCATCGAGGAGCAACTTTTCGACCAACCGTTCCTCCTCAGG
>Ga0307512_10007891_pt1 | contig 10464 bp, 8 predicted proteins | sample 14_EM_MG_FD_200267 | JGI IMG/M metagenome (GOLD analysis project Ga0307512, IMG submission 200267) | Populus trichocarpa ectomycorrhiza microbial communities from riparian zone in the Pacific Northwest, United States - 14_EM | ecosystem: Host-associated > Plants > Roots > Unclassified | place... | reverse complement strand
GGGCCGGCCAGGCTTCTCTCCTGAAAAGCCCGCGCTAAGGGCGGCCGGCCAGGCTTGATATAAAGCCCGCAGGCCGGGCCTAAAGACGTCAGGGCCGGCCCGGCCCGGCCCGTTTCGAACACTGGTCTCAATTCAATTTTGGATCAGCGGAATCTTCTAGTACCTTACCAATTACGAGAATGAATATAATACTTCATGGAAGAAGACAATATAAAGGTTTCTACGAATAAGCTGCCAATCAAAGCTTTGGTGTAATGTTGGCCTTCGACGAACCGAACAAATATCAGCCCAATCAGCATCTTAGTGATGCGGAATTGACGGGAGGCGGTGAACAAGAACCTGGAGGTGGGGTAGATATCTCTACAGGAATGATTGGATAGAAGGCTGCATTATCATCGGAATTATAGTACAGTTTTTGTATGGTGAGTGTTCTATCCTTAGTACGCCTGCACATTTCTAATGCAGCTCATGATCAAGATATCCATATACCGTGCTAAACGCCACTGCTTCTTCTTGCCGTTGTTATTCAGCTGGACAGAGCAAATGTTTTCGCCGACACGCTTCAGTCATATGCATCTGCTTGTTCAACGAATCCAGCATATAGTTTTGTTCAGGAGTCAAGGCTCCATGATTTTATCGAGCGTGTTCGCGATAACTCTTATCTAACATTTGAAGATGCTAAAATGGACCTCGTCCAGATGGTTTCGGTGAGTTTGAAGGTCCTTAAGATAGTTTACGTCAGGCAATTGTTGACATTTCGTTCATTCAGGTCAGCGCAATTGAGGCGGTACTCAGTTTCTGCGCCGTGTGTGCGTCATACTTGCATAAGATTAGCTTTTCCAATACACCACTGGCCAGACAATGGAGCACAGTTTCGGGTTAGTTGAAACTGGCGACCATGGGTTTGAAAACGAAGAGGATAATATTATTAGCCCAATCAATGGTATCCAGACATATACCCAATTCCCGGAGTCTGTGAAACTGTCTGGCGCGAACGACTCTACGACTCCCGTTAATTTAATTCCAGTTGCTCTGAATAGTCCAAATGTTGTTTCAACTGCTGTTTCTCCTCCGCTTCACAGACGAAACCACCACTGTCCACACTGCAACAAGGTTTTTTCGACTTCAAGCAACCGCCGTCGGCACGAAAAGTCAATTCATTGCGGAACTATACCTTGTGGTCACTGCGAAAAGCCCATCAGATTATAAAAGCAAACATGCTAAAGTCGGTAAAGCATTGCCGAGGGAGAAGTTTTAGAGGGCATTAGCGATGATTGCTTGTGGTCTGATTTATTTGCTTGTATGAACTGATGGAGGATCCGGAATACCTTGTACACTGTGCATTGACTTGTACTGGGGTGGCTTAACTGTTGTGGTGAGGTCGGGATTCATGCCCTTTCTGGAGGCTGTTTTTGCTGGTTCTTCTTTGGTTGGGATCTTATACAGTTGTAGTACACTCTCGAAGAAGATGATTGCGTTTGGGTTTTGTATTTTTTGGGTTTTGTCTTCAAGTGGCATTTGCTTTCTCATTTGTCGTATGGTTTATTTCTCCGACATTGGTAATATGTCGATTGTTACTACAGTAGCTACAGTATTCTTGTATAATTATATCAGAAGTCATAAAAAATACTCACTGTATTCTATCATTATTCATTTACATAGCTTCAAAGTGTCCTAATGGGTGGTGTGTCGAAGCACCGGTGCACCTCTAGCGGCCGCCTCCGGCAATGCTAGTATGCCTAGCGGCTATTATAATCACTTAGAGTAATTTTCGTAATTAAACGCGGGCAGAGAACACGCCAAGGTGTCAGGTGGCCCAATCTCTCGCATACCTGTCACAACATTGATGCAGAGTGGAATCATCAGGATGATTGACATGATGAGGTCAGAAGAGATTGATATGATTAGATAGGTGGCAGAGGTCACCGTTAGCCAAGACTTTCGGAGTTGAGTTCGAATGGAGGCATCGTACTTCTTCTCACGCACTTCCGTATGACAATACCATCTACCATATAGGTCATAATCACACTAACTGTATATGACGGTGTACATTTTAAGTGAAGTTATTGCGGTACTGTAGTCAAAAAGGTATAAGAAATGGATGTGAAGGTGCTCGGAATATCGCTCGGCTTTCCAATCATTTTCGCGCTGGGAATTGGTGTCTGCCCTTTTCATCTCTTTTTCTATGTGTATTTTATGAACGGAAGCACGATCAGCGCGATGTTGGTGTAACTAACACCACAACAACCACGGCCACAGCGTGGCGTCCAGTGCCAACGCTTCAAACTGGCTAGAGTAAAGACCTGTATTTGTAACAACAAATTCAGCATATTTGCTCTTCTTAAGAAGTGGGGAAAAACATGGTGAATTCTCGACGTCACATGGAAAGAGCGGCACGGATCAATCTACAGATTCTGCACTATATCTAATCTGATAATATCCTATAACCTATCTAATCTATCTCATCTTTATATCGTCAATACATTATTTCGTCATGAGTCGCGTGATAACTAAGTTCGGAATCAGACGGCTAACAAGAGCCTGCACTGCTACAAACTGGATTCCATCTAAGTGTTCCCTTGCCTAACATTCCCATTCAGTTTTGCGTGAGATACGGTAAAACTCATGTGATCGCGGAATAAGGTTTCGGGGTGCCAAAAATGATTGGTCGCCCGAAGTAACAACTTTGTTTCAACAAATGATGTCATTGGTGCGGCTGAATGATGGCCTTGCTTCGGCCCCCGCCTATTTAGATGTCAAATGTAAGGCAAAATTCGCCTTACCCCGCTCCAATGCTAGGATACGCGGCCACAGCCTGACAACAATTAATGGCGTGATAAGTGGATACTGAAACCGATACCGAATGTATGGTATCGGTTTCGCGAGTTGCCCACAGATGACGTGGTCATCGGAAAACGCGTGTACACTGTGATAGCTAGGTAAGCGGTGGAATCTGTGGGGTAGACCTAAGGTTGTGAGAAGGTCCAGCACATCGCGGTAACAAAATATGTTGAGGCAGCTGATCTCTGCCTAATCGAAGTAAACAGCCTCGAGTATGGAGCTGCAGCGTGAGCACGTGGCAACGAGCAGCGCTACAGTCCCTTCAATATGCACATGCGGTATTTCCATTCTTAGAGTCCTACCTATACCTCAGTGAACCTCGTGGCTCAGCCACGGGTTAGCGTAATTATCACCGCAGCAACCACAAGGTTTTAAGGCAAAATGCGGTGTTGCACTCCGCTTGATAGGACCCCTGGCTATATCACTTAATTTTCAAATCGCATGTGCAAGGGTCAATGGTAAATCCCAATGCAGCCACTGAGCCAATGTGAAAGAAAAAGCAAAGTGACCTATCGGCAAGGCGTTACAGGAGGCCTCGGGGTTTTCTGGGGTCGTTGAGGCACTCTGCGTCACATTTCACAACTACCTAAACACTACCAACGAATGAGTTACGCTGGTCAAGCACGGTATTAGAATCGAACTGCGGTTGCTGATTTGCCTGCAGCAGCTCAAGGATATGCAGGGCAACCTAAGGCTTATCGCAAAAACGCATTGTTGTGGGTGAAGAGCCTTGCAAACGTGCGGTGATAACTTGAACCGGTTGCGTAGGGTGGTTAATGCGAAAATGCATGTGCGGCTGGGTGTCCCGAAGGGTTTCCTGGAGAACTGGGCGTTGTCTACGGTTGTTAGATTATCGGCCGTATTTGCTACAGTTATATAAGTAAAAGCGTTTCCGACCTCTTTGCCCCTCGACATCCAGCTGAAGCGCTCGACAAATTTTCCCTTATAATAACTTACACTGAGCGCTGCTAGATGTATGCTACCCTACACTAAGTTTCAAGCCAAGCAAATACTCTGAGTTATGGCTAACATCAGTCACGACCTAGGAACAGAGGACAATGTCCTTGAAGGCCTTCAAACCCTATCAATTCCATCACACAGTACATGCGACTCTTACTCGCATCAAGTCGATTCTTGCGACCGAGGAAACTGGTTTGACAGTTACCACCCAGATACTATCGTTCGGTATCGCGACCCAGCATCCTACCTCTCGGCGGACTTCGGAGGTTATTTACATCCTATACCCTTAAATTGCGGAGGAACGGAGAGCATCGACCATCCAGTGTGGCAGTTTCAGCCTTGGCATACTGATATGGCGTCAGAATTTACCGATGACCCGCCGTCTGTATGTTCACAGTATTAGGTTGTACGACATTTGGGCAGTTAGCTAACCATCATTTTAGCGGTCTCGAGAACCCGTGTTGCATCGCGTAGTAGACCAACCTTCCTCTTCTACTGAAACTAGAAATTCATTGGCGGACGTCATTGAAGGCTCTTCCCGCCTCGCCATCATTGATTCTCCGCCCCCATTGCGTTGCACTTTTCCATCGTGTACTGCGAAAGAGGAGGACAAAGTATTCACTGGAAAGGGTGCAACAAGTGCTCATAAGTTTGTCCCCTTTTTATTCCCATTAACTCCTAATACCTTATGCTTCATCATTCTGTGTCCCACCAGAAGCATGCTCAACGTAGAATCTGTCACTGATCACTAGTAGACGCCATATGGATAGCCATAACAAACCCTACATTTGCCCTGACGTGAAGTGCCTACGTCACACCAGCGGCTTTTCGCGCCGCGACAATCTTGCTAACCATATGAAGAGCCAACATAACAAGAAAATGCATCGTGTAGCCTCAATTTCGGGAGTGGCCAATCCGTTGGGAGTGCTTGGCGGAAGAGTAAATGAAAATCGTCGCAAAAACCTGGAGGGGATGTCGGGGCAAGATCGGCGAAAGCTGATGGATACTTTGCTCATTTTGATTGACCTTGGGTTCAATGATGGAAACGAGGAAAATAACCCTGAGAACGATTTTGACACCGAGGAAATGGAGCAGGATGAAGACTAACTCTGGTTTTGAGACGTCTAAAGTAAGATTGCCATTCTAAATCCGACTTGAATGTTTGCCGCGGAGTGCTGTGACTGATGCTTGTATGGATATCACAGCAGCAGAATCAATTCCGGATGGCTGGAGCTTCTAAGAGGTTAGGTAACAAGCGAGTGAGGCGCTGTATATCCCGGGTGGTATGCCGTGGGATTTATTATATTTTCTTTTGATTGTCCGTTGCCGGTGATTGGTTTTCGGCGGCTACTGGTTGTTGCATTTTTATTTCAATTGTTAAACTGGTTGGGGCCAGGTCCATCCATCAAAGACCCACACCTCCGAGGTCGAGCCGGGGGTACACAGACGGAAGGCCATATATTACTTCTAGAATTATGACGATTTTCGTTTTGTTGATTTGATTTGCTGTTTGTATGTTATCACTCTCCTACGTTGGCGCAGCGGAATTTTCAATAGTTACAAATGTTACCAAATGGTTACACTAGGATGATAAGACAACTGCAGCGAGTTAATGCACAGAGCATTTGAAGTATCCATGCGCAGATACCATTAGCTATGATTTTTAGTCAGTTTACATTCCGCCTTCTTTGATTGAACAACCTGGTACTCCCGTAGATGAAAGAAGTTCCACGGGATATGGTTACAGCTAATGTTGATTAGTTTAGACGCCGAAGTGTTATGAAGAATACACACACATCGTGATGGTTGCTTTTGAGTCTTTTATTTTTGAGTGTCGTCTTCCATTGCTGTTTGCCTTCCCATTTGTTGTACGGTTTATTTATCTAATATTTACAATATGCTATTTTTTACTAGCTACAGGCAACTTATATCAAAGAATCCATAAAAAAAAATACTTACTACATTCTCTTGCTACTCATTCACATCAAACATTACCCCAACAGTATCATAATAGTGTGTCGGGAGCACCTCCGTCAATATCTCACAGTCTGGTATCTAGGATCTATCTTACAACCATTTATATAAGTTTTCAGTCATTAAAAGTGGACACAGAACACGCCCAGATATTTAGCGGCTCATGCCATCTGCCATACAGCAATGCTCACACAAACCGTACTTGACGTTGTACTGTTTAAGTGAGTTATTGCGGTACCGGTAGTTAAAAAGGTATGGAGAATAAGAAATGTGCTTGGAATATCACCCACATTACAATCATATTCACGCTGGAAATTGGTGCCCCCGCTTCAGCTCTTATTTCTATGTGTATTTCGTGTACGGAAACAAGCACCACCAGCGCAATGATGTAACAGCCACAGGCCGCAGCGGGCCGTCCAACGCCAATGTTTTGAAGCGAATAGAGTAAGGGCCTGTAATTTTTAACGACCATATCAGTACATTGACTCGTCTTAAGAAGTGGGAGAAAACGGTGAATTCTCGACGTCAACTGGGCTCGATACGTTATCAATCAAGAGATTCTGGCTATCTAATTTTTATTATCTCATCTAATGCAAGTCATCTTTCTCTCAGAGCATCACTTCTCTAGTGAATTGTGAGATATCTAAGCTCGGAATCAGACGGCCATCTACCAACACCACCCTAACCCCGGTACCCCTGCTACACCGCATTCCATCCTAGTGTTCCCGTTCCTGACATTCCGGTTCAGTTTAGTATGAATACAGTAAACTCACGTGGTCCCGGAATAAGGTTTAGCATTGCCAAAAATGATTACTCGTCCGATTCGTTGCAACGATGATGTCATTTTTGCGGCTGAGCTCCCTCCTTTTCCAAACCCCGCCTCTCTCGATGCGAAATGCAAGGCAAAATTTACCTTAACCCACTCCAATGCAAGGACATGTGGCCACAGCCTCGCAACAATTCATGGCGTGATGGGTAGAAGCTGAAACCAATACCTAGCGATGTGTGGTATCGGATTCGGGAGTTGTCTGCATATGTTATAGTCATTGGAAGATGCATGTATCTCATCTTCCATCACTATGCATGTGCCGGTATCCCAGGTATACACTAGTGCCCTGCATATTCCTCAGTAAAACCTGATACAGCCACGGTTTAACGTGTTTTAAGGCGCACTGCGAGATTGCGCTTTGCTCGACAGCACCCCTTCGAATGACTGGCGAATAATAAACAACCACAGTACATCCTTACCCGACAAAAGTCAAACAGAGATGCATCTTTGTAAAACCTTGGGTATATTCCTCTTTTACTCGGGTTTGCCTTGGGAAGGCGGGGTACGCTACTATACGTCATGACCTCCGTAGCACGGGAGATGAGAGATATAAGACTACTGATTCCTCTTTGCTGTTGAAAGTCGTGGCGGAAGCGCTCGACAATTTTACCTTTATAAACGTACAATAGATTGCTGCGCAAATGTGTGTTGCCCTACACCAAGTTTGCTATACAGCCAAAACACTCAATCATGGCTGACATCAATTACCTCGCAGGAACCGCGGACAATGATCTCGAAGCCTCTCAAAGTGCATCAGGAACGTCGCCCACACACGCCTCTTACGTTCATCCGTTCGATTCATTCGACTCACAACAGAACTGGAATAGCAGTTACCATCCTAGCACTATCTTTTCCTGTCGCGACCCGGCATCATACTCATCATCAGGTGTCCAAGAATACTTCCAGCCTCTTCCCCTGAATTTCGGACAAAACGAGAACTTCGACCCCCCCGTGTTGGAATTCCAACTTTGTCACGTCGATATGGGTTCAGCAGTTGCTGATTGCCCGCCGTCTGTATATTTCCACGCATTTAGAGAAAAAGCTGTATAGCCAACTGATCATGACTACTAGCGGTCCCAGGACTCCGCGGAGTATCTCTCGGCCAACCACTCATCTTCTTCCGGTGTATCTGGAAGCTCGTTATCGAATGTCATCTCAAGGTCTCCCAGCCAAACTGCCGCTGAGTCTTCAACAACATTGCGTTGCACATTTCTATCCTGCGAGGCGAAAGAAGAGGACAAGGTGTTCACAGGGAAAGGGGCAACAAGTGCTCATAAGTCTGTTACCGTCAACCCCATATACCTCCGCATAGTAACCGCCACACTGACAACTGGTAGACGCCATATGGATAGTCACACCAGGCCGTATATTTGCCCCGAAGTCCAGTGTCCACGTCACACCGACGGCTTCTCCCGCCTGGACAACCTCAAAAACCACCAGAAGAGGCACCGAAAGAAGGTGGGACGTCACACAGCCCGGGTTGCGGCAGTCTCTAATCCTCTGGGAGTGCTCGGTGGAAGCATAAACGCTACTCATCGCAAAAACCTCAAGGTGTTGTCAGGGCATGAGCGGAGAAAGTTGATGAATACATTGTTTCTTTTGATTGACCTTGGATTTGACGATGAAGAGGAGGATGAGAGTGCTCCTGAAGATGGTTATAATAACGAGGAAATGGAGGAGGATTAATATTGAATGTGGACTGGAGATGTTTATGCACGATTTCGATTCTTATCCCATTTGAATGTTGTTCCGAACCCTCCTTTGTAGTCGGCGTATGCGTGTCGTCGGTTGTGAGTCTGTTTCTGCTAGCTAGAGCCCCGGAGAGGTCAGGCACTCAGTGGATGGGGTTATATTTTCCGAAAGTATGCTGGATTGATCCATTTTTTCTTCTATTTTAACTGTTGCATGTTTTCTGTATTCTGCGACTGCTGCTATGTTTTTAGTTTCAATTTTTCAGTCGTTTCCAAACGGACGAGGGATGGTCCGTCCACTCCAGATCCGCACCTCCAAGGGTTTTAAAACTGAGAATGCACTAGTCTGCCTCTACAATCATGACTATTTCCCTATTTCGTTGATTTGACTTGCTATTTGTATGCTGTCACTCTCCTACTCCGAAGAGTTTCCAATAGCAAAAATTCCCAGGTAATTACGCGGGGATAAACGAATTGCTGCAGCGAGCTGACGTACCGGGCATAACTTGAAGCGTCCATGTGCCATCGACTGCAATTGGTGTTTAGTCTAGTTCCATTGCGCCTCCTTTCACTGAAAAATGGTTCAGCTTGACTCAGGGCTAGTGGAAGCGAATTGGCTGGCGGGACTCGACCGACGGTTAGTGGAGGCGAGCATTTTGGCCGACTGAGGGCAGGCGGAGAGAGCTGGAGCCAGCCCAGGTTTATGCAGGCCTTGAAGATATATGCAGGCTTCAAAGATATGCAGGCCAGCCGGGCAGCCTAGGAACACCACCCGCTCACCCGCACCTCTGTGGATACTGTTTCTAGTTCTGGGTGTTTTGACTCTACACCCAGTGAAGGGCTTCTGGCCCAGAACGGGAGAGTCCAGGCAGAGCGGCGGTACCAGTGTTTATGCTCCATTCACTATTTCGTTCGGTTTTTGCTTTCGTGCCATTTCTTATCCTGCCAATGTTTGTATAGAACTGCCAAAATGAAAAGACACGTGCTGGGGGGAAGAGCAAGTCCACTAGCCATGTCAGTGAAGGCAGTGCCAAGGTTAGGGTTTCAAGCGAATTTGACATAGAAGAGGTGTCATAAAGAATACACAGAGACGTCACATAGACTGACTGTATAATTCCGAGATTGAAGCAAATGAAGCCGGGAGCGATTTCTGGCAACATTTCCACTGGCTACTCTCTTTCATCAGATATTCACACAGAACCTTGGATCTGAATGCGGAGCAAGCTAAACTGCCCACACTCTCTCTTGGTATTAATAGTTTCGAAATTTAATTACTAGAACTTGATATATCTACGAACCCACTTCATGGGTCAGAGTGTGGCGTTTAACAATTCCGTATCATTGTAAATGGTATCCTTTCTTGCCAGGAAATATAGTTGTTTCACCTCTTTTCTGTGAGCTACATTGGAGTAGTTCCTCGAAGGTCTGGAGGAACCCTGGCGCCTAAAATCTGGAGGCAGTCCCAACGCATAAACTCGCCTGTTTGGTGATATACAAGCTGGGGTCTGCTTGCATATTCAGTCAGCCACCGCTTTGAATATTACATAAACTACGTGGCCTTCTCTCCCTTTGCCCCTTTCCCTCATCATTACTCTCGTTTATGTTCGCGTCACAGCCCAGCTCACCCTTAGCTTGCAGCATTTGTTCCTTGTTTTCCTCTTGAGCATTTGCTTAGGAGTTATTGAGTCATGAAGACGTAGGGCGAAACGGGGGTCTATGTCAAGCGGGGTGATTTATGGTGGGCGCATGAGGTGTTTGGGGTACATAACTATAAAAAGCACGGCATTACCGGGTGCCTGACATGCGCTTGAGCCACAATCTGACCGGGTGATTTACTATGCAAGGATGCGATAAGATAAGATGACGAGACTGTCGTTTGAGCAGACCCAGATGATTAGATATGACGTAGCTGAATGCCAATCACTCTAATACCCACACCTTTCAATTTCCAATAACCTAAAATTCGCTACCTTTCGCCTGCCGTTGCAACCGCACCTACCAAAAGCCAGCTCCTCTGTCATACACTAATAAGAGTGCATACCAGTGTTCCTAAGCGGCCCGGCCCGGCCTGGCCTCCATTCTGAAAGCCTGCGCTAAGGGCGGCCCGGCCCGGCCTGGGTCAGAAGCCGCCCGGCCTGCACGTGATTTAAAAAGCCTGCATCGGCCTGC
>Ga0307512_10007890_pt1 | contig 10466 bp, 7 predicted proteins | sample 14_EM_MG_FD_200267 | JGI IMG/M metagenome (GOLD analysis project Ga0307512, IMG submission 200267) | Populus trichocarpa ectomycorrhiza microbial communities from riparian zone in the Pacific Northwest, United States - 14_EM | ecosystem: Host-associated > Plants > Roots > Unclassified | place... | reverse complement strand
GTCCCGCAACAGCGGCATGTGTCTGGACGTGACGAGCGCCTCCACGGCCGACCACGCGACCTTCGAGCAGTTCACCTGCTCCGGAGCGACGAACCAGCAGTGGTCGCTGCCGGCCGCGTAAGCTGTCAAAGTCCTTAGCATAAGGGCCAGTAGAAGGTTGTCCCCCGGGCCACGGTCTCGGTCGCCCGGGGGACAGCCCTGCCGTGCATAGCCCTCACACAGGCAGACGTGCATCGGTGTGAGACATTGCGGCGGGGGTGGAGTAAACGGTGAAACGTACATCTCGGGATATCCGGGTCGCCAACCGCTTCGAGGTGCTACGACACATCATCGGGGCGGGCGTGGTGGCGCGGCAGGAAATCGCCGTCGAGACCGGCCTGAGTCTCGCGACGGTGTCCAACCTCGTCGGCGAGCTGATCCAGGTCGGGCTCCTGGAGGAGGTCGGCTTCCAAGACTCCGGCGGCGGCCGCCCGCGCGGGCTGGTGGCCGTGCACCGGGCCGGCGGCGTCCTGGCCGGCGTCGACGTGGCGGAGACCTACGTGCACGTCGAGCTCTTCGACACGGGGCTGAACGTGCTGGCCAGCGTCGAAGAACCGTTGCATCCGCAGGAGAACAGGCCGGAGCAGGTGGTCGGGCACGTCGTCTCCAGCCTGCGCGCCGCGGTACGCCAGGCCGGCGTCGACTTCGACCAGGCGCTCGGCGTGGGCGTCAGCGTGCCGGGCGAGGTCGACCGCGACGGCGGAGTGTCGGTGTTCGCGCCCAACTGGGCCTGGCACGACGTGCCCCTGCGCGACCAACTGGCCGCGGAGCTGCACCTGCCGCTGTATCTGGACAATCCGCTGCGCGCCGGCGTGGTGGCGGAGCTGTGGTTCGGCGCGGGCCGCGGGCACGACGACGTCGCCGTGCTGACGCTGGGCACCGGGGTCGGCGCGGGCCTGGCCTTCCACGGCATGCTCTACCGGGGCGCCACCAACAGCGCCGGCGAGTGGGGCCACACGACGCTGGTGATGGACGGCCGGCTGTGCCGGTGCGGCAGCCGGGGCTGCGTGGAGGCGTACGTGGGCGCGCCCGGCATCATGGCGCAACTGCACGACCTCGCGCCGCAGAGCCCGCTGCTGCACCCGGACGACCAGACCGCCACGATCGACGCGCTGGCCCGCGCGTACCAGGCCGGCGACCCGGTCGCGGTCGCGGTGGTCGCGGAAACGGCGCGCTATCTCGCGGTGGCCATCGCCGACCTGATCAACCTGACCAATCCGGAAGTGGTGGTGTTGAGCAGCTGGGTGGCGGCGCGGCTGGGCGAGCCGCTGCTGGAACAGGTGCGCGCCCTGCTGGGCCGGCATGCGTTGAGCCGGCCGCTGGCCAACACCGAGATCTCCCTGTGCAAGATCGCTGGCAACCCGGTCAGCTTGGGCGCGGCGACGTTTGCGCTGGAGGGATACCTGTCCGCGATGGGTACGGGCGCGCAGGTGATGCGCGGCCCGGTCCGGACGCCACGGACCTCATCGGCGCCGGGCACAACGTCCCGCTGACTGCCGCCGTCGCGGTGCCGCTGGGTGGCGCTGGTCAAGGTTGGGGCTGGCGGCCGGTCACGTGCGGGCCGGTACCATGCGAAGCGCCGTCAGGGTGGGCTCTGCAGGACCGGGAGTTCCGCGTAGCAGCAGGGTCAGCCGGGCGCCGGTCGCTGCCCAGGCCGCCGGGATCCACAGGATGTCCGGGTCGCCGCCGGAAAATTGCGGGCGGCGCGGGTCGGCGAGCCAGACCCGGCCGAGGCATTCCCCGCCCGCCCAGCCGGTCGCACGTATCTGGGATCCGTGCAGGTGCACCAGCCATCCTTCGGCCCCGGCCGGTAGGTCGACGTCCAGCCAGGTCTCCGCGCCCGGTTCGAGCACTATTGGCAGGTCGACTTGCTCGCCTGGTTGGCCGGCGGACGCGTACTCGAGCAAGGCATTGTCGTCCTGGGTTGTGCAGGACCAACCGGTTACCGGGTGCAGGGTGAGCAATTCGGGCCGGACCTGGGTGCGGCCGGGATCGTGGGGCATGCTCAGGGCGAGCCGGCGGGTTCCGGCGGGTAGCAGCAGCCACGGATTCTCGGCGTGGATCGTGACCGGTTCGCCGTCATCGGCCGTCGCCGCCACCGGCGCGGTGAGCCCGGCGAGGTGCAGGGCCGTGACGGTGTCCGGATCGGCGTCCAGCGTCCGGGTGTAGGTGACCGGCAGGCCGACCCGGGTGCTGCTCCAATCGCCCAGCGAGCGGATCGGCGGGGGATCGCCGGCCCACTGGTCGGTGCCGCTCACGCTCCAGTGGGCGGACACGTCCCGGGAGCCGGTTACCGTCCACACGCTGCCGAGCCCGCGCAGGCCGCCGAGCCGCAGGGCGGGCAGGCGGGCGTCGTCGAAGTTCGGATGTCCCCAGATCTCCACTGTGCCGTGCAGGTCGGCGCGGCCCGACACGTCGCGGACGTCGATTCGTTCGGTGGCACCGAAACCGGCGATCGCCGGGCGGGCCCGACCCGCGATCGACAGGTCGACCAGATCGGCGGCCCCGACCAGCAACAGCTCGGCTACGCCGGTCAGGTCTGCGGTGGCCGTGTAGGTCGCGCGCCCTCGGTAGACGCCGAGGGACTCCAAGCTTGGCGGCAGCAGGTATGTCGCGCGCACGGCGGTGGCCGGGGCGCCGTCTCGGCGCTGACACACGGTGTTCACCTCGGTCGCCTGAGCTTGCGGCGGCGGCGGCGATGTAGCCGCGGGGGCGAACTGCGTCTGGCCATCCGCGCGCAGAGCCGTCAGCCGGGCCGCGTCGGCCGGTGGTAGAACCACGAGGGTGACCGTCACGGCCGCACCGTCCCGGTCGGTACCCGTGACCGCCCACCGCACCGTCGACCCACCGGCCGCGACCACCACGACGACGCGGTTTTCGTTGGGTGCGAAGGTGGCGTGCAGGCCGTCGAGGGCGACGGTCACCGCTACGTCGGAGGAGAACGCCAGGGCCAGGGCCCCGTCGCCCGTCGCGGCGGCCACCAGGTCGGCGGAGGCGAGGGCCATCGTCAGCTCGCCGCCCCAGTCCCGCAGCGGCAGATCGAGCAGCACCAGCGGGCAGCCCCCGGCCGGAACCGCGATCGGCACGCCGCCGCCCAGCGCCGTCCCCGACAGCACCGCGGTGCCCGGCTCCCCGCCGAGGTTAGGCAGCGCGAGAATCCGGCCCCCGCCCCGCAGCTCCAGGGCCGCGGGCGCCGAGGCGGTCGGAAAGTCGGCCCTGATCTCAACGCCCGCGCTGCCCGGTGTCGAGCCCGCCAGCCAGGGACCCAGCGTTTCCAGGACCCGGGCCAGCACCCGCGCCTCGGCGTACCCCGGGCGCTCGGTTCCGGTCGACGACACGTACCCGCCGAAGTCGTAGCTGTGGCTCATCAGGCTGCCGGGTGCGCCCCAGTTGCCCGTGGACGGGGTGTAGCCGAAGTTCCAGCCCGAGGACTGCAGGTACGGCCCGAGCAGTGACGCTCCGCTGGCGAGCAGCCGCCGCAGCGTACGGTGGCTGCGGTTGGTTTCGGTCACCAGCAGGGGCAGTCCGCGGTCGGCCAGCAGGTTAGCGTAGTGGCGCACCTCCGCCTCGATGTCGGGGGAGTCGTCGTCGGGGTAGAAGTTGCAGGCGGGCACGATCCCGGCCACGTCCCCGGTCGCCCCGGCCAGGTCGCCCTGGCCCGCGCAGGCGATCAGGGGCACCGTGATGCCGTGCCCGATCGCCTGGTCCCGCAGGGCGGTGAGATAGCCCGCCCGGTCGGTGCAGTCGAAGAAGTCGAGTTCGTTTTCGAGCTGGACCATGATGACCGGGCCGCCGGCCGGGTGCTGGCGTGCGGCGAGGATCGGCAGCACCCGGTCGAACCAGCCGCCCACCTGGGCCAGGAATCGCGGTTCACGTTGGCGCACGCGCAGTTGCGGGTCGAGGCCGAGCCAGGCGGGCAGGGCGCCGCCATCCCATTCGGAGCAGATGTACGGGCCGGGCCGGGCGATGACGGACAACCCTTCGGCGTGCGCGAGGTCGAGGAACGCGGCGATGTCCCGCCGGCCGGTGAAGGACCACTGGCCGGGCGCCGTCTCGTGGAAGTTCCACGGAAAGTACACGTCCACGCAGTTGTATCCGGACGCGCGTACCTGGGCGAGCCGGTCGTGCCATTCCTCGCGGGGGAGCCGGAAGTAGAACAGTGAGGCGCTCAGGAGCAGCCGTGGCTCTCCGCCGATCCGGACTCCCGTGGCGTCAAGCTCGACGCCGCTGCCGACGATGGTCCCCACCGTCACTTGATTCCCGCGCTTCCGCCCGTGATATCCATTTCGTAGAGGTACCGCTGGCCCAGGTAGTACACCGCGATCATGGGCGCGGTGAGCAGGATGCTGCCCACCATCACCAGGTTCCACGGCGGCGACTGGGCCGCCTGCGACGTGCTGACGATGTATTGCACGCCCAGCGCCAGCGACATCTTTGACTCGTCGTTCAGGTAGATCAGCGGGCCCATGAAGTCACCCCAGGTCGCGGTGAGGGTGAAGATGCCGATCGCGATGAGCGCGGGGGTCAGCATGGGCAGCATGATCCGCCGGTAGACGCCGAAGAAGCCGAGGCCGTCGACCATGGCCGCCTCGTCCATCTCGCGGGAGAGCCGGGAGACGAACTGCCGCATCAGGAAGATGTTGAAGGCGTTCGAGAAGAAGTTCGGCACGATCAGCGGCAGGAACGTGTTCACCCAGCCGAGCTCCTTGAACAGGATGAACTGGGGGATCATCGTGATCTGGGTGGGGATCATCATGGTCGCGATGACCACCATGAACAGCACGTTCTTGCCCGGCGCCCGCAGGCGTGCGAAGGCGTAGCCGACCAGACCGCTGGAGAGCACCTGGCCGGCCACCGCGCCGGTCGAGATGATGATCGAGTTCAGCAGGAACCGCTGCATCGGCAGGCTGGAGCTGAAGACCCGGACGAAGTTCTCCCAGTGGAACGCGCTCGGCAGGATCGTGAAGGCGTTGGTGTTCACCGTCTGGTCGGAGGCCAGCGCGACCGAGACGACGAAGACGAGCGGCACGCTGAGCAGCGCCGTGACGATCATCAGCGTCGCGTACGTGAAGGGTGAGGCCCGGAAGGCGCCGACCCGGCCGCCCGAGCGCCGGCGCTGGTGCTCTGCCGGGTCGCTCGTGGACTCCAGGGGAGTGCTGATCGTGGCTACCATCATTTCACCTCCGACTCGTAGAACACCCAGCGCCGGGCGGTTTGGAAGGCGGCGATCGTGAATCCGAGGATCACCAGGAACAGCAGCCAGGAGATAGCCGACGCGTAGCCCATGTGGAAGAAGCTGAAGGCCTGGTCGAAGAGCAACATCACCACGGTGGTGCTCGCGTAGTTCGGCCCGCCGCGCAGGTTGGGGCCCGTGATGACATAGACCTGGGAGAAGACCTGGAAGGCGGCGATCAGGCCCATGACCAGGTTGAAGAAGATGATCGGCGTGAGCTGCGGGACCGTGATGCTCCAGAACTGCCGGACCGGGCCGGCCCCGTCCACCTCGGCCGCCTCGTAGAGCTCGCGGGGGATGCCTCGCATGGCGGCGAGGAAGAGCACGGTCGCGCTTCCGGCGCCCCAGACCGACAGCACGACGAGGGCGGGTTTCACCCACGCTTCCTCCAGCAGCCAGTCCGGGCCCTCGATGCCGAACAGGCCGAGCAGTTGGTTGAGCGGCCCGTGCGGCGCCAGCACGATCTTGAAGATCATCGCCGTGGCCACCAGCGGCACCAGGGTGGGCAGGTAGATCAGGGTACGAAACAGCTTGCGGCCGCGGATCTGCTTGTTCAGCAGGTTGGCGAACCAGAGCCCGAGCAGCAGGCTGAGCGGTACCGAGATCGCGGCGTAGTAGCAGGTGTTCCACAGCGCTTTCCAGAACACCGGGTCCTTGGTCAGCAGCGTCTTGTAGTTGTCGAAGCCCACCCATTTCGCCGGGGTGAACGAGTCCCAGTCCGTCATCGACAGGTAGAGGGAGCTGAGCATCGGCCCGAGCAGGAACACCAGGAAGCCGATGATCCAAGGCGAGACGAAGAGGTAGAACCAGAGCGCCTCTTGGCGGCGGCGCTTGCTGAGCCGGGGCCGCCGGACGGATCCGGCGGCGCGGGGTGTGGCGATGGACATGGCTACGACGCGGGTTTGATGATCGTCTCGAGCTGCTTCTGCAGGGCGTCCAGGGTGCTCTTGGCGTCCTGCTTGCCGAGCCAGAAGTTGGCCGTGACGTTGTCGATCGCCTTCTGCATCTCGTTCCACTCGGCGATGAACGGGGCGCGGTAGACGAAGGCCGACGAGTCGCCGAAGGCCTTCATGTCGACGGTCTTGGTCACCCAGCTGGGCTTGAGGAACGCGTCGCTCGTCTGCACCTCGATGCTGGCCGGGACGTCCTGGCCGGTGTCGATGATGACCTTCTGCGCCTCGGCCGAGGTGAGGAACGCGATCGCCTTGAAGGCGGCGTCGGGGTTCTTCGAGGTACGGGAGATCGACAGGCCGCTGCCGAAGGCGCTGACCGCCTGCTGCTTGCCGCGCCACATCGGGGCGATGTCCCATTCGACGTCGGTCTTGAGCAGGTTCGCGATGGCCCAGAAGCCGGTGGTGTTGACGGCCACCTTGCCGCTGGCGAAGGCCTGGTCGCCGCCCACGTCGGCGCCCATGTCAGCGTACTCCTGCTTGGTGGGGATGTAGCCCTTGGCCATCAGGCCGCCGACCCAGGCCAGCGCCTCGACCACCTCGGGGCTGTTGACCGTCGGCTTGCCGGTGGCCGGGTCGATGATCTTTCCACCGTTCTGGTACGCGAAGCTCCACCAGCTCGGCCACCAGGCCGCGCCGCCGTAACCCCACTGCTTGCCCGGCACGGTCAGCGCCTTGAGCGCGTTCTCGGCGTCCTGCCAGGTCCAGTCGGCGGTGGGCGGCGTGAGCCCGGCCTTCGTGAACAGGGTCTTGTTGTAGTAGACGATCTCCGCGCCGGAGCGGTCCGGGACCGCGTACGTCTGGTTCTTGTACGAGTAGATCGACCCGATCGAGCCGAAGCTTTTCGTCATGTCGATGCCGGCGGCCTTGATCCGGTCGTCCAGCGGAAGCAGTTGGCTCCGGCTCGAGTAGGAGTTGACGTTCTCCGCCACCTCCATGATGTCCGGGCCGCTTCCGCCCGCGATCATCGTCTGGACCTTCTGCGCGTACGCGTCCGACGGGATGATCTGCAGCTTCACCGACAGTTCGGGGTACTTCGCCACCAGTAGGTCGAGCCGCTTCTGGTACGTGACCCGGTCGGGCTCGCCGCCCCACACCGTCATCGCCAGCGGGCCGCTCTTGCCCGAGCCGCCCCCGCTGTCCGCACCGCAGGCCGTCAGCGTGATGATCCCCGCGGCCGCCGCACCCATCCCCAGAAAGCCACGGCGCGTAACCCGCGCCCCGTCGCTCGTCATCGCGCAGCCTCCTATTCGCGATGTGGCCGCCGGCCGCATCGCGCAGTCCTGTCCAAAAATGTTGATGAAGATTTCCGACTGGTTAAGTGGTCGGAAGCCTAAGGATCTGAAAATCCTTCGTCAAGGGGCTGTAGGAAGCGGCCGGGAGATTCACCGAAGCCATTGACGCCGACGCCGGGGAATCCTACGATTTCGCCAATTTACCTGCTCGTGACGTCGTCCCCGCCCCAACCGCCGGCGCGGCGAGCTGCCGTGCCCGTCGGACGGTCACCCCCTCTTACCGTCTGTCGAAAGGGCATCCCCCATGTTCCATTCCCGTTACGGCCGGCGCGGCGCCGCACTCGCCGCCGCTGCCTGCCTCCTACTTGCCACGGTCGCCGTCGTCGTCATCGAGGCCGGCGCCGCCGCACCCGCTCTTGCCGCCACCAACCAGTTCAACGGCGTCAACTGGGCCGACCCCAGGGACAACTACGCCGACGACCCGGTCGTGCCCTCCGGCCTTTCCACATCGGACAGCTACGCCACCACGTACGCGAAGGCCACCGCGGTGATCGGCGCCTTCCAGACGAACCTCGGCGCCAACACCGTCCGGCTGCCGATCAACCCGTACACGGTCAACGGGTCGTTCTGGGCCGCCTACACCGGCGCCATCGACGCGGCCGTCGCCAAGGGCTTCAACGTCGTCCTCAGCTACTGGGAGGGCGTCGCCGCCAAGAACGGGCTGATCGACAACACCACCACCTACTGGGCGATGTGGCAGACCGTGGTCGCCAAATACGCCGGCACCAGCCAGGTCTATTTCGAGCCGATGAACGAGCCGTTCGGTTACAGCCAGTCCGCCTGGGCCGACCTCGCCGCCCAGTGGATCAGCACCTACCCGTCCGTGCCGGCGAGCCGGATCTTCGTGAGCGGCACCGGCTACAACGACAACGTGACCAGCGTGTGCGCCGACAGCCGGCTCGCCGGCACCTACCTCTCGCTGCACCACTACGGGTTCTGGAACACCAGCCAGACCAGTTACGCCGGGTGGGTGAGCGACCTCAAGGCCCGGATCGGTTCCTGCGCGGCCCGCACGGTCCTGGACGAGTGGGGCGCGCCGATGACGACCGGGCTCGACTACAACGGGCCGATCAACAGCAACTACTTCATCGCGTACGTGCAGGCCGACAGCGACACTCTGCGCGCGTTGGGGATGGGCTCGATCTACTGGCCCGGCTTGCGGACCGGGGACTCGTACAGCATGACGACGCTCGGCGGCAGCGGCACGAGCCTGACCCTGACCACGAACAACGCCTCGGGCGCCAGCCGGCTGCAGTGGGCCTGGGGCGTCGGCAGCGGCTCGGCGGCGGTGGTCCGCGGCGTCGGCTCCAACCGGTGCCTGGACGTGCCGGGCGCCTCCACCACCTGGGGCGTGCAGTTGGAGATCTACGACTGCAACGGCGGCGGCAACCAGTCCTGGCTGCTCACCCCGGCGAAGACGCTGGTCGTGTACGGCAGCCTCTGCCTCGACGTCGCCGGGGCGGGCACGACCGCGGGCACCAAGGTGGAGACCTGGGACTGCACCGCGGCCACCAACCAGCAGTGGAACCTCAACAGCAACGGCACGATCACCAGCGTGCAGACCGGCCTGTGCCTGGACGCCAGCGGCGCCGGCACGACGAACGGCACGCTGGTCGACGTGTGGACCTGCAACGGCGGCTCAAACCAGCAGTGGCAGCGCTCCTGAGGCGCCGCAAATCGAACATCCCTCCGTCGCAGATCGAACGCCCATGCGTCGCAAATCGAAAGTGGGTAAGGGGTCACCGCCGCCGTGGCCCCTCTCACCCGGGCAGCCTGAGCAGGTAACCTCTCCCGGGTCGGAGTCGGTTCCTTCTCGACATCGCGAGGTAAGAGGTTGTCGTCGATCGCAGAGCTGACCGGCCGGATCCGGGCCTTCGCCCACGAGCGTGACTGGGAGCAGTTCCACACGCCGAAAAACCTGGCCATGGCACTGGCCGGCGAGGTCGGCGAGCTGTTGGCGGAGCTCCAGTGGCTGACGCCCGAGCAGTCCCTCGCGGTCATGGCGGACGACGAGCTGGGCCCACGCGTACGCGCCGAGATCGGTGACGTCACCATCTACCTGATCCGGCTGGCCGACGTGCTCGGCCTCGACCTCGTCGAGGCGGCGTCGGACAAGCTCGACGATTCCGCCCGGCGATACACCGTCGAGGCGTCGCGCGGCTCCGCCAGGAGCATCCCGGCCGATCGCCCGACCGTGTCGTAGCGGGCCGATGATCGTGCCGCTACAGTCTGCGTTGTCCGTATGCGGTCCGACAGGCTTCCGGCACCTGGATATGCCTCCCATCCGCACGATTCATTCGTGCTGCTCGGGGGCAACAGTTCATGTCGGCGTTCCGCGTCTCCGCGGCGGGTCTTCTTCGTCTGGCCACCGAGGGCAGCCTGGCTGACCGCGTGGCCGAGCAGGTCTGGATGAGCGGTCACGGCGTGAGCCCCGCCGAGCGCAAGTCGTGGTCGCGCAGCCTTTCCGTGCTCGCGCAGGACCTGGCCGACGCCGGCCTGCACGACGTCGAGGTCCTGGTCGAGTACCAGTTGCCGCTGACCAGCCGGCGGGTCGACGCCGTTCTGGCCGGCGTGCACCCGCGGACCGGCGAGGATTCTTTCGTCGTCGTCGAGCTCAAGCAGTGGTCCTACGCCACCCGCTACGAGGACTCCGACACCCTGGTCGACGTCGAGCACGCCGCCGGGCCACGGCTGCATCCCGGTATCCAGGTCGGCGACTACTGCCAGTACCTCATCGACTTCCTCGGCCTGCTCGCCGAGCACGGCAACACCGTGCGGGGCGCGGCGTACCTGCACAACGCCGTGGACCGGGACGTCGCCGAACTTCTCGAGCGCCCGGCCACCGAGCAGGCGCGCATCTTCACCAAGCAGCGGCGCGGCGACTTCCTCGACTATCTGCGGGCGGCGCTCGACGCCACCAAGCCGGGCGCACCGGCGGCGGACCGCTTC
>Ga0307512_10007889_pt1 | contig 10466 bp, 8 predicted proteins | sample 14_EM_MG_FD_200267 | JGI IMG/M metagenome (GOLD analysis project Ga0307512, IMG submission 200267) | Populus trichocarpa ectomycorrhiza microbial communities from riparian zone in the Pacific Northwest, United States - 14_EM | ecosystem: Host-associated > Plants > Roots > Unclassified | place... | reverse complement strand
TTATGTTGCGGTGATATGTTCAGTGTGTTGGAAGTCCATGGTGTTGTTGTCTTCCCCTGCTTCATCGCCAGAGATACCAGAGTTTGAGTTAGACTCGGATGCGCTGTTGTCCTTCTCACGCACTTGCTTAGTGGGTGAGGGTGACCGTGAGGTCACGACCGTAGTGGGTTGGAGGTTGTGTCGAGAGGGTTGTAGCACAGAGCATACTTTGGGGTTGCTGTACATAGAAATCTCTGCGGTGGTAGGGGTACTCGTGCTGAGGAAGACGTCAAGGGATTCTTGATTGGGGTTGTTGGTGGACATGAACCCTTTTAGCGAGGTGGTGATAGTTTGGTGACACAAGCCAAAATTTCGATAAACAGGCAGCGACTGGAGGGAAAATTCCCAGGAGGGATCCATTGGGGTACGGCCTCTAGTTAATAAACTATTGACCGACTCCTGAGGTGCCATTCTGAGTTGTTGAAAACTTAATTGGAAAAGAAGATTTTTGGTGTCGCGAAAACAGTGAAGTTTTGGGGGCTCCTATGAGGATAATCAATTGCGTGGAGAAGTATCTCCAGACTAGCTACTGCGCCCTTTCCTTTATAAGTTTTCCTTTCCCTTTGGAAGCACAGCTTGCCCATGAGGCTGATGCAGTTCCTCCATACAACATCATGACTCAATCATCACACCCAAGGAAACACATGATTGCACCCGGCCGCTGCACAGCTAAAACTCTAACAGAGACAACAGGAGAAAGGATGTGCAAGTGAAGAAAGGCAGGTACATGCAAGCCGTAGGGAAACATAGAAAGGACGTGTAAGAATAATCAACGGGAAACAACATACATAACGATAACGGAGAAGGACACGCAAGTAGTAACAACGACAGACAAAGGACGTGCAAACATAATCAATGGGAAACCAACTACTTAACGGAGACAAAGGAGAAGGACGACCTATAGCGGCAGGTGGTTGGGTTCACGTCTCAAGGGATATCGCTACCAGAGCGATATTGTGGGGACAGGGGTTAGGAGCCTAGATACGTAGGATGGTGGTGATGGTGGCAGCAGTGATAAGGTCAAGTGACAGGGTGGCAATGGTGACGGTGGCTCCAGTGGCCGAGTCGATGAGTATATTGTGCCAGATTCGTAATACCAGCCACATCCCATTCAACAAGAGGATGATGTGGTGGCTTGGAGTTTGGCTAAACTCACAGCTCACACTTATAGCCCAGCATGCAGCCAGGCTCAAGCTGGGGCACAAGGCTATGATCAGGTTCTGGTACCTCACAGGGCAGATGGGCTGGTCACCAGCCAACTGCAGAAAGGTCTTGACTGCATACGTTCAGTCAGTCACTATGTTCATGTCAGAGCTGTGGTGGAAAGGAGACCATGTCTGGGAGATGATAGGGTAGGCAGATGAGTTGCAGCTGCTGGTCAACCAGGAAGCCAGGGTGACAATGGGCTACTTCAGGATGACAAACCTGGGAGCACTCTCAATGTTGTATGGTTTCAGAGCGGCTGTGACCCAGCTGGAGAACAGGCAGTGGTGGTTTGGTCTACAGCTGCTAAGTCTGCCACAGGGAGACCAGACATGAAAAATCGTCAGTGTTCCAATGGAGATCAGACAGAGGCTTACCAACGCCCTCACCTATACTGGAATGGTGGAAAGAACTGTTCTGCATGAAGAGTCTAAAACTCTCGATGCAGACCTGCTGCAAGAGGAGGAAGCAGAGGCAAAAGCAGTGGTAGAGAAGGAGAGGCCGGAGCTCACCATGTTCATGAATGGGTTCCAGCTGGGCAATGGAGCCGCTGAATACGCAGTCATATGGAAACACGGCTGAGCTCAAAAGGGTAGTATCAAGACCCACATGGGCTACAACCAGGAGGCTTACAATACAGAGTGCGCTGCTCTTACAAGGGTGCTAGAAGTGGCCTGGCAAAGACAGAGAACACCAGAGCGGGTCACAATCTTCACTGACGTATAGACAGCCATCAGAAGGATGGCCACGTACAAATCCAATCCTGGCCAGCAGTGCACACTGCAGGCGAGGAAGCATATTGCAGCGCTATGGAGAGCGAAGCCAGATATCATCATCGGGAACCAAGGGTATACTGCGTACAAGGGTATCACTGGTAACGAGAAGGCTGATGAGTGGATGAAGATCATAGCGGAGAAGTAAGACACCCATAGGGTGAAATGGCGGAGCTACTCAAACCAGTTGGAGGCCCACCCAATGCCACTCCCCCAGTCTCTGACAAACCTCAAGTGGGAGATCTTGGAGAAGAAGTGGGCAGAGGTATGCTAATAGGTGGCAGGTCAAACCTCTAAGAAGAAGTACCCCATGCTGGGCAGTCTAAAGCCTGACGGCACAGTGGCCCATAGCACCAAGAGGATGGCCTCATAGTTTTACCAGCTGAAGATAGAGCACTGCCTGACCGGAGAGTACCTGAACTGGATGAAGCGCTGACCCACCCTATAGTGCTGGTAGTGCAGGTACTGTACACAGACTCAGGACCACCTCATCAAGGAATGCCCCAAGTGGAAGCCTATGACACTGGGGTTGTAATCGTACAATGGCAGGGATATAGAGTGCAACACTCAGATGTCCGGTGAATGTTAGAGTCACAGTGATAGAGAACTAGTCAGGTTACTCAACAATCATGAAGGAGATAGGGTATGCGCGGTCTTCACCAGCATTCAGTTATTATGCAGGAATAATACCCCCCATGATCAAACTACCAAGTTCGCCCACCGTTTACAGATTCACAGCGAAATAATACAAGGGGTTTGGTTCGATATTGGCGGCGTCCGCTGGCTGCGATTTCAGTGCTGGATCGTATGCGCCTCTGCAGCAATGGTTCGCTCGACAGATTGCATGCTGGACAGCACTTGCCCGGTGGCTGCCTGAATACTTGCATGACAGTTTGTCCATGGTTCCGTGCTGATGCCTCGCTCGGTGGATCGTTTGGTGCATGCCCGGCAGCTGCACAACAGCTTGCAGGTATTGTCTTGGTGGATAGTTCGATCGAGTTGGACCTGGCGTACTGCTTGAGGACTCACTCAAGGCACTTTGGAGGATGGTTCGGTCGAGTCAGGGCCAACATACTGGCCGACTCCTCACTCGTGGCGCTTTACCGGATGGTTTGATCGAGAAGGGCCTGGCGTGCTACCAGACCGCTTGCTCTTGGTACTTCGGTGGATGGTTTGATTCAAGGTGGGCCTGGCATATTGTCTGATGGCTCACTCGAAGGCTCACTCGTGGCGCTTCAGCGGATGGTTTGCATCGAAATGGGCCCTATGTCTTGCCCAACGGCTCACTTGTGGTGCTTCGCCAGATAGTTTGATTTGAGGCAGGCCTGGCAAACTACCCGACAGCATGCTCACGATGCTTTGCCGGATGGTTCAGATTGAGACTGGTCCAGCGTCTTGCCTGACAGCTTACTTGTGGCGCTTCGGCGGATGGTTTGGTTTGAGACAGACCCAGCGTACTGCCCGATGGCATGCTCGCTAGATTTCGGCAGATGTTTCAGATCGAGACAGGCTCAGCGTCTTGTCTGAAATATCGCTCGTGGCACTTCAGCGGATGGTTCAGATTGAGATAGGCCTGGCGTCTTACCCGATGGCTCTCTTGCGGCGCTCGACAACTGCCTCATGGGTATCCTTATCTCTGGTTCATATACAGCGGCTACCGAGTTCTGCTTTCCTTAGTTCATCACAGCCCTTCGGATAAGTAGCTCGACGTACTGAGGATTAAGGGATTATTGGCATGCCCAGCTGATGCCGGACCGGCCTCACCCCCCAGTACCTAGGGACCACTCGGCTTCTTCCCTTCAAGGCTACTTCACCTGGCCAAACTGCTTCCAGCCTGAAAGATTCGACATAAGATATGGCAGAGGATACGCTTACACTCCAGATCCTCCTGGATACGGGCCAAAGCCCAAAGCTACTCATCCTGGTCGGTCTGATGATGAAGGGGGGTAGGTGATCAGTGCCATCACGTAAATCCCTCAGCTCTAGACTGAGTTCTGTTGACGCGGCCGAGTCAGGATCCATCAGTGTGCAAGGAGTAAGCCCTTGCCCTTCATCCTTGCTGGTTGCCTTCCTTGCTCAGTTCTGGAGTCATCCGTTCTTGCCGAGACCTTCAGTCGGGAATCCGCAACACTGGCCCTTATCTTCCGCCTAGACTCTCGAGCTTCTTATGTATTCATCTGTCTTCTTCCCGAATAGCTGCTTTTGCGCTCGCATGGCTTAGGCATATTGTCTACCCACACATAGCTGCTAGAGACATGCGATTATTATTGCAGTGGTTCCTTGGACGGATCATTTGTGGTTCTATGGTAATGACTCTTTCGACAGATCATTTGTGATTCCATGGTGACGACTTTCAAACCAGATCATCTGCGGCTCCGTGCTGACAGCTCGCTCAACAGATCGCTTACAGTTCCGTGGTGATGACCCTCTTGACGGAGCACCTGGGGGGATAGTCATTGACTCAATATCTTGGTGAATGGTAGGTGGGTGTTGATTGACCGTTTGTTGGTTTGGCTGATGATTCCGATAATTCTTGATGACCGGTAGGTGGTCGGTTGGGGATTAACGGTTTGTCATTCCACAGCATATAAGTATCCGGCTCAGTGAAGTCACATACTGCGGGGGATTAGCCCACTCTGCAACATGAAAACTCTTCACTTTGGCACAGCCAGTCCTTCTCAGCCACAATTGTATCGCCTTGGTATGGCATATGCCCGGCATCATAATCATTGTAAGTGTCTCAGATAAGAGGTGGGGAATACGTTCATCCTGTCGAGCACTGGCAAAGCTCAGAGTTCATCACCATAATTGGATGTCAATGACGAGGGTGCGAGTGGTTGCATGATCCCACATGTCTCCTGACAATGTGATATAGCTGTATTACCTTGGGCCTCCAAGAAGTCTATGGTGACACAGTGATTCCTGACTCATGGTATTGTTCCTCTGGGCTGTGCCTCAGGAAGCAATCCTGTTTCTGTTCCGTGATCTGAACTCACAACTCCTTGTGTTCCCTTTTTCTTCCATAGCTTGTCTGTGTGATGACCACCAAAATTATCTTTCTCTGCAGTAGCACTCGTGCTTTTCCGGCCTGTGCCGGTAGTTGGTCCGGGATCATGCGCTGCTGCAGAGTTTGTCAACCCGAGTCGAGCCCTGATGTTGTTAGTTGCCCAGTTTTGTAAGCCATCCTAGGACCATGTGATGAGTTTCCGATACCTTTCTGGCCAGTCCGTATCCGAATTCCGACCCTGTAGTGTTTAGGGTGTAACACTCTCCCCCCCTTCTAAGCTTTGTCGCGAAGCTATAGGATGGTGTTGTTGCATATAGTCCTTCAGCCCCGTACTATTGCTCAATTGTTGAGATAAAAAACCACGTGGGAAAAGATCTCTCAAATCAGTGAGCCCGTAGTCCATTGGTGTATTAGGATCTTATACGCTGCTACCACTTGATCCTCAAGACTGAAAAAACCCCATTGGAAAAAGTTTCCCAAATCGTCGTGAGCTGGTAGCTCATTGGCGTTTCAATCAATGAAACACATGATGGTTCTTGTCTGTTGGCTTTTGAACGTAGCCTCCCAGCTTGCTACTTTGGTTATCGAGAAAAACCCATTAAAAAAATACTCTCTAACCATTCTTAAAGCTGGTAGCAGTCAAATGGCATGATCATCAGATCGAATTGATTATGGCTAGCTTCATTTCGTCGTTGCCGATCATAACCACGACATTGTATTGCACTCAAATACCATCCGTATTCTGGAGGGCTCTTGACGTCCTGACTCTGATGCCCATCTGTCAGTGAAGGCATCCTGTTTCCATCCTCCAAATCCCGGCCTTTCGGCTCAGCGGTCCTGATACTTGGCTCAGAACAGCATTCTCTCCTGCCTTTCAGCTGTCCAGCACCGTTTCCCTACTGTACCGGTTCTCTGGTTTTGCGGCCATCGTAATCCTTGGCCTTTCAGCCAATCCGCCCTGATGCTTCAGCATGGAACGGCATTCTCCCTGACCTTTCAGTCAACCCCTTTCTGTGCTGTGGCTCAGAACAATATCCTTCCTGGGCTTTTCTAATATTCGGCAGTACTGCTGGTACCATCAATATGGAGCCTTTCCTGCCAAACCTGACGAAGGCTGCCACTGCCTGCTTCACATGCTGGATTGCCATATGCGGTTGATCCTTATCCCCCCCTTTTCAGAGCAGTTCTCTGAATGCCTTGAATAAGCATCAATTTTGCCATTCCAGCTACTGAACCAATGTTGATATATTATCGTAGATGCTAGTGGGATACTCTAATCGGCGAGCCTGGTGTCAGTTGAATACCCCAATACTTGAGATTAGCTCAGTGTATGCACTTTTTTGTGTCCGTCGACAGACTCGTAATACTCGAGTGAGGTTCGACTGGCATTACGCTCCATTGAGATGCCATATCGCAACAGGTTGGAAAGGGCTTTTCGAGTTTCGACCATTCTCTTTGGGTTCCACCAACTGTCATGTATTGCTTAACGGCTGGTGTAGTTCTCCATTCTTACCTGCTACGGAAGAAGAGTAGCACTGAGAGTGAAGTCTAATATGTTGGACACAGCGAAAGCCAAACTCGTTGGGAGGCTCAAAATAGCTGGTATGGTGTTAGGAATGTGTATTCCAACATGCCCGGCCAGCATACCACTTTGAGCCAAATCTGTGCTGGTTCCCTAGTTCCCTGGTGGCCAGCAGGACTCAAAACGACTGGATTTTGGCTGTTTTCGTCTGGTTTTGGTAAAAAACAGGAAAACAAGCTCAGCAGCCCTGGAGGTTCGTTGAAGGTCTCATTCGCAGGCTTTCTGGTCGAATAGGCTCCAACCCTGGGTCGTTCTTCTGGATGTTCTACCTTTTACTACCGATGCCCTAGTGTCAGAATAAGGGGTGTCCGGAGATGACGGACCGGAGATGGCGTCCGGAGATGACGGACCAGAGGCAACATGTCAGGAGATGACAGCAGCCTTAGTCTCCAAGCACCAGCTTGGGAGATAGTCTTCCGTCCTTTCCCCTTGGCGAGTTCCTCAGGTGTGATGTATATAGAGAGAATGTTTTTCCTTCGACCTTGTATCAATCAATCAGTTCACTACCTTCGTCTCTATCGATCCCTATATTCCAACAGGTTGTGAGCCTGGATTGAATGCTCTACCAATCCGCAACCTACCGATAACCGAACCCGTCGATATTTGCACCCACCTCGCTTCAGCACCTCATCCCTGCACTCTCGTTTTTAAGCCTCAACTCCTGTGAGCCTTATTCCAAGCTTTAGTTCTCCAACAAAGATCTGAACCTTTTGCAACATGGAATCCATGAAGTTCACCTGCAAGCATGGCTCAACGGAGATGCTCAACGATCGCAACTACCACTCCTGGAAGTGCTCACTCAAGGCCTTTCTGATCGCAGAAGACGTATTCGGAATCGTAACCGGAACGGAAGCACCCCCAAACGTGGGCGCGACTGCTCAGCTCCATGACTTTCGCTGCTACTCTGGACGGGCCTATTCGCTAATATATGCGTCATCGGACAAAACCACACAATCCCTCATCGATAACCTCCCCAATAAAGAACCCAACCACGTCTGGACTGCTCTGCGTCTGGCATTCAATATCTCAGCCTCGCTGTCCAGGCGACTTACGACTGTTCGCCGTTTTCACAAGACTACAATGAAGCCGGGCACCTCAGCCTCGGCGTATATTTCCACACTAAAGGATATTCGTCAACCGCTCACTGGCTCCCAAAAACGTATCTGAGATAATGTTCTAATCGGTCACCTCCTTTCTACGCTCCCAGAGACATTGGCCACCATCGCTGGCATCATTGAGAACAAGCCCATGGCTGAACTTACTCTGGATGCCGTCACCACAACACTGATTGATGCCGAAGCCTCAATAGCATTCCGCAACGACCAAGTCGGTTCGAACCTGAACATCACCGGTACCACCACGCAAGCGCTAAGAGCATTGACTCAACACCGTGGCAGGCGAGGGGGACACGGTAGATACAGAGGTTGGAAGCCTTACGAAAGACCTAGCGATTCGCAGCTACAATGTTTCTGCTGCACACGAGAAGGGCACAAGGAAGCTAGCTGTCAGTTGAAGCAAGATGCAGAACGACTCAGAAAAGGAAGGTGGTCTCAGAAAGCCTCTGCACAGACTGCCCGGGTGAACTTCTGGGACTGCCCGAGTAAGGTTGTGGTTCATGGCTTATAGCCAATTGAACTTGGTACGTTTTCTGAGCCCCAAATGTTCAGACGGAGCTGTGTGTACGCTTGGTGATGCTGGAGCTGCTGTGGTGCCCCATACCAGAGCTGCTGTCTGCGTTTCGATGTTGATGGAGCTGCTGTATGCGCCCAGTGATCACGGAACTGCTGTACGTGCTTGGTGATACTGGAGCTGCAGTGGCGCCCCATACTAGAGCTGCTGTTCGCGTTCGATGTTGATGGAGCTGCTGTATACACCCAGTGATGACGGAACTGCTGTGCGCGCTTGGTGATGCTGGAGCTGCAGTGGCACCCCATACCGGAGCTGCTGTCCGCGTTCGATGTTGATGGAGCTGCTGTACGCGCCCAGTGATGACGGAACTGATGTGCGCACTTGGTGACGCTGGAGCTGCAGTGGTGCCCCATACCGGAGCTGCTGTTCACGTTCGATGTTGATGGAGCTGCTGTACGCACCCAGTGATGACGGAGCTGTGTGCGCGCTCGGTGATGCCGGAGCTGCTGTGGCGCCCCATACCAGAGCTGCTGTGTACTCTCAATGCTGACAAATGGACAGATTATCCAACGGATTTGCCTGCAAATCGGCCTGGTATCCAGGGGAAGCTTCCAGTGAAGTACGTGTAGGTGGTTAAACAGGTTTCTTTCCCTCTCCTTTCTTTCTTTGGTGGATGCACTGTTTCTCCTATGTCCGTGGTTTTCCCATGAGGTTTTTTACACGGTTATGAGTTTTAACGAGGCATCCAAGGATACTGGGTTTCACTGTTTTTGTTTCTTTTCTCTGCAACTGTTTGTTGCTATACTGGTGGTTTCGTTTTCTCCTTCACTCCTGCATTCCTTTGCATCTTCCGTATGAGGGGAAGTGTCAGAATAATGGGTATCCAGAGATGATGGACTGGAGACGACATCCGGAGATGACTGACCAGAGGCAACGTGTCCGGAGATGACAGCAGCCTTAGTCTCCGAGCACCGGCTCGGGAGCCAATCTTCTATCCTTTCCCCTTGGCGAGTTCCTAAGGTGCATTGTATATGGAGAGAATGATTATCCTTCGACCTTGTATCAATCAATCAGTTCACTACCTTCGTCTCTATCGATCCCTATATTCCAACACCTAGGCTGTAGGTGTTCCTAGCCCAAAAACAAAAACATCCTCATTGTTCACCTGCCTACTAAGTAGCCATCACTGTCTGCGTCTCCGGTGGCTTTTTTGCTGGTCTTCAGTGCCATGTATCCAGTGTGATGGACACCCTTATCAGAGCTGTTGGCAGTGTGGTTCCCGTCGACATTGTTGAACGCTGCTTGGACTGACAGCCAACACTTATTTCTTGGCCCAATTTCCCAGTTATGGCTCATAGGCCATCTGATGGTCTTTCTCTCCCTAGCCTTTCGGCTTGACCACGTCTGCTCGATGTAATGGCTGGCAAGTTGTCTTTCCTTCCTTGCCTTTTCAGCACGTTACCAGGTCCCATTGAGCTTCAACTCGACATCTGGCTACCCCAACCTCCTTTTTTGCTGTTGGTGTTGAGCAGGACCTTCCACCTGTTCGTATGTTTGCTTCGTGTGTCGACCGTAGGGAGGGTGGGAGGCTGACATTCGACGTGGTCTGAAGGTCGAAATTCTCGAGAAAGGTGACTCGAAGCCTTAGATTCTAGTGTGACACTGAGGTTGTAATCGGATGGCGGCAGTGATGTAGAATACAAGACTGGGATTTCTGGTCAACATCAGAGTCAAAGTGATATCGAACTAGTCAGATTTCTCAACAATCATGAAGGAGATGGGACATATGCGGTCTTCGCCAGTGATCAGTTATTATACAGGAATAACACCCCCCATGACTATCCTTCCAAGTTCGCCCACCGTTAAGGCATTCACTCTGAAATCATCGAAGGGGTTCGGTTCGATATCGGCAGCACCTGCTGGCAGCGGTTTGAGCGACAGATCGTAAGTGGCTCTGCAGTAAGGGCTGGCTCGACAGATCATATGGTGGATGGCGCTTGCCTGATGGCTGCCCAATGGCTTGTGCAATGGTTCGTCCGTGGTTCTGTGGTGACGGCTCACTTGGCGGATCGCTTGGTGCATGCCAGATAGCTACCCAAGGGCTTGCATGTATCACATTAGTGGATGGTTCGATCAAGTTGGACCCAGCGTACTGCCCGACGGCTCGCTCACAGTACTTTAGCGGATAGTTCAGTCGAGTCAGACCTGGCGTACTGCCCGACAGCTTGCTCAC
>Ga0307512_10007888_pt1 | contig 10467 bp, 7 predicted proteins | sample 14_EM_MG_FD_200267 | JGI IMG/M metagenome (GOLD analysis project Ga0307512, IMG submission 200267) | Populus trichocarpa ectomycorrhiza microbial communities from riparian zone in the Pacific Northwest, United States - 14_EM | ecosystem: Host-associated > Plants > Roots > Unclassified | place... | reverse complement strand
GGGCTGCGCCCCGGATGCGCGAATGGCGTGCGGCACACCGCACCAGGGTGGCTGGTGAGTGTCGCGGAGGTCACCACTTACCATCGAGCCGTGCAGCTTGTCGCGCTCGTGCCGCTGGTAGTCGGTCTGGTCGTCGCCACAGTCGGGGTGCTCGGATTTCTCGAGCGGCTGCCGCGCAACCGGTTCGGTGGGGTTCGCACGCCAGCCACGCTCAGGGACGACGAGACGTTCCGGATCGGCAACAAGGTCGCCGGTCTGCCGATCGCCGTGGGTGGCGGGGTCGGGGTTCTCGGTGGCGCGGTCGCGCTTTCCATGACCGGTGTGACCGCGATCGTGGTGGCGGTGCTCGCGCTCCTCGGTGCGCTGGTCATCGCCGCGGCTGGTGGGGTGGTGGGGCACCGAGCCGCTGAGGCCGTGCCCGCGCCGAAGCCCCAGCTGCCCGCCGGCTGCGCGGGATGTCAGTGCGGGGGCTGTGACATCGCCAAGTCAGTTGGTGCGAACGTCTCCGGGGTGGGTGGCGAGTAGCGCCAGCGGCATCCCCTGCCGCCGCAGCACCCGGCCCCACAGGTCGTGGTCGGCGGGGGCCAGCACGTCGCTGGGCAGGGCGGGCACCACGATCCAGTCGCCACGCTCGATCTCACCGGCCACCTGGCCGACGTCCCAGCCCGCGTAGCCGGCGAACACTCGCAGGCCCTTGAACTTGGGCACCAGCACCTCGGGGTCGGCGTCGAGGTCGACGAGTGCGACCGGGCCGCGAACACCGATCAGGCCCTTCACGCCGTTCGTCACCTCGCCCGTGCGCATGGCGGCGAGGCACAGGGCGGTCTTCTGGTCGACCGGGCCGCCGACGAACACGGAGCCGGGAGTGGACACGTGTGGTCCCCAGTTCGGCAGCACGTCGTCGACCGGGACCTCACTCGGCCGGTTGAGCACAACGCCTAGCGTGCCCTCGCCCCTGTGGTCGATGACGAATACCACCGTGCGGCGGAAGTTGGAGTCGGTGAGGCTCGGCGCCGCCACGAGCAGCGTGCCCGGCTCGACAGCCGCGTCGGGAGCGTCGGATCGCACGAGCACATGATCCCATCCGTTGACGTGTAATCCAGCAGCACTTCTGTTCTCGGGGAACAATAGATGGCGCCTGCCCGTTGCAGCAGGTGGCTGGACACTCTTGTGTCCCCCGGGCTCAACTAGAAACGCCCTCGTGGAATACCAGTTCGGCTGGAGCCACGTTGCGCCAACCGCCGTGAGGCGACCTTGGTGCCCAGCCGCCCGAACGGCGGGTGTGCCGCGGCTCCATCAGGAGCAGGTGACGCACCCGCCGTTTCGGGTACTTCACATTGTTCGCCGTAGGCTGATCCTTCGTGAGTGAGACGGCGGAAAGATCTTCGCGGATGGCGCCCGATCCGCATCATGTCCGGATCGGCGCTCGGCGGCTGCTGGCCATCGGCGAGTTCCGCCGGTTGCTGTTCAGCCGGTTCTCCTCACAGTGGGGCGACGGGCTCTTCCAGACCGGGCTCGCCGGCGCCGTCGTCTTCAACCCGGAACGCGCCGTGTCGCCGGAGGAGATCGCCGCCGGGTTCGTCGTGCTCCTGCTTCCGTACTCCCTCATCGGGCCCTTCGCCGGCGCCCTACTGGACCGCTGGGACCGCCGCCGCGTGCTGGTCGGCGCCAACCTGCTGCGCGGTGCGCTGATCGCGGTGTCGGCCGTGTGCGTGGCGACCGGGGTGGCGGGATTCCCGATTCTCCTTCTCGCGCTGGTCGTGATCGGCATCAGCCGGTTCGTCGGCGCCGGTCTGTCCGCCTCGCTGCCGCATGTCGTGCCCGTGCGGAACCTCGTCGAGGCCAACGCCCTGTCGGTCACGCTCGGCGCGGTGGTGTCCGTGACCGGCGCCGGCTGCGCGGTCGGCCTACGTGCCCTGTTCGGCGACGACAACGCCGGTTCCGGGCTCACCACGGCCGTCGCGATCATCGGGTCGGTCTCGGCGGCCTGGCTCGCCGGGCGGTTCGCCCGCGGCGCGCTCGGGCCGGACAGGGTGGTCGAGCCGGCCACCGCCGTCGCCGCCGTGGCCAACGGGTTGTTCGACGGCGGCCGGGTCGCGGCCAGGACACCGAGCGTGGCAGCCGGGTTCTGCGCGCTGATGGCTCACCGCGCGTCGTTCGGCATCTCGCTGCTGCTGACCGTGATCCTCATGCGCTACAGCTTCGACGACTGGGGACCGATCAAGGCCGGCCTCCCTGGTCTCGGCGTGGTGCTCGGCGCGGGCGGCCTCGGCATCTTCATCGCCGGTGTCACCACCGCGCGGCTGGTCACGAGCCTCGGCCGCAAGCGGACCGTGTTCCTCGCACTCGGCGTCGCCGCGTGCGCCCAGTTCGGACTCGGCCTGCCGATGCTGCTGCCGACCACGCTGGTGGCCGCGTTCCTCATCGCATACACGGGCCAGGTCGTGAAGCTGTGCGTGGACGCGGCCGTGCAACGCGACATCGGCGACGAGACCCGCGGCCGGGTGTTCGCCCTCTACGACATGCTGTTCAACATCACGCAAGCGCTTGCGGTGGCCATCGCGGCCACCGTGATCCCGGCCAACGGCGAGTCGGTGACCCTCATCGTGGTGGCCACCGTCCTGTACCTGGCCGGGATCACGGGCTTCGAGCTGGTCAGCCGGCGAGGTCAGCAAGCCGGTTGACCTGCTCCGGGTCGCGGCCGTGGCAGTAGAGCATGACCTCGTCCGCACCGAGATCCGTGAACCGCGCGATGGCGTCCCGGATCTGGCCAGGTGTGGTGAGCATGCCCTCGACCATGTGGTCCGCCCGGTCGGTGAACGCGTAGTAGGCGGCCATGGCCGCCCGCGCCTCGTCGACATCCCCCAGAGCGACATTGACCTGGGCGACAATGCGGGGCGCACCGCTACGTCCGTGGTCGGCCCATGCCTTGCGGACCGTGTCGATCAAGCCACCCACCCAGGCGGGTGGCGCGGCGGCGAGGAAGCCATCACCCCATCGGGCGACACGTTCGAGCGCGGCGGGCTGGAACCCGCCAAAGAGGACCTCAGGACCGCCGGGCCGGGCAGGCGCGGGGCCGACGGGACCGACCTCGTCGCTGTAGGGCTCGCCGGCCCACACGCGACGCATGACGGCCATCTGCGCGTCGAGGCGGCGGCCACGCGTGCGGATGTCGATGTCGGCGGCCAGGTGGTCGTCAACCCGGCCGCCGACGCCGAGACCGAGGACGAACCGGCCGCCGGACAGGCGGTCGAGCGTCGCGGCCTGCTTGGCCAGCAGGACGGGCTCCCGCAGCGGGGCGAGAAGCACCTCGGTCTGCAGCCGGACACGGGTGGTGGCGCCGGCGAGGACCGCGAGGGTGACCAGCGGCTCCGGGTTGTCGTACACGAGCCGGTCGAGCAGACCGAGAGTGCTGAAGGGGCCTGCGTCGGCTCGCCGCGCCCAGTCGAGCAGGGCGACCGGATCGGAGACGGGCAGGCCAAGACCAATTTTCACGAGAAACTCCACATGAGGGGACGGCAAAGGACCGTGCCGCCCGCTCCAGTCACCTCACAGGGAGGTGGGGTTCTCGTTCTGCGGCGTACTTCTGGGAGAACACCTGTCTCGGATTGATCACACTCTAACCCGCCAGCACAACCGATTACTCGGTGATGCCCTCCGTCTCGGCCCACTTGCGCAGCTCGGCGATCGCCTCGTCGTGGTCCAACGGGCCGCGGTCCAGGCGCAGCTCCTTGAGGTATCGCCACGCCTTGCCGACCAGCGGGCCCGGCGGCAGGCCGAGCAGCCGCATGATCTCGTTGCCGTCCAGGTCCGGCCGCACGCGCGCGAGGTCCTCCTCGGCGGCGATCTTGGCGATCCGGGTCTCGAGGTCGTCGTAGGTCCGCTGGAGGGCGGCCGCCTTGCGCCGGTTGCGGGTGGTGGAGTCGGCGCGAACCAGCTTGTGCAGCCGCGACAGCAGCGGCCCGGCGTCCGTCACGTACCGACGCACGGCCGAGTCGGTCCACTCGCCCTTGCCGTAGCCGTGGAACCGCAGGTGGAGGTACACGAGCTGGGCGACTTCCTCGATGGTCTCCTTCGAGTACCGCAACGCGCGCAAACGCTTGCGGACCATCTTGGCGCCCACGACCTCGTGGTGGTGGAAGCTCACGCCGCCGCCGTCGACGAACCGGCGGGTGGCCGGCTTGCCGATGTCGTGCAGGAGCGCGGCGAGGCGCAGCACGAGGTCCGGCTCCGTGCCTGGCTCCTCCAGGTCGATCGCCTGGTCGAGCACCACGAGCGAGTGCTGGTAGACGTCCTTGTGCTGGTGGTGCTCGTCGATCTCCAGCCGCATGGCCGGCACCTCGGGCAGCACGTGGTCGGCGAGGCCGGTGTCGACCATCAGCTCCAGCCCGCGACGGGGGTGGCGGCCGCACAGCAGCTTGGACAGCTCGACCTGGATCCGCTCCGCGGTGATCCGGTTGATCTCGCCGCTCATCTCGCGGATGGCGGCCAGCACGCGGGGCGCCGGAGTGAAGCCGAGCTGACTCACGAACCGGACCGCGCGCATCATCCGCAGCGGGTCGTCGGCGAACGACTCCTGCGGGGTCGCCGGCGTGTCGAGCAGCCGCTTCTTGAGCGCGCCTCGGCCGTCGTGCGGGTCGACGAACTTCTTGGTCGCCAGGTCGATGGCCATGGCGTTGACCGTGAAGTCGCGCCTGACCAGGTCCTCCTCGATGGAGGAGCCGAAGCGGACCTCGGGGTTGCGGCTCATCCGGTCGTAGGCGTCGGTCCGGAACGTGGTGATCTCCACGGTCGCACCGCGCTTGGTCGCGCCCATCGTGCCGAAGGCGATCCCGGTGTCCCAGATGGCGTCCGCCCAGCCGGTCAGGAGCTCACGTACCCGCTCCGGCCGCGCGTCGGTGGCGAAGTCGAGGTCGTTGCCGAGCCGGTCGAGCAACGCGTCGCGGACCGTCCCGCCGACGAGGTAGAGCTGGTGGCCGGCTGCTGTGAAAACAGAGGCGAGCTCAGTGCCAACGTCGGAGGTCACGGGGAAGCGCACCTGCTCCTCCGATTCACGGGTTCGGGCGTCGATGGTCTGCATTTCGGACACGAGGAACCAGCGTAACTGCCCTGATGGCCGAACCAGGACGCCATCCCCGCATTACGATCGCGTGCATGCCCCAGTCGTCCGGCAGGTCGCGTGGTGCCCGTGCCGGGCGCCGCGGCAGGCGGCGCGGGCGCAGGATGGCCGCCGTCGACGAGACCTCGGCCGGCGGCGTGGTGATCAACATCGCCCGCGACAAGGTCGTCCTCATCGGTCGGCTGGACCGGCGCGGCCGGCTGCTGTGGTCGCTGCCGAAAGGCCACATCGAAGAGGGTGAGACCGCCGAGCAGACCGCCGTACGGGAGGTCGGGGAAGAGACCGGCATCGTCGGCGAGATAATTCGACCGCTCGGCACCATCGACTACTGGTTCGTCGCGGAACGCCGCAGGATTCACAAGACCGTGCATCACTTCCTCATGGAGGAGCGCGGCGGCGACCTCTCCGACGAGGACGTCGAGGTGACCGAGGTCGACTGGGTCGCACTGGACGAGCTGGAGGAGAGGCTTGCCTACGCAGATGAGCGCCGTCTCGTCCGCAAGGCGCTCCAGCTCCTCGCGATGGCGCCCGGCAAGGACGACCTTCCGGTCGAGGCTGATGGGGGCTGACCAACCAATGACGCGCGGCTGGCGGCTGGGTGCGGCACTGATCGTGTCCGGGCTGCTCGCACTGTCGGCACCACTCACGTCGGGAGCGGCGGCGGAAGCGCAGCCCATCGGGCAGCCGGTGCCACCGGTCGCAGGCGCACAGTCGCGCATGGCGCTCCAGGTCGACCAGCTCACGCCACGGATCGTCACCGCGTCCACACCATCGGTGACAGTGACCGGCAAGGTCACCAACACGGGTGACCGGCGCATCGACCAGATCCGTGTCCGCCTGCAGCGCGGCGAGGCCATCAGCTCGGACAAGGCGCTGCGGGAGCTGCCGAACCAGAACACCGACGCGGCCATCGGCGCCTTCCAGGACGTCAGCAAGACGCTCCAGCCGGGTGACAGCGAGAAGTTCTCGATCACCATCCCGGTCCACGCCGTCGCGCGCAGCCTGCTGATCGACGACCCGGGTGTGTACCCGCTGCTGGTGAACGTGAACGGCCGCCCGGACTACAGCGGCGCGGCACGGCTCGCCGCGGTGTCGATCGCGCTGCCGGTGATGTCCGTGCCCGACGGCCCGCAGGCGCACCCGAAGGCCGACCCGCCCGAGGTCACCATCCTGTGGCCGCTGCTGGACGAGCGGCCGAGGCAGCTGCCGACCACCGACGGCAAGACGCTGCTCGCCGACGACGACCTCGCCGACTCGCTGGCCGTCGGCGGCCGGCTGTTCAACCTGGTCAACGCGGTGCGCTCGGCGGCGGGCACCGACAACGAGCTGCTGAGCTCGCTCTGCTTCGCCGTCGACCCCGACCTGCTGGACACCGTGTCGAAGATGACCGAGGGCTACCGGGTCCAGACGAACGGCGGCGGGGTCGCGGACGGCAAGGGGGCGCAGGCCGCCAGCGACTGGCTCATCCGGGTCAAGGACCTGACCAGGGGGCACTGTGTGATCGCGGTGCCGTACGCGGACGCCGACCTGGTCTCGCTGTCCCGCGCTGGCGCGGTCGACCTCACGCAGCTCGCGGTCGCGAGCTCGTCGATGGTCGCCGACCTGCTGAGCCCGGTGCAGCCGATGAAGAACGTCTACTGGCCGGCGGGCGGCACGTTCGACCAGCGCACGCTGGTCGACCTGGCGAGTGCCGGCCCGGCCACCGTCCTCACCGACCCAGGCCATCTCGAGGACGTCGAAGGCAGCGCGCCCTACACGCTCAACGGCACCCAGACCGCCAACCTCGTCCGCGCCGTGCCCGTGGACTCGCTGGTGTCCGACGCGCTCGCGAGCCCCGCGAACGCCACGCCGACGCTCGACGGCGGCGCGAACACCGACACCGGCGCCTCGGTGCAGAGCGGGCTCGCCGCGCTCGCCTACCGTGCCGCGTTCGACCAGCGGGTCGGCGGCAGGCTGCTCATCACGCCGCCGAGGCGCTGGCTCGCGTCCAGCACCGAGCTCGACCAGTTCCTGGGCCTGACCAGGAACCTGTTCGACAACGGGTTCGCCGTCCCCCTGCCGCTCGACCAGGCCGTCGGCGCGCCGAGCGGCGGCACCGCGGGCGACCTCGCGTTCACCACCCAGGACAGCGCGCAGGAGATCCCGACGCAGGTCACCGCCGAGGTGATGCGGATCAACGCCACCAACCGGGACATGCTCGACGCGATGGCCGACGACAACACGAGCAAGATCGACCCGAACGACCTGCTCGCGCCCATGCAGTACGGCCTGCTGCGCGGCGTGTCGACGGCGTTCCGCGGCCGCACGACGGCGGCCATGGACACCGTCGCCTTCGTGGACCGCCAGCTCGACGGGCTGCGCGACCTGGTGGTGGTGAACAACCCGGGCCGGCCGCTGTCGCTGGCATCAGGCGACAGCCCCATCCCGCTCAGGATCTACAACGGGCTACCGGTCACGATCGTGGTCCACGTCACCCTGAGCTCGGTCCCCGGCCTGCGCCCGGACGCCATCCAGGACATCCGGATCCCGCCTTACTCCTCCATCCCGCGCTACATCCCCGCCGAGGTCAGCCGGTCCGGCCGGTTCAGCGTCGACGTGCGGCTGGCCACACCGGGCGGCACCTCGCTCGGCGACACGGTCCGGTTGGAGCTGAACTCCACGTCGTACGGCATCATCAGCGTGGCCGTGACCGGTACCGCCGGCGCGGTGCTCGTGCTGCTCGTCGGCTTCCGGATCTTCCGGCGGATACGGACGGCGCGGGCAGGCGAGGCGAAGACTGGTGAGGAAATAGTTGACTCGTAGTGTGAGCGAGCGATCCGAGCAGAAGCAGCAGCCCTCGCTGGCCAAGGCGAGCGGCTCGATGGCGGTCGCCACGCTCGTCAGCCGGATCACCGGGTTCGTGTGGAAGGTCCAGCTGGCGTGGGTCGCTGGCCTGACGGTCGTCAACGACTCCTTCACCGTGGCAAACACGCTGCCGAACATCGTGTACGAGCTGCTGCTCGGCGGCGTGCTCGCGAGCGTCGTGGTGCCGCTGCTGGTCCGCTCGCAGGACGACCCGGACGGCGGCCGGGAGTACACGAACCGGCTCCTCACAGTCGGTATGACCATGCTGCTGGCCGGCACGGTCGTCGCGGTCGCGCTGGCCCCGCTGTTCACCCGCCTGTACATGGACGACTCGACCGGCCAGGCCAACTCCGAGCTGGCCACCGCGTTCGCCTACCTGCTGCTGCCGGAGATCGTGTTCTACGGGCTCTTCGCGCTGCTCTCGGCGATCCTGCAGGCCAAGCACGTGTTCGGGCCGACCGCCTGGGCTCCGGTGATCAACAACCTGGTCATCATGGCGACCATCGGGATCTACGCGGTCGTGCCGGGTGAGATCTCGCTGAACCCGGTGCGCATGGGCGACACCAAGCTCCTCGTCCTCGGCGTCGGCGCGACCCTCGGCATCGCGGTGCAGGCACTCGTGCTCCTGCCAGCGCTGCGCAGGACCGGGTTCCGGTTCCGCTGGACCTGGGGGCTCGACGCCAGGCTCAAGGAGTTCGGCGGGCTCGCGCTGTGGATCCTCGGGTACGTCGCGATCAGCCAGATCGGCATGGTCATCACCACCAGGGTGCTCACCGCGGGCGCGTCGGGCGGCGCCGCCATCTACGCCAACGCGTGGCTGCTGTTCCAGCTGCCGTACGGCGTGATCGGCGTCTCACTGCTGACCGCGATCATGCCGAGGCTCTCGCGGGCGGCGGCCGACGGCAACACCGACAAGCTGATCGACGACCTCTCGCTCGGCAGCAGGCTGTCCACGGTGATGCTCGTGCCGATCAGCGCGATCCTCACGATCACCGGGTCGGCCATCGGCGTCGCGTTGTTCGGCGTGGGCAACACGAGCGTCGCCGACGCGGAACGGCTCGGCGCCGCGCTCGCGTTCTCGGCGTTCGGGATCCTGCCGTACGCGCTGGTCATGCTGCAGCTGCGGGTTTTCTACGCGATGAAGGACGCCAGGACGCCGACGCTGATCATGGTCGTGATGATCGTGGTGAAGATCCCGCTGCTGTACCTGATCGCCGCACGGCTGCGGCCACAGGACGTGGTGATCGGCGTGCTGCTGGTCAACGCGCTCTCGTTCGTGGTCGGCGCCGTGCTCGGCCAGATGTGGCTGTGGGTGCGGCTCGGCAGGCTGCAGAGCATGCGGGTGGTCAAGGTGATCATGCAGACGATCGTGGCCGGGGGAGCAGGCGTGCTGCTCGCGTACGGCGCCACGCTGCTGCTCGAGAAGGTCCTGCCGGCCGGCGCCCCCACGCTCACCGCGTGGGTGGAACTGGTCGTGCAGGGGCTCGTGACGGCCGTGGTGGCGTTCGGCCTGCTCGCGGTGTTCAAAGTGCCGGAACTACAGCCCGCGGTCTCACGAATCACCCGGTTGGTGCGCCGCGGGTAGACCGCAACGACAGGAAGAACCTGCCTCGGTCACGTAGGCTCGTTCTGATTGACAAAACACGAACGTGACCGCCTGGGGGCGGGGAGAGAGCAGTGGCCACGCGGCGAACCGAGTCAATGACCGGCGAGTTGAACCCCGGCGGCGAGCCCGGCGGGGAGGGTTTCCTTTTGCCCGGAGCCGTCATCGGTGACGGTCGCTACCGGCTGCTGGCCCAGTTCGGCCACGACATGCGGGCCGACGCGCACCTGTGGCGGGCCCGCGACGGCCAGCTGCGCCGGGACGTCGCCCTCACCGTGCTGGTCGGCGACCCGAGCAACGGACCGAAGGCCCAGGCGGCCAGGCGCACCCTCGAACGGGCCACGCACGCCGCCAGGTTCACCCACCCGGCCACGGCCCGCGTGCTGGACGTGCTCAGCCTCGGCAACGGCGTCTCGCCTGGTGAGGGCCTGCTCGGCATCATCGTCGCGGACTGGTCGGTCGGCACCGACCTGAACGACGTCATCGCCGAACACCCACTGCCGGCCGCCAACGCCGCCCGGCTGCTTGAGCCACTCGCGTCCGCCGTCGAACGCGCCCACCACGCCGGCCTGGTGCTCGGCGTGGACCACCCGCAACGCATCAGGGTCACCCCGGAGGGCATGCTGCGGCTCGCGTTCCCCGGCCCGCTGCCGGAGGCCGTGCCGCGCGACGACGTCAAGGGCCTCGGCGGAATCCTGTACCTGCTGCTCACCGGCCGCTGGCCGCTGCCGGGCGGCCCGGAGGCCATCCCGCCGGCGCCGGTCACGCCGGACGGCTCGATCGTGCCGCCGAACGTGCTGTCCGGCTACATCCCGGCCGCGCTGTCCACGGTCGCGATCCGCAGCCTCGAGGACACCCAGATCGGCGGCATCCACACCAGCGCCACGCTGCTCGCCGTGCT
>Ga0307512_10007886_pt1 | contig 10469 bp, 8 predicted proteins | sample 14_EM_MG_FD_200267 | JGI IMG/M metagenome (GOLD analysis project Ga0307512, IMG submission 200267) | Populus trichocarpa ectomycorrhiza microbial communities from riparian zone in the Pacific Northwest, United States - 14_EM | ecosystem: Host-associated > Plants > Roots > Unclassified | place... | reverse complement strand
AATTTGACATACACAATGCGCATCCTGGGCTGCAAACCGATTTTTGTGCCCTATGGAATGAAATAGTTTTAGACGCAAGATCCAGATGGACTTTTCTTGCATCAAAGCGCGTCTCACTTCTCCGGAAAATTCGCCATCATTATATTGCTTTACATCAAGGCACCGAAGCTGCACCGATCGCCTTCAGCGATACCACTGTATCTGCCAATCCTATTCTGTCCACCATATGGGCTTATCCGTTGTGCAACATTGCCGCGCATCACCCAGACCTATCCATCCCACCTCCCACCCATCTTGGTGGTCCCCATCACCCCTCACCTAACTTTACCCCCTTAGAATCCCAGCCACCCCCCGGAGGTAGCACAGTTCCGCAACAAGTCAAAGAGGCTAACATTTTCCTAGGACTCCCTTCATCCACAGATTACACCTCTCGTCACGCACAGGTATTCCCAACCCCATTGCAAGCCACTGATCCCGTGCATATCGCTCCGCAGGCCCCTTCAGTTACGGACCCTTCCACCCGTGAATGTATTGGGATGGTGCCTCTCGACCTTAATCGGTTTGTTTCTACAGAGGCCCCCAGCCTTTCTCACGAGTTATGGTTGCCTACCGCCGAACTTACTGCAAACTCTGTGCGCAGTGACGAGCGGAGACTAGATATGTCCATCAACGAATCGGGAGAGAACCCCCAGACTCCTGCCGCGACTTCTTTCACTTTCCCACATCCAGACCCTGTTCTAGTCACCGTCGCATCCTCCACTGTACTTCTTCCGCACTCTGTCTCAGTTCAACAGCCAGGTGAATTTCCCCGACACTCCACAACCTACTACGTTATCCCTTACGTTTTCTCATCCCCTAGACACCGACAACCAGCAGGGTATAGCCGTGCCATATGTTGCATCAGACATCCCCCAAATCTCGTCTACCGCTGACCAACTTCCTTACACTGTCTCGTACACCGGTGCTACGCTACAACCAAACGAGGAATCAAAAGCAGGCCCATCCACCACTGTATCGGGTTCCCGATCGTCATCCATCATGAATCCGGCCTTTCACAGCGGTGTCGCGTCCCTTGAGCTCCCTTCGTCCGTGGAATTCGCACCCGTCCCACCCGACGACATCTCACATGCATCAGGACCTCCATCTTTATCCCCAGCGACAGCCCTCTCCGACAACAGTCCGGAGGTCACAGTTTTAGACACCCACGTTTTCGAAAGCACGGATGCTCCCAACATGCATGACACCCGTGACATGGCCCATCTTATTCCGGCGGGGGCATCTCATTATGCAAATCAACCAGCGCCGGCGACTCCCGATACTGTTCCATCAGCAGTTCGTGGAGATTCTTGTGAGGCAGCGCGGCTCCCACGAGTTTGATACAGGCCGGATGATGTCTCGCCCCCATACGAGCCAAAACGCGTGGACACCGCTCCGGCACGTGCTTATTTTATACTCGTACGCTTAGTGAAAGGTCGTTTGGGATCATGGTTGGTGAAATATGACGGTGACGAGTTGAGCAAGTGCGGGCACTCGAGGCGTACTCATGGTGCGCCCGAGCTGAGCCTGTAAAAATCGTGAAAGCTAGGAATTTTGCTTAAGCGGAATTCGAAGTCGGTTTAGTTTACCCTGTACATCGCTTCCGAGTTTCGCATCAGTCCTAATATCACTGAGCTAATCCTTCACACTGACTGGGTCGTGGTTGCAGTGATTGGCAACTTAGTTTAAGTTCGATCAAAACACGAATGGCTTACTTATGAAAGTAGATCACATAGTCCGGAAAGTCTCGTCCTGAAGTTGTGCATCATATCACCAAGGAGATTTCAACTTGAAAGCGTGACACGTGAGCGCTAGAATTTAGAACATGGGCCAGCTGTGTGATCGGGGAGACCTATTATACAGGTGCCACCTCTAGGAGAGACACCCGGGGGCCATCATGATGAAATATAGAGGTTATGAATGTGAAAGCGACCGAGCGCAAAGAGGAATGAGTGAGGGAGCGAGTGTGAGAGAGCGAACAATGTGAACCTGCACACAAAGGACTCAGTAAGGGCACAGGAGTGCACACAGACTGATATTATTCACCTGCACACAAAGGACTGTGCAGGGTGAGTACTGGTAACGAACGCGAATGGAAAGTAACTAAGTGCTCACCTCAGTAAGGGCACAGGAGTGCACACAGACTGAGGGAGCAGCGGCGGTAATTACTGGGTATAAAACGAATGTCCGGGAGCACAAAACAGGGGTACTCGACGGAAGCAAAAAAGAAGGGTAGCTACTAAAGTAGTCCATGCACGATAGCTGTCTACGGGTAGTGTAAGCGATTGTATGTACTGTAATATGTCGGGGCCGATTGCAATTTCTGCGACACATCAGGAAACCTTTCAGTGTCTTAACGTATCTTAATGTCCTTAGTGAACCTTAAGCGAGCATGAAATAGCAGTTTAAGGCTCGCTAAGACATCTAAGGAGCCAAAAGGGTTGGTGGCCCCACATGTATACAGAAGGTATTAGGTTACAGGTACTAAGCTTCAAGTTAGCTGCCCTTGATGCTGGCCATAGCTCGTGGGTTTTGTAGGAGATGTAAAGCATGGGAGCGTGGGGCTCAGGCCCTGAGATCTGAGAGATGAAAGGGCTTGTGTGGAAAAGATAATCGACTCGGGGTCTGGCTACCGTAAAGCTGCACATTATAAGTACTTTTTATGTATTCTACTAGACGAAGTCCTGCAGTAACGAGAATAGTGAGGTTGTAACTACTATGGGTACTTTGCATTACTCACCTCCTAACGAGCTGCTGCGGAATCCATGCAATCACACTGGCACGTATTAACTGTCCGATGTCTGTCCCAAGGTCTGTCCTCCAACACGTTTCAGGTGGATCGAGCAAAGATTGTGGCGGTGCGTCGAAACACGTGCCTGTCCGAAGCCCGGAAGTCCCTGATTGGCCAAAATTTGGTTGGATTCCCTTCTCGCGACACGCGACACGACAAATCATTTGGTTTCTGCTAAAACATATAGCGCAAATCTTTAGGCCCTATCATACAGTAGTTCTCATGCAGTGGCCGTATCCCCACTGTAGCCTGAGTACAGAATCTGTGCTTACTGATGCGTCTTCGCTCCTGAATTGTGCGGCACTACGCTAACGCGAATAGGTATTCCCCGGCTACATATTAGTTGGGATACAATAGAAACGCTGCCTCGAAACGTGATCTATAACAAAAATGCCACACTGGCAGATCAGAAAATCTATCAAGACGTATTCCGACCGACAACAGGCCCCAGTGGCGGCGATCAGTTACGAGGTAACTCCAAACCTACGGCGTGGCGTGAAGACGAGACGCCGCCTGTAGCTTTGGCGATGTACAGGGTATATATAGGATTGCAGTACGATTTGGGACCGACCCTACACGGAGGACCTTTATCTAAAACCAGTCCGTCGATCTACTCATTACATTCCAACCGGATGGTCGACTTAAGCAATTCTAATGTGGTCGCAAACGAGCTGTGTACGAAAGATTTCCTTTGTAATCTTAGAAATACTCAAGTGGCGGCTACGAAGCTCTGGCATGCCATCGCTGGTCTCTTTTTGTGAGTCTGTCCTCCTCCACCCATCGACAACCCCCCCCCAGCCGAAAGCTAACTCTTCACCTTTAGTTGGGAGTTCATCACCACTCTTGATTATGAGTGGAGTATTATACGAGGGCGTCGGCCCTACCGCTGGACAATATGGGTCCGTATTGGCAGCCCGACGAACATATTTGGGTTTTTGTCGCCACCGCTCAATCGACTGGACTGATCTTTCCCCTCGACAGCCTTATTCCATCGCACGCGTTGCCATCCTTGCAGCAGTCTTGCTTGCCATCATCAATCTGGACGTAAGAACAGCATACAACTGCCAGGTCGGTGCCATGTCCCATTTTCAAACCCTTCATACCGGTGTCTGACCGGCCTCGATCCCAAGATCGTGATCTCTTTCTACCTTGTGAGTACGATCCTAGGCGCTATCCCCCCAACCCCTTTTCCCCGAGTAGGCACTCAGATCGCTCTTATTTTCCATTTTTAAGGCTTTCATCAGCCTTGCCTCCGCAGCCGCTATGCTCTTGATTGTACTTCGCATGTACGCTTCTTCCATGCTGCTGAGCCGTTGTCATCGTCCCAGGACAGAAACTCATGACTCCTGTTAGCATCGCCATTTGGGACAGAAGGAAAATTATTGTGTGGATCTCATTCGGCTTATGGGTGAATCACATCGCATTCCTCATCGAAGGCATATCCCTCCCCCTTCCTCAGCGATATAAGGATTCTCATGTCGTTCTGATTGGCCACAGCTGCTAGCAAGGTGGATTTTCAATTGGAGCCATTTCTGACCCTCTGTGCTTATCCCTCACGCAGCTTCGTGCTGTGCGAGTACCCGCCCTTCTCATCTGTGTACGGACCAATACTAAGGCCGGCAAACTTGGCCTCCTAGTAGCGATTGTTACTAATATTGTCTTGCTTCTCATCATGGTCGTCGGTTTGCTCTATCTGTATCGTTATAGAGGTGCGACGTTAGGTCTGGCCGGCCTACTGTGGAAACAGGTGGGGTGCTGGTGGTCCTTGTTGGACATTGCGCTTTCAATGTACTGATCCTTCGCAAGGGCGTAATTTGGCTCTTGCTAGCCATCGCTATCGAGATCCCACCATGGGTAAGCCTACCCCAACTCTTATCCCTATCATCATTCCCCACCACTAACTTACGTGTCAGGTGCTCATCTTCTTGAACCTGAATGGTAGCTATTCTCCGTCAGAGCTTCCAACGACGAGGGTTGATTAATGTCAACCCTGCCCAAAAACCAGCAACACTCAGTGTCGTACGTGCTTGTCTGTGTTGCGAGGGAAGGGTGTATCTCGTTCTTATGCACTTCTTACCACAGATTCTCCAGCCCCCCTCAGCCATCATAACGATAATTGCCGCAACACGGATGCACCGTTCATTGACAGACTTCGCCCATGGACCCACAACCTTGTACGGTATTCTTTGATTCCATTACCTCGGCACTTAAGGCGGCCGATGTAGGTGCAACATATCCGGAAGCGTACGAAAGCGTGGTTTTTCATTCTCGAAGGCCAAACGTACACCCGACACACAGATTCCGCTAGGCCAGATGGGGGTGGCCGTTCACATTCCCTGCGGGGAGTAGTTGGCGCCACATACAAGCCACCTTTGCTCATGTATCAGTATGAATGGCGGGCCGCACAACCAGCTAAACAAACCGACCGTGAATGACAAAGTGGAGAGCGTCATGGAGGAATGTGTCGCATAGCACAAACGACTATCTAACAGTTAGTCTCCCTGATTACTCCCCCTTGTAAGCAGGTGCGGGTTGTCAAATTGCCACCAATTTCGAATCAAGGACGCGTGGTGAAAGTGGCGAAAGTGGGGTGTATGCCACGCCTGTGAATTCGAGGTAATCGGGCAAGAGGAGGGGAGAGATGCGTTGGACAAAGCAGAAAAGTAGACTAACGGGATACGTGGGCAGACCGTGGTGATTCAATCCGGAGCGTCACAAGGGCTGGGCGACGCTGATGCAGCTCTGAGAGTGGAAACGAGAAAGGTGGGCGGGTCGATGCAAGGTCCTCCATACGGGAGGCGGTGCAGCGGCCTGGTTTGTCGTCTAAACACCGAGTTGGCGAAGAGGGTGAAGGCCAAGGGGGCCTCCTTTATAGCGGCGCGTCTTAGTACTAGTTATTATGCGGAGACTTGTACCCGCTGAGAGTGCCGAGAAATGAAGGAGACGAAGCTAGGGAGCAAATGAAAGTGATGTGCCGGCGACAAGACCCAAGTGGCGAGGGACGAAGGACTAAGGACGAGGACACGAGGGTGGTGAAGCGAAATTGAAGGACTGTAAAGTGAGTTGCGGTGCAGATCAGAGGCGAGATAGATGAGTGAGGTTATAAAGATGGGTAAACGGAGAAGAAAATTCTCGAGAAAGGAAGCGAGACGCGACGGAGAAGGAAGGCAGGGGAAATCAGGCACGAGAGACTTGTGAGAACGAGAAGTGGACCCAGCAGACAAGGTCGTCGCTGATAGCCCCTGTAGCTCAGGTGTAACATCAATGACGGTCGGAGTCGTTGAAGGAGACAAGAAGGAAACTTAAGGAGTTCACGCAAGGAAGAGAGGCATTCGAGGGGGGACCTCACCTTTTGCGACCCGTCGTCGAGCCAGCTTGTGGGCATGAAAGACACCTGTAAATTAGGAGAGACGGTCCAATAGTATCAAGTCCAAGTTCCTGTCAAATGGTACGCGTACGAGCATCAGGGAAAATGTTGCGCGCTGCCAGCCTACCGAGGAGTTAGCTCTGCATAGTTTTTCGATCCGTTGGATGAGCAAGATAGTCAGTATGCGTCGGCATGTGTCGACACGTTGACAGCCAACAATATGTTCCATTTGCTCACACAGAAGTTGGCTGCTTGAGTGCTGCTTGTCAATTAGCAATAGAGTGGCACTAAATTATCATGCAAAGGAGGAGTAGTTATGTGTCTACAGTATCACGATTACTAAATGGATTTTACAAAGCAAGTGTGGTAATGCCCCAATACATGCGCCACATCAATCAGTGAGTTCGGAGAGGGTCTGAGTGAGATGTGAGATGGATTCGGCTCCGCGTGAGCCGCGTAAAAGACGTTGATGGGGCGAGACGGGACGAAACGAAACGAAACGAACCAGAATCCGAAAGAAGGGGGGGGAACGCAAAACGCAGACCGGTGGCACTCGTGGCCTTGCCCGGGAGACACTTGTGCCGTTCGATTCACAGTGCCGCGCGCGCATTTATAGAGTTCAATCAATATCTAGGGTGACACGGAAAATGGAGAGATGACAGCGAGGCGCGCCCGCTGTCATGTGGCGTCGGTCGTGTCAGGCGAGGCGGTGTCGACCGTGTCGGCGATAGGGAAAGCATGGTTCAGCGCATACCAGTGGACACGGCCCCACGAGCGAGGTTAACGAATTTACCGTATAGGGGGAGCCTGGGTTTGAACGCACCTTGCCAACGTGTCACTGCAGATCGTTGGTGGAGATAACCGGGCCATCCCGTCAACTCCGCCACGGCAGCGTTTGGCCCGGGTGAACCTAGCGAAAAGAGCGCTGTCAAGTACACTTCCACACACAAACTACGACCCTACTGTACGACCGATCGCCAGACTCTCATGGTTTCCGAAAATGACTACCACTGAGAACACTTTCCCTCCGCTTTTCCTCTGACAAGTGTTATGGAATATGGATCGCACCGCATTCCTAGTTTTGCGTACGTGCCAGACGCCTACACCCTGCGCCTCGCAACCTCTCACAACGACTACAGCTTTTGCGATCGTGCTTGGGGTTTTACACGAGAATGAAGGTCGCTCGTGGCGCCGCGCCGCGAGCATCGCGAAGACCCGATACCTCATGCGGGCGCGGACGTGGACTGCCTGAGAGCTCAAATCCGTCATGGGGGTGACGACCGCACAAGCTTACGCAGCTTGGGCGCGCAAGAGCCATGCGGAGGTGCTCACGGACGAGCTTCCCGAGGGTGTAAAACTACACTGGATTGGTCCACAGAGAGAGGACCGCGTCATCCTGTATTTCCATGGTGCGTACACCTTTTTTTCTTCAGCCCCAATTACGTTGATCTGAACGTGGAGGACGGTGGGCTGTTCAGGCGAAAGATTTGTTTTCCCAGCCAGGGAGGACAACCTGAGATGCGTGCGTGCCTTCAAAAGGATTGCAAGGGTACCGGCGGAATCGCCTTCCTCAACTACTGTGCGTTCTTCTGCCAAGCATGAAGTTGATGACTCTCCCATTGACCGTTCGCCCATAGCCCTCGCCCCCGAATATCCTTTCCCGACCCAGCTGCGCCAGTCGACTGCAGCTGTCCAACACCTGCTGGACAAAGGCATGTCCCCATTCAACATCATCATCGCGGGCGACTCGGTAGGCGGAAACCTCGCGCTCCAGCTCGCGTCCCTACTCCTGCATCCTCACCCATCGCTGTTACTGCCGCCGAGACCCGATCCACGAGGCACTGACACTGGCCCGTCCTCCTCCGAGTCCCAGCAGCCATTTGGTGGTCTGCCACTCATCTTGCCCTGTGTAGAATTCAGCATGAACGCGCCCCCATATGTCCGCAATGGTGCGCGGGACCTCATCCCCGTTTCTGCGTACCAGCTGTTCTCGGATACCGTTCGACTGCGCATCACACCCGCGCTGCGCTACTATTTTGAGCCATGCTGGCGCCTCGGGACTGGTGGACGGGGCTCGGACATATTCTCGCGCATGCTCGTTACTGCGGGAGAACATGAGATGCCCATTGATCAGATCCAAGTGGGTGCAGCGGCGATCAGGAAGTGCGGGACACGGCGGTTTTTGTATTGCCTGGAGGTGTGCATGAGGATTTCATGAATGCGTTTGCGTCGGGTGAAGGTAGGAGAGGGGACGACTACAAGCTAATGGTTACATGGCTATCGGAGACCCTCAATCTATAAAATCGATCTATCCACTTTGTTCGGCCCTATGGATTAGAGCAGTGTCCTGTATGTATGATCGTTTCCGGCTTGAAGCAGGAACCGTGTACGGGAAAGAAGGGCAGTGTCTGGTAGCCCAGAGCAAGACTCGCCCCCTTTTCGACCTCTTGCACTACATTACAATAACTAGGCAATAGCACAGGTAGTCCCGCGCCCACCCAACACAGCTCCTGTACCCGCTCCCGACCGGGTTGTACTCCTGTCGAGGTGGGAAAAAATCCGTCCAAGTTGAACGGGAAGTGGCGGGGATGGGTAGACTTGCATGTACCCCACTATAGTGCAGGAGTGAGATCCGAGGGATGTCACGATCCTGAGACTTGATCAGGTATAAGCAGTGACAGCAAGTGAGTTGTCCCATGGGACAGGGGGATATTTTGAGAATGGGGCGATCCTAAGGAAAGGCAAAGACGCAAGAGGGAGAGAGAAAGGCGGTGTTCCCGAAAGATCGAGAGCACACAAGGGGAAAATAATAATGGTCACTAATATGAAGGCTTGGAGTGAATGGGGGTGCTAGCCTTGCTGTGCTCATTTGCATGGAGCGAACCTGGAGGAAGGATAGGGAGTGTGGTCAGTAGCCAACACACTGATGGCTCCTGACCATCTCATGCTTGCTGGCACGGCTGTGAATGCCGACACAGATATGAGGGAAGTTAAACCCTCGGGTGTTGACGCATGCGAACGAAGGGCGCTGCACCTTCCATGGCCAAGGGCTCCACCAGCGTCGAGTCTGCATGCGGGGCTGAGAAAGCTGCCGCTGCATGACCCGAGGCATTGGGGCCTAGCGCATAGGGTAGGGCAGGGAGCAGCCGTAACAGGGCACAGCCAGGGACGGAGTCGGGACACTGTCGCGATAGGGCGAGGGAGCACTCGATGCACCAGAAAGAAAGATACCAGGCAAGGGGCACCCATGAATTGGCGACTGGATGGGGGAGCATGGGGGACTTGTCAGGGCACAGAAAGAGGGTGGCCGAGTCAGGGGTACTCACCCTCTGGAGACCGCAGAAGGAGAGACATGTCAGGACACAGAAAGGAAGGGACCAAGTAAGGGGCACTCACCCTCTGGGGACCACTGACAGAGGGACACGGAAGGACACGGAAGGGACAGGACCGAGTGAAGGGGAACAGACGGGGAACGAGCTGTGGACCAGAGGGAGAAGGGCAAGTGAGGACACGGAAAGAGAGCGACCAACTGAGGGGCACTTACCCTCTGGAGACCGCTGACGGTGGGACACGTCAGGACACGGAAAGAAAGCGACCGGGTGGAGAGCATTCACAAGCTGGGAACCGCAGAGGGAGAGACAGGATACAGAAAGAAAGCGATCACACTCAAGCTGGGAAAGCTTTCAATTGGACTTGACACAAGATCAAATGGCGTGGATGACGATGGCACTTGATATCATGCACATGTGTGAGACAAGGGGCGAACATCTGGTGAAGGTACTTGAATGAGGGCGGCTCTGGAAAGGAGACTGGTTAGGACACGAAAAAAAGGCAAGCGAGAGTGGCACTCAAACGCTGGAGAGGGCAAGGTGGCTCAAGTGCGTTGGCGGCGTCACCATCGTTTTTGTGCAGTGATTCTTCAGGGCTGAGCATGCCAGCAGCGACGTGAGGTGTGTATGTGAGCAAGAGGGGGATCTGGAGGTGCAAGGGCAGAGGTTGGAAAGCGAGCCAGTGCAGGCAGAGGATGGGACACCCACTTCCTGAAGAGGGACTGGGAGGGAAGAGGGCACCTCGGATGGCATAGCAAAGGGGGCAGAAGCGGCCAGCTTTGATGGTTGTGGTTCTGTCGGGCTATGAGGGAGAGCCACAAGAGTGGTCGATGACGTGGACTACAATGGCACTTGAAATCATGTGGATGTGAACTGATGGACAAACATGTGCAAAAGGCCCAGAGAGCGGCGACCTTGAAATCATGCTTGATGTTGACGGACATGT